>SDBU01000293.1_pt1 | contig 71681 bp, 90 predicted proteins | sample 2277071 | NCBI WGS metagenome assembly SDBU01 (sample SAMN10397929, study PRJNA504765) | marine sediment metagenome | isolation source: marine sediment core GS08_GC12, 126 cmbsf | place: Arctic Ocean: Gakkel Ridge, Loki's castle | collected 2008 | reverse complement strand
ACCGTTCGGGGCAGTTGACCCTCTCACTCGTGAGAGATTGCAGGCTCAATTTATCCGTATTCAGCAGGAACTTAAAAAGACTATTATTCTGGTCACCCACGACCTTGATGAAGCCATCCGACTTGCTGACAGAATTGCCATAATGGAGTCTGGGAAGCTAGTACAATATGATACACCGGAAGTAATACTGGCTAAGCCTGCAAATAAGTTCGTCCACGACTTTGTAGGTACAGATCGAGCGCTCAAACGCTTGTCTCTCATTAGTATTCAAGGCATTGTAAAACATTCACCTTCAGTTAGTATTAATACACCTATGAAAGAGGTATATTCGGTCTGTAAGCAATGCCGTTGGGTTTGGGTTGTAGATGATGACCAGCGGCTAATTGGATGGATAGACAGGGCAGGCCTGCCGGAAGCTTCTTCCGTTAAAGAGGCAGTAGTACGGGGAAATCCAGACGAGATTGCTGTAGCAAATAGTGCTACCCTCCGTGAAACACTATCACGTATGTTAGGTCAAGGATTGAGGAATATCCCAGTGGTTGATGACAGCGATCACCTCGTTGGTGAGGTAGATCTAAGCGACATTGAAGCGGCTACTGCTGAAACAGAGGCATAGATTATGCATAATCGTCAAATAAGTCGCTGGATATTTTTAGCCATATTTATTGGCGCCTTTGTTGTACTTATCGCCAATATGAGCTGGTGGGAAAATGCTCTGCGTTTTCTATTTCCCAGCGAGTCTCATGTTATACATCCACGCGCCAGCTTGCTTGTTTTAGTTGGAGAGCACCTAGAGCTAGTACTTATTTCGAGCGGTATTACAATTCTAGTAGGAATACCACTTGGAATATGGGTAACTCGCCCGAGTGGTAAGAATTTTCTGCCGATAATTACTGATATCACCTCATTTGGTCAGACATTCCCTCCAGTAGCTGTTCTGGCACTGGCTGTACCCATGTTTGGATTTGGGCTTTTACCTACAGTGATTGCCTTGTTCCTTTATGGGTTGCTTCCCGTTGTACGTAATACAATTGCCGGGCTTCGTGCTGTTCCTGCGAACATCCTTGACGCTGCATACGGGATAGGGATGAGCCGGTTTCAGGCATTAGTCCGTATTGAAATCCCTCTTGCTGCACCAGTGATCATGGCTGGTGTGCGCATATCAGTCATTGTTAACATCGGGACAGCCATGATCGGCGCGATTATCGGTGCTGGGGGACTCGGGTCTCCAATAATAGCCGGACTAGTACAAGATAACATAGCTTACATCATCGAGGGAGCAGTTCCTGCAGCAATTCTCGCTGTCATAGCAGACCAGCTACTAGCTGGCATCGAAGAGCTCTTCGCGTAATAGATTATGGTAACTATCCCATTATTAAAATCCAAAGAGTGCCATTTTAATGGTAACCAAATCTTAGGTTCATGGGTTATCATATATTTCTTATGAGTTAACATACTTCACCACGTTTGTTCAATACTACCTATGTGTGACAATTACTCATCTTGTTGGCCTTGACGAAAATAAAGGTTTTGCTATGGAACTGAGGGAAATGGATAGCTTATTTGATGTGGGACATGAGCCAGCCGACCAATCCTAAATTGACAACCATTTCTGAAAGCCGACCTGGCAGAATCAATTCTATCCCGTCATATATACGGCAGTATCCACGGGATTGCACCGGGCCGAACTACTCAGGCTGAGGTGGCGTGACCTGGATATAAACCTAATGAGTATCTCGGTTAGCCAAACTTTGTATAAACGACGGAGTGTCTGCATGTTCGGGAGCCCAAAAACTAGTGACTCCAGCCACAGGGTCGCTATGACGCCCAAACTGGCGTTATTCCTCAAAGGATATAGGGCGGAGCGGGAGTCTATGAAATATTTAGTTGTTGCCGGCTACACATTCTGACGTTTTGTTTAGTTGCAATGTAATAATTAATGCCTTAATCTTAAAACTATATGGAAATCCCTTTTTCAAGATGGTATTCAGTAATCCAGAGGCGAAGATCACGCAGGCATTTCGATCCAAACCGACCAATCGAGCCTGGGTCCCTGACAGCTCTTGACAGGGTGTGCAAAGAGTTCTTGCCTTTTCCTCATGCCCGAGCATATCTGGTGAGCAAACCGTCAAAAGACATCTTCAAAGGCATCATTGGTGGCTATGGTAAAGTAAGTGGTGCGCCTGCATTTATCGCTTTTATAGGAGACATGAGAACACCTTCTGTTCAGGAGGAAGTCGGGTACACTGGGGAGGGGATTATTCTGGAGGCAACCGCTCTGGGGTTAAATACGTGCTGGGTGGCTGGTTTCTTCAGACCGGAAAGCGTAGCTTCGCTCGTTGAAATCAAAGACAATGAACGGGTACTGGCAGTAACACCAGTGGGTTACGCGAGCCGATTTGAGTCACTTGTCGAGAGGTTAATGACAGGCTTCGGACTTACTCACAGGCGTCTTCCGCTTTCAAAGCTAGTAGGCGAGTGGCGAGTCGACAATCTGCCGGAATGGATAAAAGTATCCCTTGAAGCTGCCAGACTTGCTCCGTCCGCAGTCAATCGGCAACCCTGGGGGTTTGACGTGGATAGCAACGGCATTACCGTATTCGTGAGGACCAGCGGCCCGGAGTTCAATGTGTCAAAGCGTCTTGATTGTGGTATCGCAATGCTCCATATTGAAATAGCCGCCTCAAACTTCGGAATCCAGGGAGCATGGGAACTACTGGAACCTCCCCAGGTGAGCCGTTTTGTTATCGCCAATAACAAAGGGAGTCGGAAATGAAATTGAAAGACAAAGTAGTCGTCGTTACAGGATCAACGCGAGGGATAGGTCGAGCCATTGCGGAAGAATGTGCCAGAGAAGGCGCTAAAGTTATCATATGTTCTCGCAACGAGGCCCCGGTAGAAGAGACTTGCCTGTCACTCAAGAACCAAGGATTTGACGTATCAGGTATAGCCGCTGATGTATCCGCCTGGGGAGACCTTGAAAGGCTTTTGGCACACGCAGTCGAGACCTGGGGGAAAGTCGACGTCTGGATCAATAATGCAGGTTTATCTGGCGGCATGAGACCTATTGACGAATGGAGCGAAAACGAGATAACGCAGATAATCAATGTGAATTTCGCAGGTACGCTCAAAGCTTGCCGTCTCGTTATTCCCTATTTTATCAAGCAAGGTGGCGGCATTCTGATCAATATGAGTGGTAAGGGCGGGCGCTGTGAAGCTTCTCCTTTCTTGACGGCTTACGCATCCACAAAGGCGGCTGTCAGCAGTCTTACGAAGAGCCTGGCCCGAGAGTACAAAGAATCCCAAATCTCAATCCACTCGGTCATACCAGGCATGGTCGCTACGGATTTCTACAAAGATATGAAAACCAGTCCAAAACTAACAGCCAGCGCGGAAAGCATACCCTATGTGCTCAAAGCTTTCGGAGTACCGATTACCGAGGTGGCACATTTCTGTGTCCGTATCGCCGCCCAGGAGCCAGGAAAGTCAACCGGCCGGAATTATTCCTTGCTAAACGGAAGGCGATTGGTACGAGCAATATTGTTGATGATGTATTACCGAGCCACGGGTAAACTGAAGACGAGAATGTAACCAATAGTAATAATCAGAGGTAGCTGAAATGAAGAAAATATTTATGTCGGCACTAATGGCAGTCATACTATTGGGCTTGATGGCCTGCGTTCATCTGCCAACGAGCGAGCTAATACAATCAGAAAAACAGCGTGTGACTTCACCAGATGTAAATGAAGCTGATCTGGCAGTTCTGGTCAACGGAAACAGTGCCTTCGCCTTTGACCTGTATCAGGTGCTCAGAGAAACCAGCGGCAACTTCTTCTACTCCCCCTACAGCATCTCGCTGGCGCTGGCGATGACATATGCTGGCGCTCGGGGTGAGACTGCACAGCAGATGGCAGATACTCTCTATTTCACCCTCCCCCACGAGCGCATGCATCCGTCATTCAATAGCCTGGATATCGAACTCAGTCAGCGTGGTGAAGGCGCCAAAGGCAAGGATGAGGAAGGCTTTCGGCTGAATATCGCCAATGCCCTCTGGGGCCAAGAAAGCTACAAATTCCTCTCCGAATTTCTCGATGGCTTGGCTGAGAACTACGGTGCTGGGCTGAGACTTCTCGATTTCGTGAACGAACCGGAGGAATCCCGCATCACTATCAACAACTGGGTCAGTGACCAGACGGAAGGTAAGATTAAAGACCTGATTCCGCAGGATGTCATTGACGCACTCACGCGGCTTGTCCTCACCAATACCATTTATTTCAATGCGGCTTGGCAATATCTCTTCAACGAGAATATGACTGAGGATGGACCATTCTACCTGCTCGACGGAGGCAAGGTCACTGTACCGATGATGAGGCAGGTGGAGTCGTTCGGTTATGCTAAGGGTGATGGATATCAAGCAGTCGAACTGCCATACGATGGTCGTGAACTGTCGATGGTTATCTTGCTTCCCCAAACGGATCAGTTTGACACATTTGAAGGCTCACTGGACGCCCAGCGAGTGGATGCGATCGTAAAAGACCTGGCACTAAGACGTGTCGCCCTGATGATGCCAAAATTTGAGTTCAAATCGAGCTTCAGTCTAAAGGAGACTCTCGCAGCGATGGGTATGCCAGTTGCCTTCTCCGGAGGCGCGGACTTCTCGGGTATGACGGGCAACCGCGACCTGTTCATAGCAGATGTGATCCATGAGGCGTTCGTCTCTGTAGATGAAGCAGGTACGGAAGCAGCAGCAGCCACCGCAGTAGTGATGACGATGACGGCATCGCCAGGGGCACCTGTTGAGGTCACCGTTGATCATCCCTTTATCTTTCTGATTCGCGATATCAAGACCGGCGCCATCCTGTTCTTTGGACGTGTCGTAAACCCAAGCACATGAGCAGGTCTCGATTGCTATCTGCAGTCTAACCCTACTGCAGCACTTACTCCAGCGGGCAACAGTAATCCTGTTATCGTTAACGCCAGTTTTAATTGTTGTAGGAGAAGGTTGGGTAAAATGACTAGCTGTTAATGTGGCAGGCCAGTTGCTCTTAGAGTCTTCCGACAATAGTTTTTGTTAATTATCGTTGTCACAACGTGAACCATTGAATAGGTACGTTTTTTGCGGTATTATAGCACAGCGCAAATAAGATGGAGGCACATTTGAGAGATCAGGTTCCAATGCTTTCGAAATCCCGCTTTATGACCGGACTACAATGCCATAAAAGTCTTTACTTAAGTTGTTACTATCCAAAATTGACCGATCCAATCGGCCTCGTCCAACAAGCGATATTCGCTACTGGAACGAAGGTAGGAAGGCTCGCCAGGGATATCTATCCTGGTGGAACGCTAATCAAAGAGATTAACTTTCAGCATGAACAAGCGGTGAAATCAACCCAGAAAGCGCTTCAGGACCCCTCAATTCCGACAATCTATGAGACTGCCTTCCTGTACGATGATATACGCATCAGAGCAGATATTTTAGCGAGAATTAATGATGGCCTCTTTGACCTGATCGAAATGAAATCTGCAACCAAGACAAAGGAGGAGCATATCCCCGACGTCGCTATCCAACTCTACGTACTTCAAGGATGCGGGATAAATATACGTCGCGCCAGTCTGGGTCATCTCAATAACGAGTATGTATACGAGGGGGGCGACTATGAACTCGACAAGCTCTTTCAGATAGACGACATCACAATAGAAGCTAAAGATAAGCTTCCAGAAATCGTGCTACAGCTTCATGATATGAGAGAGATGCTGCACCAGGCAGAACCTCCAGATATTAAGGTGGGGCGGCAATGCTCAAACCCGTATGATTGCGCCTTTCAGGGGTATTGCTATTCCAGCGTACCGGAACACTACATTCTGCAATTGCCAAGGGTGAGTAAAGAGGTCCTGGCCACACTCGACGCTGCCGGCATCGAGGACATACGTGACATCCCTATAGATTTTGCCGGATTAAACGCTACTCAACAGCGAGTTCGCGACTGCGTGGTGAACAATCGTATTTACCTTGATACAGATATCGCTGGAGAGCTCAATCAATTGGAGTATCCAATACACTCTCTCGACTTCGAAACCTTCAATCCAGCACTACCACTCTATATCGGAACATCGCCATATGAGGTGATCCCTTTTCAATGGTCCAATCACATACTAAATAAGGACGGTAGCATTAGACACGAGGAGTTTTTACACGATGGTTTTGATGATCCAAGAGTGGAATTTGCTAGAACTCTACTTCAAACTTTAGGTGATGAAGGATCAATCGTGGTTTACTCCTCCTTCGAAGCAGCGCGTATAAAGGAGCTAATACAGATTTTACCTCACTTATCGGATGAGTTGCATAAGCTGCTCGCTCGTATCGTAGACTTATTGAAACTCGTACGAGCACACTGCTACCACCCTGAGTTCCATGGATCGTTCTCAATAAAGTCAGTCCTACCTGCTCTTGTGCCTGATCTTGGCTATAGCGATCTCGAGATCAACGACGGTGGACTGGCGTCCATAGCCTATGCAGAGATTGTCAATCCAGATACTAAACAAGAGCGGCGAAATCATCTCAGAAAGTGTTTGCTAGATTACTGTAAGCGGGATACCGAGGCTGAAGTCAGACTATACCAAACCCTGAAATCTATAGTTTGAGGAGATGTGTATGATGGGATTCAGCTATTTGCAGGACAAAAGCTGGCTCGAAATTACGAGAGAAGAACGACTTTATTGTGCATTTCTATATTGGAATGTAAAAGATAGAGAAAAGGATTTCATATCGTGGCTAGATAACAATCCTGATTTACAACTGGATAGCGATGCTGGATGGGAGATAGGCTACGAGGTATGCTTTTATAGGGATCTATTAAAGAGCAGGGGGGAATCAGTCAATCCTACACAGTATTCATCGAAAAGGACTTTTGACCTCTGTTTATTTTCAGAGGAAACGATGATAATCATTGAGGCCAAGGTGCAACAAAGGTTTGAGGAATCTCAAATTCGCGCTTTCCAGAAGGATAGAGATGATATACCAAAGATCGTTGGCAAAGAGATAAATACGAAGATTATTGCTCTGGCATCATCCCAATATTACGAAAATTATGAGAAATTTGGGCGAAACGATATGCTGAAAAAATTTGATGCATGTATCTCTTGGGCAGAGATCTACAATTCATACAATCAAAGGGATATCTATAAACAAGCGGATGATATATATAAGAAATGAATAATGAATAAGGAAGAGATCCGCCGATTACTTTATGACAAGGATGGAGCTAAGTGTCACTACTGGGGCATAGAGGAAGGGGATTTCATTGCAGTATACCGAAGGTCATCAGTGAAGCTCTAGGCCATACCTCGATAGCGTTTACAATAGATACCTATTCCCATATAATGAAGCTACATGCCAGCGTAGCTCAGGGGGAGAGCAGCGGTTTCGTAAACCGCCGGTCGATGGTTCGAATCCATCCGCTGGCTCCATCTATGCTCATTTGCACACTGGAATGAAGCCACGGTGAGGCTTGACTATAATGAAACCAAAAAGGTATAATTTAATACGTCTTTAAGGTACCGAAGGGATCTTACTGAACTGGATATGGGCCTCCGAGTTGCTGTAGCTAAGGGTATCTTACCTATGCGCAGTAACCGATGAGGTGTGAGGGGAAACACTCACGCCACCCGTGTTTGGAAAGGAGACCTTACGTATGGCAAGTTTTTGCCTTTGCAAAGCACCTCCTCGAGGTGCTTCATTATTATCTCCTGATTTGTGTCTCGTCATTCTCAATAGGCAACTTTTGGAGGATATCAACTTAAAAAGAGTGCAGCTGTGAAAAAGGCAACTCACTACTTGTTGAGCATACTAACACTTTTAGCTCTGCTGGTGAGCTTCGTCGGTTGCAAGTCTTCGACAGCTTCACCACAACAGAGGCTAAAGATGGCTACCACCACTAGCCTGTATGACACTGGCCTATGGGATTATTTGGAGCCTATGTTTGAGGAGGAGTATAACATTAACTTAGACATCGTGTATGCCGGCACCGGCAGGGCTTTAGAATACGGCAAAAGGGGTGACGTAGATATTATTATTGTTCATTCCCAAGCCCATGAGAAGCAATTTATAGCTGAGGGCTACGGTGTACAGCGAGTACCCTTTGCTTATAATTATTTTCTCATCGTAGGACCAGCAGCTGACCCGGCAGGCATCAAAGGCATGAGTCCCGAGGAAGCTTTCAAAAAACTAATAGAGAACGGAAGTGGTAGCTTTATTTCCAGAGGAGATGACTCTGGAACACACGCCAAAGAGAAGACCATCTGGAAAGAAGCTGGCTATAATTATGAAGTGGTTAGAAATGCAGGTGCTTGGTATGTAGAGGCCGGGACTGGCATGGGGCCGATTCTGATGATGGCCAGTGAGAAACAGGCCTATACACTGACCGATATAGGTACTTATCTTGCCTTCAAGGACAAAATAAAACTAATACCTATGGTCGATAAGGGTGACATACTGCTTAATGTCTACTCTGCTATTGCTGTAAATCCCAAAAAAGTACCTGTAACCAAGATTGGTATGGCTAATAACCTAATAAGCTTCCTCGTGTCACCCAAAATACAAGAGCTTATTGGTAATTACGGTGTGAAGCAGTACGGCGTGCAGCTATTCACTCCCTGCGCCGGGATAGAACTCCCACAATAAGTTGTAAAGGAGATATAAAATGCCTCTCGTAGCAATGGTGGTAAAGTGCAAATGTGTGGCCTTGAGATAAGGTCAGACTGGAAGCTCTGCCCCAATTGTGGTGACAAAATCGTGTGCACGAGCAAGTACCAGGCCTATAACAAAAACAAGAAGTAAGAGTCAGTTTAATGGTTGAAATATGGCACGGTCTGACCAAGGCCGTAGAACTAATAATCTCTTTTGAGCCAGAGGTGATGGGGATAGCCGGCAGGTCGCTAATTATTGCGCTAACCTCCACTCTCCTTACCTCTCTTTTCTGCATTCCGCTTGGCGGCCTCATCCACTTCCGCCGTTTCCCAGGTAAAAGGCTGGTAATAAGTCTAATTCAGACATTCTTCAGCATACCGACTGTCGCCATCGGTCTGTTTGTTTTTGTACTCTTCTCCCAAGCCGGACCGCTGGGTGGACTTAATCTACTTTTCACTCCAACAACTATGGTGGTGGGACAAATGATATTAATCACACCTATACTTCTCGGCCTGACTATTTCTGCTGTCAGTGGAGTGGACAAGGCAATACTGGACACGGCTCGTTCACTCGGTGCCAGCAGCTTTCAGACCGCAATTGTTGTCCTGAGAGAAGCCAGATTTGCGGTTGTGGCAGCAGTTGGGATGGGATTTGGCCGAGCCATCTCCGAGGTGGGAATAGCCATTATGGTTGGCATGAATATTCGGGGATTTACCAGAGTCCTAACTACCGCCATATCGCTGGAGACATCCAAGGGTGATTTAGAGCTATCAATAGCACTGGGTATAATCCTTATCTTTATTGCGCTTATCATCAATATACTATTAAATAGGCTACAGCAGAGGTAACAGTGTCCTTAATAGAAACCATAGACCTATGCCAGAGATACGGTGAGCGAGATATCCTTAAGGATATCAACATAAGAGTGGAGCAGGGTGAAGCCTTGGCGCTGATTGGCCCTACCGGGGCAGGCAAAACTACGCTGCTACGTCTGATAGACCTCATTGATATGCCCACATCCGGAAAGATATTTTTTGACGGGATAGATACCACTGCATCAGCAGCGGTGAGATTAGAGGTACGTCGGCGGATGGCCTTCGTCCTCCAGAAACCAATAGTATTTAACATGAGTGTATACGATAATATTTCCTATGGCTTGAGATGGAAAGGGGTGGCGAAAGGTACCATCCGTGAAAAAGTCAGCAGTATTCTGCAGATGGTCGACCTCGCCGCCTACAAAAACAGAAATGCCCGAACACTATCCGGGGGAGAAGTACAAAGAGTAGCTATAGCCAGGGCGATGGCTATTGAACCAGAGGTACTGCTGCTGGATGAACCTACAGCTAACCTCGACCCAATCTCGGCATCAAGGATTGAAGAATTGATAACCGGCATTATTCGGCAATATTCTACCACCATAATAATGGCAACACATGATATGGCACAGGGTCAGCGCCTAGCCGATAGAGTAGCTGTACTCGGAAACGGCGAAGTACTTCAAATGGGAAGCTCAAGGGATGTATTTGCTTACCCCAGAAATAGAGAGGTGGCTGAGTTCGTAGGTGTTGAGAATATTATAAACGGAGTGATTTCATCCAGTCAGGATAAGGTTATTACCATAGATATTGGTGGTACTATCATAGAGGCGATTTCGGATTACGCTGCCGGAGAAGAAGTCTCTGCCTGTGTCAGGCCAGAAGATATAACGCTTGCCCTGTCAAAAGTCCCAAGCAGTGCCAGAAACTCATTCAACGGGGTAGTGACCCGGATAGTATCAACGGGGCCGGTTACACGGGTTGAACTGGATTGTGATTTTCGGCTGGTAGCTCTGGTTACCAGAAAGTCAACCGAGGAGCTAGACTTGAAAAAAGGGAGACAGGTTTGTGCCACTTTCAAAGCTACCGGCGTCCATGTAATTAAGAGAGAAGGTCATTGAACCAAAGCACTCAAAAATTAACCAGCCTCATAAGAAGGAGAGAAGAATGACGGGTCTTTTCGATGCTTTTCATCGGCGTATCAATTATATGCGTATCTCGGTCACTGACCGCTGTAATCTGCGCTGTATCTACTGCACAGTGCAATCAATGCCCCACCTATCACACGATGATATTCTTCACTACGAAGAAATCCACAGAGTGGTTCAAGCAGCCGCCAAGTTGGGTGTTAGGAACATACGCCTTACAGGAGGAGAGCCTCTGGTAAGACCAGACCTGAGTAAATTGGTTGAATTGCTCTCCCAAGTTGATAGTATTGAGGAGATATCACTTACCACCAATGGCGCTATACTTGATAAATATGCTGCTGAGCTTAAAGCGGCTGGCCTTAAGCGAGTTAATATTAGCCTAGACACACTTAACCCAAACAAATTCCAGCGCATCACTGGCAGTAATAAACTAAAGGACGTGCTCAACGGTATTGAGGCAGCGAGAAGTGCCCAGTTAAACCCGGTAAAGATAAACATGGTCGTTCTGAGAGGTATAAATGACGATGAGCTACTTGACCTGGCTCGCCTGAGCCTTAGCGATGGCTGGCATGTACGATTTATCGAATACATGCCGTTTGTAAAGTCCACGGTGGAAGTTAACCGACTGGTGGCTATTGGAGAAATAATGGCCACCATTCAGGGAACACTTGGTGAGCTTAGACCCTGCCGGCCGAAATCAGGTAATGGCCCAGCTAGGTATTACCAGTTAGCAGGTGCCACGGGGACTATAGGTTTCATAGGGGCAATAACCGATTGTTTTTGCGCGGAGTGCAATCGCTTTCGTCTCACTGCTGATGGTCGGCTACGACCATGCCTTCTGGAAGACGATGAGGTTGATATAAAAGAACCACTGCGTAGAGGTGCCGGTATTGAAGAGTTGCAACAGCTAATACAGGAAGCGGCTACCTTAAAGAGGGAACAGCACCGCTTAGGTGAAGAGCTTATCTCAAGTAAGCGGCAAATGTGGCAAATAGGTGGCTAGAACTATATCTGGGAGGAAGATAATGACGAAGTTAACTCATGTAAACTCAAGGGGTGAGGCCCGAATGGTTAATGTAGGTCAGAAGGGTGATACCAAACGTGTGGCCGTAGCCAAGGGCCGGATAACAATGAAACCGAGCACCCTGGAGCAGATAAAGACCGGCGGGGTGGAAAAAGGAGACGTTCTGGCTGTGGCCAGGGTAGCCGGTATCATGGCTGCCAAAAAGACACCTCACTTGATACCTCTGTGTCACCCAATATTGATTGATAACATCGCTATTGAGTTTGACCTGTCAGGGAATGACTCTATAGAAATCACTGCCAGAGTAGAGAGTACCGGTAAAACCGGGGTTGAGATGGAGGCTATGGTTGCCGCCTCAGTCAGCGCTTTGACCATCTACGACATGGGTAAGTCTGTAGACCGGGAGATGACAATTACTGCAATATACCTGGAAAGCAAAAGGGGCGGAAAAAGCGGAACCTACCAAAGGAAAAGAGGAGACTAAAGATATGGCAAAGATTTTAGCCGTCTGCCGAAGTGACACCAAAGGGGTGAGTAAAAATCCCATAGATGAAGGGTTATTTAAAGAAGATTATGGTCTAGTAGGTGATGCTCACGCTGCCTCTGATACTCATCGGCAGGTAAGCCTGCTAGCCTTAACCAGTATTGAGAAGATGCGCAGTCTGGGGCTGCAGTTAAGCGCCGGGGATTTTGCTGAAAACCTCACTGTAGAAGGGCTGGACATGATCTCTTTACCTATTGGCACCCGGCTAGTTCTAGAACAAGGGGTAATTCTCGAGGTGACCCAGATAGGAAAGGAGTGCCACACCGGCTGCGCCATATTTCGTCAGATAGGCAAATGTATAATGCCTAAAGAGGGAATATTCGCCAGGGTAATCAAAGGTGGGATAATTAAAGCTGGGGATGATCTAAAGATTATGGAGGAGGAGACCTAAAACGAGGGTAATCTAAAACAGTGTTACCGTAACTGGTTCACCCTTTTCCAGTAAATCTATGTTCTCTGCTATCTCAATGTAGCCATCGGCGGCGGCTATACTCGTTATTGCCCCCGACTCTTTGTACACCGGGACAGCCTCATCACCCTCGATTTTAACGGTTAAAAATTGCCTTCTGCCCACGCTTCCCGGCACTCTTCGGGAAAGTTTAGCCTCAACGCTCCTCTCTTTTCTCGGTGGGAGGTGTGCCATCTTTCTGATTGCCGGTAAAAGAAGCAGGTAGGCGTTGATTAGACAGGAAGTAGGATAGCCAGGCATCCCCATGAGCGGCTTGCCCTGTATTATGGCAAAAATGGTCGGTTTCCCGGGTTTTACTTGAATTCCATGGAAGAGAACCTCACCCCAGTCCTGAAGGACATCAACTAACAGGTCTTTCTCTCCTACTGAAGAGCCTCCCGAAATAACCACCAGGTCACTTTCTAAACCTTCCGCAATCTTTGCTTTGATGCCCTCGCGGTCATCCTCAACGATTCCAAACCTCAGAGGAATGCCTCCGTTTGCCTTCACCACCGAGGCGATAGTATGAGAGTTAATATCGTAGACCTGCCCCTGCCTTAACTTTTTGCCAACCTCAATTACCTCTCCCCCACTAGGGAAAACAGCCACCTTAGGTTTTTCATAGACCTTGACTTGAGTTATCCCCTGAGAGGCAAGCACCCCCACCCTACCTGCATCCAGCACAAAGCCACGCCTTAGAACAAGTTCCCCTTTCCGAATGTCCTCTCCCTTGCGAGCCACATTGGCTTTTGGGTAGGCCGACTTAAATACTTTTACCCTGCCGTTCTCTACCTCGGTGTCCTCAACCATAACCACGGCATCCGCACCAGTGGGCATCACTGCCCCGGTAGCAATCTGAATACATTCCCCCGCATTCACCTTCTTCTGAGGTGTTTCTCCAGCATGTAATTCACCAATTAGGTTAAGTACTTTTGGATTGAATCGGCCGGAATTAAAGGTATTTTTAGCTTTAACAGCATAACCATCCATAGCTGCTCTATTAAAAGGAGGATTGCTCAAAGTAGCAACGATATCTTCTGCCAGAACCCTCCCTGAGGAATCATCAATATTGATTGTTTCCACCCTGGTGATTGGTTTTATGTTTGCCTCGACGACCCTTTTCGCTTCCTCAAAGGGAATAAGTGCTCCAAAAGGTTTCACCTTGTTGCCTCCCTAACCATGTGTCCAATTTCAGGCAAAATTATCTTATCCATTGCCAGATTTGCCGCCCCAGGGGAGCCGGGAAGACAAAGAATCACCTTTCCTTGGGCTACACCGGCAAAGGCCCTACTCATAATAGCAGCGGTACCTATCTCCTGGTAAGATAAGAACCGAAAAAGCTGTCCAAAGCCATCCAGTTTCTTCTCAAGAATTGGGATTATTGTCTCTACGGTAATGTCTCTATGGCTTACTCCTGTCCCACCACTGGTAATAATAACTTGCAATTCCTGCTGCTTTAGCAGTTCATATATCTTCTTCTTAATAGAGTCTGCCTCATTTTTTAAAATAGAATAAAACATTACACGATGCCCGCTTTGGCTGAGCTTTTGCCTGATTAGTGTGCCCGATTCATCATCCCGTTCCGTCCGGCTATCGGAGACGATTAGAACAGCACAGCTTACGCTCCGGGGTGCCTTTTGCTTGTGCTCTTGGTGGCTCACTACTCTTCTACCTTTCTAAAAGAAATTCAATCAGCGTTAGAACCTATTATAGCTGTCGGTGTTGATGCCATGCAATACATAGCCAGTGGTAATTCTGAAGAGGGAAACAATTTGAAAGAACAAGATTCAAGCTTTTCCTCACCACCGTTATTTTACACTAATCTCATTATCCACACCAGCATCTGCTGAGGAATCCAAACCTGAATGATGGGCTGCCATCGTAGCTTTGTGCATACATCGGAGAAGACGAGTACCGGCTCCACAGAACTGACCAATTGTCAATCAGGTTTTTGAAAATAGTAGCCGACCCCAAGTTCAGTTAGAATATATTTGGGTTTGGTAGAGTCTGGTTCTATCTTCTGACGTAAATGCGAAATGTAGATGCGCACATAATCAAGGTCATCAGTGTATTCCCAACCCCACACTTTTTCCAAGATCTGCTTGTGGGTGAGAACACGGCCAGCATTCTCTACCAAAAGGGCAAACAGGCGAAACTCTCTCGGCGTCAGTTTCACTCGTTTTCCACCCACTATAACTTTCCTCTCAGCAACATTCACCGTGAGAAAGCCATCACTATAGGTAACTTCCCTCTTTGTCTCCACCGAAGGGACCAACTCAGCGCGTCGCAATACTGCCCGTACCCTCGCCACCAACTCCTTGTTCCCCACCGGCTTAAGGAGGTACTCATCAGCTCCATAGTCAAGCCCACGCACTATATCTTCTTCAGCTCTCTGCTTACCGGTGAGCATGATTATGGGCACATCAGAGATATCGCGGATACGCTGACAGGTCTGCCAACCATCCATCCCGGGCATAACTACATCCAGAAGCACTATATCCGGCCTCTGGTTAAATAAAAGCCGCAGTCCTTCACGCCCATTGCTGGCTTTGAGCACTTCGTATTCTTTTTGAGTAAGAACCTGCTCAACCAGACTCACAAAGGCTGAGTCATCATCAATTACAAGAACTTTCTTTCTCATTGGCGTCACCATTTATCCCAAGGGTTACTTTTTTGCGTTGTCGCAGCATCTCAGCAATCATTCCAGGCAGTTCACGGGTATTAATGGGCTTCGATACATAGGCATCGCACCCACCATTAATAAAATTTTCCTTGTCTCCCTTCATAGCATAGGCAGTAAGGGCAATAATGGGGGTATGACTAAATGCCAAGGTCTTCCTAAGTCGCTTGGTTACCTCAAGCCCATTCAATTTAGGAAGCTGCATGTCCATTATGATGAGGGCTGGTTGCTCTCTCATAGCAATATCCAGCGCCTCTTCCCCGTCAGTTGCTTTGAGCAAAGTGTAGCCCTTACCTCTGAGGGTCATTTCAATCAACTTCATATTTTGAGGGTTGTCTTCTACTATCAATATCTTTTCTTGCATTACTTGTTTCTACTCCTTGTGTATGGCTAACTGGTTGTTGCCAAGGGGAGGGTAAAGATAAACCGGCTACCCTCTCCGTATTCACTCTCTACCCAAATTCGCCCGCCGTGCCTGTCCATGATTTGTCTGACAAGGGCCAGCCCTAGCCCAGCACCACTCTTTTCTTTGGCCAGCGGGTTGTCCAACTGGTAAAAAGGTTCAAATATCCTATTTTGGTCCTCTTTCCTGATACCGATACCATCATCAACCACGCTAACCTGACACCAATCACCCGACCTCACTGCCTCAATCTTCAGCTTGCCTCCCTCCGGGGTAAACTTAGATGCATTGTCCACTAGATTAAGGAGTACCTGCCCTACTTTAGCTTCATTAGCATGAACTAGGGGGAGTCTCTTTTCCACCTCAATATCAAGGCTTTGCATTCTGGGTGTAAGTACGGGTACCAGAGTTCTGGCTAACGATTGTATGACATCAGCCAGGGAAATATCGGTCAGCCCGAACTTCATCCTGCCCGATTCTATCTTGGACAGGTCAAGAACCTCATTAATCAGGTTCAACAGGTGCCGGCCACTGTTCAGGATGTCATTAAGCCACTGCCTCTGCTCGTTATTAATCTTACCAGGCACCTCATCTGCCATCAGCTCAGAAAAACCGATGACGACATTGAGCGGAGTGCGCAACTCGTGAGACATGTTAGCCAGAAATTCAGACTTTAACCGGTTTGCCTCCTCCACTTCTCTGGTCTTATCTATAAGTTCCTGCTGCTGTGCCATCAGTTCCTCACCCTGCACCTGAAGCTCCTCATTCTGAGCATCTAATCGCTCATTCTTTTCCCGGAGTTCCTCCTCCATCCGCTTGCGCTCGGTAATTCTTCCCAACCGCTCAGCAACAGCATCAATCAACACCCTCTCTTCCTTCAGGAATGGCCCTTCATCTATTTCTGGCCTCTCCTCCAGGGAACTAACCTCTACGAGGCCTGTTCTGGCTCCATGTATCTTGACATCCGCAGATTGCTTCCACTTGGTATCTCTATAATTCTCTGTCACAAACTCTTTGCCATTAATAGTAACTCTGGCACAGGTAGTCTCCGGATACTGCCAGCTTGATGGAAGCAGATTGGCAACCTCTTGATACAGTTCATCTTGCGTAATCCCTGGTCTTTCAGCAATGCTAGCCACACCATAAAGACAGTTGAGTTCTTTAATACGTTCCTTTAAATTGTGCTCCGCTCGCTTACGCTCGGTGATATCCTCCAAAATTCCATCAAAATATTGAATTTTGTCAGCGCTATCTCTCACAGCAACACCTGTAGTCGATACCATTATTCCAGTTCCATCCTTTTTCTTGAAACGCAACTCTTTTGTTGTCTTCCCTTTAGCCGAGGCTACTTCCTCAAGAACTTGCTCTCTTTGTTCTGGATACACATACAAGTCAGAAACACCCATTTGGAGCAACTCTTTTCTGGAATAACCAGTAAGCTCTTTCATGGCCAAGTTCACTTCCAAGAACTTTCCGGTGGGTCCTGGCGTGCTTCTAAATATTCCTAATTTGACATTGTTTACCAAGCCTCTGTACTTCTCTTCACTCTCCTGTAGCGCCTCCCTACTTGTTCTGATGTCGTCAACCATCATATTCAAGCCCATAGCCAGTGAATCAACCTCGTCATTTCTACCTGAAAGTTCAACCTGGGCAGAGTAATCGCCCCTTGACACTTTTATAATAGCCTCAATCATCTCATCTATACGCTCTTTTTCTGCTGTTTTATTCATCATTTGCCTCCTCAGGGTATGCATGTCTCACTTCTTAATCCAGGCGAGAGCCTCTTCCTTTGCCTTGAAGAAACGCATATCTTTTTTTCTGGAAATTCCCATAAAAAAGGATGCAACCACCCTTGCGACTGGATGCAATCCGAAAAGGGCAACCTTTCCAAATATTTCATCCTCTAACATTTCTTGCCCCTTCTTTCTTGCTCCTGATGAAGCCTGTCCTGCCTCGCTAAGGTCTACGAGAACATTCACCTTTCCTTCAACCATATTTGTAAGTCTATTACTAGCCTCGTAGATTGCAAGCACTGTTTTCTCATCCTGTTCTCCAACCAAAGTCTCATAAATTATATTATCCTCGCCAAGATATATTCTATTTCCCCCTACCCATATTTCTCTATCTTTCTCTTCCATTTTCATCCTCCCTTTCTATCCTTCTTATATATCTTTGCCTTGGTATGAAGGCATTCCAATTTCTCACTCAGACTACTTGTTGGCGTCTCCACTTCACCTAGAATCAAATAGCCGGGGGTAGCCAGTGAATCATACAGCATACCCAGCACCTCCTCCTGGAGCTGCCTTTGCAGATATATCAGGATATTGCAGCAAAATATGCAATCAATGTCCGCAAAAAGTGGCTTTGTAGTTGAAACCAAATCAAGATAAGAAAATTTGACCATTTGACTGATGTCAGTTCTCACTACGTAGGATTGGCTGCGGTGGGTAAAATATTTTTCCAGGATGGCTGGAGGCAGACCTTCTACATCCTGTGGAGAGTATATCCCTGTCTGCGCCTCTTTCAAAACCTGCCGACTAATATCAGTAGCATAGATTGATACATCAAAATCCTTCAGTTCGTGTCCAAGGAATTCGGCAAGTAGTATAGCCATAGAGTATGGCTCTTCTCCTCGGGCGCAGGCAGAGCTCCAAAACCCTAAGCTTCGCTCTCCCCGCTCCTTTTTGTACGACACCAACTCAGGTAACACCCAAGTAGCTACTTGCAGAAAGGCGTATGGGCTCCTGAAGAAACTACTTATCTTTATGGTAAGAGCATTGACAAGCCTCTGATACTCTTCGGGATAGTCATCGAGAAACTTCATGTAGTCCAGGTATGTTCTTGTTCCTGTGGTGTAAAGCCTCCCTTCTAAACGACGGGTCACCGTCCCACGTTTATATCCTCTGAAATCGTGCCCGCTGTCAAGATATACCTTCTCCAGAAGTAAATCAAGAGCTATGGTATCACGCCCGGTAACTGTATTTTCCATATCAGAATCCTAGCCTATTATCAACCAGCTTTTTTGCCAATTGTATCATAAAAGCACTATAAGTGCCAGTAGGCCCTTATAGTGTAGCATGTAAACTTAATAAAAGGCAAATCTAGTGACAGAGGGAGCTGACTTATGAGATAACTAGGGGATAAAGATAAGCCAAGAAGAGAGCCTCAATTATGGGATGCCAGTGGTCATACCTCTTCTTAGCCATTTAACATTCACCGGTGGCAGATAATCTGTTTGACTACCATTCCTCTCTCGTAACTTTTAGTAATTCACCTTCACTGGTGAAACCATGAGCAAATATTGCCTCTGGGGGAGCATCTCTTAAGACGCTTCCCTTCACTTTTTCGTATTGCCCCTGATATATAGGGATTTGTTCCCCATTCTTATCAAATACCATAACCATATTGTTTTGAAACCTGAAAGCAGTTTTAATCATTATTGTCCTCCTTTGCCTAAACTACTTCTGCCCTTTTATTCACTGGTAACATACTCATATTAAAGCCGCGGAATTAATTGCTCATAAAGCTGGCGTTTAATTTTCATTAAAATCTCATCTATCAAACTAGCCTCAGTGTTTGAGCAGCCATGGTTAGGACTTGAGTCGCAATCTAAGGCGGTGGTATTATGCTAATTGAGTGTCCAGAAAATTAAGTGCGGGCCAAGGGGCTATTGGCGACAGTGGGCTGTGTGATATACTGGCTAAGGTAATAGCTATCAGAGGATAATAATGCAAGAAAAGGAGACTGCCTAATGCCACCGGCAAAGATAGGGGTTATCGGAGGAACAGGGTTGTACGATATTGAAGGGATGACCGATATCGAAGAGGTTAACATAGATACACCCTTTGGCAAGCCGAGTGATACCATTACCACCGGCAGGCTAGAGAGGATAGGGATTGCCTTTTTGTCCCGGCATGGTAAGGGACACTGCATCTCCCCTACCGAGGTACCGTACCAAGCTAATATCTACGCCTTAAAGTCGCTGGGTGTGGAGTGGATTATCGCCGTTAACTCAGCGGGAAGCTTTAAGAAGAGGATAAAGCCCGGCGACATAGTTATCCCAGACCAGCTAATAGACCGAACCCGAAATCGGGTTAATACCTTCTTTAGTGACGGTATTGTCAGCCATATCCCCTTCGCTGAACCCTTTTGCCCTATACTAAGCTCCCTTTTGTATCAGGCAGCCCAAGAGGTAGGAGCTAGTGTCCATCAAAAGGGCACCTACATAGCCATGGAAGGTCCCGCTTTCTCTACTCGAGCTGAATCACGACTCTACCGCTCGTGGGGAGCTGACATCATTGGTATGACGGCACTACCCGAAGCCAAGCTGGCACGGGAGGCGGAAATCTGCTACGCTAGCATCGCCTGTGTTACTGATTATGATAGCTGGCACGAGAGAAATCAGCCAGTAACGGTGGATATCATTTTAGGTATTCTCTATAAAAACATTGATGCTGCCAAGAAAATTATCAAGCTAGCCGTCAGCAGAATACCTGAGAAACGCGATTGTGCTTGCGCCACAACCCTGGAGGCAGCTACGGTCACCGACCCGGAGTGCATTCCAGCCGAGCAGAAGAAAAAACTCGAGCTGCTAATAGGCAAGTATATTAGGGATAGAAAGGCTTAAACACTATGCCCTATATAGAATTTGGCTGTCTACCGACCGTTATTGGCAGTATGCCCCACACTGATCCAGCTGAGGCATGTTCACAAATTAGCCACTACCTTAAAGACATTCCTGGCTGGCCCCAGCTACCTAAGCGGTCTTTTCTGGAGAATATGTATGTCCAGTTCAGCGAGGGCTTCCCCGGGGTAGTGCTTGAGGAAGAGCGTATCTATGTCGACCGCTCTCAGGACTTAGATAATCCACTGGAGAAGCTCTATACTGCCTATTTAGATAATGACATTGACAAATATCCCATTAGTGCTGACTATGCTGCGGGGCTACATAGCTTCTTAGCCTTAGATAACCTGTCACCTCTGGCAGTTAAGGGACAGATAACGGGACCGATTAGCTGGGGATTAACCGTTACCGATGATAGCCGCCGGTCTGTAATCTACGACGATATGCTTGCCGATGCTGCCGCCAAGCTTCTCAGGCTAAAAGCAAGTTGGCAAGAAAAGCAACTACGTCAAATCTCCAGAAATACTATCATCTTTGTCGATGAACCATATATGATGTCCTTCGGCTCAGCCTTTTTCTCTTTATCTAAAGAGATGGTAACCAATCTGCTAGAGGAGGTCTTTAAAGGAATCAGTGGACTGAAAGGGGTTCACTGCTGCGGCAATACCGATTGGTCTGTTCTGCTGAATACCAGCGCCGATATACTGAGCTTTGACACTTACAACTATGCTCAGTCACTAAGCCTCTACCCAGCCGAAGTAAAAAAATTCCTTGACAAAAAAGGAACTATCGCCTGGGGAATTATCCCTAACGACGAAGAATCACTAGCCAAGGAATCGGTTGCCAGTCTAAAAGACCGCTTGGAGGAGGCAATAGCACCTTTTACTAGAAATGGTATTCGCTTCAAACAACTGATAGAGCAGGGACTGCTTACCCCTAGCTGCGGGCTGGCGTCTCTAACCACTAATGAGGCAGTTGCCCAAACTCTGCAGCTACTGGCTGAGCTGTCAAAAGCAATAAGAACACGCTACCTTTAAGAGAGGATTCCAATGGAGTGCCAAATTGAGGTGAATGAAGTCAAATGCGCCTGTACTTACGATTCCTGTTCTAGAAAAGGTAAGTGCTGTGAGTGCATTGCCTACCATCTGAAATTTGATGAACTCCCCGCCTGCGTATTCCCTCCTGAGGTGGAGAAGACCTACGACCGCTCCTTTGCCAAATTTACCGAGGTCTTTACTAATAAAGCTAAGAGTAGTAGAAAAAACTGATTTAAGGTATATTATTATTAACGATGAATAAACGAAAAAGAGTAGCTCTCATTAAACACCGGCGCAAGAGAAAGAGGCTGGAATTAAAGAAGACTCAGGCAAAGCTTCAGCCTGAATCATAACCTACAGCGGTAAAAGCCTATGAAGCAAGTTTATCTCCTAACCGGCAGACCTGGGGCTGGGAAAACCAGCCTTATCAAGCAGGCGATAGCTGGTATGAAAGGTAAAGCCGGCGGTTTCTATACCGAGGAAATACGAAGTAAGGAGATAAGGGAAGGCTTCAGACTGGTTACCCTGGACGGGCAGGAAGCCATACTGGCTCATATTAATATTCATAGTCCACGCCGGGTAAGTAAATATGGGGTTGACACTGATAGTTTAGATAGGATAGGTGTTTCTGCCCTCCACAAGGCAGCAGAGGTATGCGATTTAGTAATCATTGATGAAATCGGGAAAATGGAGTTGTTTTCGACTAACTTCAGGGAGACCGTTTTACAGATTATCGGCAGCGGAAAGAGGGTTTTAGGAACTATTATGCTCAACCCCAACCCGTGGGCAGATGTTATCAAATGCCAGCCTCAAGTAAATTTGGTAACTGTAACCAGAGCTAACTACCATCAGGCACTCGAGAAATTACTGCGCTGGCTAAAAATCCAAGAGCACTAAAGCTCAAGCTCTAAAAGGATGGTGTGATACTGCAGCTACCAGAATTAGTTCAGACGCTATTAGACCCCAAAGCCTATCCTGATACCCCACAAGGAATAGAACTGGTTCAGACCCAGATGTCATTTGTCTTCCTGACCGGTGACTATGTATATAAGGTAAAGAAGCCGGTGAATCTAGGCTACCTTGACTATACCACTTTAGATAAGCGCCAGTTCTACTGCCAGCGAGAGGTCGAACTCAACCGACGGCTTTGCCCTCAGGCTTATCTGGGGGTAGTGTCAATAACTCGAGACAAGGATGATATTCTTGTAGGAGGTAAAGGGGAGGTTATAGAGTATGCGGTAAAAATGCGTCGTCTTCCTCAAGAGGCGATGATGGATGTGCTACTAGCCAATAATCAGGTGTCATCCCAAATGGTAACTAGGGTGGCGCAGAAACTGGCGGAGTTCCACCAAAAAGCAGGGACTAATGCCAATATCAGTGCCTTTGGCAATCTTGATACTATTACTCAAAATACTGAGGAAAACTTCACTCAGACCGAAAAATACATCGGTAACACCATTTCCCAAGAAAAGTATCAGCACATCAAGGACTACACTGACGGCTTTATTGAGAACAATGCCTCTCTATTTCGCAGGCGGATAGCCAATGGCAAAATAAGGGATTGCCACGGAGACCTCCATGCCGCCCATATTTGCTTTACTAATGGCATTTGCATCTACGATTGTATAGAATTTAATGATAGGTTTAGATACTGTGATGTCGCCTCAGAGGTTGCTTTCCTGGCTATGGATTTAGACCGCTACAGGCGGACTGACTTATCTAATGGTTTCGTTAGTGCCTATGTGGATAAGAGCCAGGATAAGGAGTTATTGGGGCTACTTAATTTCTACAAGTGCTACCGGGCTTATGTACGAGGGAAGGTAGAGAGCTTTAAGCTTGATGACCCGTACATCTCAGCAGAGGAAAAGGCAAGAGTTCTAGCTGTGGCCAAGAGGTATTTTAAGCTTGCCGAATCATATATAGAAATATAGAAAGGGTCAAGATAAAAAGGTAAAATTATGAGCTATATTTCATCTTGGAGCGGTGGTAAAGATAGTTGTTTCGCCTGTTGCAAAGCAATCCGTGAGGGATATAATGTATCTCACCTATTGAATTTTATTTCTAAAGAGTACAAAAGGGTAAGTTTTCATGGAACGGAAGCTAAATTAATTCAATTACAAGCTGAGGCAATGGGTATCCCCCTATTGCAAAAAGAAACTACCTGGAATGGATATGAACAGGAATTCAAAGACGCGGTGAAAAGCTTGATTCCTGATGGTGTAACGGGCATGGTTTTCGGCGATATATATCTACAAGAGCATAAAGATTGGGTGGAAAGGGTTTGTGGAGAATTAGGCATTGAAGCAATTGAGCCACTCTGGGGGCAAGAGCCAGAAAGAGTCCTCCTTGAGTTTATAGATGGCGGCTTTGAGGCAACAATAGTTAGTGCTAAATCTGACCTGTTTGATGATAAATGGATAGGCCGAAAAGTGGATAGAGAATTTTTAAGCCATCTAAAAGACAATAATATTGACCTTTGTGGGGAAAATGGTGAATACCACACGTTCGTAACCAGTGGTCCCATGTTCAAGAAGAAAATAAAAATAACTAAAAGCCAGCCGATTGCGAGGGACGACCACCGGTTCCTAGATACCCTTGAATATTCATTATAGAGTGCCCTTAGGGCAACTTCATACCCGGCAAACCGTTATCAAATATTCAATAGGAGACGGTAAATTGAAAGAACCCTTTAGAAAATTCATAGAAGCTGAGTTAGGCACTGGGTTTCTGCTTATCGCCTGTGGTCTTCCCGGCACCTGGAAAACAGAGACGACCGAGGAGGTAGCTAAGATTAAGGGCTATCCCCTGCTTCGTAGCGACCTGATTAGACTGGAAGTATTGAAAAATGAGGACATTTTCGACGAAAAGGTAGCCTCAAATATGGATAAAAGAATGATGGTCTATGAAGAGATGCTCCGGCAGGCAGATGAGGCTCTAAACAAAAATGACGGTGTAATACTCGATGCCACCTTTGTCACTCAGTCGTTAAGGAGACAGGCAGCAGCGATAGCCCTTAAACACAATCTGACCTTCGTCATCCTTCAAACCGACTGTCCGCAGGAGGTATCAATCAGGCGGATACTGGAGCGGACTAAAAAGAACTATGTATCAAACGCACTAACCGAACAAGCCTACCTCAACAATAAAAAGAGATTTGAGGAAGTAGACCTGAATGACTTAAAGAACTTGTATCCCAACCTTAATATCACCCACTTGATAGTTGATACCCGGTATTACTCGCCAGAAGATTGGCATATCATTAGTGTAGAAAAGAAATAGGAATGAAAATAGATTTACACATCCACACTAAGACCGGTTCGGATGGTAATCTCTCTATTGAGGAGGTTTTCAAGGAGGCAAGCAAAAGAAATATCGCTTTAATGTCGATAACTGACCACGATTCTATAGACTGTCAGGAAAGGGCAATCACTCTGGCTAAAGAATATAGCATAGACTATATTACCGGAGTGGAATTGAATGTAACATTCCAGTATCTTGATAAGTCCGTTTCCTTGGATTTTCTGGGGTACCAGTATGACATCGGCAACCAAAAGCTAAAAGACAAGCTCCGAGTGCTAAAAGAATACCGAGAAACGAGAGCTCGTCAAATCTTAGAGAAACTGAATATTGAATTCGATAAAGAGAACATTGAAAAATTCACCGAGAGAGATCTCCGGAATATACAGGCTAGTGTCGATGGCGTCTTTGGTCGACCCCATATAGCCAACTATCTGATAGACAAAGGGATTGTGAAAAATAAGCAAGAAGCATTTGACAAGTATCTGGTCAAGTGTAATGTGCCTAAGTACCCACTTTCACTTGCTGAAGCATCAACATTGATCTGGAACGCTGATGGCATACTGGTGCATGCCCACCCCAATGACCCACACGGTACATCTTTAGTAAGCATAACACTTGATTTAGACGAACAGACAGAAATTATTGAAGAATATATGATAAACTATATTGATGGTATAGAGTGCTGGCACTCAAGACATGATAAGGAGACCAGTGCCCACTATATTAAATTCGCCAAGAAGCACGGGTTGATTATGACTGGAGGCAGCGATTGTCACCAAAAACCGATAATTATGGGCACGTTGGATATACCTGATTATATTGCTGAGCAGTTCGGGTGATGGAAGGACATGAGCAACTACCAAAGAGAAACGTTGGGGGTACCGGTAAGCTTAGAAGACATAAAGAAGAGCTACGGTGTAGTGAGCCGATTTTATGTTGCCGTAGAGGCAATATTTGAGAAAGGGGTTAGACGGAAAGACCTGCAGCTTCTATCTGTCATGCCTGACGAAGTGGTTCTTGAAGTAGGTGTAGGAACAGGATATGCATTAAGGGAAATAGCAAGCTCTGTCGGGGGAAATGGCAAAGCCTACGGTATCGATATAACGCCTCAGATGCTAGAGATAACCAGAAAAAGGCTCAACAAAGCGGGGCTAATGAAAAGGGTGGAGCTATATGAAGGAGATGCCAAGAGCATGCCTTATGAAGACAGCAAATTTGATGCTGTTTACACGGCTAGCACACTAGAACTCTTTGATACGCCGGATATTCCTACGGTTCTCAATGAAATCAAAAGGGTATTGAAGCCTACTGGAAGGCTTGGTGTTGCCAGTCTTACCAAAAAAGGTAAGGAAGACTCGCTGTTTATAAGATTCTACGAATGGCTGCACCAGAAAATTCCCAAGTATGCCAATTGCCGGCCGATTTATGTAGAAAAAGTGATAGAAGACGCAGGATACCAGATAATAAAAAGTGAGGAATTTACGCTTCTCAAAATAGTTCCCTGGAGAATTGTTGTAGCAAGGCCATTAACCAATTAGTAAACAAGAAAGAGACTAAAGGAAAAATGAATAAAAACCAATATGACATTAAAGACCCTTCCCTGGCTGAAGCTGGCAGGCGGCGAATTGAGTGGGCTTCTCGTGAGATGCCAGTGGTGAAGCTAATCAGAGACAGGTTCAGTAAAAAGAAGCCACTGAAGGATGTCCGAATCTCAGCCTGTCTCCACATTACCACCGAAACGGCAAACCTGGCTCTAGTCCTGAAGGAGGGTGGCGCCAATGTCATTCTGTGTGCGTCTAACCCTCTCAGTACCCAAGATGACGTCGCCGCTGCTTTGGTAGAATACGACATTCCCACTAATGCCATAAAGGGGGAGGATGAGAAAACATACTATAAGCACATCAATACTGCTCTGGATAATAACCCTCAGCTTACTGCTGATGACGGCGCTGACCTGGTTACCACCATCCATACCCGGAGAACTGATTTAATTAACAATATCATCGGCGGCACTGAGGAAACTACCACTGGTGTCATTAGACTCCGCAGCCTGGCCAAGTCTGGAGGCCTAAAGTACCCCGTAATTGCAGTAAATGACGCCCAGACCAAGTATCTCTTTGACAATCGCTATGGTACCGGGCAGAGTACGATTGATGGGATTACCAGAGCTACCAATGTCCTGTGGGCAGGTAAAAAGGTCGTCATTTGTGGCTACGGCTGGTGCGGGCATGGCATAGCATTAAGAGCCAAGGGGCTAGGTTCCCAAGTGATTGTAACCGAGATAGAGCCAGTCCGAGCCCTAGAAGCAATTATGGATGGTTACCAGGTTATGCCGCTGATGGAAGCGGCTAAAGTAGGTGCTATTTTCATAACTACTACCGGCGACACAAATGTCATTGATAAAGCTCATTTCCAGTTGATGAAAGACGGAGCCATCCTAGCCAATAGCGGACATTTTAACGTGGAGATAAACATCCCAGCCCTAGAAAGCCTGACACATGGCAAGCGACGCATACGTCCCTTTGTTGACGAGTATACCCTGAATAATAATCGCCACCTTTATCTGTTGGGTGAGGGAAGACTAATTAATCTAGCGGCTGCTGAAGGACACCCAGCCAGCGTTATGGATATGAGCTTTGCCAACCAAGCACTATGTCTGGAATACATCGTGAACAACAGAGGAAAGCTTAAGCCTAGAGTGTACCCAGTTCCTGAAAAAATCGATAAACAAGTAGCCCGGTTGAAGCTTAACTCCATGGGTATTAATATTGATAGCTTAACCCCAGAACAAAAGAAATACCTGAGCAGTTGGCGAGAAGGAACATAGAAAGGATTAAAAATGACCAGCAGTTTTAAGAGTTCACCAAAATATATGATTACCTCGGAGTCAGTTACTGAGGGGCACCCTGATAAACTATGCGACCAGATATCAGATGCTATTCTTGACACCATTCTAAAGGAGGACCCGTATGGCAGAGTAGCCTGTGAGACAGCAGTAACCAACGGTTTAATAGTTGTTATGGGGGAGATTACCACTGATTGTTATGTTGAAATTCCTCAGGTTGTGCGGAAAGTAATTCATGATGCAGGTTATACCCACCCCGAATATGGTTTTGATTATCAGTCTTGCGGGATAATGGTCTCCATCAATCCGCAATCTGCCGATATTGCTCAAGGGGTAAGTCAGTCTCAGGAAACAAAGAAAGGCTCTGCCGATAAACTGGATAAGGTTGGCGCTGGCGACCAGGGGATGATGGTTGGCTTTGCCTGTAACGAGACGCCCGAACTTATGCCCCTACCTATTTCACTGTCACATAAACTATGTCAGCGTCTGGCTCAGGTCAGAAAGAAGAATATTCTGCCTTACCTCCGCCCTGACGGAAAATCACAGGTAACTGTAGAATATAGTAATGGCGTTCCCAAGCGGGTGGATAGTGTAGTTATAGGGGCTCAGCATAACCCCGATGTCAGCCACGATAGGATTAAGCAAGACATCATTGAGCAGGTTATCAAGGCAGTCATTCCTGCTTCACTGCTAGATGATATGACCAAATATTACGTTAACGCTACCGGCAGCTTCGTAATTGGTGGGCCGGTATCAGATACCGGCTTTACCGGTCGTAAGATTCTGGTTGATACCTATGGTGGCATTGCTCGTCACGGTGGTGGCTGCTTCTCAGGGAAAGACCCAACTAAGGTTGACCGCTCAGCAGCTTACGCGACTCGCTATGTAGCCAAGAACATCGTGGCGGCTGGACTAGCCGAGCGGTTAGAAATTCAAATTTCCTATGTCATCGGTGTTGCCCACCCCCTCTCTGTCTCTGTTGAAACCTTTGGCACCGCCAAGGTTGACCAAGAAGTCATACTTAACCTGATTAACAAGCACTTCGACCTCAGACCGGAAGCTATTATTCAACACCTTGACCTCCGCCGACCCATTTACAGGTCTACCGCTTGCTATGGGCACTTTGGACGGAACGACATTGACCTCCCATGGGAAAAGACCGCTAAGGCTGGAATCCTCAGAAAAGAAGCACTGGGTTAGGGATGACAGAAAAAGCGCTCCTCGCTTGGAGTGGTGGTAAAGATAGCGCTATGAGCCTCTATGAAATTCAAAAAAGCAAAAAATATGAAATAGTATCTTTGCTAACCACCATAACCGAGGGTTATGACCGAGTTAGCCTGCACGGTGTGCCAAGGGTTTTGGTTGAGCGACAGGCGCACTCATTAGGCCTACCCATACACGAAGTTTTCATTCCTAAGTCCTGCTCTAGTGAAGAATACGGCGCTAAAATGATGGGAGTCCTTACCAAATTGAAACAAAATGGAGTTTCCTCGGTAGTGTTTGGTGACATTTTTTTAGAAGAGGTGAGGAAATACCGAGAGGACAATCTATCAAAATTAGGAATGGAGGGAATTTTCCCGATATGGGGAAGAGATACTGCTGAACTTACTAGGTCATTTATAGCCTTAGGCTTCCAGGCTGTCGTTACCTGTGTTGATCCAAAAGTTCTGGATAAGAGATTTTTAGGCAGGAGGCTTGATAAGCATTTTTGGGCTGAGCTTCCGCCTAATGTTGACCCTGGTGGTGAGAATGGAGAGTTTCACTCCTTCGTCTTTAATGGACCAATATTCAAAAAGAGAATAGTCTATACCTTGGGAGAATCAGTGCTAAGGAATTCGCTTTACTTTTGTGACCTATTGCCAAAGGGGGTGAGGTAAATAAGTAGTCCGATTAAATTTGGCACTGATGGCTGGCGGGGGATTATCGCTCAGGATTTCACCTTTGACAATGTGAGGGCTTGTGCGCAGGGAGTAGCTGGCTACCTTAAGCAGGTCGGTCTGGCCAATCGTGGATTAGTTATCGGCTATGACACTCGCTTCGCCTCTGAGGACTTTGCCGCAGCCGCTGCTGAGGTAATCGCTGGTAATGGAATCAAGGTCTATCTCTGTTCCAAGGCTACAGCAACACCGGTTATAAGCTTTGGTATTCTAGCTCAAAAGGCTGGTGGAGCTATCATTATAACTGCCAGTCATAATCCGGCTATCTGGAATGGCTTTAAGTATAAATCTGAATTCGGCTTCAGCGCTCCACCTGAGGTTGAAGTTAAACTAGAGAGACGTATTTCACACATAATTTCTTCAGGAAAGAAAATAAACAAGATGCCGCTAGCTAAAGCCTTAGCACAAGGGCTAGTAGAATATCTTGACCTAGCTCCAATTTATTTCCAGCATGTAGCCAAACTCATTAACCTGGATGAGCTACGTCAAGCTAAGCTGAAGGTAATTGTTGACTCCATGTACGGCGCCGGTGCTGGTTATCTCAGGACATTACTAAGCGGTGGAGCCATCGAGGTAATGGAGATAAATGGTGAGCGTAATCCTCTGTTCCCGGGGATACAGCCGGAGCCAATTGCGGCTAATCTAGGTAAGCTTTCAGCGATTGTTAAGGAACAAGGAGCTAATGCAGGCTTGGCTACCGATGGTGATGCCGACCGCATCGGTATCATAGATGAAAAGGGGAGGTTTCTAACCCAGCTTCAGGTCTTCGCTCTGCTCTGTCTTTACCTACTGGAGATACGCAGTGAGCGAGGACCCATAGTTAAGACGATAACCACCACCAGCATGCTTTACCGTTTAGGTGAAATATTTAATGTACCAGTCTACGAGACAGCGGTAGGCTTCAAATATGTTGCTCCAATGATGGTGGCTGAAAATGCACTCATTGGCGGTGAGGAAAGCGGTGGTTATGGCTTCCGAGGTCACATACCAGAGCGCGATGGCATCCTGTCTGCTCTTTACTTTCTTGACTTTATGATTAAGACAGGTAAAACCCCCTCAGAACTTCTGGATTATCTTTACAGCAAGGTAGGTCCTCACTATTACCAGCGTGTGGATATAAAGTTCCCTGAGGGCAAGCGCCAAGTGATAACCAATCGTATTAAGCGTAATTTGCCAGAATCTATTGATGGTGTTAAAGTGGTAAAACTAAACACTACCGATGGATTTCGAATTATCTTAGCCGATACAACCTGGCTACTTATCAGATTTTCCGGGACCGAACCAGTACTTCGCATTTACACTGAAAGTAATACTCTGTCCCGAGTAGAAAAACTACTCGAGTTGGGTAAAGAAATAACTGGAGTCTAGAAGGTCTAATGGAAGAGAAATTTCCCCAAAAAATAGAAAAGCCCTGGGGGTTTGAGATATTGTTTGCGCATACTTCCAAGTACGCTGGTAAGCTGATTTTCATTAGAAAAGGGCATAGGCTCAGTCTCCAATATCATAAAAGAAAAGACGAAAGCCTGTATATATATAAAGGTAAGGCCGTACTGGAAATTGGAGGGAGTGATGGGCAACTGAAATCTACCATAGCTGAGCCTGGTCACTGTGTAAGAATCCCTCCGCTCACCAAACATCGGCTGAAGGCTATAGAGGATACCACTTTCTTCGAAGTCTCCACTCCCAAGTTAGAAGATGTAACTAGACTAGAAGATGACTATGGACGAGCTTGATAGAGACCCGTCTCTCAAAGGCTGTTGACAGCTTACTCCTAGTATGGTAGACTTCTAAATTAGTATTTGGTAGTTCAGCTGATAGTTGATAGATTGAAATCGAATCTCGGTCTATTAGCTATATTTATGGATGAGCTAAAGCTCATCCATAAAAATTGTGTGGACTAGGAGGGGCAGATTGCCTACGGTTAATCAACTCGTTCGTAAAGGGCGCAAGAGGATTAGCAAGAAGACCAAAACACCGGCCTTGCGGCTAACATTTAATGCTTTAGAGAATAAGATGACGCAGGGGAAAGGTTCTCCACAGAAACGTGGGGTTTGTGTTCAAGTTAAGACTACCACTCCAAAGAAGCCCAATTCGGCACTACGTAAAATAGCCAGGGTCCGGTTGACCAATGGGATAGAGGTAACAGCTTATATTCCCGGCGAGGGGCATGAGCTGCAGGAACACTCGGTGGTTTTGCTCCGCGGAGGGCGAGTGAAGGATTTGCCCGGTGTCCGTTACCATATTATCCGAGGGGCACTGGATACTAGCGGTGTAGCCGGCCGTAAGCAGAGTCGTAGTAAATACGGTGCTAAACGAGGTGGAGTAACGGGAGCAGCACCAGCAGAAGCGCCGGTAGAAACACCAACCGCAGCTGAGAAGGAAGCCGGAGCCTAAAAGGAGCCAAAATGCCGAGACGAGGCCAAATTATAAAAAGAGAAACACCTCCTGATGCTAAGTTTCACAATGTGATTGTATCCCAGTTAAGCAATAAAATAATGATGGGAGGCAAGAAAAGCATTGCCGAGAGGATTGTGTATAAGGCTATGGAAATTATAGAGCAGCGGGAAAAGAAAGCCCCGGTCGATGTTCTAGAACAGGCAATAAAAAATGCCACACCCCTACTTGAGGTTAAGCCCCGCCGTCTTGGCGGCGCTACCTATCAGGTGCCGGTGGAAGTTCAATCCAGGCGTGGTCTTTCTCTAGCTATACGCTGGTTAATAAAATCAGCCAGAAGCAGAGCAGGCAAGTCTATGGCGGAGAAGTTGGCAGCCGAGCTTAGTGATGCCTCAAAAGGAGAAGGAGTAACTATCAAGAGGCGTGACGATACTCATCGAATGGCTGAGGCAAATAGAGCCTTTGCCCACTACAGATGGTGAAAGGCCATCTTTTATTAATTATAGTGTTATGGTAGAAAGTGCAATATCAGAAAAGTTTGAGGTAAAGGATAGGGTCATGGCTAGGAGATTCCCATTAGACCTCATACGAAATATAGCTATTATCGCTCACATTGATGCCGGTAAGACTACCGTCACCGAAAGAGTGCTGTATTATACCGGACGTACCTATAAGGTTGGTGAGGTACATGAAGGAACAGCTGTGATGGATTGGATGGAGCAAGAGAAGCAGCGCGGTATTACTATTACCGCTGCCGCTACCACCAGTTATTGGCAGAACCATCGCATCAATATTATCGATACCCCAGGACATATAGATTTTACCGCTGAGGTAGAGCGCTGTCTTAGAGTACTGGATGGAGGGGTAGTGGTTTTCGATGCCGTGGCTGGGGTTGAGGCTCAATCAGAGACAGTTTGGCGACAGGCTGATAGGTATCACGTGCCTAGGATTTGCTTCATCAATAAGATGGATCGGCCCGGTGCAAATTTTGACCGCACTATATCTATGATTCAAGAGCGGTTACAGGCTGTGCCTCTACCTATACAATTGCCTCTAGGCAGTGAAGACTCATACCAGGGTATTATTGACCTCGTAGAGAATAAGGCATGGAGCTTTGATGGCAGTCTTGATTCAAAACCGCTGGAGATGGCTATTCCTGAGTCAAAGAAGGCGGTATGCACTAAATTCCGTAATGAGCTTATTGAAAAATTAGCTGAACATGATGACCAGATTATGGCTGCTTATCTCGAAGGTAGTAATATTACCGCCTCCGAGCTAAAGTTAGCTTTGAGAAGGGCAACTTTAGCTAATAAAGGGGTACCTATTCTTTGTGGCAGTGCGCTGAAAAACAAAGGTATTCAACCACTACTTGACGCTATTATAAACTATCTTCCTTCACCACTAGATATGCCACCGGTACGAGCCATTGACACCAAATTAGGAACTGAAGTCACTCGTCCCGCCAGAGATGATGCCCCCTTCTCAGCACTAGCTTTTAAGGTAGTTTCTGATCCTTTCGTGGGCAGGCTAGTCTATCTTAGAGTATATTCAGGCAAATTAAAGGCAGGAGCCGGGATATTTAACTCAACCCAAGGCAAGAAAGAGCGTATCGGGCGGCTATTATTAATGCATGCTAATCGCCGCGAGGAAATAACTGAAGCAGATACTGGGGCTATAGTAACTACACTAGGCCTTAAGAATACTTTTACTGGTAATACCCTATGCCATGCCTCTCAACCCATACTCCTTGAATCTATCCGTTTCCCAGAGCCAGTGTTGTTTATTGCCATTGAACCCAAAACTAGGGCTGACCAAGATAAGATGGGGAGCGCCTTACAAAAGCTGACTGAAGAAGATCCTACCTTTAAGGTGGAATTCAACGAGGAAACGGGGCAAACAGTTATCTCAGGTATGGGCGAGCTTCATCTGGAAGTCATAGTAAGTAGATTACTTAGTGAATTTAAGGTAGGGGCAAAGGTGGGCAAGCCACGGGTGGCTTATAAGGAGACTATTACTGTTCCGGTGCGAGCTGAGGGGAAATTTATTCGTCAAAGTGGAGGCCACGGCCAATATGGTCATGTCTGCCTTGAGCTTGAGCCTCTGGAGAGTAGTAGTGGCTTTCAATTTGTAAATAAGACCAAGGGGGGGGTTATACCCAAGCCGTATATTCAGGCAACCGAGGTTGGTATTAAAGAGGCTATGCAGACTGGGATATTAGCTGGCTACCCTGTGGTTGATATTAAAGCAACTCTTTATGATGGTAGCTATCACGAGGTTGACTCTTCAGAGATCGCCTTTAAAATGGCTGGCTCAATAGCTCTAAGAAAAGGGGTAGCTAAGGCAAAACCTGCCCTTCTAGAGCCGATTATGAAACTGGATGTAGTTACACCAGAGCAGTTTCTGGGTGATATAATAGCTGACGTCAATTCAAAGAGGGGGCAAATTGAGAATATAGAGACACACGGCGAAATGTGTACTATTCACTTTTTCATCCCTTTAGCTGAGACCTTTGGCTATACTACCAGTCTCAGGTCACTGACTCAGGGTAGAGCCACCCACTCTATGGAATTTTATCACTATCAAGCGCTACCAGCGGACCTGGTCGTCCAAATTAAAGCTACAGGTAGAAAGTAAGTCAGTTCTGAGTTCTGTAAAGTTCTCAAGATAAAGAAGGAAACAATGGTAAAACACACTGAAAGAAATAAAACACTTAGAAAGATTCTAAGGGGTTCTTTATATGCCTAAGCAAAGGATTCGTATTAAATTAAAGGGCTATGACCATAAAATACTTGACCAGTCTGCCCAGCAGATTGTCGAGACAGTGGAATCTACCGGGGCTGTCGTTTCGGGGCCAGTGCCTTTGCCTACCCATATCCGGAAGTTCAGTGTTATCCGCTCTCCATTCATAGATAAGGACTCACAAGAGCAGTTTGAAATTCGAACCCATAAGCGGCTTATTGACATTGTGCAGACAACTTCTAAAACAATAGACGCCTTGACCAGACTGAGTTTACCCTCAGGGGTTGAGATAGATATTAAGTTATAGAGTGGTTAAAGATATGCTTCAAAGAATCATTGGTAAAAAACTGGGTATGACCCAGATATTTAGGGAGGATGGTAAAGCGGAGGCAGTAACCGCTATTGAGGCCGGGCCGTGCACGGTAATCCAAATCAAAACGGTAGCTAAAGAGGGTTATAACGCTGCTCAGCTTGGCTTTAGTGAAGTTAAGCGGCTCAAGTCGCCTCAGCGGGGACACCTCAAAGGCTTGGGACAGTTTAAATATCTTCGTGAATTCAGAGTGGATGATATTAAAGCCATTGAAGTAGGACAAAAGATCGATGTTAGCCAGTTTAAGGTCGGTGATTTGGTTGATATTACCGGGGTGTCAAAGGGCAAAGGCTTTGCCGGCGTAGTAAAACGTCACCACTTTGCTGGTGGTCCCAAAACTCATGGGCAGTCTGACCGACACCGCGCCCCGGGTTCTATAGGAGCTACTACCTCACCGGGTAGAGTATTTAAGGGGACGCGAATGGCAGGACATATGGGGAATAAACAGATAACAGTGAAACACTTAGAGATATTCGAGGCTGACCCTACCCGTAACCTATTGCTGGTCAAAGGAGCCGTACCCGGAGCTAGTAACGGACTACTAATAATAAAGAAATCAAGTAGGGAGAAATAAGGAAGTGCAGGTTCCAGTTTATAGCCTTACTGGGGAAGTGGTTAAACACACTGAGATAAGTGATCAAGTGTTTGATGTGCCCTTTAATGAGGCAGTGGTGCATCAGGCAATGGTAAGGCAGCAGGCAAATGCTCGTCAAGGGACGGCTAGTACTAAAACTCGTGGTGAGGTTGCCGGTAGTGGTAGAAAATTATTTCGCCAGAAAGGCACCGGCTTTGCTCGGGCAGGCAACAGGAAATCACCACTGCGCCGAGGAGGTGGTGTCACCTTTGGCCCTAAACCGAGGAGCTATAGACAGGCAATGCCTAAAAAAATGCGCCAGCTAGCGCTAAGGTGCGTCCTATCGGCGAAAGCTAGAGATGGAGAGCTAAAAGTTCTGGAGCAATTGGAGCTTGACGAACCTAGGACTAAAGAGATGGCAAAGATTTTGTCAGCGTTAGAAGTGAATTCCTCATCTCTTATCGTTACTGAAGAACCAAAGGGAAATGTAGTTAAATCAGCCCGTAACCTGGCAGGAATTAAGACAACGCCAGCTAACTTAATCAATGTGATTGACATTCTTTCCCATAAAATGTTATTGATGACTGAGGCTGCAGTGCGTAAAGCAGAGCAGTTATGGGGAGAGAGATTACTTCAAGGAGAAAAGCGTGCACCTGTATGAGGTATTACGCCAACCATTAATAAGTGAGAAGAATACTGCCCTTCAAGCCCAGGGCAAATACGTCTTTGAGGTAGCCAAGGAGACAAATAAGCACCAGATTAAACAGGCTGTGGAAAAGGCATTTAAGGTAAAGGTGACTGCCGTTAATGTGATGACGGTGCCTGGCAAGGAGCGGAGAGTAGGCAAACGGCAGGTGCTCACTCAATCCTGGAAAAAGGCAATTGTTACCCTCAAGCCAGGAGACAAAATTGAAATCTTTGAAGGTACCTAGTATCTTATAAAAGGGGAATTAAGTGGCACTAAAGATATATCGTCCAACTTCTCCGGGTAGACGGGGTATGAGCGGCTCTACCTTTGAAGAAATAACCAAGGGTAAGCCAGAAAAATCATTGCTCTTACCGCTTAAGAGAAAGGCTGGACGCAATAATCAGGGGAAAATAACTGTTCGCCACCGGGGTGGTGGAGCAAAGCGGAGGCTTCGTATTATTGACTTTAAGAGAGATAAGGTTGGCGTTCCCGGCAGGGTAGCGGCTATTGAATATGACCCTAACCGCTCGGCACATATTGCCCTTATTTACTACGCTGATGGAGAAAAACGCTACATCCTTGCTCCTTCTGAGCTTAGTGTCGGGGATACGATAAAGTCAGGTAGTGATGCTGAGGCAAAACCTGGCAATGCCTTACCCCTGAAGCTAATCCCAGGTGGCACTTTAATCCACAACATTGAGCTAAGGAAAGGAAAAGGCGGACAGTTGGTGAGAAGCGCCGGAACTGCAGCTCAATTAATAACCAAGGAGAGTGGGTTTGCCCTGATTCGTTTGCCTTCTAGCGAGATACGGCGTATTCACGATGATTGCCTGGCTACTATCGGGCAGGTAGGCAATGCTGACCACCAGGGTATTAAGATAGGCAAGGCCGGCCGTAACCGCTGGTTAGGCTGGCGACCCACAGTGAGAGGCTCAGCAATGAGTCCACGGGCTCATCCCCACGGTGGGGGAGAAGGCAGAGCCCCGATAGGCTTACCCGGACCTAAAACGCCATGGGGTAAGCCAGCTCTAGGCTATAGAACTCGTAAACCAAAGTCTTCAGATAAGATGATTGTTAAACGGAGAGGGAAGTAGACAAAATGTCAAGGTCAACTAAGAAGGGGCCAGCTATCGACGCTAAGCTGCTAAAGAAAGTGGAGGCGCTTAACCGCTCAGGCCAGAAGGCGATAATAAAAACTTGGTCGCGCTCATCCACCATCCTGCCTCAGATGATAGGGCTTACTATCGGAGTTCATGATGGCAGGCGACATGTACCCGTCTTTATTACTGAGAATATGGTAGGGCACAAGCTTGGCGAATTTGCTTTAACTCGAACCTTCAGAGGACACTCCAGGGCAGAAAGATAAAAGGGAGTGTAGGTTCTCAGTTGATTAGATTAGGTAGGGCATAAAATGAAAGTAATAGCAAAAGCGAAAGATATAGGCATATCACCACGTAAGATGCGACTGCTAGTAAACATGGTGCGGGGTAAAAAGGTGGATGAGGCGCTAACAATACTTAACTTTACATCTACACCAAAAGCCCGAATTGTAGCTAAGGTGGTGAAATCAGCGGCAGCTAACGCTGAGAATAATTTTCAGATGTCCCCCCAAGACTTAAAGATAGTTGATATCTTCGCTGATGAGGCACGAACTCTGAAGAGATTTCGCCCTCGGGCTCGAGGGCGAGCCAGCCCTATCCTTAAACGTTCTAGCCATATTACTGTCATTGTTGCGGATGAGGAAGAATAATGGGACGTAAAGTTCACCCTATAGGTTTTAGACTTGGTGTCATACGTGATTGGCAAGCTAAGTGGTATGCCAGTAAGCATTATGTAGAGTTTTTACGAGAAGACCTCAGGCTCCGTAAGGCTATTCAATCCAAGTATAATGAGGCTGGTGTCTCTCTAGTGGAAATTGAGCGCCAAGCAAATATGGTATCAATAACCATTCATACCTCCCGGCCTGGTGTTGTCATTGGTCGAGGAGGCCAGCGAGTTGATGAAACGAGGCACTACCTTGAAGACCTTATTGGGAAGAGGATTCAACTAAATATTCAGGAGATTCGACAACCCGAGCTTGATGCTTATTTAGTAGCTAAGTCAGTAGCCGAACAGATTGGGCGCCGCATTTCTTACCGCAGGGCTATGAAACAAGCAATGTTTCGCACCATTCAGGCTGGCGCTAAGGGAATAAGAATCCGTTGCGCCGGTAGATTAGGTGGTGCTGAGATAGCTCGCCGCCAGGTTATGCATCAGGGGCAAGTGCCCCTCCACACACTGCGGGCTGATATTGATTACGGCTTTACAGAAGCACACACTACTCTAGGTCGAATTGGAGTAAAAGTGTGGATAAATAAGGGGGAAATTCTTCCCGAACCCAAGGAACAGGAAGCTGAAGAGGCGCTCCCCGCTCCTATTGAATTAAAAGAGGAACCCACTGAACTAGTCGCTGCCCCCGCAGAACCAGTAGAGAAACCAGCTGAACCAGTTGCCGCTGAAAGTGGCAAGGTAGCTCCCGAAGTTAAATTAGAGGAGAAACCGGCTAAGCCAACAAGAAAACCTAAGAAAGCAGACATCACAGCTGAACCAGTTGCCGCTGAAAGTGGCAAGGTAGCTCCCGAAGTTAAATTAGAGGAGAAACCGGCTAAGCCAACAAGAAAACGTAAGAAAGCAGCCACCACAGCTGAACCAGTTGCCGCTGAAAGTGGTAAGGTGACTCCCAAAGTTAAACTAGAGGAGAAACCGGCTAAGCCAACAAGAAAACGTAAGAAAGCAGCCACCACAGCTGAACCAGTTGCCGCTGAAAGTGGTAAGGTAGCTCCCAAAGTTAAATTAGAGGAGAAACCAGCTAAGCCAACAAGAAAACGTAAGAAAGCAGCCACCACAGCTGAACCAGTTGCCGCTGAAAGTGGTAAGGTAGCTCCCGAAGTTAAACTAGAGGAGAAACCGGCTAAGCCAACAAGAAAACGTAAGAAAGCAGCAAAGGCAGAGGCTTCTACCATTACGGAAAAAGAGGAGAAAGATGTTACAACCCAAGCGGGTGAAATATCGCAAGAGTCATAAAGGACACCGCCGGGGCAAAGCTCAAACCGGGAATACAATTCTTTTTGGTGATTTTGCCTTGCAGGCGCTAGCCTCTGCTTGGATTACTAGCCGCCAAATTGAAGCGGCCCGGCGAGCTATCACTCATCATATTCGTCGTGGTGGGAAAGTCTGGGTTCGTATCTTCCCTGATAAGCCAGTTACCAAGAAGCCGGCTGAGACCCGCATGGGTGGGGGTAAAGGTCCTCCAGACCACTGGGTAGCTGTAGTTAAACCAAACAGAATCTTATTTGAAATGGGGGGTGTTAGCGAGGAAATAGCGAAGGAAGCGATGCGTCTTGCTTCGCACAAGCTCCCCATAGGCACCAAGTTTATGATTAGAAAAACCGGTGTAGCCAGCAGAAGTCGTAGTGCGGCAACTGCTGGTAGTGATTCCGTAAGTAGGGTTAGTGTGAGTTGAAAACTAAGGAAATTCAAGCTCTCAGCGATAAAGACCTAGCCAAGCAATTGGAGGCAGTTCACCAAGAGCTGTTCAACCTTCGCTTTCGCCTGGCTACTAAACAGCTGGTAAACCACCGTGAAGTTCGAAGGGTTAAAAAGGAAATTGCTAGGCTGAAGACAATAAAGAGAGAACGAGAACTGGGCATAACGGAGGGAAAATAGCTAAGTATGGAGAGAAAGCGTAAAACCAAGCTTGGTCGTGTAGTGAGTAACAAGATGGATAAGACCGTGGTCGTAGCTGTAGTAACACCCAAGCACCATCCCTTATATAAGAAGATCATCAAGAAGGTGGTTAAGTATAAAGCTCATAATGAAAATGCTGAGTGCGGACCAGGAGACATAGTAAGGATCATAGAAACTCGCCCTCTCTCAAGACACAAACGCTGGCGAGTAGCCGAGATAATAACCAAGGGAGAGATAGCGGAGATTCAACCTAAGGAAATAGCTTAAAAATGGTTCTAGGATATAGTGTATGATTCAATCTTATACCAGACTTAAAGTGGCAGATAATACCGGGGCTCGACAGCTTATGTGTATTAATGTGCCAGGTGGCACAAGGAAAAAATACGCTCGAGTTGGTGATGTCATCGTGGCTTCAGTCAAACGAGCCGTCCCAAGAGGGATGGTGAAGAAGGGAGATGTGGTCAAAGCGGTTATTGTTCGTTGTGCTCAGCCATATCGACGCCCTGATGGCTCTCACATTAAGTTTGATGAGAATGCAGCGGTGATCCTCACTGATAAGAATAATCCTCAAGGAACCCGGATATTTGGACCAGTAGCCCGGGAGTTGAGAGAGAAAAACTTTACCAAGATTATATCGCTGGCACCTGAGGTTTTGTGAGGTTAGCATGAAAATCAGAAAGAATGACACCGTACTGGTTGTCGCTGGTAAGGATAGAGGCAAAAAAGGTAAAGTGCGCTCTGCTTACCCCAAGAATGAGCGGCTACTGGTTGAAGGTATTAACTTTATTAAAAAGCATGCTAGAGCAACGGGAGGGGCTAGGCAGGCAGGTATAATTGAGCGAGAGGCGCCAATTCATGTATCGAATGTTATGCTACTATGCAATAAGTGTAACCACCCTGCTCGCATTGGTTTTCGTTCTTTAGAGGATGGTAAAAAGGTTCGGATGTGCCGGTCTTGCGGTGAGGTAATTGATTAAATGTCACACTTAAAGGAAAGGTATAAAAAGGAGATTATGCCCCGTCTAATGGAGCTTGGCGGTTATAAAAGCACAATGCAGGTACCACGTTTAGACAAGGTGGTGGTTAATATTGGTGTAGGAGAGGCAATTCAGAATGCTAAGGCTCTAGAAGCGGCTGAGAGAGACCTAACTACTATCTCTGGACAACACCCAGTGACCACACGTTCTAAGAAGTCTATCGCCGCATTTAAGTTGAGGACAGGGATGCCAATTGGATTAAAGGTAACCTTGCGTGGGGAACGCATGTACGATTTTTTCGATAAGCTGGTAAATGCTGTCTTACCCCGAATGCGTGAGTTTCAAGGGGTTCCCAGAAACTCCTTTGATGGTTGGGGCAATTATACTCTAGGTTTTAAGGAGCAAACTATCTTCCCTGAAATAGAATATGATAAAATAGACAAAGGGCGAGGGCTAGAAATGTCAATAGTCACTACTGCCAGAACAGATGAGGAGGGCAGGCGTTTGCTGGAGTTATTAGGTATGCCCTTCGCCAAGGATTGAGTAGGTATAGAAATGGCTAAAAAATCAAAAATTGCAAAATCGGAGCGTCCTGCTAAGTACAAAGTACAGCAACATAACCGCTGTCATTTGTGTGGTCGGCCTCGTGCCTATATGCGTCAGTTTGGCTTGTGCCGCATTTGTTTCCGCGAACTGGCTCTTGCTGGTCAGATTCCCGGGGTAAGAAAATCAAGCTGGTAACTAATATTGGAGAATGGGTTATAAATTAAGGGGGGTAAGGTGACGATTTCTGATCCGATAGCAGATATGTTAACCCGAATACGTAACGCCATTATGGCGAGGCATGATTCTGTGCTGATGCCAACCTCAAAAATGAAGCTGTCCATTGCTAAAATCCTCAAGCGGGAGGGTTTTATTAATGATTATCAGATAGTGAGAGGTAAGCCACATCGGGTAATAAAAATTCATCTCAGGTATGATGATGAAAACCAGTCTGTTCTCTCTAAATTGGAGCGAATAAGTAAGCCTGGACTAAGGATATACACACAACGGAAAGAAATCCCCCGTGTTTATGGCGGTTTAGGTATTGCCATTATTTCTACGACTAAGGGTGTAATGACAGGACAACAAGCCTGGCGTCAAGGGCTTGGCGGTGAGCTTTTATGCTATATATGGTAAATAGGTTCCGGAGCTGATTTATGTCTAGAATAGGTCAAATGCCAATAACTGTGCCACCGGGTGTGGTGGTGAGTATTAAAAAGAGTGAGGTCACTGTAACCGGACCCAAAGGGGAGCTTTTTCGTCGTTGCAACCCCGATATGTCTATCACCCTTAAGGATGATACCTTAACAGTGTCACGACCTAGTGATAACAAGGTACACCGTTCCTTACACGGATTAACCCGAAGCCTTTTGGCTAACATGGTGGAAGGGGTAACTAATGGCTTTGAGAAGGAACTTGAAATAGTAGGGGTAGGTTATCGTGCCGAAAAAAAGGGGGATAATCTGGTATTAAATGTCGGATTTTCACACCAGGTGGAGGTATCGCCATTACCAGGAGTATCCCTAATTGTAGAGCGGGCAAATCATATTAAGGTTACCGGAATTAACAAGGAGGTAGTTGGCGAAATGGCAGCCAGAATCCGGACTATTCGTCCTCCTGATGCCTATAAGGGTAAGGGAATTAGATATGCTGGTGAGTTAGTTCGCCTTAAAGCGGGTAAGGCAGGTAAAGCCATAGGTGGAGTGACATAATGGCAAAAGTTGACTCAAGGGCAGCTCGTCATAGAAGGCACACACGAATAAGAGCCAAGGTAGAGGGCACGACCTCTAGGCCTCGTTTATGTGTTTTTCGCAGCCTAAAGCATATCTATGCTCAGGTTATTGATGATTCGCAAGGACACACTCTAATCTCTGCCTCAACCCTCGACCCAGAGATAAAAAGCGAGATAGCTGGTAAAGCAAAGACGGCTAAGTCTGAGATCGTTGGCTCTCTGGTGGCTAAACGGGCATTAAGTAAAGGGATAAATCAAGTAGTTTTCGACCGTGGTGGATGCAAGTATCACGGTAGAGTTAAAACCCTAGCTGAGGCAGCTCGGCAAGAAGGATTAAAATTTTAAGGAAGTCATAAATAGATGAGGGAGCCATTAAGCAAAATAGACCCAGCAGACCTGGAATTGAATGACAAGTTAGTCTATATTAATCGTGTGGCTAAGGTAATGAAAGGAGGGAAACGCCTCAGGTTTTCAGCCTTAGTAATAACCGGAGACGGGAATGGGCATGTAGGCATTGGCATCGGCAAGGCTAATGAGGTGCCAGCGGCGATTAACAAGGCTAGTGCTATTGCTAAAAAGGGGTTAATTAAGGTGCCGTTAAAGGGGGCTACTATTCCCCATGAAATGAGGGTTAAGTTTGGAGCCGCCAGAGTCTTGCTAAAACCAGCAGCCCCAGGTAAAGGCATCATTGCCGGTGGTAGTATCAGAGCTGTGCTTGAGGCAGCTGGAGTCAAGGATATTCTGACTAAATCGCTGGGTAGCCCTAACCGCTTTAACGTAGCTAAAGCAACGATGCTTGCTCTTAGCCAGCTTAAAGACCCGGAAGAGGAGCTAGCCAGGCGCAAGTTAACCCCTAAAGTTAAGGAGACAGTAACTAGTGGCTAAACTATGCATCACCTGGATTAAAAGTAGTATTGGCTATAATGAGATTCAGAAGAAAACCATAAAAGCTCTCGGTTTTCATCGGCTAAATCAGAGTGTTACCCATAATGATTCAGCCTCAATTCGAGGTATGATCAACAAGGTGAGACATCTAATTAAAGTGGAGGAGACAAGTTCATGAGGCAGGATCAACTCTCCCCGGTTCCTGGTTCTAAGAAAGATAGGAAGCGAGTGGGTCGGGGGGACGGTAGTGGATACGGCAGTTATTCAGGGCGGGGCTGTAAGGGACAGAAATCTCGTGCTGGCTATAAGATGAAGCGTGGCTTTGAAGGTGGGCAGTTACCGTTAATTAAACGCTTGCCGCAGAAGCGCGGTTTTGTCAATATTTTTAAAACAGAGTATAGCACTGTTAATATAAACAAGCTTAATATCTTTGAGTCGGGGAGTGAGGTAACGCCGGAAATATTGGTAACAGCTGGATTAGTGAAATCACTACGATACCCAATTAAGATTCTAGCGGAGGGTGAAATTAATCACCCCCTTTTGGTAAAGGCAAACAGTTTCTCGGTTACTGCTAAAGCTAAGATTGAGGCGGCAGGGGGCACAGTGGAGGAGGTTGGACATGCAGCCGAGACGAACTAGACCACGACTCCTCCAGGCAATGCTTGATGTCTTCCGTCTGCCTGATTTAAGGCGTCGTATTCTCATTACCGCCGGCATTCTGATAGCTTTCCGCTTTGTCGCTCATGTGCCCCTCCCCGGAGTAAACCCTGACGCCTTGCAGCAACTATTTAAGGATATGCCGATATTTGGCATGCTCGACCTGTTTAGTGGTGGGGCTATGCGGCAATTCAGCGTGGCGGCAATGGGGGTTTATCCATATATAACGGCTTCAATTATTATGATGTTAATGGTGCCTGTTATCCCACGGCTGCAAGCCATCTCCCAAGAAGGGGAAGCCGGCAGGAATAAGATTAATATGATTACCCACTGGTTGACGGTGCCGCTGGCAGGCCTTTCCGGTTATGGACAATTGATCTTGCTACAACGCGAGGGCGTCGTTGCTAGTGCTGCTGTATTACCAACCGTAGCTATGGTTTTTACCTTGATAGCCGGCACCATGTTCTGTGTCTGGTTAGGCGAGCTTATTACTGAATACGGCATTGGTAATGGTATATCTATACTAATCTTTGCTGGCATTGTGGCCGGCTTACCTACTATGATTGGGCAAGGTTTTTTGGCTGGAGAGCAGCAGCTCGGCGGTTTAGCCTTTTTTATTCTCATATCCATAGCCACAGTTTTAATAATAGTTATCTTTACCGAGGCACACCGGCGCATCCCGGTGCAATATGCTCGTACTGCCTTTCGGGGTGGTCGTATGTATAGGCAAGCCGGGTCAACTCACATTCCACTGCGGGTAAACACCGCTGGGATGATACCCCTTATATTTGCTATGTCCATGGTACTGTTTCCCGGCATGATAGCCAGTTATTTTGCCAACCCAGCCTCGGCTGACCCCAACTTGGCTAATTATATTATGGACTGGTTTAACCCTAATGCACCAATACCTAGAGGCCTGTTCTACTGGGGTTTTAACTTTATACTGGTGGTTGCCTTTGCCTTCTTTTATACTATGGTAATTTTTCAGCAACAGGATTTGCCTGGTACATTACACCGACAGGGAGGGTTCATCCCCGGGATTCGGCCCGGGCCTCATACCAAGGCCTATCTGGATGGGGTTATTAAACGTATTACCTGGGCAGGTGCTCTCTTTCTAGCCGGAGTGGCAGTGATGCCTTTCCTAATGCGGGAGATTACTGATGTCACAGTGATACAACTATCTAGCATGGGTTTGCTTATTGTGGTTGGTGTTTCTTTGGATACTATGAAGCAGCTAGAAGCGCAACTGGTAATGCGGCGCTATGAAGGCTTTATCAAATAGGAGTAATGGGTGTATATTATTTTTCTGGGTGCCCCCGGGGCAGGTAAAGGAACACAGGCAACTACTGTAGCTCAAGAGCTAAATCTAATACATATTGCTTCTGGTGACCTGTTTCGGCAAGCAGTGGAACGAGGGACTGAGTTAGCCAAGCAAGTCAGACCCTATATGAAGAAGGGAATACTAGTCCCTGATGAGCTAACAATACGAGTGGTTTTAGAACGTATATCGGCTCCAGATTGTGAAGGCGGAGTAATTTTTGATGGCTTTCCCAGGAATCTAAAACAGGCCGAGGCTTTGGACAAAGCTCTGGCTCAGCAGAGTAAGGCAATAGATAAAGTGGTATATATCAAGGTTCCAAAAGAGGAGCTGCTAAAGCGGCTCAGTGGGCGTTGGGTTTGCCGTCAATGTCAAACACCGTATCACGCCATAAATTCCCCACCAAAGGTTTGGGGTAAGTGCGACCGGTGTGGTGGCGAGTTGTATCAACGCCCTGATGATACTGTAGAGACAATTAAAAAGCGTCTTGGGGTCTTTTTTGCTGAGACGGCTCCCCTTATTGATTACTACACCCGGGCAGAGAAGCTATTAGAGATAAATGGAGAGGGGAGTGTAGATGAGATAGGAAGGAAAATAGTAGAGGCTCTTGGTAGAAGGGTTGTCGGACCGAGGGAAAGATGAGTATAATCATCAAATCCGACCAGGAGATTGCAATTATGCGACAAGCTGGTAGAATTGTCGCCACTGTATTGGAAGTGCTAAAGTTAGAGGTGAGACCGGGGATGAAAACCAAGGAATTGGATGCTATCGCCGCCAGAGAGTTAGAAAGGCTCGGAGCTAAACCTTCATTTAAAGGATACCGGGGATTTCCAGCTAGCCTCTGTGCATCTGTAAATGATGAGATAGTGCATGGGATTCCAGGGGAACGAGTTTTAGCCGAAGGCGATATAGTATCCCTTGACCTAGGAGCAATTTTTATGGGTTTTCAGGGTGATGCTGCCGTAACAGTAGGCGTAGGTAAGATAAGCCCACAGGCTAGACATATTATGGAAATTGCCGAGGGTGCCCTTAAAGTCGGTATCGCTACTGCTTGCTGCGGAGCAAGATTGGGGGATATTTCTTCCGCTATCCAAGATTATGCGGAGGTAAAAAATGGCTATCGGGTAGTGCGTGAGTATACCGGACATGGTATCGGGCGAGAGATGCATGAGGAGCCCCAGATACCCAACTTTGGTCCACCGGGAGTGGGGCCAGTATTGAAGAAGGGGATGACCCTGGCTCTTGAACCTATGGTGAATGCTGGTGACTGGCGCACCCGACTTGGCGATAACCACTGGACAGTATATACTAGTGATGAGAGTCTCTCGGCACATTTCGAGCATACCATCACTATTACCAATGCTGAACCAGAGGTACTTACAATTATATAGAGAAGGAGCTTATGCCTAAAAAAGAAGCTATTGAGGTCGAAGGGAAGGTAGTAGAGCCTCTGCCTAATGCTATGTTTCGTGTTGAGTTACCTAATGGACATAAGGTACTGGCTCACATCTCAGGTAAGATAAGATTACATTATATTAGAATCTTGCCCGGGGACAGAGTGTTAGTAGAGCTTTCTCCCTATGACCTGAGTCGAGGCAGAATTACTTATCGCTACAAGTAACGAGGATTCATTATGAAAGTTAAAGCTTCAGTTAAAGTTAGATGTGAAAAGTGTAGGGTGGTGAAACGTCGAGGAGTAATCAGGATTATTTGTCCCAACCCTAAGCACAAGCAAAGACAGGGCTAAATTTACACCAAATAAGGAGGGAGTCTAATGCCGCGTATAGCCGGAGTGGATATACCCAGAAATAAACAAATTTGGGTCTCGCTACAATATATCTATGGCATTGGGCCTAGCTTAAGCCAAAAGATTATAGCTCAGACGGGTATCACTGCTGCGACTAAGGCAGATGACCTGACTGAAGAAGAGGCTAATCGTCTCCGAGAGGTTATTGAGCGAGAGCATAAAGTTGAAGGTGAGCTTAGAAAAGAGGTTAATTTTAACATTAAACGCCTGACTGAGATTGGTAGCTATGCGGGTACCAGGCACCGTCATAACTTGCCAGTTAGAGGACAACGAACACGAACCAATGCTCGCGTCAAGCGTGGTTCTCGTAAGACAGTAGCCGGTAGAGGGCAAAGACGGGGCATGACCAAGAAGTAACGAGCCTCATATATAATTAAATAGGAGAGTAGAATGCCAGAGAAGAAACGAAGTAGGGCAAGAAGACGGGAACGCAAGTCTATCCCGGAGGGGAGAGCCTACATCCAATCCACTTTTAATAATACCGTAGTGACTCTTACCGACCCGAAGGGTAATGTCATCGCTTGGGGGAGCTCAGGTACGGCTGGGTTTAAGGGCTCACGTAAAGGCACCCCCTATGCAGCTCAATTGGCAGCTCGCGATGCGGCGCGAAAAGCTATGGGGCATGGATTACGCCAAGTAGAAGTTTATGTTAAAGGGCCAGGTAGCGGACGTGAGGCAGCTATTCGCTCTCTCCAGAGCTCAGGGCTTAACATTACCAGTATCAGGGATGTGACTCCTATCCCACATAATGGTTGTCGCCCACCTAAAAAAAGACGGATATAGAGGATAAAGAAATGGGAAGGTATACAGCAGCAGTTTGTCGATTGTGTCGCCGTAGTGGTGAGAAGTTAATGCTTAAAGGTAGCCGGTGTCTCACCCCTAAGTGTGCTATGGATAGGCGGAGTAAACCCCCGGGGCCACAGCTCGGACGGCCTCGCCGGCTTTCTGACCGTGGTCTTCAATTAAGGGAAAAGCAAAAAGCCCGCTATTCCTACGGAATTCTAGAGAGGCAGTTTAGACGAGTTTTTACTCAAGCAGAAAGACAATCAGGTATCACCGGGGAAAATCTACTAGTGCTGCTAGAGAGACGACTTGATAATGTAGTCTATCGTTTAGGATTCGCTGACTCCCGCCCTCAAGCTCGTCAGTTGGTTCGGCATGGGCATATTATGCTCAATGGGCGCAAGACAGATATACCTTCTTGTCTGGTCAAAGAAGATGACACCATTAGCTGGAAAGAGAGAAGTACCGAATCTGAGTATTATAAACAATTGGTTCAGAGTATTGAGAGCAAGTCTATTTTAAGTTGGTTAAGCCTGGATAAGGAGAACCTTGTAGGTCAAGTCATATCCCTACCTACCCCTGATGACATTGATGCTAAATTTGAGGGAAAGAGTATAGTTGAGTTCTACTCACGATAAGGAGGTAACGCTTTGTCTCAACTAGTAATACCTCGGCTTGAGTGTGTTGAAAGTAGAGATAATTTTGGACGATTTGTAGCTGAGCCGCTAGAAAAAGGCTTTGGCGTCACGCTGGGTAATGCCTTGCGGCGAGTGCTGCTTGGCTATCTTCCAGGGGCAGCCGTGACTCGGGTTAAGATCGAAGGAATTCATCATGAATTCTCGACTATTCCCCATGTGAAGGAAGACACCACCGAATTTTTACTTAATGTTAAAGCACTAAGGTTAAAGCCTGTTTCAGGTCTACCGGGCAAGCTAATACTGGAAATGGGAAGGGAGGGACGAGTCAGTGCCGCTGATATTGAGCCTTCAGCTGACTTTGAAATTGTCAATCCTGAGCTTTACCTAGCTACCTTAGATTCACCTGAGGCTAGACTTTATGTAGAGTTTGATGTGGAATTGGCCACAGGTTATAAGGAGGCTGAATCCAGTGAAAATCTGCCTGTAGGAGCAATTCCACTGGATGCTATCTTTAGTCCAACACGCAAGGTTAATTTTACCATTGAACCAGTTCATATCGGACGAGAGATTAGCCGAGAGCGATTAATTCTAGAGGTGTGGACAGATGGCACTATCTCACCTGTGGATGCTACCAGCCGCAGTGCTGACATTTTGATAAAGCAACTCTCCCCATTCGCCAATTATCTTGTTGTTTCCCAGATGGAGGAGGAAAAGCAGCTCATTCGCTTATCTATTCCAGATGAAAAATATAATATGCCTGTGGAGCAACTGGACTTATCAGTACGTACTATGAATTGCTTAAGGCGTGGTAGTATCGCTACAGTGGGAGAACTCATAAGCAAAGGTGAGAAGGAGTTGCTTGGGTTACGTAATTTCGGGCAAAAGTCTCTCCGAGAGATAAGGGAGCGTCTCGAGGAATTGGGATTGTCTCTTACTCCGAAAGCTGAAGAGGAGGTGGAGGGTGAGACATAAAATAGCCGGTAGAAAACTGGATAGGTCTTCAGGTCATAGGAGAGCAATGTATCGTAACCTGGTAACTGACCTCCTAAATTATGAGAAGATTGTCACTACCGAGGCTAAGGCTAAAGAAGTGCGTGGTCTGGCTGAGAAGATGATTACATTGGGCAAGAAGGGTGGCCCTCATTCCCAGCGCCAGGCATCGTCATTTATCATAGATAAGAAGGTAACTGAGAAGGTATTTACTGAACTTGCTCCCAAATATGCTGAGCGCCCTGGTGGCTATACCCGTATCAATAAATTAGGACCTAGAGTAGGTGATGGAGCAGCTATGGTTCAGCTTGAGTTGGTAGAATAATGGTATCTACAGCAATTGACCTAGCGGTAAGGAAGGTTGTCAACTTGGCAACGACCAGCAAGATTGTATTAATTATGGAGTATGATGGTACAAACTATCATGGCTTTCAGCTACAGGCTAGTCTGCCCACTATTCAAAGTGCAACGGAGGAAGCCCTGTGGGGGCTTACCAGGGAAAAAACTCGGGTGATGACAGCTAGTCGAACTGATGCCGGAGTTCATGCTAAAGGGCAGGTGGTTAGCTTCAGGACAAAATCGCCCCTTCCCCCACAGACATTTATTAACGGACTAAACTATTATTTGCCCAGGGATATTGCGGTTAAGGCAGCGCATAGAGTACGTGATTCCTTCAATGTTAGGCGTCATGCTCTTAGCCGCGAATATAGTTACTATATCTTGAATAGCCTGACCCGGTCTCCTATGAGGGAAGGTTTTTGTTACCGCATCGCTGGGCATCTAGATATAGGCAGTATGAATCGGGCGTGCCAGGCTCTTATTGGTGAGCATGACTTTGCCTCGTTTGCTAGTTCTACAGGAGTTAGAATAAAGAGCACAGTACGAAGAATGTATACAGCCAAAATGGAGAAGGATGGAGAACTGGTTGTTTTCAATATAGTGGCAAATTCCTTTTTGCCTCATCAGGTGCGCAACACAGTAGGCTCTTTAATCAGAATTGGTTTGGGCAAGATGAGCGTCGATGAGTTTCATCGCATAATTGAGGCGAAAAAAATTGGCCTGGCTGGGCCAGCTGCTCCTGCCTGTGGACTAAGCCTTATGCAGGTAAATTATCCGCACCCATTTGAGGAAGAGATTTAATGAAAACCTACAGCGTCAAACCCTCTGATATTAAGCGACAATGGCATGCTATTGATGCCTCGGGTAAAGTTTTGGGCAGGCTAGCCACCCAGATAGCTGGCTTACTTATGGGCAAGCACAAGCCAATATACAGTCGTAATCTGGACACCGGCGATTTTGTTGTTGTTACCAACGCCGATAAGGTTCGTGTTACCGGTAATAAAGCTAAACAGAAGCTCTATTATAGACATTCAGGGTATCCCGGCGGGCTTAAAAGTATCAGTTTAGAGAAAATGATGCAGACTAATCCTACACGGGTGATTGAGCATGCTGTTAAAGGTATGCTGCCTAAAAATCGGCTGGGTAACAGTATGGGGAAGAAGCTCAAGGTCTACACCGGTGATACTCACCCCCACCTAGCTCAGATAAAAGCTACTTCAGCAGAGGTAATAACCAAGAAAGATTAAAGAGAAATTCGGCTAATAACAGCCTAAGGGGAATAAGGGTTCATATGGCAAAGCAAGAGTATTTTTACGGAACAGGCAGACGTAAGTCGGCTGTGGCTCAAGTAAGGTTATTACCAGGTAATGGCACTATTATTGTAAATGGCATACCCTATGAGGAGCTATTTCCCAGGCTTGAGCATCGCCGGGCAATAAAGCAACCTCTCTTGGTTACCGATAGTATCGGCAAGTATAATACTATGATTAAGGTAACCGGCGGTGGCATATCAGGACAGAGCGGTGCTATTTCTCACGGTATTGCTCGAGCATTGTTAAAGGCGGACGAAAACCTTAAACCAGTACTACGCCAAAACGGCCTGCTTACTCGAGACTCTCGGGTGAAAGAGAGAAAGAAGGCTGGTCTTAAGCGGGCTCGCAAGGCACCTCAATACACCAAGCGGTAAAAGATCCTCAATGGATAACCAGCCGCTAAGTCAAAAACTACTAGACATCTACCACCGACTTATAGACTGCTACGGTCCTCAGCATTGGTGGCCAGCACAGGAGCCATTTGAGATGATGGTCGGCGCCATGCTGACCCAATCAGCTGCCTGGCTAAACGTGGAGAAGGCTATAGCTAATCTAAAAACAGCTAAGTCGCTATCACCACAAGCGTTACGCCGGCTCAGCCTACCTGAAATCGCTACTCTTATCCGTCCCTGTGGTTACTATAATGCCAAGGCACTAAAGCTCAAGTCCCTGGCTCAGTGGCTAGGAAAATACTACCATGACAACCTTGCTACGCTCTTCGCCAATAATATCGGCCACCTCCAGCAACAGCTTCTCTCTGTCCATGGTGTTGGGCAAGAGACAGCCGATTCCATAATACTGTATGCTGCCAACAAACCAATTTTTGTCATTGATGCTTATACTCGCCGCATCATTAACCACCTCGGCCTAACTCCAGATAGCAATAGCTATACTGCCTATCAAACCCTTTTTATGAATACCACGCCTTACTGGTCTGTCTAGGTAAGAATGTCTGCCGTAACCATCCTCTTTGTCCGCAGTGTTGCTTAAACAGCATCTGTCACTTTGGCACAAACAGTTGACAGAACCACTGGTTCCGCCTAAACCAGGATTTCCTGCATCAAACACTGTTTAACCAATACCCATCTCTGAAGAAAAAAATACAACAGAATTCCATCAAGTGAATTGACGAAAGGCAATATTTATGCTACAGTATTGTCACTTGTCACTAAAAGGAGGAATGTCTGTAGCTATCTATAGCAGAAGGAGGTGGTGTGTGAAGACTGCTGACCGACACAAATTTGATAAAAGCATAAGCAAAACCCCAGTTACAAGGGGACTAGCACCAGAAGATATGGGTCGTCAAGACTGTATTAAGGAGAAACTTGATGGCCAGGTAAAATCACTCTTTGAGGAGGGAAAGCCACTAACCGTTTGGAAGGTCGCTGCCAAATCAGGAGATGACTATGCCGAGTATATAGCAGCTGTTTTGGATAGATTGACTACCGAGGGAATCTTAGCCAAATTTAGGGTAGGCTTTAACAATTACTACGCCTTACCAAAAGTAGCCTTGACTGGAGAAGAACCTACTTTAAGAACCCTTATATCAGACTCAATGAAGAACTGGTTTCCAAGTTTGCGGCATAAAGTAACCAGCAGATCAGAATGATAACCTAAACGTTTATTACCATCTTTTTATCCTCCCCTCAGATGCCCTCTCTGCTACAAACAGAGAGGGCATCTTGTGTAATCAAGTTTTATGTGAGGCAAGTGAAAAGCTTGTTGACAACGATGCGGATCAATAGTATATAAAGAAAGGTAATATACAAACTAACCAAAAAGAGCCCCCACAGAATTCACTCAAGAAAGGAAGCATTAAATATGAGAATAACAAAGGTCAAAACACTACAGCTAAAGAAAATTCCTCGGGTTATATGGGTTGTCTTGGAGACCGACGAAGGAATATCAGGACTCGGTGAAACCGTGACTAAGCCCGGGGTAACACGTACTATGATACATGAGGTTTGCTCCAGCTTTTTGCTGGGTAAAAACCCCCTAGATATTGAATGGCTATGGATTAGTATGTTCCGCGCCTTTAGTAACCATGGGGCTACTGGCGCCGAGATGAGGGCTATCAGCGCTATCGACATAGCTCTATGGGATATACTGGGCAAATACACTGGTCAACCTATTTATCGCCTGCTCGGGGGAGCATGCCGCGATAAGGTAAAAATATATAATACTGCTGGGCTAGCTATGGTGGCTAGCAGAAAATCCAGCAAAAATATATACGACCAACCAAGTGAAGTAGCCAAGGAACTGCTAGGGCTCGGGATTGACGTAATTAAAATTTCTCCATTCAATAAGTATAGTGTGAAACCTTTCCTGGGACATTACATACCTCCTGAAGACCTGAAAAGAGGGTTAGAAGTTGTAAAGAGGTTGCGGGAAACAGTTGGTGACCGTATGCAAATTGCAATAGACCTGCATAGTCGATGGGATGTCCCAGCTGCCATTGAGATTGCGCGAGCGCTTGAGCCATATGATATCCTGTGGATTGAGGACCCGGCGATGCCCGATAACGCAAGCGCTTTCGCTAAGGTTAGGGCAGCTACTAATATCCGGGTCGCCGCTAGCGAAAGACTTCATACCAGATATGCTTTTCGTAGAATCTGCGAGAATCAAGCTGCAGACATAATAATGGCCGACCCATGCTGGGCTGGTGGAATATCTGAAACCAAGAAGATTGCCGCCATGGCCGAAGTTTATGAACTTCCTTTTACCCCTCATAACGCCGGTGGACCTGTCTTGCATATAGTCGACTCTCACCTTTGTATGAACATTCCTAATCTCTGGATGATGGAGTCCATGCGACACAATTACCAGAATTTCGGTGAGTTTATAACCCCCCTGCCGGAGATAAAAAACGGGTATATAACACCACTTGAAGGTCCGGGAATCGGTGCTGAGCTAAAACCCGAGTTATGGGAACGAGAAGATGCAACGGTGGACACCACAGTAGAGGGAGAGGTGCGTGACCCGGAAGCGTCAGTCTATCGACAAACAGGATTTGGGACTTCTTCACCTAGAGGCTGACTCTTATTTCAATACTGCATGCGCGCGCTAAAGGAAACAGTAAATAAAGGAGATTAATTCAATAGAGAAACAGAAGCTAGAGGACCCTGCTTACAGAGTAGCCAAACTGATTATTAACGCCAAAAAGGTTGTAGTCTTCACTGGTGCCGGGATTAGCACCGAATCTGGAATCCCTGATTTTCGCAGTCCTGGTGGAATCTGGAACAGGTTTGACCCAGATGACTTTACCTACCAGAAGTTTGTTACCGACCCTGAATCCAGGAGAAAGCAGTGGCAGATGCTTCGTAAAGGAGGCCTAACCGTTAAGGCTACACCAAACCCTGCCCACTATGCCATCGCTGAGCTGGATAGATTGGGCATGCTTGACTGTGTTATTACCCAAAATGTGGACACCCTCCACCAAAGAGCAGGGATTTCTAGTGACAAGGTGCTTGAACTCCATGGAAATATGCAGTGGGTAAAATGTCTGGGCTGTGGTAAGCGTTACTCCTTAGAACAAGCTAAAGCTAGACTGGAAGAGGGTGTGGAAATTCCCGATTGTGAGACTTGCCATGGTATCTTGAAGCCAGACGCCGTTTTCTTTGGGGAACCACTGCCAGAGAAGGTATTAAAAGAAGCGACCTACCGCTCACACAACTGTGACCTATTTATCATAATTGGCTCGACTCTAATTGTTTACCCTGCCGCCTACATGCCTCTCTATGCCGTTGACTCGGGAGCTAAACTGGTTATCATCAACCTCAGCCCCACTCCCATGGACAAGCGGGCTACTGTCCTGATTAGGGCTAAAGCTGGGGAGACAATGTCGCGGGTTATAAAACGGGTATCAGAAATCAAAGGGGGATTTTAGCGTGACTGAGTGATAGCTACGAAAATACCTATAGCTACGGCTACTAAGTCAATAACCAGATGCAGAATATTAACCGGGGCAAAAGAAAGTCTATAATGGAAAAAGATACTACCAACGAAGATACTAACCAGGTAACTTATTACCACAGCAATTCCGGCAATAATGGCTAACCCTGTACTGCGCTTACGGTTTGCTGAAAGGCTAACTACTTTCCCGATAGCATAGCCAATGGCAGGAGCAATCAATAGACTAAAGGAGAAGAAGGGAACTACCCAGCCTATTACCCACCAGACAAGACCACTGGCGATTGCCACACCTAAGCCAGCTCCTGCAGATTTTAGGTAATATGGGATGGAGACCCGATAGGTTGGCAACTTACGTAGCTTAGCGCAATCCGAGCATCGGGCTCCCACCGGAGTCTGCACCAGACACTTGGGACATATGGGCTTCCCGCATTTGCCACACCTCAGATTAGTTTCAATCTGAGGGTGAGTGGCGCATCTCATTTTGTTATGGTTAACCTTTCCTTGCCTTCTTCTGTCGTTCAGACGAACTCGCCTTAGAAGGAGTTCGGCGTGCCCAGGTATGTCTATCTCTTATGTCACGGTCAAAAAACAGCCGATTAACAAATAGCTGCCCCAAAGACACTGATTTACTAAGCGGAGTTTTTGGTGCTGTCAACCTTCTCATTAACCCTACCCCCGCTAGGGCTATAAACCCCATCGTGATAGGCAGTCTTGCTTCTATATCCAGCGGCTGCCAGAGGAACCAGCTGAAAATGGGCAAGGAGACTAATGCTATAAACACCCCTGCAGCTAACTGCCGTATTGGAGCCAGTGCGTAAGACAATACCAGCACTATGAGACCTAGTTTGGGGGATAGCATAGTAATGACGCCCAGGCTAGTGTAAATACCACGCCCACCGCGAAACTTAAGAAATACAGGCCAGTTATGCCCAATAATCGTAACAATACCCACTGTTATTTGGTAAGCAGGAATATCAGGGAATAGCAGTTGGGCCACCCCTACTGTTAATGCCCCCTTGCCGATGTCAAAAACAGTTACCGGAATAGCCCATCGCTTAGAAACAGTGGCTAATACATTTGACGCTCCGACATTGCCACTACCATATTGTCTTATGTCTATTCCCCGGCGCCATTTTGTCACCAGATAAGCAGATGGCACCGAACCTAATAAATAAGCTCCTATTAATAGTAATACAAATTTGATAACCTCAGGCATGACTTATGACGTCCCCTTTAACGCCCGCTGCTCTGCCAGAGCTATTAGTTGCTCCGCCGACTCTACTGGCACATCCACACCACCAATCATAGTCTCAGTACTAGCATACAGACCGTGGTAATCGCTGCCACCAGTAGCGATAAGATTATATCTACCAGCTAAACTAACCAGTCCATTAATCTCTTCAGCAGTATAGCCACCATAGTAAGCTTCAATGCCTATCAAACCGGCTGCCTTCAGCTCGATAACTATTGTTTCCAAATCATTGACAAATGACGGGTGCGCCAACACCGGCAACCCGCTAGCCCGCAATATTAGTTCCACTGCTTCTATTGGAGACATCTTCTTCCGTTTAACATAGGCAGGTCCACTCCGATTTATATACTTAGTAAATGCTTCCTTAGCTGAGGCTACATAACCCTTTTCCAACATAGCCTGAGCAATATGAGGACGCCCTACAGAACCACTGCCGGCTATTTCTTGAACTCGCTCCCATTCAATATAGATACCTAAATTCCCCAGTTTAGCAATGATCCCCTGAGCCCGTTCCAACCGGGAATTACGCATTCTCTCCAAAATGGCCCGCAGCCCGTGGTCAGTACAATCTATAAAGTAGCCCAGAATATGAACTTCACTATCGGGGACATCGGTGCTAATTTCAACGCAGGGTATAATTTTTAGCCAGGGAAAGGCTTCAGCAGCTACCAAAGCAGGAGCAACACCATCTACAGTATCATGGTCAGCAATAGCCATAATGGTTAACCCACTCTCCACTGATTTATGCACAATCTCTGCTGGACTAAGTCGCCCATCAGATGCAGTGGAATGAATATGAAGGTCTACCTTAGACACAGCTACCCCACTTCCCGAGAGATTCGTTCAATGTTTACCGCCTTACCGCTGTTCTCATCTACTCCAACTAGGACTGCGTTAAATACTGTTTTACCTTTGCCCACACTTAGGCGGTAGGGTATTGCCGTCAGAAAGCGCTGGAGCACTGCCTCAGTGTCATCACCTATAATTGAATCAATAGGCCCGGTCATGCCAATATCGGTAACATAGGCAGTACCTCCGGGTAGCAGCTGAGCATCAATGGTTCCTACATGAGTATGAGTGCCGAGAACAGCACTAACTCGACCGTCTAGATATCGCCCCATTGCTACCTTCTCCGATGTAGCCTCAGCATGGAAGTCAACAATTATAACCGGCGGCTTCCGTTTAAGTTCAGCCAGCAACTTATCCATAACTCTAAACGGGCAATCAAAATCACCCATGAAAGTTCTCCCTATCAAATTAACCACCATAGCCTGATTATTAACCACATAACCCTTACCGGGTACTCCAAGGGGGTAATTTAATGGGCGTAGAATAGGCATTTCACCATCAAGATATGGAATAATCTCTTTTTGAGCCCATATATGGTTACCTGAAGTGAGCACATCAACGCCGGCATTGAGTAGTTCCTTAGCTATAGTTGAAGTTAAGCCTAAACCGCCAGCAGTATTCTCGGCATTAGCAATAACCAAATCCAACCCATATTGCCGCCGCAAACCTGGCAGAAGCTCAGACGCTGCCTCCCTACCAGGTTTACCAATCATATCACCAACCGCTAATATCAACACCCGTCTTCAGTAATACCTCCTACTTAGCATACTCTACAGCTCTTGTTTCCCTAAGCACGGTGACTTTTATCTGGCCTGGATACTCTAGACCTTCCTCAACTTTCTTAACGATATCTCGGGCAAGTCTCATTGACCCCAAATCATCAATCTCATCTGGCTTGACTAAAATACGGATTTCACGCCCGGCCTGAATAGCATAAGATTTCTCAACTCCCTTGAAGCCATCGGCTATACCTTCCAGAGCTTCTAGCCGTTTCAGATAGTTTTTCAACGATTCCCGTCTTGCTCCCGGCCTGGCGCTACTGATAGCATCAGCCGCTGCGGTAATAAAGCCGCAAACACTGGTGGTATTGGTCTCACCATGGTGCTCAGCGATGCCTTGAACTACCTCAGGAGATCTATCCCATTGTTTAACTAGGTCAGCGCCGATAGCAGCGTGAGTACCCTCTACCTCACGGTCTACTGCCTTACCAATATCATGGAGTAGCCCAGCTTTCTTGGCTATGGCAACATCGGCTCCCAACTCGGAAGCAATCATACCGGCTAGATATGCTGTCTCAATACTATGAGTTAAAACGCTCTGCCCATAACTAGTGCGATACTTAAGACGACCAAGCAACCTAATTAATTCAGGACGCAGGCCATGCACTCCTACCTGACTTGCTGATTGCTCTCCAGCACTGCTGATAGTAGCATCCACTTCTTCTTTGACTTTAGCTACTACTTCTTCAATACGAGCTGGATGGATGCGGCCATCAAGGATAAGCTTACTTAACGCCAAGCGAGCTACTTCCCGTCGTACCGGGTCAAAACTAGACAGGGTCACTGCCTCAGGGGTATCGTCAATAATCAAATCAACACCGGTAGCCTGCTCTAAGGCTCTAATATTACGACCCTCTCGCCCAATAAGCCGACCTTTCATTTCATCACTGGGGAGAGGAACACTAACCACTGTAGTCTCAGTTACAATATCAGAGGCACTGCGCTGGATAGCCTGGGACAAAATATCCTGGGCTTTCTTGTCGGCTTCCTCTTTTAAATTAGCCTCCCACTCCCGAAGGCGTCGTGAGGTTTCTTCCTGCATTTCACTCTCCAGATGCTCAAGTAATGCTTGCTTCGCCTCAGCACTAGACATACCTGAAACCAACTCCAGTTGCTTTAATTGCTTATCTCTGACCTCTGTAAGTTCAGTACGAATGGACTCGATCCCTTTTTCTTTATTAGCCAGATTGCGTTCACGCTGCTCTGCACCTACTAACTTCCGCTCCAATGTTTCCGTCCTAGAGGACAGACGGTTCTCCTGACGCTGTAATTCAGAACGCCGGTCACGATACTCTACATCAACTGTCGTCTTGACTTTCTGCGCCTCTTCCTTTGCCTCACGAAGCACACTTTTAGACTCGAGCCTGACCTCAGCCATCACTCTAGCCGCCTTCCTCTGAGCAACACGAAGCTGGCGGTTAATCACCATCCGCCGGAAGAAAAGGATAGACATGCCTCCTGCTATCACCCCTATGACAAAAATAGCAACTACTGCGACAAAAAATTCTACTTCCATTTTTCCCCTCTTTCCTTTTAATTTTATATTCAGTGGGGTAGGCTATAGATAGCTAATACTACTTACTATACCGATTTAATGTCAAGGTAAAAGGCTACCTAGACCTACTCCTCTGGTCTTGCCATAACTTCTCCAAAGTATGGTTTATTACCTCGTAACTAAAGCCACGCCGCTTGAGATATTCGCCTAAACGGCGACGAAAGCTCCGATAGTCAGACAGGGTTAAACTACGAGTTTTATTCAGGGCTGCGCGATAGGCACTATCACCATCATCGATTCCATCAACCACCTGGTCTATGATGTCGTTAGCAACCCCTTTTCGTCGTAGCTCCAACTTAGTTAACCACTGGCTACGCGGGCTAAACGATTCCCGATTATCCTTCCAGAATTGAGCGAAAGCCATATCATCCACCAAGCCTTGCTCCCTTAACCTAGTTATCACTTCCTCTACACTATCACCATCAAAACCACGCTGGTGAAGTCTCTCCCTTATCTCAGACTCACTCCGAGGTCGATAGCTAAGGTAGCGAGCAGCAGTATTAAGGCAGCGGTGAAAATGGTCATATCCAGTTAGTACCTCAATCTGACTACTGGATAGTTCTTGCTCAACCTGTAAGCCCTCTTTTAATACCACCTCAGCTTCCAGGCTGAAAGCAAACTTGCTATCCAAGAACACGTTTACTCGCTTTCTTCTGCCTCTCCCCATACGGAGCGCAGTAATCTTCGCCATCAGTCTACCATGCCTCCTAAAAACATAAGGCTGAAGCATACGCCTCAACCTTATTTGCCGTTAGAGTTTATTAACCTATCTATTTAATTTGTTTTCAATTACCAGACATAGGATTAGTAGTGACGGCTGAGGCTCTAATTTTCTGTTCAATCTCCTGGGCAAGCTCAGGATTCTGCCTTAGATACTGCTTAGCATTTTCCCTACCTTGCCCCAAGCGAACATCACCACAGGAAAAAAAGGCGCCAGCCTTTTTCACTAGCCCCAGCTCTACACCTAGGTCGATAAGATTACCCTCCTGGCTTATCCCATGGTCAAACATAATATCAAACTCAGCACTTCTGAACGGAGGAGCAACCTTATTTTTAACTACCCTGGCCCTGACGTGACTACCTATCGCCTTAGTTCCCTGTTTGATAGTCTCAATACGCCTTAGGTCTATTCTTACCGAGCTATAGAACTTTAACGCCCTGCCGCCCGGTGTTACCTCTGGGTTACCAAAGATAATACCAACCTTTTCTCTCAACTGGTTGATGAATACCACCGCTGTCCCCGACTTGCTAATAGCAGCAGCCAGTTTTCTCAGTGCTTGCGACATCAGGCGGGCTTGTAAGCCAACATGAGTATCTCCCATCTCTCCCTCAATCTCAGCCCGGGGCACTAAGGCGGCTACACTATCAATCACTATCACATCAAGAGCCCCGCTCCTGACCAACGCCTCGGTAATCTCCAGAGCCTGCTCTCCGGTATCAGGTTGGGAAATAAGCAGATCGTCAACATTAACACCGCAACTGGCGGCATAAGGGGGATCCAAGGCATGTTCTACATCGATATAAGCAACCATGCCTCCTCCTCTTTGTGCTTCAGCAATTATATGCTGACCTAGAGTAGTTTTTCCTGATGCCTCAGGGCCAAATATTTCCGTAATTCGCCCCCTGGGAATACCTCCTAGGCCTAAAGCTAGATCCAGCGCCAGTGAACCAGTAGGAACAACCTCTATCGCCGCCATAGCAGCAGCGCTCCCTAGTTTCATGACTGAGCCTTTGCCAAACCGCTTCTCAATTTGACCAATAGCTAACTCTAGTGCCTTCTCTTTCTCCGTGGTCATCTTCGCTCAGCTCAATCATAACACAGACAATCTACTGAGGCAAGGAAAATAGTCAAGTCATAAATTCAAGGCAAGCTTTTGGTTAGTGAAAAGAGTAGAGTACAGTTAAGCCTAAAAGTTTGCCACCAGGGGTGGCCGGCGCTTGTGCTCATTAGCAGCTATCAAAGATTCAATCTTCCCCCTCACCTCGTCACTGGCTCTCCCACTAATCAGGTAGCAATCGAGTTCCTCATAGCTGAATCCAAACTCATTTTCATCAGTCTGTCCCGGCCACAAGCCGGCTGAGGGTGGCTTATTTATAATTTCCGGCGGAATATCAAGGAAACTAGCCAACTCCTTTACCTGCCTTTTGACCAGATTGCCTAAGGGCATAATATCTACCCCACCATCTCCATACTTGGTAAAGTAACCTACGGAACGTTCGCTCTTGTTGCATGCACCGACTACTATATATTTAAGCCTATTGGCAAAGTAATAAAGGGTAAGCATCCTTAATCTGACCTTGAGATTGGCTTCAGCTACTCGGCTGATATCAGACTCCACTTCATCGCTGGGCAAAGCCTTAAATAAGGTATCAAAAACACTATCAAGAACCACTGTTTTAGTCGGAATAGAAAACTTGCTCGACACAGCCAAGGCATGTTCCTTATCCTGTTGGCTACTGTGGCAAGGCATAGGCACGCCAAACATGTTTTGTGGAAAGGCACGGTGACATAATACCGCCAATACCGAGGAATCAAGTCCTCCGCTCATCCCTACCACTACCCCCTTACCCCCAGCAGCCGTTACCTTATCTCTTATCCACGGAACCAGCTTCTCAACTAACTGTTCTGCATTCATGTCAATCCCCATTGCAATAGTAAATTATCAGCAATATCCTACCATATAGTTGACGCAATAGCACTATTGACTATTGGTATGACTCCTTCAATAAGTTACCGGCAAAACTGTCAAGATAGTCGACTCTGTAATCCACTATCAGACCCCACCGACAGAAAATGGTAGTAGAGTATAGTATACGTGGTAATGGAAGACAGGACAGGAATAGCTGATGTAACTGTATTTAGAGATGCCCAGGAAATGTGTGGTCAATTCTTGTTTCGAAAAGGTTGGTTAATAGTCAACGGAAAGGTACAAAGAAGAGGACCCAAAGCACTTTCTATAATTGCTGATGATTTATCCCCAGCAAAATGGAATCTAAAAAGTTGAAGCCAAATCAGGTTGCCTCCAGACAACGTGAAAAATATATAGCCCTTACTCTTATATAAGAGTAGTTGATTTTCAGACTTTTCTAGAAAAATCGTACGTAAATCAAAACATTCTCACAGGAATTAAAATAGAATTCATCTTATTCCTTAAAGAAAAGGGAGACTTCCTCGTTCAAAGATAGGTAAGTATTATTCTCTATGGGTAAGATTTAGAATATGTTGCGTCACCTCATTAATAGTAAGGTCAACCTTCGGGTCTCTTTGAATAGCTCTATACCGACCGTCTTCTGTTTTTTCGTACCTAATCACTTTCAACTTCTCAATTTCGGCTTTGACCAATTCATTTAAATTCGGCAATATACTCTTATTGCTGGTTATCTTCATTACTGCTCCTTTCTTCCATTTAATATATAAACCCATTATGAGTTACTGTAAATAGGGAATTAGTAATAGTTGCCCACGTACTTTTGGGGGAGAGCAACTGTTCCCACGTTTATTCTGCCTTTATATGCAATTTCGCTCGCCAAAACTTTGACTAAAAGACACAATCCAAAGCTGAATCAGATTACTCCCGAAGAAACTGGTATGAAAATTGTTTTTGAAGCTACGCAAATGATAGTACAGAGCTAAAAACGAAGCTAATATCTCATGCGAAACAGGTGTTTGAGAATGATAGGATATACCCGGCACCAGGATTGATAAAGCCTTCCCTTTTGCATTGATTCTAACTCTTTTCTACGGCTAAATCGACTTTCTACATAAGCTTGAGCAATATTGTTAAGGTCCTCAGCCTGCCAAGGAAACACTGAAGTTAGTGCGATGCAATATTCCACAGGTGTCTGCTGGAGCCCGGGACCCAATCTAGCTAGTGAAGCAAGAAAGCACATTTTACCGTATACCTTAGATGCGTAGTCTGGTTCTCCAAAGCGCCTAAGCCAGCGAGAAACAAGTGACTTCAAAATAAAGGTTAATATGACAAGCAATAAAATAACGCTAAAAATAACCAGGGGCAGAGAAGACCCAGTCCTTCTGCGAGAGGCCCCATCTCCACCAATCACTAGGTAACCTTCTTCATCTTCATCTAGCAGCTCATCTTCCTCCGAATCTTCACTAAATCCGGTGCTGCTGATAAATAATTTCTCAAATTCAGTACCGGTGAAAGGTGCTACTTCAAATTCTATCCAGCCATAGCCAGGGAAATAAACCTCCGGCCAAGCATGAAAATGCTTGGCTCGAATAGTAGAACTTCCAGTTTCTGCATCCCATTCGCCAGGAAGATAGCCAACGCAAACCCTTGAAGGTACACCAACAGCGCGAAGCATTATGGCCATGGCTGAGGCAAAGTCAACGCAATTGCCTGATTTCTGGATAAACAAAAAGTTACTCACACCATCAACCTTTTCCGGTGGAGCTTCACTCTCTGAGCGATAGCTAAACTGGGAGAGGTAGCCCTTAATCGCCAATACCTTATCGTAAGGTGATTTCGCTTCTCTTGTTATAGATTCACTGAATAGCTTGAAATACTCAGGAAGAGTAGACGGCAATTGAAGGTAATAATCGGTAATCCAGTAGGGATAGTCACCGTCAGCTGCAGATAGTTCAGCTGGTGGCGCCGTGCTGATGCTAGCTGTAACCTCGTAGCGCTGATTAGGCCTAAGAAGATATGGAGTGATAACAGCAACCGTGTTCTCTGCTCCTACCTGTGTCCTGGTTACCTCAATAGTGTCCAATTGGTCACTATCCGCTATTAACTGATAGTTAGCTTCAGTAGGGCTGGAATGGTCAGCACCGATACTCGTTAATTTCACGCCCTCAGGGAGGAGTTGCTTAAGCTCGTTTAGGCTGAGTTTCTCGTTCGCTGCTTGAGCGGCTCTTAGAGATTGAGCTAACGAAGCTAAATCCAGAGGCAGCGAATGGTCGCCGTTAGAGTCAACTAGGTCTATATCAAAACTCAGCGGAGCCAGGACTTGTAGCGAAGCAGGAATATCCGAAGATATGAATTCTCCTGTGAGCAGGAGAACATCCGTCTTTAAGTTGGTTGTCACGGTATAAGTCACTTCACTACGGCTAGAAAACTCCTCCATCTCGGTGCTAGAAATTGTTTCCCTAAGCATGTACTCAGCAATGTTACTGTTTGTCCAACCTGAAGAAGTGTACATATCATACATCCTTGTCCGCAAGTAAGAGGGACGCTCAGAAGTACGTATGAAATGAATCGTATCGTCACGGCCAAAAGAGCTTCCGAAAGACAAGGTGTCTTGTTGTCTGCTCTCAAGGAAAGGTTGCTTCGCTGGCACAGCCGTCAAGTAGTTAGCCACATAGTTCCCAATGTTCGTCCGCCAGAGCATCTTGGCACTTACCATGTTTTCCAGCCGATTAGCTCGGATTTCAGGTGTGAACCAAGTAATAGAAATCATCAATAGACTGAGACAAAGCACCGAAGCCAAAAGTAAAATCACGCCCCGTTTTGGATAACTAAGCCGCTGTTTCTTAAAACGGTGATGGTGGCTTACTAGATTTGTCTGAACCACCAGAAGTAAGGCAGCCAAAAGGTAAAAGAGGAAAAAATTATAATACTCCTCAGAGAGGTTGCTAAGATTAATTAGAAGGGCTATGGCGCCTAGAGAGATGCCAACCCAAGCATTTTGTCTGCGCAAAATAAACCATGCTGAAACATAGCCCATTATCCAGGTCAAAAAGACAATAAATGCAGCAAAACGGGCGCTATCCGCACTAGACTGAGGCAAACTTGCTATCTGCCAGGGGTATTGAAAAGCAGCTAAAAATTGATTAAACTTTGATACCGTTTCCAACGGAGGCAGTAGAACCGATGTCTGCCATATTGCTACCCCAGCGCCAAGGACTACGGCAATAAAATACGTTACCACAGTGGGTAATCGGCTCTTGGCCAGTACCAAACCAGTCAACACGGCAATAATAAGGACAACCGTTAATAACGGCTGAGGTGTAATCCATTGGGCTTTCTCTATAGAGAGTACCGTAATCTCAAGAGTAAGGAAAAGGGAAATAACATTTCCCCACTCGCGCCAGTGAGCCAACCAAAGCTTAAACTTTAACCATAGCCACCACCTTACTTGAAACCTATTCGCTTGGTGAGGCGCGTTTTCTCTCCTGTTTTCACCAGTAACCAATTCTACATTACCTCTTCAGCCTATCGCATGTATGGAGTTAAGGCCTGGCTATTGAGCGCTCGCATCAGACTTTCTCCACGGCTCACAACGTAGACTTGAATACCACTCGAAATAAAACTCTTAGCAATATTTGCAACGCTGACTGTCCCACCAAAACTAACCGTATCAAGCAAGATAACTATAACCATGATCCCACGAGTTCTCATTTGCCGAAGAGATGCCACCATCCGTTCACTGATGGAAGGTGTAATAACGATAGTGGAAGAGTCACTTCCCAAACGTTCCATCTCACGTGAAATCAATTGGTCAATAGGCATATCACCGGTTGCTTTCATCACGGCTAGGGCTTCTAGTATCTGCCAGAGATACTGGCTTCCTTGCTGAGGGGGGAAAAGGTAAGAACGGTCACCTGAGGCAATTAATCCCACTTGCTTACCACTATCTATATACTTATTTACCAGCGAGGCAGCTATGGAGATACAATATTCTTCCGTAGTCTCATTGCCATCCCCCAGTTGTGAAGCCTGATACATATCGGGAATAATCCAAATGTTCTTGAAAGCATGATAAGAACGGTCAGAGTCAAATTCTTTAACCATTAGTCTCCCGGTATGAGCTGTACTATGCCAATGGATACGGTTTAAGGTATCACCACTAGTGTATTCACGCACACGAGCGGCATTGGGACTTGGCTCATTTATTAACCAGCTGCTGGAACCATATCCATATTCATTACGAGATAGCGGTTGGAAAAAAGGCAGTTCTGAAATCGCTGGGTAAACAAGGATGCTCTGAGGTTCTCCTAAGGTACGGCTAAGTGAGAAAAAGCCAAAGGGGTCACTGCCCGTAGCGGTGAGATTACCCAGGCTATACCGCCCACGACGCTGACAATAGACGTTAGTCTGCCAGCAGTGGGAACCCTTCGGAGGCAGATTAAATGCTACCATATTGTGATATCCAGGCAAATCAGTGTTTTCGCGCACTCTAATCAAAAGCTTAGGTATCCTGCTCTTATTGAATAAAGTAATCTCCTGGCTAAAGTATTCACCAACATGGTAACGTTCGGATGGCCTCTCAACTTGCCCTGTAATGCCGCGGATATTCAGGCGTGTCCATAAATAACTTAGTAATAACACCAGCACCGAAAAGAAGAAAAGACGCCACATCAGAACAAAGCCTCCGACTAAAGCCAGAGTTAAGATGAGAAGAGGTGTAATAATGAGAATTACTCTACTTTTCATAGTTTCGCAAGTAGAAAGAAATAATTTCTCAATAGTAAGGCTATCAAATGTGGTTTTACTTTATCTGTTGGGTATCGCTCCAGGCACAGGAATGCTTTCAAGTATCTCAGCTATAATGATCTCTCCACCTTTATCTTTTGACTGATCTGTTGAATTAAATATTAACCGATGAGTCAATACAGAGCTGGCCATGGCCTTAACATCGTCAGGTGAAACAAAATCACGCCCTTGCATTAGAGCCCGAGCCTGAGCAGTACGAAAAAGAGCTAGTGAACCGCGAGGGGAAGCTCCAAGATATAGTGAATGATGATGACGTGTAGCCTCGTTCAACGACGCTATATACTGCTTGATCAAATCGTCTACATAAATCTCCTTCACCATATCCTGAAGCATTATAACGTCAGAAGCATTAGCTACGTGACTAATCTGTTCAATAGGATGGATACGCCGTTGCCTTTCCATTATGACTATCTCGTCGGATACAGATGGATAACCAAGACTTATCCGCAACAAGAACCTGTCCAATTGTGCCTCCGGTAGACGAAAGATACCTTCATATTCAATAGGGTCCTGAGTGGCTAAAATATGGAAAGGAGAGGGCATCTTATAGGTTGTACCGTCAACCGTAACCTGTCTTTCTTCCATTGGCTCTAAGAGAGCCGATTGAACCTTAGGCGTGGTTCGGTTGATTTCATCTGCCAAAACTATCTGGGCCATGATTGGCCCAGGACGAAACTCAAAATCAGCCGTCTTCTGATTATAAACTGTAACTCCAGTAATATCACTTGGGAGCATATCGGGGGTAAATTGGATTCGTTTGAAGGTGCAGTTCACTGATTTAGCCAGGCTACGAGCAAGCATAGTCTTACCAACCCCAGGGGCATCCTCAATAAGCAGATGTCCTTGACTAAGCAAAGCTATTACCGCTAACTCTACCGCCTGCCGCTTCCCTACAATGACTTTCTCTACATTATTGATTATCTCTTCCACTAACCTGTGGGCCTTGGTTATATCAACATCCACTTTCATCCTCCAAGCTGTCTTAGGTCTTTCTAAACAAAGAATTCAACAATCACACAGGTTTAGATTAATTGTAACATAAAGGCGGTAAGGAAAAAATCAGTCGTCAAATTTCTCGAAATAGTTAAGCTCATTATTCATTGCTAACTCTCTTGCTAACGGGCATGCAGAAAGGAAAAATTTGTGCTATATTGTGTTTATTAAGCTACCCCATAGCTACCTGGTCAAAGTGCTTATAATTATAATCGGGTATATGCAGAGGTCAAAACGTAATGGGAAAGACTCTCGCTGAAAAGATCATCAGTACTAAATATAGGAAAGACGTATCTGCTGGCGATATAGTTATTGCGCCACTTGACCTAGTCTTTATGCAGGATAGCACCGGTCCCCTGGCATTGAGGCAATTCAATGAGGCTAACCTGAATACTATTCACAATCCCGAAAGAACCATCTTGTTCATCGACCATTCCGTACCCAGCCCGGCTAGAGAACTTTCTAACGACCACAAGTTCCTCAGAAGTTTTGCCAAAGAAAAAGGTGTCGTCTTAAGTGATAGCGGCGAAGGTGTTTGTCACCAAATAGTGGCGGAATCTTTTGCTTCCCCAAGTGATATAATTATCGGTGCTGATTCTCATACGGTTACCGCTGGAGCCTTAGGCGCATTTGCTACCGGAATGGGCTCTACAGATGTGGCTATTGCTCTTGCTCTAGGTAAGACCTGGCTCCGGGTGCCAGAAACGATTAAGATAATTGTCAACGGGCATTTCGCTAAAGGTGTCTATGCCAAAGACCTTATTCTTCACCTCATCGGACAGATTGGAGCCGATGGTGCGACGTACAAAGCACTGGAGTTTAGTGGTGAGACTGTAGATATGATAACGATGTCAGAGCGCCTCACCATTGCCAATATGGCGGTAGAGGCTGGAGCCAAGGTCGGGCTTTTCCCTTCTGACAGCGTAACACAAAGCTACCTGGAGAGCCAGGGAAGAGGGGAGCAATATATCGCTCTCCATCCAGACGCCGACGCAACCTACGAGAGCATAATTGAGATAAATGCGGCTCAACTTGAGCCTACCGTAGCCAAACCCCATACCGTTGACAACACTGCCGCAATAAAGGAAGTTGAAGGGACACGCATTGATCAGGTTTTCATCGGTACCTGTACCAATGGGCGACTGGAAGACCTTCGTATCGCGGCTGATATTTTGAAAGGAAAGAAGCGGCACCCACGTACCCGGCTCGTTGTTGCTCCAGCCTCCAAAAAGGTTCTTTTGGCAGCCTTGGCCGAAGGGTATATCACGATATTGGTCGAAGCGGGAGCGACTATCGTTCCCCCTGGTTGTGCTGCCTGCCTGGGTGTACACCAGGGCGTGCTGGGAGATAGTGAGACGTGCTTATCCACAGCGAATCGTAATTTCAAAGGGCGTATGGGAAATCCTACCGCCTTCGTCTACTTAGCCAGCCCGGCAACAGCCGCCGCCACAGCCATCCGTGGTAAAATCAGTGACCCCCGGGAGGTCGTATAGATGCTAAGAGGTAAAGCGTTCAAATTCGGGGATAATATTTCCACTGACCACATCGTGCCGGGGAGATTATTACACTTACGAAGCAACTTACCAGAGCTGGCAAAGCACGTGCTTGAGGATACTGACCCTACATTTGCCCAGCGTGTGGCAAATGGCGACTTTGTGGTCGCTGGAAAGAACTTCGGGCTTGGTTCGAGTCGTGAACATGCCCCACTCATCATCAAGATATCAGGAGTAAGTGCTGTCCTAACTAAGTCGGTGGCTCGCATCTTCTTCCGAAACGCCATTAATGTTGGCCTTCCAGTACTTATCTGCGACACTGCTAAAATCAATGACGGTGACAAGCTAGAAGTGGACTTAGAAGCGGGGAAAATTAACAACCTGACAAACAAGGCTCAGCTTAGTTTCAGCCGAATGCCCGAGGTCATGCTCCGTATACTGAATGAAGGTGGGCTTATTCCCTATATTAAGAAATACAAGGACTTCATTGTTAACCCAAGCTCTGATTTAGGTATTGACAGCCAGTGAGCTGGGGTTTAACATAACCACAATAGCTGATATGGGAAATCATGAATAAGGAGGAAGACCATGACGAAGAAACGCCTGTTTTTTGTATCTATAACAATCCTGGCTATACTCCTACTGGCCGGCTGCGCTGCCGGCACTAATCCTACAGTAGATGTGCTCGATGCCGATGGAAACAGCTCCGGTTTCTGGTCAGGTTTGTGGCACGGCATTATTTCACCTGTTACCTTTATTATTTCGCTCTTCACCGACAACGTCAACGTCTATGAGGTGTATAACAGCGGTAACTGGTACGACTTCGGTTTCATGTTCGGTGTCAGCCTTATCTTCGGCGGTAGCGCGCGCGCGGTGAAGCGGAAGTCTAAATAAGTGCCATTTGAAACGTTTGATTTAAGGATTTAGCCGCATATCTTACTTGATTACAGTTATAGCTTATCTTCTATATAAACGAGATAAAATGGCCGAATCAAAGTAAATTAGGAGAAAAACTTATAAAAGCGATTGTATACACAAAATACGGGCCACCGGATGTTCTTCAGCTTAAAGAGGTAGAAAAACCTGTCCCTAAGGACAATGAAGTACTGATAAGAATATATGCGACAGCAGTAACGCCAGGGGACTGCGCCTCTCGAAAGGGTGACCCGTTTATTGCAAGATTATTCACGGGTCTCATAAGACCAAAAAAAACTATACCAGGAGTTGAGCTAGCCGGGGAAATTGAATCAGTAGGCAAAGATGTAAAACTATTTAAGAAAGGTGACCAAGTTTTTGGATCTACCGGTACCGGTTTTGGTGCTCATGCCGAGTACAAATGTCTGCCTGAAGAAGGGGTGGTAGCAATAAAACCGGCCAATATGACCTATGAGGAAGCCGCCGCCGTCTGTGATGGGGCATTAACAGCATTGAATTTCCTTAGGAAAGGAAATATTCAAAGCGGACAAAAAGTCCTTATCTATGGCGCTTCTGGAAGTGTAGGTACCTCTGCGGTACAGCTTGCCAAGTACTTTGGGGCAGAAGTCACCGGGGTATGCAGTACCACGAATCTAGAAATGGTGAAATCTCTGGGAGCCGATAAGGTAATTGACTACACTAAAGAGGATTTTGCCAAGACCGGCCAGACCTATGACATTATTTTCGACGCGGTAGCCAAGAATTCATTTTCACGTTGTAAAGGCTCGCTAAAGCAAAAAGGTGTCTATCTTACAACTGCCCCTACGCTGGCAATTATTCTTCAAGTGTTATGGACTTCAAAGATCGGCAGTAAGAAAGCAAAGTTTTCGGCCACAGGCCTCCGACCAGTTTCCGAGCGTCTAAGCTTCCTTAAAGAGCTTATTAAACTTTTTGAGGAAGGAAAGTTAAAAACAATCATAGATACAAGCTATTCACTTGAGCAAATTGTCGAA
>SDBU01000292.1_pt1 | contig 71833 bp, 55 predicted proteins | sample 2277071 | NCBI WGS metagenome assembly SDBU01 (sample SAMN10397929, study PRJNA504765) | marine sediment metagenome | isolation source: marine sediment core GS08_GC12, 126 cmbsf | place: Arctic Ocean: Gakkel Ridge, Loki's castle | collected 2008 | reverse complement strand
GGTGATGGTGGGCTTCTTGGCGAAGGCAAACTCTTCGGCACGTGTGGTGGGTTTGAGCAGGATGCCTTCGTGCAGGGGCGCCTGCGGGCCTGGTTGCACTTCCCCAGCATTGGCATTTCCAACCAGTGTCAGGACAAGGAGAAACCCCAGCACACCTCTGCGTAGCCACAAGACATCCATCATCACTTATAGCCCCCAGCACAAGAAATGTGAGCACATTAACGGGCGGACGCTCGCCAGACACTCTTCGTCCATCAATAGCCTGGCACAATTCTCGATACCATGATACCCCGGCACCCACCTCCTGGTCAAGGTTCACGCTGCTGGCACTGCCTATGGATTGCACAACGCGCCGAAACAAGCTCCAGGACCTCAATTCTTCTCTTCCGTGTTAAGAGGGGTATGTCATTACTTGCAGAGATAAGGATGGGGTGCCCAGCACTCAACTGTGGCTGAAGCAGGGACGTGTGGACGGCCTTACCACACCCCCGAAAAGGCTCAGGGATGCCCCTATTCCGCGTTGAAGATTCGTTGAACCTGCCAGTCCCCCTGGACTCGCTCGTTTTACCCTGATTCGCCCCCATTTACCCCCCTATCTATCGCTGTGTCAAAGGCTTACGGCGTAAGTCCTTATGTAGCAATGGGATGCGAAAATGGGCGAATTAGGCCTACATCCGACTCATAATCTGTTGGTCAGAGGCTGAAATCTGGCAGGGCATGCATTCGGCGGGGGATTGCAATGCCGCAGCATGCACTGTATACTCTGCACATCCGAAGGAATAGTCAAGGCACCCCATTAGCGAATGAGGGGCCCCAGTAACCTGAAGAATGGGCAATGCGGCTGGAAGCAGACAGATGTGCAAACCACCCGGAGGCCGTACAGGACAAGGGTTTCAGCAAGCCGTGTATTGGTTTGATTTCCGAACGCGCGGCTGTCCCTGTCGCGCGGAAGTCGAACGGATACATGCCTGCTCTTAGCACCTGAAGACGGTGCGGAAGCGCCGGGAGGTAATCGAAGCTCCGACCAGACGAGAACGAAGAGTCACATGCGAGGCCTGAGAAAGGAAAGAAGTCGCCTTGGTCGCGGCAGCAAATGGAGGCAGCTCAGGTGTGGGCTTGGATCATAAGCGGGAGTCTACTTCTAAGCCACCTGAACTGTCTCATTTGTTTGAAGACATACACACAGAGTGACGTGAATAAGCGGGCTCACTTGCTGGCTCCATCGAATGACCTGCCAGCAGCCCCTCAATTGTCAATGCGGCGTCCATGGCAGGGCCGCAAGGCCTTCTGGACGAGCTGAAGACCTCGTCGCGAAATGCACGCTTGATGTTGGGGCCGGGTTTGATAGAATTAGGAGTGGGTTCTTTTCACCGTTCCGGATGTGTTCTCGCTCAATAGTGTTGAGAAGGCGCTCCGCTCACCTTGCGGGCTGCACATGGGTTGCTGCTGCCAGTCGTTGAGAGCTTGCTGTGATGGAGAGAGTGAGAGTTGACTGGGAGGATTCGACGCTCTATTCCGAGTGCAGTTGGCATCAGTTAGCTCCGTATATCGGCCGGATGAAGTCGTCAATGGCTCGCAGTCTCATAATGCAGTTCACCAGCGCGGGGGATACAGTTTACGACCCGTTCTGCGGGGCCGGGACAATTGCCTTGGAGGCCTGGCTAGCTGGGAGGAACGTCGTATCGGGGGATCTCAGTCCCTACGCATTTGTGTTGTCCAAGGCAAAGCTCAAGCCGCCGAGGAATCTCGAGGACGCACTCCTGAGCCTTCACTTCTGCTGGTCAGAGGCGAGGAAGGAGGTCGGCTGCGTTGACCTGCGTCATGTCCCGCGATGGGTTCGTGCTTTCTTCCACCCCGAGACCCTGCGTGAAACCATTGCGATAAGGAACGTCCTCCTAGCCAACAAGCAGTGGTTCTTGCTCTCTTGCTTGCTAGGCATTCTTCATCATTGGCGGCCCGGCTTTCTGTCATTCCCTTCTTCACATACTGTCCCATACCTGATGGACAAGCGTTTCCCGAGGCCGCTTTTCCCTGAAATGTACGAATATAGAGAAGTGTACCCGCGTCTACTTGCCAAAGTACAAAGAGCATTCACAAGAACATCAGAAGTGGACTGGGGGGTCTCCAGAATTGTGAAGCAAGCGGATGCTTTGGTGGGCATAGGAGCTGGGCCGTGCCCCAGATTAACCGCTGTGATTACCAGCCCACCGTATATGAATTCACTGTCATATGCACGCGACAATAGGTTGCGGCTGTGGTTCTTGGGGGTGGACGACCACAGGAAGCTTGAGCCTGATCTTTCTCCGCAGAAAAGCCGGTTTCTGGCCATGATGCGCTTACTGCTACTGAAGTGGTCGAAGCTGCTTGCAAAGGGCGGAGCGTGTGTGGTTGTGCTGGGGGCCGTGAGGCGGGACACAAAGTACCACAATTTGCCTCAGGAAGTGCAGGATCTCGTTCACAGCAGTCATTCCGGCTTGACAGTGACCGGGTTCTGTGACAGCGTCATACCTGACGGTCGGCGAGCAAGGGTGAGATGCAGGTCTACACGTGAAGACACGATTCTCGTTCTTCGAAAGGCGAAGTGAGCAAGTGACGCTACGATTGCCCGAAGATCTAAGGGCCCTCATTGGAAAAGAAATTCCCGTTGGTGAAGCCAACTACCGTCTGACCGAGCATCGTGGAAGTGGGAAGCGCGGCCACGTTTTTCGCGCCGAAACTGAAGACGGCAGGCAACGCGCCCTTAAGTTCATACCTGAAGACAAACTGTGCACAGGCTGGGAACAGGAAGTACGCAAAGCTTATCAGCTTGAAGGGCAGCCAAACACCGTCCGCTTTTCTCACATGTCCTGTCATGGTTCTTACCTTGTATTAGTGTTCGACTTTGTGGGTGGCGAGTCCTTGAGGCACTTGATAAGTTCTGGAACCTTGAGCGTAGGGTACATAGAACTCATCCTATACAATCTCCTTTTTTTCCATAAAGACTGCTTGGGTCTCGGTGTCAGCCACGGTGATTTGCATCCGGGCAATATTATTGTGCGGCCCCCATCTGCCCCATCTCTGGGACCGCCACTTCCGGTCGAGGTTATGATCACAGACTTTGGGATTGGTCATACGGGCGCCGTCCTGAGTCCCAAAGACGACCTAACTCAGATTGGACTCATTGCGCTACAAATGCTTCAGTCAGTCAAGCGAGAGTCTCTTGACCATATGGACCGGCGGGTTTATGACGAATTGTGCCGGGGTCCGTTCCGCAAGAGTCTTCAAGAACTCTCCCCATTGGAGCGAGGACAAGCAGAGGGAGTCGTCGATCGTCTCATGGCTGATCTCAAAGAGATTAGGAGTAGACTATGGGCTCCCGAGCACAGTGCCGTCAGTCCTAGATTCGGTGACTACCTTGCGGGTGAGCAGCTAGGGGAAAGATTGGGGGAGTGGGAAGCACTCTTTGTAGGCAATTTTCCCGGGTATGACGACATTGTAAGTCGCAACATTACTGTACTGACCGGAGCGCGGGGCTGTGGCAAGACCATGGGCGTCAGGCGCCTTTCGGCTTTGCGTGCTCTTCAGATCGGGCCAGCGGATGATGGGGCCGCGAAATCGTTCGTTGGATTTTATCTCAACATGAATGACATTTCAGATGCGTTCCTATTTGACCGCGACACAAGAATGACTGAGAACCTTGCCAAGAGGACCATCCAATTCTTGCACTTGTCCCTCTTGTCCGAAATCGTCCGGGTAGCAGCCGTCGCGAGGGAAAAACAGGCTGACAACAGGGCCGGGGGGTCGTACGAGAGGGGAACCCATTGGTTGTTTAACTACGTTTTGGGGCAGCTCGGAGAAAGTCGGCTATACCCCGGGGTTGATCTTGACATGCGGGAAATAACATCTCTACTGGAAAGGGCTAAGGATGAGGTCAGGAGGTCGCGGAATCCACCTGCAAGGATGGCGGGGTTAGCTGAAAACGACTGGATCAAACGGTTTGTTCCCAAGCTCCAAAGCACAATGCCCTGGGTCGGTGATAAACCTGTGTACTTCTTCTTGGACGACTATTCGTTGCCCAGGGTGAATGAACAGATACAGAGGGTTCTCAACTCAGTTATCTTTCAAAGGGCGGACCGCTTTTTCTTCAAGATTTCAACGGAGTCCCCCTCAACCTTCTGCCGGCAGGACTACACTGGAAAGAGCCTTGAGGAACCAGATGACTTTGAACTCACAGACCTCGGCTCAACCACAATCTACCTGGCTGATGAGGACCGTGAGAGATTCTTGGACGAGGTCTTTCGGAAGCGCTTCCAAAGGGACGGCAGGTTCCGGGACAAGGACCTTGCAGATGTTCTTGGTGAATTCGAGAAGTCATGGGCGGAGCTTGCTAGGGAGATTCGGCATGCAAAGCCCTCCGCTTCTGGAGAATCAGGACCAGCAGAAGCCAGCGGCAAAGCCCTGTATTATGGCCGAAAAGTGTTCCTGAACATGTGGTCGGGTGATACCAGAAACATGGTGAGGATCGCCCTCAATCTCATTAGCCAGTTGCCAGATGAGCAGGCGGCAATACTGCCGGTCAAGCGAGCGGCTCAGGATTCAGTATTCCGCAGAACTGGGGGGGAGTTCTTGCATCTGCTTGAAGCATGCACTCGAACGTCACAGGAAGGTGCTCAGGATCTCCCGGAATTCATCGCATCTTGGGGCAAGCACCTGGCCAAAATTGCCCACGCGTTCAAAGATATTGCATTACACGAGCTGAGGACACGCGGGGGGGGAAGGACTGGCCGACCGGAACCAAAGCAAGCCTTCAGAATAGAAATTGTGGACAAGATGGATTTGTCTGGCATTGAGAAGGAGATATACGAGGACCTGGTCAGGTACGGCGTCTTCTTGAGGGATGTTAGGGGCAAAAGCATTCGCGGGGCCATCGTCCCGCGGCTATACTTTCGCAGGCTTCTCATACCTTTCTGCACGTTGACGTTTTCAAAGGTCGATAACATCGCATTGAAAGTGGCCGACTTGAAGGAAATGCTACTGTATCCTGAACAGTTTGCCATGAGGTGGAAAAAGGATAGGCCACACTTCGACGTAGGGCAACGAAGAATATTCGATTAGGATGAAAAATGGACCTTCCACCGCTGGAACCCGTAGGTCAGCTGACCCTTCGGCAGGGCGAAGTCTTTATTGCAGTCGGGGGCTTCGAGGAACGAGCGCTCGAGTTTCCCAGGGTTCTACGTGTGGCTCACGGTACGGGAGCGAACGCAATCCTCCTCGAGTATTTGCCCCACGATGACAAGAACAAGTTTGCTGTTGCTCGTTCGTTGTTGTGCAACGCTGGATGCCAAGTGGCCCCCATGGCTTACAATCGCTATGCTCCAGGGGAATTTGACAAGGAGTTACGCGACAGGCTCATGCATCTTCAAGCCCGAGCCGTGTGTCTCGATATATCCGGGATGTCTCGGCTGGCAATCATGATTGTGGCTGGCGTCGTGCGGGAACGCAATATGCCTCTCCGTGTGGTATACGCGGAGGCAATCGACTACGGGCCCAGCCAGGAGGAATTCGAGCTGGCAAAATCTCAGACGCTACAGCATCTGCCGACATCCTTCATCCACACGGGGGTATATGACGTCTTACGCGTACCCGCGCTCTCGAGCATTCGCATGCAGAACCATGCTACAGTATTGATAGCATTCGATTCCTTTAACGAGGCACTTTGCCAAGCCCTCGTCAATGTCATCAATCCTTCTCGCTTCATCTTGATTAATGGCCGTCCTCCGAGGGAGGAGCTGAAATGGCGCGAGAAAGCCACGGAATACGTGCATCACCGACTCCGCGAGGAATGGTCTATCGAGGACGACAATGACCCTGTGAAGGTCACGAGCACACTCCATTATGAGGAGACCTACAACGTTCTGACTGACATCTACTGGAGATTCTCGGACAGTTACCGGATTATCATTGCGCCTACCGGAAGCAAGATGCAGACGATAGGATGCCATCTGCTTCGCGCGGTGCATAGTGATGTGCACGTGGAGTATCCGACTGTTCAGGGCTTTTTTGCTGACAAGTACAGCACAGGGGTCCGCGAAAGATGGCAACTCGACTTCGGGGAAATGAGTGAGTTCGTCACCAAGCTTCGCCAGAGAGAACTTGGGGAGCATCTTGGCCTGCCAGAAGAGCCAGTTAATACGGAAGTGGAATAGCATAGCCGCGTAGGTGGACGTCTACAAGCAAATGAGACAGTTTAGGTGGCTTAGAAGTAGACTCCCGCTCACGGTCCGAGTCCATACTTAGCGTATCTCCATCTTCCTCGGCCGTCAAGTCGGCTTTCCTTTTCTTCCACGCATCATATCTAGCCCTTCGTTCCTGTTTGGCCCGCTCTTTGATCACCTCCCGGCGACACAACTCCGCTACCGCCTGCTGTCCTCGCAGACCTTCCATCACAATGCCTACCTTGGCCTCCGCTGATACCTTGCGGCGACCGTAGCACTTTACCTGCCGGATCATATGGCGGGCCGTTTCTGGCTTCACCGTCACAGCTGCCGCCTCTCTCTTCACTCGCCCCTTCATGGCCTGGTTCCTTTCTGACTGCAATTGCACCATCATGCCCTGCCAGGCCCGAACCGCAAAGCCGCTGCCCGACGGTGAACAGGTCATAGGCTGCCGGTAAGGCGTATTCCGCAAGGGAATCAGGGAATTGCCGGTACGGAAGACTCATACGGCCTGTCGCAGTGCATCCACCGCCTGGAGCCAAGCGAGAATGCGGTTCCAACTTTCAATAATCAGGGCGACCATCCTTTGCCCCTCGACCAGCTCGGGGCTACCGTTGGCAAGCCAGCTAAGCTAGCGATGGGATGCTTAAGCATCGTCTCCTGACTGACAGGTGCCTCTGTCACATCCGCTGACAAACATCACCACTTCTTACGAACGGTCCCGCACGAAACACGCCTGCTTCAGTTCGTCTGTGCCTGCCCTCACTTCCTTTGCCTTGAGACCCAGGTTGCTGTCTTCGTACAGACATAGATGCCTACCATGCCACCAAGAGTTCCTGCTTCGTCTGCCAGTGCAAGCCCAGAACCATCTCGGCGAAAGGTTGTAGCCGTGCCATGCTCCCCCGAAACGTGAGGGATAACCGCATAATGGTGGTCACATAAGATAAGTTGCAAAATCCGTATTTTCCCCTTGACATAATAGTTAACATACGTTAAATATATATAGAAGAGGAATAATGAACTTCAGCAAATTTTCTGAATAGGTCGCTTTCTTTGGCGTCTATGGTAGGAGAGAGATATGACAAGGTCGGCAACCACTGAGGAACTGGAAGCTGCTGCCACCCACATATTTGAGCTATCCAAGATGATGCGACTTGCGAATCAACGTCAGAAAAAAGCGGGGAACTACGAACTGACCGACTACGAGTTCCTGGTGCTGGATGCGCTGACGGATGGGACCGCCATGACCGTGGGACAAGTGCAAAGGCGCGTCGGGGTTTCGGCCAGCCAGATGTCTAGGGTGATCCGGTCACTGGAGGATGAGGAACGTGGAAAGCTGGTTTCGGCAAGCATCAATCCTGATGACAAGCGCACGTTCAACCTCAACATTACGCTCGAGGGCAGGAGGGCTTTGCAGGAGTACCGTCAATTGTGCATCGGTCGCACCGCCGAGATGCTCCGAGACCTATCGCCCGAGGAGCGCGGGGAGTTCATTCATATCTTTGACCGGATGCGAGACATATTTGCGCGCAAGGAAGTTTGACTTGTCTCATAGACAGAAAGGAGGACGGTCATGAACACAAAGATGCGAAGAGCTAAAGGGATGATATTCGCAGGCGTGTTAACCGTGGCAGTGTCCACCCTGGCGGTTATGGGCACACAGCATGCGCTGCTGGGCACTGACCCGTCCGCTCAGGAGCACCGCTCCTCAGAGGCACCTTTGACACCCCTTTCGACACTGGCGGCGGTGAGACTTACCACAATACCACCTGCCTCGGGAATGGTCTATGGGACACCACTTGTAAGCGCTGAAAAGGCGCTCGCAATCGAGCGTTCGGCAGCTCAGTTAATGCCTACCTCAAGTGAGGTGGCAGAGGTAGAGGGCGTTCCTCTGGTGAACAGGCTGGTTGAGGACGGCGAGTATGCGACCTGGGACCTGATACTGCGCCTACCCGACGGCAGCTTCCTGCCAGTGCACGAGGGCGGGAGCAACATCCCCCTGCTTAAAGAGGCACATGCCTACGTGGAGCTGGCCCTTAATCTGGGAAAGACGGTTGTTGTGAGGGGCAAAATTGACCCCCTGGGGTTTATTGCGCTCACAAAGATAGACTTCGGCGAGGGCCGTATCATTCTCACCGACCGGGGCGAATTCCGGGAAGCCGAGGGCATACCCGCGGAGCCGGAGGCGGCGCCTCAAGATTACCGGGCCTTTGAGATCAGGAAGCTTTTTGAAGACGCTAACTTGACAGGCCAGGCCGTCGAGGTCAGGGGCATCCCGGTGGCAAGCAAGTTCAGTTTTGAGAAAGGTGTAGGTGTCTGGAACCTTCTTATTGCTGCCGATGACCTCATACTTCTCAGCTACGAGAGCGGCTCCAACGTTGACCTGATGAGCCGACTGGCAGCGCTGGGGGAGCTCGCCCAGCAGACCAAAGACACGCTCACCCTGCGCGGGCATTACGATGGGGAAGCGCGGATCCTCAACCTCAGAGAGATTGTGATGCCCGATGGACGTGTGTTCGACACCGACCTGGGGGATAAGCCCCTGCAGGATGCCATGGAAGACCAAGAGGTGCCCGAGGTGGTGGTGATTGAAAAGGAAAAGGAGGCCGCGCCACAGGAATCCGTGCGCATCGTCGAGCGCGAGGTTCCTGTGTATATCGAACGGGAAGTGCCTGTGTACTATCCGGTTTACAGATACGACCCCTACCCCTTCTACGCTTATTGGCATCGGCGGCATTACCGCTACTACCATCCGTGGTATTACCACCGGCCGAGGTCCGTGTTTATCTTTAAGTACTACTTCATCTTCGACGATGTGGCAGTGGTCAACTTCTTCTGGAACGACCCCGACCATATCATTATCGTCAACCAGAATAACGTCACCGTCACTCAATCCCCGACCTATACCACGACTTCACCATTTGGACTCCCTCCGTGGTACCGCACCTGGCATGGGCGCCGCACTCGAGAAGAGATACTACTTGCCACCCTCAAGCGCGGTGAACAACTCCGTGAGAATATAGCCGCGCTCCGGGCGAGAGCCAGAAATGAGGGTCGTCAGGAGCATGATAAAAAGCGTCGCTTCCTGAAGGCGGCTGCCAAAGCTGACCTGCCTCAAAAGCCGAATCGCATCAGCCTGACGGGGAACACTCACCGTGGATTCACCAGCAGTCTCAGGTCCGATAGACCGACTCAGCTTCAGCCTGCATCCAAGCTCCTCCCAGAGACCGCGAGGCCGAAGACCCTGACTTTGCGGGAACCGTTCCAAAAGAGGGAAACAGAGTCGACGCGGACTTGGGCCAAATCGGAACGACCTGAAAATGCCGGTGCAAAGATCCGGACGTTCCGACTTCCTTCGCGGCTGGTTCCAAAGAGCACGGGGACAGGGGCGTCTGCCAGCCCAAGCCCGACGGCCACCACGGAGCAGCTCAGAGAAGGCGCGCGCCGGCGCTATGAGAGCATCACCCGTAGGAGCATTACCGAGCCCAAGCCCTCCGTAGTCCGCTCGAAGCCCAAGCTCACTGTGGAGCGGTCCCGGCCAACGATAATTCCCAGAAGCCGAACCATCTCCACACCGCAACCTGCGGTGCAGAGCCTGGTTCCAGCGTTCAAGATGCCGTCTTCGCGGCTCGAGAGTAGCGTGAGGACTCCGAGCCTCAGGCGGGATTCGTTCAGCAGACCGAAAACCAGGACTATTGTCCGTCCGGCGCCTCAGTCCTCTTCAGCACCGCCGCCGGAACGTTCCACTTCCACCATACTTGGCCGCGGGAGTAGAAGTCGTCATTGACTAAACTTCGAGCACAAATGGGGCAGGCTCAGGAGCAACTTGAGCTTGCCCCGTTTCCTGGTTCTTCTCTCCATCCTGTCCCTTTACCCGAATTTCACTTCAGAAGAACTCTTGCAGTTTCCCGGACCGGCTGCTAGAATAGCGCGTGCCTTCAAACCGGTCTCTGATGAGGTTTTCGGCGGAACCAGGCCATTAGCAAGGAGCCAAGAAGGAGGGCTTACAGATGCAGATTGTCAAAGAAATAACCGTGGCCATGGAAAACGTCCCCGGAGCCTTGGCCCAGCTGACGGAGGGTCTGGCCAGCGAAGGCATTAACATGGTGGCCATCTCCACACACGAGGCCGTTGCCATGAGCAGCGTCCGGATGGTAGTTGACAAGCCGGCAGAGGCCATCAAAATGCTGATAGACCTTCCCCTGACCGTGAAGGTGACGGAGGCTTTGGCTGTGAACCTCGACAACCAACCCGGGGCGCTGGCCGATGTCGCCAAGAAGCTGGCGAACCGGCGCATCAATATCGATTACCTCTACGGCTCTGTCAGGGGCGAAAAGAAGGCAACTATTATCATTCATACCGCCAGTGCCAAACGCGCCTATACAGCTTTGAAGGGGAAATAGCAGCACCGGAAAGCGCCAGGACGGTAGCGCTTTCTGAAGTGACATACAAAAGCTTAACAAGACCTCTGAGTGCTGAGAATTCTGATGTCTGGCCGCTCAGGCCAGGCCGTTTGCTGGTCCCGTTCATGTAACTTTCATGGACCTGGTGGCACAGGGATGGCAGCACCTCTTCCATGCCTGTGGAAGGGTGTTTGAAATATGCCCTGGCCAGCAAGCCTGTGAAGGCACTGGAAGGGAGGACAAAACGTGCTACTTGTCAAGCTTATTCAAGGTCTGATGCTGCCGGGGTTCCTGGCGCTAGTGTGGCTTCTTGTCATCAGGGGAAAGCCAGCGTGGCTTGCAAAACGGGCGCGAAGTAAGCCCTTCTATCCATTTCGTCGGTGGGATTGGACGGAGATGCCTACGAATTGGCGAGGCGCGCTGGTGTGGTGTTGTATCTACACCCTGGCCTTCGGCTGTGTGACAACTTGGCTAATGCTGAGCCATGGAGCATCCGGCTGGGCGGTGGCGTCAGTGAGCGGCCTGATGTGTTTGCACTTCATGGTTCTATCGGTTCGCATCATCGCCAAGAAAGTCGCGTTAGGAAGCCCGCATTAAGCAACCGCTGGGTTGGTGGCTCAGCCAGGCGCGGAAGTAACCTTCATGTCCAATTCAGAAGGGCTCTGTTTTCGAGGGCTCAGGCAATAGGTGTGACATCGGTGCCGGTGTGACCGAAGCCGCCAGCTCCGCGGCTGGTTTCGTCCAGCTCCTCATGTACTTCCAGTTCAGCGCACACAACTCGTTGAAACACCATCTGTGCGATGCGCATGCCCCGGGTGACCGTAAAGGGCACGCTGCCCAGATTGGCCAGTATTACACCCACCTCACCACGGTAGTCGGCATCGATGGTCCCCGGCGCATTGAGGATGGTGATGCCGCTCTTCAGTGCCAAGCCACTGCGGGGTCGGACCTGGGCTTCGTAGCCGGGCGGGATGCTGAGGTATATGCCTGTGGGTATGAGCTTGACCTCGCCAGGGGCCAGTATCGTGTCCTCCGTATTAGCCGCAAGCAGGTCGAGCCCGGAGGCATGGGCGCTCATGTAGCGAGGTAAAGGGAGGTCTTCACACCCGGCCTTGCGCTTGACTTTTACGACGATTCTTTCCACGCTTATGAAAGCCCATCCAGCTTGACGCCCAGCGCTTCGGCGCAGGCTTTGAGGATATCGTCGATGTCTGCCAATCGTCCCATGCCCACGGTGCCGTCCGCCAACCGTCCCTCCACCGGCCCCACGAAATGATAACCCAGCTCCTTGAGCGCCTTGATGTTAGCCTGACAGACAGGGTGGGCATACATCTTGTTGTTCATGGCAGGGGCAATTACCACCGGACAATCACAGGCAAAAGTGGTACAACTCAGCACGTCGTCGGCAATGCCCGAGGCCAGCTTGCCGATGATGTTGAGTGTTGCCGGCGCCACGACCAGCAGGTCCGTCCACCGGGCCAGCGCGACATGACGAGGCTTGTACTCTTCCTCCCGAATAAAAAGCTCGGTGACCACCTGATTATGGGAAAGGCTCTGAAAGGTATGCGCGCCGATAAACTCCTGCGCCGCCTGGGTCATAATAACCCTGACTTCAGCGCCCAGACGACACAGGCGCGAACAGAGCGCCGCCGCCTTGTAGGCGGCTATGCTACCGGTAACACCCAGTATAATCTTGTGGCCCTGCATCCCAGTTCTCCATAATGGACATCAGAAAGGTTCTGCCGACTCCTGCTCGGCTTCTGCGGACTCCTTTGCTTCTAACTCCAGACTGATCTTCCCCTCGGCAATCTCCTGGGCCACAACTTCCAAGAGGTCGGTAGAATCTGTTTCCACCAGCTTCACAGCTCCGCGCCTGAGCTCGTCCAGCCGTTTCTGTATCAGAGTGGTCAACTTAAATCTACCTCCAACCTTGATCAACAACTGCTCGTCGGTAATTCTATTGGGCACCTCTGCGCTCCTGGGTTTGTCGGATGAGCTTCTTGACTTCTTCTACCGCCTCGGTGAGATCGTCGTTGACGACTTCCCAGTCGTAGCGGTCCGCATGTTGCATCTCCTCCTTGAATCTCTTGAGGCGCCGGGCGATCTGTTCGGGTGTATCCGCGCGGCGGCACTCAAGACGCTCCTTGAGCACCGCAAAACTGGGTGGCTTGACGAAAATGTAAACGCAGTCATCGGGAAAAGCGCGCCTCACACTCTCCCCGCCCACCACGTCCACCTCCATCAGGTAAAGCTTTCCCTCTCGCAAAGCCCTTTCCAGGGGTTCCCGCGGGGTACCATACCAGTGCCCGAAAACCTGCGCGTGCTCGACCAGTTTGTTGCGCGCCACCCACTGCTCGAACGCCTCCTCAGAAAGAAAAGTGTAGTCCACCCCACTTTTTTCGTTCGGCCTGGGCTCTCGTGTGGTAACAGAGATAGACCAGACCATGTCGAGGTCTTTGAGAAGTTGACTGCAGATGGTGGTCTTACCACTCCCTGAAGGGCCGCTGATGATGACAATCAGACCCCTGCTCGCGCCTTTAGGTTGTGGCATCTGCATTAAAGGCTGCTCCCAGCGATTTTAGAATGCTTCGACCCATCACGTTACTCCAGGTTCAGGGCCTGCTCTCTCATCCTGTCAATCTCGGCCTTGACCTCCAACAGCTCCCGGGCCAGGTCCACATCAACACACTTGGCAGACAGGGTGTTCGCCTCTCGAAGCATCTCCTGCAAGAGGAACTCCAGCTTTCTGCCCACTGGCCCATCCGTCCGCAAAAGAGCCTGGCACTGCGCTAAGTGGCTTTCGAGCCTCACCACCTCCTCGGTCAGGTCGGCACGCTCGACCAGCACGGCCAACTCCGTGTTGAGGCCCTTCGCCTCAGGTCCCAGGCCAGTGTTGGCGACCACCTCGAGGGCCCGCTGGCGCAGCCGGGAAACATAGCTTTTCAGTATGGGCGCATTCTGACGACCGACCTTGCGCACCAGGCGCTCAAGCGTCCCTAAAGATTTTCGCAGTTGACGCGTGAGGTTAGCACCCTCTCGCTTGCGCATGGCAATGAGCCTGGTCAAAGCGGCCTCGGCCACCTTCTTCACCTTGCCCCACGCTTCCTCATCGTTGAGCGAAGCTGCCGCCCTGTCCTGCCAGATGTCGGGCAAGCTCAGCAGTTCATTCATACCCGGTGGCCCGGAGATACCCAGACGCTTCTGGAGCCTGACCAGTTGCTCGTAATAATTCATCAATCGGGACAGGTTAAGCTCATAGGTGCTGGCCTTTGCAGCAAGTTCAACGTACAGCCGACACCGGAAAGTACCCCGCAGGACCCGCCTGCGGATGCTGGCCTCAATCTCAGGGGCGCGCCCCTGCAGCCCGTTGGGCACAGTTAACGTCACTTTCAGCAAGCGACCGTTGACACTATGGAGTTCCGCCACCAGGTGCACCTGCTTCAGCCTTGCTCGAGCTCTGCCAAAGCCCGTCATACTTTGAGGCATAAAGAAACCACCTTTACACCGACTTAGCCCTGGTAGTTAAAAGATGAAACTGCCGGGAAAACTGAAATCACCGGTCTTGCTCTTGAGGCAGACCGGAACCGGAAGGAGCGGGAGCTGCCGTGCGCGGTCGTCCTTCTGTCGCTGGTGGCTCTTCTGTGGGTTCTGTAACTTCCACAGAAGGGGTTGTTTGCGCCTCTCTTGGGATCACGGTGCTGCCCGCGCCCTCTTGCTCACACTTGCCCACCAACAGCAGCAGGAGAAAGAATGCGATGGCCAGATAGGCAGTCCAGCGGACGATGCGGCCCCCGGTCTCCACCCCGAATACACTTCCCCCGCTGAAACCGGTGAGAGCCCCAGCCAACCCACCACCTTTAGTATCCTGGAGTATTGCCAACAGGGTCAGCAATCCACACACTACCAACAAGACCACCTTCAGCAATGCCAATAACATGCGCGAACCTCTATTAGTTAACTTGCCTGCCGGGCCTCAGCATAGACCTCCCGAGTAGAGGTAACAATGTCGGCAAAAACCTTTGCCTTCAAGCTCGCACCACCCACCAGCGCCCCGTCAATGTCGGGTTGTCTCACGAGCTTGCCGGTGTTCTCCGGCTTTACGCTGCCGCCGTAGAGTATCATCATCTCCCGGGCACATTTCTCATCGTAGAGACCAGCCACCAGGCCTCTGATGAAGGCATGGGCTTGCTGGGCCTGTTCGGGGGTGGCGGTGCGCCCGGTGCCTATCGCCCACACCGGCTCGTAAGCAATTACCAACCGAGCCAGCTCCTCGGCGGATAGCTCCGCCAATCCTTTTTCCACCTGCGCCTTCAACACCTTCTCCGTGGAACCGTTCTCACGCTGGGCCAGCAACTCACCCACGCAGAGGAGCGGCCGCAGCCCTTCTCGGAGGGCAGCATGCACCTTCCGCTTGATGAGCTCGTCGTCCTCGCCCAGGATGTGCCTGCGCTCGGAGTGGCCGAGTATGACGTGCGCGCAGGATAGGCCCTTTAGCATCTTGCCCGACACCTCGCCTGTGAAGGCACCTTCTTCCTCGAAGTACATGTCCTGTGCCCCCAGCTTGATGTGACTTCCCTGGAGCGCTTCTCCGACACTTTCAAGATAGACGAAAGGCGGACACACCAGCAGCGCCACCTCCGTAATATCGCCGATACTCTCCTTAAGCTCCTGCGCTAATGCGGTGGCAGACTCCAGCGTCAGGTTCATCTTCCAGTTGCCTGCGATCAAGGGCTTTCGCATACAAGCTTCCTCACAGTCCATAGAACCATCACTAACCTAAGACTTATCCGTGGCAGGCATGTGCCGCCCCAATGCCGCCGCCAATACTTTAAGCTCTGCCATCAGCTCTGCGAACCGCTCAGGCAGGAGCGACTGGGGACCATCGCTTCGAGCATCTTCAGGCGCGCTGTGCACCTCGATCATAAGCCCATCGGCGCCACAGGCCAGGGCCGCCTTGGCCAGGGGCGCTACCAGGTCCCAGCGGCCACTGGCGTGACTGGGGTCCACCATGATAGGCAGGTGGCTTTCGCCCTTGACCACGGGGACGGCTGAGAGGTCCAGGGTATTGCGCACCGAATCCTCAAAGGTGCGGATACCTCTTTCACAAAGGACCACGTTGGCGTTGCCCCCTGACAGGACATACTCGGCACTCATCAAGAACTCTTTGATGGAAGCTGCTATCCCCCGCTTCAGGAGGATGGGCTTGCGGGTCTTACCTACCTCAGTGAGCAAGGGGAAGTTCTGCATGTTGCGGGCGCCCACCTGGAGCATATCAGCATATTTCATCACCACGGGGAGTTGACGAGTATCCATCACCTCGGTCACCACAGGCATGTCAAACTCGTCACCACACTCCCTGAGCAGCTTCAGCCCCTCTTCACCTAATCCCTGAAAGCTGTAGGGCGAAGTGCGGGGCTTGAAGGCGCCCCCCCGCAGGATGTGGGCACCGGCCGCCTTGACCTTCTCCGCCACCTCGAAAAGTATTTCCCGGTTCTCCACCGCACAAGGGCCGGCAATCACCGTGAAGGAGCCGCTGCCTATGCTCAACTCACCCACCTTTATCACACTGGGCTCAGGTTTGAACTCCAGGCTGGCAAGTTTATAGGGCTTGAGCACAGGCATAACCTTTTCCACGCCTGGAATGGCCGCCAGCGGCTGTGCCCGCAGGACATCCTCCTCGCCGATGACGCCGATGACGGTACGCTTGACCCCCTTGCTAACCACCGTCTTCAAGCCCAGACTCTCGACACGCTCCAGGACATGCTGAAGTTCAGCGTCAGTAGCACCAGGTTTAAGCACAATAATCATCAGGTGCTCCTTCATCCCCGGGGGTAAGAACCCAGCACCTGGAAAAAGGTGCATTGGGGCCGCACACCGTCCAAAGCCCGTTTCACAGGTTCGTCCTCAAGGTGACCTTCCATATCCAGGAAGAAAAAATAGTCCCAGGCCCGCCGGCGTGAGGGGCGGGATTCGATCTTGGTCAGGTTGATCTCCTGATCACGGATAGACATCAGAATGTTGCACAGGGCGCCGACCTCATCCTTAATGCCGAACATCAGTGAGGTCTTATCCTTGCCCGTGCGGCCGGCAATGTGGTCGCTCAGGACGAAGAAGCGGGTCGAATTATGGGCTTTATCCTGAATAGAATCAGCCCGAACCGGAAGTTCATACTCGCTCGCCGCCTCTTCAGACGCCACTGCCGCCGCCTGAGGCTCCGCACTGGCTTTCTCCGCTGCCTTGGCTGTGGAGGTCATCGGCACCAGCTCGGCCTCGGGCAGATGACGGGCCAACCAATCCCGACACTGGTCGAAGGCCTCGGCCCGGGAATAGACCCGTCTCACATCAGGCAGTTCACACTTCGCCAACAGGTGCTGGTGAATCTCCACGACTACCTCACCACAGACCCTGACGTCGAACTCCATGAACATATCCAGGGTGTCGGTGACGGCACCGGCAGCGGCAGTCTCGATAGGCACCACCCCGTAGTCGGCCTGGCGCTTGGCAACAATGGCGAAGACACCCCGAATATCTTCCTCGGGCAAATAGGTACAGGATTTGCCGAAGTGCTGCTTAGCCGCCTGGTGGGAAAAGGTCGCCTGTGGACCCAGGAAAGCAATGTGAAGCTCCCGCTCCAGCGCTCGGGAGCCGCTTAGTATTTCGGTGTAGATGGCCTGCAGTGCCTGGTCGCCCAAAGGTCCCGGGTTCAAGCGCGCTATCTTCTCGTAGATTTCCCGTTCGCGTTCGGGCACGTAAGACCGCTGGCTGCCCCGCTGCTTGACGTCAGCCAACTTCTTCACCACCTTAGCCCGCTCGCTCAAGAGCCGCACAATCTGGTCATCCAGGCGGTCGATACTTTGCCTGAGCTCATCCAGAGACATAATCTGCCTATCTTCTTGCTTCTGATTTGGACGGGAGAGGTAAAGCTTCGTATTATCAAGCAGGACCACGCCTCTGTCAACAACAAATCCTACCGCAAACGGAGGCGAACACGAAATTCAGTCTTTGGCGGTCAATGCGGACGCACCAGCTCCAAGACGCCTTAACCATTAGCGAGGCGGGGACTGCTTGGTTTCTGGCCTCTTGACCTTCACCCCGTAATGTTTTTCCACAATGTCGAGCAGGTCCCAGAAGTCATGGATTTCGTGGTCAGGCTGGGTCTTGCCCTGCAGGTTGGTGTATTTCCCGGTGCGCTTGTTGTGCACGGTGACCATGCCCAGCTTGTTGGGGGGGTCGATGTCGTTGATAGGATTGTCCCCTATATACATCGCTTCCGCCGGCAGCACCCCCAGTTCCTGACAAGCACGCATGTAAAGCTTGACGTTGGGTTTCGATACCCCTATCTGGTCCGAGATGAAGATGGCCCGCGGGTCCAGATAGGGCAGCAGCTTCAAGCGGATGAGCTTTTCAGCCTGTTTGACCTCCGAACCCACCGAAATGACACCCAGGGTCAGCTCGGTCTGAGAAAGCAGCTTCAATACCTCCAGAACGTCTTCGTAGATCTTGAGCTGGGTGAATTTGGTGTCGTGGTAGGCGACCACACCGGCAGCTACCAGGGTGGCCCGGTTCAGACCCGCATAGGTATGGGCCGGTATCCTCAAGAGCAGCTTGTCAAAGTGGTGTTCATAGTTGCTGGAAAACTCTGCTACCACCTCCTGCAGCTCTCGGGTCAGCTCCCCTTCCTCCATGCGCAGGCCCGCCTGAATCATGGCGCGTACGGAGTTCCTGCGCGCCAGCGCCGCAAACTCACTGGTGGAATAGAGCGTATCGTCAATGTCGAAAAGAATAGCTCTGAGTTTCTTCAAAGCAGCACCCCCAGCCTACTGATCCCCACTTATTGTACGAGCAAACACCATGCCATGTCAAATATTTTTATGCCCCCTGAGCTGAGTGCGCTATAATAGCATCCGGGCGAAGGGACCCCGGGCCATGGAAACACCACATCGAGCAGTGGGAAGCTCCAGGCATGCACGAGGCTATAAGCATCGTTTATGTGGTCAACGAACTGGACGTGGGCGGCGCCGAAGGCGCCCTCTATCACCTGGCTACCCGTATTGACCGAAAGCACTTCTCACCTGAAGTTGTCGCCCTCTACGGACGCGGGGAGGTAGGCAGTTGGCTCACTCGAGAAGGCATCCCGGTCACTTACCTCGACATGCCCTCCGGCCTCGACCTGCGAGTTGTCCCCCGTCTCGGCAAGCTCTTGAGGCAAAGGCGGGCCCACATCCTGCACAGCTTCCTCTTCCAAGCCAACTTCATCGGCCGCATCGCCGCCCGCTTGGCCCGCGTGCCGGTCGTCATCTCTTCCCTGCGCGTTGCCGAAAGACGCAAGCGTGACCTCTGGCTGGACCGCCTGACCATAGGGCTGGTGGACGTGGAAACCTGCGTTTCCGAGGGCGTAAGGAAGTGGGCTATCCGATGTGCCCATCTCCCCGCACGGAAGCTGGCGACCATTTACAATGGCGTCGAGGTTGAACAGTTCACCAGGGGCCAGAAGACCGCGCTCCGGAAGCTGGGGTTACCTCCAGGTGAGCCTGTAATCCTGACCGTAGCACGGTTGGACAGGCAAAAGGGACTCTCTTACCTAATCGAGGCCGCCCGCGAAGTCGTCAGGCAGTTTCCCTCGGCGCAGTTCCTTATTGCAGGTATCGGCCCACTCGAACATAAGCTCCTCCGCCATATCCGCCAGAGGAAGCTGCAAGAACATGTGCACCTTGTCGGCTTCAGAGACGATATTCCGGACCTGTTAGCCGCCGCCGACCTGTTTGCACTTCCCAGTCTCTGGGAGGGATTGGCAAATGTGCTGCTGGAGGCAATGGCAGCGCGCAAGCCTGTGGTTGCCACCGATGTTGAAGGGTGCGCCGAGGTGGTTGTGGACGGTGAAACGGGCATCCTGGTACCACCCGGCAATTCGCATGCGCTGGCTCAGGCCATCTTAGCTCTGCTCTCAAATCCCGGACGCGCCTGCACCATGGGCAAACGGGCGCGCGAACTGGTCAACCAACACTTCACCCTCTCCAGCATGGTTGGGCAGCACGAGAAATTATACCGCGACTTGCTTGCACACTTGCCCGGATAATGACGCGTGCATCTGACCTCAGGAGCGACCCCTCAGCCCACTTAATCTTACGGCGCGAGAATTCGCACGGGGAGCGAAGTGGAGCACCTTCCCCATTACAGCAGGTCTTGAGAGACCCACGTCTTCCATGCACATCCGTCCATTCCGCATCCTTTTCTACAAATTTATGGCGTAAATAGTAGAGATTTTCATTCCGGACGCGCACCCCTTATATAGTGATGCCATGGACACTAAATACAATATTAAGGGGTTATTTGCCAATTCGTCCTTACGAGTAATTTCACCAGGGGAAAAATTCCTGATAAAAACCTTGACACCTCCAGGGCAAACGTTACTGTGGTTGGTCGTGGAGTAAAATGGTGAAGATTGGAGAGTAATGGCATGATTCCCTTCTCGGGCACCTATCAACACACGATTGACGAGAAGAGCCGACTCATCATTCCTCGCAAGCTGCGCGAGCTTATCAGCACCGATACGGAGGGGGAGGGATTCTTCCTCACCAAGGGGATGGAGAAGTGCATGGTTCTCTATACGCCCCGTCAATGGCAGGCGCTGGCGGATAGGCTCAGGGAAGCCTCTCCCAGAGGCCAGGAATCACAGCGCTTCCTGCGCATTTTCTATGGCAGTGCGGAGCGCATGAAGCCCGACCAGCAGGGGAGGATTGTGATACCGGAAAACCTGCGCAATCTTGCGGAACTGAAGCGCGACATCACCTTTGTAGGAGTGGGCAACCGGATTGAGATATGGAACAGCGACACTTACAGAGAGCATCTTGCGCAGTCGCTGCCCGCCTACGAGGAGATTGCCAGCAAGGTGCTCCCCGGGCTTTAACCGCCCTTAGCGCGAAAGGACATGAGAAGCGGGTCACGAGAGGTCTTCATTTTTGATCATGCGAGTTACTTAAGATGGAGGAGAGCCGGATGAGGGGTACGGGCATGGACGTGGTAAAGCAGGTCAGGAAGCATCTGGCCGAGTCGGAGTCGCATGGGGTCGCCGGTTTTCTGAACCTGGACGAAGTGCGACGGGACCTGGGTCGCCTCAGACGACGGCTGCGTTGTCTGAACACAGGACACAACGGATGCTTCCGGGTTGAGTTCAGTCCACACCTGATTGACCTTTGGCACTCAGCCAGTGCGCTCACGGCATCGGTGGGGGCGGCGACTCGCTAAGCTGGCGGTGATGCACCCGAGCTGGCGGCTACGCGGGTCATCTCTGGTTATAGGAGATTGCAGAAGATTGACTCTATCGATTCCCATCGGCACCAGCCGGTGATGGTGAATGAAGTCCTGGAGCTTCTCGATGTCCACAGGGGCGGGACTTATCTGGACATGACCGTGGGCACCGGAGGACATGCAGAGGCGATACTGAGCGCCTCCGCACCCGACGGCAAGCTCATAGGGGTCGATCTGGATGGTGCGCAGTTGGAAGAGGCCAGGCGGTACCTGGAGCCTTTTATTGGTCGCGTGAAGCTGATGCAGGGAAACTACTCACAGGTGGATAGCACCTTTGCGGAACTGGGAGTCTCCCAGGTGGATGGCGTGGTGCTCGACCTGGGCGTTTCCTCCTGGCAGCTCTCCCACGCCGAACGGGGCTTCAGCCTCCGCCTCGATGGTGAAATTGACATGCGCTATGACCCAACTTCAGGCACAAAGGCCGCGACGGTTCTCAAGGAAGCTTCGGCGGCGGAACTGGAAGCGATTTTCCGAGAGTTCGGGGAGGAGCGCTTTTCCCGCCGCATTGCCCGCGCTATTGTGCGCCGGAGAGAGACTCAACCCATTCGCTCCACGAGTGACTTGCGGGAACTGGTGAAAAGAGGTGTACCTTCAGGGCGGCGGCGGCTCCACCCCGCCACGCGTGTCTTTCAGGCGCTGCGCATCCTCGTCAACCGGGAGCTGGACAACCTGAAGCTGGCTCTGGAAAGGCTCCCCGTCCTACTCAAGCCCCAGGGGCGATTGGCTGTCATCAGTTTTCATTCTCTGGAGGACCGCATCGTCAAGTGGACCTTCCGTCAGCAAGCGCAGGCGGGCATCTATCGGATACTGACCAAGAAGCCCCTCAGGTCCTCTGTCGAGGAGCGCAGTCGCAACCCTCGTGCCCGCAGCGCCAAGCTGCGGGCGGTCAAGAAACTGACACCATCAAAACTCGCACCTGAGTGAAAATCATGGACAGACTCAGCCACATCAGTGTGGAACGCTTCCTGGTGTTGCTGCTCTTCATCACCATCATCGCCCTGGGCACAATCTACTTCAAGAGCAGGACCATCAGGACCGCTTACGTCCTGAGTGAGCTCCAGCAGGAGTACCAGTATTGGACCAATGAAAAGCGCGCGCGCCAAGCGGAACTGGCAAGCTTCAACAACCCGGCTTTTCTCTTCCGGCAGCTCGATAGATACCAGTTGCAGATGGTAGTGAATAAGTACCAGGCTCCCACTGCCACAGACCTGCAACTTGTGCAGTCAGGCTCCACTTACTGAAGGGAGACCGGGCAAGCAGTTGAAGCGAGGAGAGGGGTTGCCCCTAGCCAAGTGTGATACGTGAAAAACAATGAACTTGCCGTGCCTGACCATCAGCAGCAATTTCGCACCGGCCTCATCGAAGTGTTGATGCTGTTGGCATTCGCGCTGCTTGCCATCAGGCTCTTCGACCTGCAATGCCTCCAGCATCAAAGCTTCAAGTGGCTCGCCCGCCGCCAGCAGAAGGTCCGCTACCCCATTGCCGCCCCCCGAGGCAGAATCCTGGATAGATACACCCGCATACTGGCCACCTCCTTCAAGGTGAGATCGGTCTATGCCGACCCCCTCAATATTTCCGACCAGCAAGCAGTCGCCAGACAACTCACCTCACTGCTCCACCTGAACTCTTCCGAACTCCTGCAACTCTTTGAAGAAAAATCAGAGCGCCGATTCGTCTGGGTCAAACGCCTGGTCAGCGACGCCGAAGCTGATGCCGTGAGCGCTCTGAAGCTTGCTGGGGTTGGCTTGCGCCATGAGTTCAAGCGCGCCTACCCCATGGGGGCCCTTGCCGCCCATACCATCGGATTCACGGACATTGACGGTCGCGGCCTGGAGGGCATCGAGCTTGCCTACGACAGCACCCTGACCGGCAAGCCCGGTTATCAGGCTGTGGAACGGGATGGACACAGGCAGAAGCTCTTGACACCCCAATCCATCTACCGACCACCGGAGAGTGGCAAGGACGTGGTGCTTACCATTGATGCCGTCATCCAGCATCTGGTGGAAGCGGAGATTGCCAAGGTCGTGAACAAATGGGACCCGGTGTCCGTGACCATTATGGTTGCAGAGCCCCACAGCGGCGAGGTGCTGGGGCTGGCCAATTGGCCGACCTTCAACCTCAACCGGTTCAGCAAAGCCCCGCCCGAACATCGGCTAAACCGCGCCGTAGCCAGCGCCTATGAGCCCGGCTCCACCTTCAAGCCCATCGTGGCTGCTGCCCTCCTGCAGGAAGGGCTGGTGCAACTGGAAGACCGCCTCTTCTGCCATAACGGGACCTACAAAGTCCCGGGCATCAGGCGGACCATTCGCGATGTGCACGGATATGGCTGGCTGAGTTTCAGGGAGGTGGTTACCAAATCGAGCAACATCGGCATGACCAAGGCGACTCAGCGCATCGAAGCCAGGGACCTGCATAGGCATCTGCGGTCCTTTGGGTTTGGCGAGCGCACCGGCATTGAACTTCCAGGAGAAATACCAGGCATGGTCTATCCCCTGAGGCTGTGGTCGCGCTACAGTATGACCAGCATACCCTACGGCTATGAGATTCTGGTCACACCGATGCAGATGCTGGCCGCCTTCAATGTCTTCGCCAACCGTGGTAGGTGGGTAAGGCCAACCATTATCAAAGGGATTCTGGATAAGAGGGGGAGCCTCACATGCCCCTCCCCTACCCCGGTGAGACAAGTGCTTGAGAGGAAAGTTGCCGACCAGATGTTGAGCATTGTCCTGACCGATGTGGTTAACGAGGGCACGGGAAAGCGCGCTCAGCTCCTGGAATATCAGGTTGCCGGTAAGACCGGTACTGCCAAGAAAGCCAGCAGTGGCAGTTATGTGCAAGGGAAGTACCTCAGCTCCTTTATCTGCTCTGCGCCTGCCGACGACCCTCGTATCTCAGTTCTGGTCATGGTCAACGAGCCGCGCCAAGGAGGCAGTCACTACGGCGGCACCGTGGCAGCTCCATCTGCAGCCCGCATCGTGAAAGCCACGCTTGACTATCTGTTTTCAAGACCCGAGGAAATGCCAATGCCCAGGATTCAGCAATTGGCCTGGAGTCCTAACCATGAGCATCATAACTAAACCAACAGGATTTGACACGCGCCCGGGTGCGGTGACCATCCGCGAGGTGGCATCGTTGCTGGACCACGTGAAGATATATGGCAGCGCTGACAGGCACGTCGCCGGCTTCCAGCAGGATTCCCGGGAGGTCAAGGAGAACAACCTCTTCATTGCGGTGAGCGGGGAGGCAGTTGACGGACATGTGTTTGTGGGCCAGGCAATCGCACAGGGCGCGGCAGTAGTAATAGTCGAAAAGCACCTTCCGTTACCTTTTCACGTCACCCAGCTCATCGTACCAGATAGCCGCAAGACCTTGGCCATCCTGGCCAACTTCTGGGCTGGCGAGCCCTCTCGCAAGCTCACCTGCATCGCAGTGACCGGAACCAACGGCAAGACTACCGTCACCTACCTCCTGCAATCGATTCTGGCTCAAGAAGGAATCCGTGCGGGACGACTGGGCACGGTCAACTACGACCTGGGAAACATAGAGATTCCGGCTAAGACCACCACACCCGACGCCCCTGAAATTCAGAAGTACCTGGCTCACATGTGCACCAGTGGTTGCCAGGCAGCGGTGCTCGAAGTCTCCAGTCATGCGCTCAGCCAGCACCGCACCGATTGCATCGATTTCGACGCGGCAGTCTTCACCAACCTCTCCCGTGACCACCTGGATTATCACGGGAACATGGAAGAATATCGGCGCGTGAAGGGGATGTTATTCGCCTCTCTCAAACCGGAGGCTTGCGCCATACTCAATGCTGATGATGAGGCATCGGCTCATTATGCCAGGCTCTGTCCTGGACACACTATTACTTACGGACTGAAAGAGAGCGCTCAAGTCCAGGCTCGGGGTATTGCTACCAATGTCCAGCGCACAGCGTTCACCATTACCGGACTCGGAAAGCCACTTATTGTGGAGACCAGACTGCTGGGCACCTACAACGTCTATAACTGCCTGGCCGCTGCTGCTTGCGCCTGGCAGCTAGGCACCAGCCAATCCTCCATCAAAGCTGGCCTGGAGACTTGCGCGGGCCCCCCAGGCAGGCTGGAACCGGTGAACCTGGGACAGGAGTTCACGGTGCTGGTCGATTACGCCCACACCGATGATGCGCTGCACAATGTCCTGGCCGCACTCAAGTCCCTGTGTGAGCATCGCCTGCTCCTGGTATTCGGATGTGGAGGTAACCGTGACCGGGGGAAGCGGCCGCGCATGGCTGCTGTCGCCGAGCGCTGGGCTGACCACGTGTGGCTGACAACTGACAATCCTCGCGGTGAGCGGTCGGAGGCAATCATGAGCGACATCAGGCGAGGCATCAAGGAGCCTGGCAAGTTCACCGAAGTGCGCGACAGGCGACAGGCAATTGCCGAGACAATAGGCGCTGCTGAGCGCGGCGACGTGGTGCTCATTGCAGGCAAGGGACACGAAACCTATCAACTCATTGAGGATAAGGTGTTCCCCTTCGACGACCGTCAGGTCGCCCGGGAATGCCTCCAGCAGAGCGGGTCGCGACTGCCCGCTCATATTTGAGATAGGAAAGCGATGTTCATCCTCCAGGCAGGTGAGACAGCGGAAGTCGTAGGAGGCGTGGTCACGGGTGGACATCCTGAGACGGTCTTTCGAGGCATATGCACCGACACGCGCAAGCTTCGTCCAGGTGAACTTTTCGTTGCCCTCCGCGGCGAGCGCTTCGACGGGCACGATTTTGTGGGCCAGGCATTCGTAAAGGGGGCACAAGGAGCTTTAGTCACAGATGACGGACCCACCCCATCGGCAGAGGGGCCGGTGATACGTTGTGCAGATGCCGTCCGAGCATTGGGGAAGCTGGCACAGCTATACCTCTCCAGGCTCTCAGTGCAGGTCGCCGCCCTCACCGGAAGTAATGGCAAGACCACGACCAAAGAACTTGCCCGACACATGTTGGCAAAGACGGAGAAGGTGCTGGCCTCGCCGGCAAGTTACAATAATGCCATAGGTGTCCCCTTAACTATCTTCCGGTTAAGAGAGCATCACCGCTTCCTGATTCTGGAAATGGGCACCAGCGCCCCGGGCGAAATCCGCCAGCTCACCCGCATCGCCTCTCCGCACGTTGCCGCCATCACCTGTATCGCACAAACGCATCTGGAAGGACTGGGCTCGCTTGAGAACGTTGCCTCCGCCAAAGCAGAAATCCTGGAAGGGCTCTCGCCCAGCGGCTTGGTGATACTCAACCGCGATGACCCTTGGTGCCATAAGATTGGCACGGCCTGTGACGCCCGCAAGCTTTACTTCAAGTTGGAACAGGAGGCGGACATCTTTGCGACCAATATCGAGCAAACAGACCAAGGAACACGGTTCCTGCTCAATGGCAAATACCCTTGCGCCCTACCCCTCCTGGGGGCCCACAACGTTTACAATCTTCTAGCAGCAGCGGGCATATGCCTGGGATTGGGGCTTGAGCTCTCCGAAATCCCCCGGCGGCTGGAAGGTTTTCGTCCACTTCCCATGAGGCTGGAGAGGCTTCAACTGGATGGCGTTACGTTCATCAATGATGCCTACAATGCCAACCCGAAGAGCATGGAGGCGGCGCTGGAAGTGTTGGCTTCCTTCAACGGCAGGGGTAGAAGAGTATTCGTCTGTGGCGAGATGCGGGAGCTTGGGCCTGCATCTCATGCGCTGCACCGCGCCCTTGGCACGCGTGTAGCGGCCAGTTCAGTCAATCTGCTCTTTGCGCTAGGCGAGAAGGGATTGGAGGTACTGAAGGGCGCCGTGGAAGCTGGATTTACCTACCAGGCCACCTGTCATGCGCCATCGGCCGAGTCGCTGGCAGAAGCTTTGCGAGATGCGCTGAGACCGGGAGATGTGGTCCTCCTTAAAGCCTCGCGCGGCGTGCATCTGGAGAGAGTGCTGACCATGCTCAAAGACCACCGGGAGGATGAAATGCAACCGGCTGGAATCCCGGCAGCTAACCAATGAGCAAGACCTATCTTAGACTGGACTGATTCAAGGCCATGTTCTATCACCTATTGTTTCCTTTGCGTGAGCATTTCTCAGGCTTCAATGTCCTCCAATACATCACCACGCGCAGCATCTTCGCTGCCATCACCGCATTTCTCGTAGGTGTGCTCTTCGGTCCTTACCTCATCCACAAGCTCAAGCGCAATGGCATCACCGAGAACATCGACAAGACAGATTCGTCCTATATCGCCAAGCTCAATAGCTCCAAGAAAGAGACGCCCACCATGGGCGGGCTCATCATTATCGTCTGCCTGTTGGCCTCCATCCTGCTATGGGCGAAGCTCAACAACGTCTACATCATCCTGGCGCTCCTGACCATTATCTCGCTGGGCACGGTGGGACTCATCGACGACTACATCAAGCTTACGGACCGCGTCAAACACGGACTCTCACGCAAGCAGAAACTCTCAGTGCAGGTGGCGCTGGCGCTGGTGCTGGGGACATCGCTTTACTTCGTGGGCAGGAATTCGGTGCGCTACTACACACCCGAACTCACCCGCCTGGAGACAGCCACTGCTGAGGCCGGAACCACCATCGATTCCATCCCGGTGAAGACCACTGCCTCCAGCATACCTAGGCTGACGGTGCCCCTGGTATCGAAATGGTACCTCCCCCTGCCCTTCCTCCTTTTTCTGGTGGTGGTGCTTCTGGTGACGGTGGGAACCTCCAATGCAGTCAATCTCACCGATGGCATGGACGGGCTAGCAATCGGGTGCTGCATCACCACCACCCTGGCGCTGGCTGCGGTGGCCTATGTTGCAGGGAGAGTTGACTTCTGCCGCTATCTCTTTATCCCCTACGTGCCTGGGGTGGGAGAGCTGACGGTGGTTTGCAGCGCCCTATTGGGCGCGGAGTTGGCCTTCTTGTGGTTCAACTGTTACCCGGCAGAGATTTTCATGGGCGACACGGGCTCGCTGCCTTTGGGAGGCTTGCTGGGATATGTTGCCGTGGCCGCCAGACAGGAATTGGTGCTCTTCATTGCGGGCGGCATCTTCGTGGCGGAGGTAGTATCGGTAATGCTGCAAACGTTCTACTACAAGCGCACGAGGCGGCGGCTCTTTCGCTGCGCGCCGCTGCACCATCACTTTCAGTTCAAGGGTTGGCCTGAATCCAAGATAACCGTTCGTCTGTGCATCGTGGCCGGAATCCTCGCCGGCCTCGGCCTGGCCACCCTGAAACTGCGCTAGTAGTCTTGCGACCTATAACCAATCTCGGGAATTGCCGGTGAGAGCACCAAGAAAAAGGATATACGAGATTGTCGAGGTTGCGGCACCAGGCGACCGCGTCAGCAGGGCTTTTGACATTTCCATCCTAGCAGTCATCCTGCTAAACATAGTCGCGCTCGTCCTGGAGACAGTAAGGCCACTGTATGACCGTGCGCCTTCGTTATTCAAGAACATTGAGGTTGTATCCATCATCGTGTTTACAGTTGAGTATCTCGCGCGTATCTGGTCTTGCACCGCCTCTGCCAAGTATGCTGCGCCACTGCGAGGGCGGCTGCGATTCGCGTCAAAGCCCATGGTTCTCATTGATCTGCTCGCCATTCTTCCTTTCTACTTACCGTTCCTTGGATTAGACCTGCGATTTATGCGGGCTGTTCGACTGTTCAGGTTTTTCCGCATCGCGAAGCTCGGTCGCTATTCTACCGCTCTGCAAACGTTGGGCAGCGTTCTCCACTCAAGAAAAGAGGAACTCTTCTCGACTTTACTCATTCTCTTGCTGCTTCTGCTGGTGGCGTCGTCGCTGATGTATTTTGCGGAGAATACAGGTCAACCTGAAAGCTTTTCCAGTATTCCTGCTGCCATGTGGTGGGCCGTGGCAACGCTCACAACCGTAGGCTACGGAGACGTGCTCCCTGTAACACCACTGGGTAAGCTCTTAGCTTCCTTTATTGCTATTCTCGGCATCGGAATGTTCGCCCTACCTACCGGCATCCTTGGCGCGGCTTTCGTCGAAGAAATCCAGAAGGTGAAAGATGGTGTGAGAATTTGTCCGCATTGTGGGAAGCACTTGGAAACGGGCGGGAAACGATTGGATGATGCGTCATGAACGGAACTGAGAAAGTCATTATCATCTGCGTCAGCCTGCTGATAGCGATTGGCACCATAACCGAATTGAGTGTCAGCGCCAGTCAGGCAGATGGCGTCCGGGGGAATATTTCCTTCTTGAAACACCTCCTCTGGTTGGCATTAGCACTGCTGGTCATGCTGATTACCAGGCGCGTGGATTACCATCACCTGAAATCCTTCTCCATCTGGCTCATATTCATAGCGGTGCTCTTCCTGGTCGTGGTGCTTTTGCCCGGTGTCGGTCAAGAGTATCACGGCGCCCGGCGCTGGATGCGCTGGCGGGGATTCGGCTTCCAGCCCTCCGAGGTCGCCAAGTTGGCATTGATCCTTTTCTCAGCCCTTTACCTGAGTCAGAAGCCCGAGCGCGCGGAGAGCTTCCTCCGAGGGGTGCTTCCGCTATTGGCACTGGCCGGGGTGATGGCACTCCTTATCCTGCTGGAGCCTGACTTCGGCACCGCCGTCCTGTGTGTCGTGTTGACCATAGGCGTCATATTCCTGGCAGGGGCGAGAATGTCACATCTGGTGCCGATTGCTATGGTGGGCGGCCCGCTGGCAGCGCTGCTCATGATAACTCGGGATTATCGTTGTGACCGTCTGGTGGCGTTCCTGGACCCCTGGAAGTATCAGCAGGGCATCGGCTATCACCTGAGCCAATCCCTCATCGCGCTGGGTTCCGGGGGCCTCCTGGGTCGGGGCCTGGGGGATGGGAGGCAGAAGCTTGCCTTCCTGCCCGAGGCGGACAGTGACTTCATCTTTGCCATCATAGGCGAAGAGGGGGGGTTCCTGCTGGCAGTGCTGGTGCTGGGGGTCTTCGCAGGGCTCGTCTATCTGGGTATGAGAGTAGCCCGGCGGGCGCCAGATTTCTTCGGATTCTTGCTGGCCGGTGGCATAACACTTGCCATAGGTACGCAGGCTCTCATCAATATTGCGGTGGTGACGGGGATGGCGCCCACCAAAGGGATTACGCTCCCCTTTATCAGTGCCGGTGGCTCTTCCATAGTGTGCTTCATGTTCATGGCAGGGGTGCTGCTCAATATTGCCAGCCAACTTCCTGACGAAACCGACGCCTAACGAGAGGGGGCTTTTTATGTCAGTCGCTGGGCAAAGTCTGCGGCTGGTATTTGCGGGTGGAGGCACCGGTGGACATCTCTCTCCGGGCATCGCGCTCGCCCAGGAAGCCCAGCGGCAATTGCCGACAGTGGAGGTTCTCTTCGTTACCACGGGTCGCCTGGCAGAGCGCGCAATGCTCTCCCGATGCGACTTTTCCGTTGCCTACATCCCCAGCGCTCCACTTCCCACGGCGCCAGGCGCGCTGGGCTCCTTCGCCACGAAAGCGCTTTCCGGGCTGGCGCGAAGTTTCATGCTTTTGAGTCGTTACCAGCCGCACGTTGTCGTAGGTCTGGGAAGTTACGGGGAGGCACCTACTATCCTGGCCGCCAGGCTTCTGGGGATTCCATCCGTCATCCTCGAACAAAATGCGCTCCCTGGAAAGGCCACCCGGCTGCTTCAATATGTGGCCGACGAAGTCCACGTCCATTGGTCCATCACCAGGCAGCTCCTGAGTCAAAGCCGCACCGTCTTTGTGAGTGGCAACCCCCTCCGCCGCCAGGCGCTCCTTCCCACTCTTCAGGCGAAGGAGAAACTGGGGCTGTCGCCGGGAAGGAAGACTCTTCTCATTACCGGCGGAAGCCAGGGCGCCTCGGCCCTCAACCACGCCGTGCTTCTCAACCTCGATAAACTCGGACAACATGTACCGGAGCTTCAATTCATTCATCTTACTGGGTCTCGTGACCTCGAACTAGTGTCCAAGGCTTACGCCGCTCACAAGCTCTGCGCTTACGTGGTGGATTTTCTTCCGGACATGAACCTGGCATACAGCGCCGCAGACCTGGTGCTGTCCCGTGCCGGTGCCACCACCCTGGCCGAGCTGGCCACCTGGGGGCTTCCCAGTATCCTGGTTCCCCTGCCCACCGCGACCGACCATCATCAGCACGCCAACGCACAGGTTTTCGTGCAAGCCAGCGCCTCAATCATGCTTGAACAACATCACCTCGGTGGGCAATTGGCAAGTCACATACGACGACTTCTAAGCGAGCCCGACGCATTGCAACGCATGGGACATAATGCTCTCAAGCTCTCACAACGAGAAGCCGATAAGAAACTAGTGAACAGGCTCCTGCAACTGGCTCAGAGAAGACCATCTTTACGAAGGCCCACAGCGGAATTGCACTATGAACTTTGAGGGGAAGAACGTCCACTTTATCGGCATCGGTGGCATTGGCATGAGCGGCCTGGCCAAGGTGCTCTTGATGCAGGGAGCTCACGTCACCGGCTCAGACATTTGCCCCAGCGCAGTCACCGGGGAACTTACCTCGCTGGGCGCCGGCGTCACCATCGGTCACAGTCCGGACAACCTTTCGCCAGTAGTAGAACTGGTCGTCCATTCCGCAGCTATCAAGCCTGACAATCCAGAGTATCAGAAGGCAAGCAGGCGGGGGCTAGCCATACTGAAATATGCGCAATTGCTAGGCGTGCTCATGGCAGACTACGTCGGCATTGCCGTCAGCGGCACGCATGGCAAGAGCACCACCACCGCCATGATTACTTACATCCTGAAAGAGGCGGGCTACGCCCCTTCCTTTGTCATCGGTGCCAGGGTGCCCCAGCTTGGTGCCGCCAGTTCCGATGCCGGCGCCGGTGAGCACCTGGTGGCGGAGGCCTGTGAATACGACCGCTCCTTCCACAACCTCTCCCCTACGGTAGCAGTCATCAACAACATCGAGGAAGACCATCTGGACTACTACCACAATCTGGACGAGATCGTGGAATCCTTCAAGGAGTTCACCCTCCGTATTAAGCCTGGAGGCATCCTGGTAGCCAATCTGGACGATGCGCGGGTATCAGCGGTCGCTCGAGAAGCCGCCTGTGACGTGATCACCGTTGGAACCCACCCCGGCGCAAACTGGCAGGCGCACAGCATGACCAGTCAGCGTGGTTCCTACAGCTTCCAGGTGCGCAAAGGGTCACAGGAGCTGGGGGCTTTCTCCCTGAGCATACCTGGCGTCCACCACGTCTCTAATGCGCTGGCAGCTCTGGCAACGTGTGACTGGGTAGGCGTCGAGCTGGAGGAAGCGCGATTCAGACTTGGCCAGTTCGCAGGCACTGAGAGGAGATTTCAGATACTCGGGGAGGTTGGTGGTGTCACGGTAGTGGACGATTATGCCCACCATCCCACCGAAATTAGGTGCACACTCAAAGCCGCCCGTGAGTTCTTCCCCGGGCGCAAGATATGGTGTGTTTTTCAGCCTCATCAGCACAGTCGCACCCGCTTTCTCCTGTCTGATTTTGCTCATAGTTTCGCCCAGGCGGATGAGATTGTGTTGGCAGACATTTACTTTGTTCGTGACAGCCTTCAGGAGAAAACGCTCATCAGCTCCCGTGACCTGGTGCGAGAGGTTACGGAGCTGGGCGGTCACGCACGCTATTTCCCCAGCTTCCCGGACATCACCGACTGCCTGGGCCAGGAGCTGGAGGTAGGCGATGTGCTGGTGACCATGGGGGCAGGTGATATTTGGCAGGTGGCATATGAAATGTTTCAACGACTTAAGGGAGGTCACGACCTTTCGAGCGAGCCTGGCGGAGCTGACCTCGTTGGGTGTAGGCGGTCCCGCAGCAGTGCTGCTGTGTCCCCGCACGGCGTCTGAGGTTCAATCCGCGCTCGAAATCTGTCACCGGGAGGCACTCCCCGTCCATGTCCTGGGCCAGGGCACCAACATACTGGCCAGTGACGAGGGTCTCCAGGGAGCTATCTTGAAACTGGAGGCACCGCGGGTCGGAGCTTTCCACAGACGGGGCTGCCGCATTACCTGTGCGGCTGCCCTTCCCCTTCCTCGCCTGGTCAGTCAGACCGCAACTTTGAGTCTTTCAGGTCTGGAAGGCCTGGTCGGTGTGCCGGGAACCCTGGGCGGCGCTATCGCCCATAACTCGGGCACTCGTTACCGGGAGATAGGCGAGCTGGTGGAACAGGTAAAGGTGCTGAGCAAAGAGGGTGAGACGAAGGTCCTCTCCAGAGATGAACTTAACTTTGGCTATCGTCATAGCAGCATCGACGGCGACATTATCTTGGAAGCGGTGCTCAAGCTGGCGCCCGGCAACCCCTACCGCATGTGCCAGGAACTTTCCCGAATGCTTGAAGAAAAGCAGCGAGCGCAACCGCTTGGTGAGCGCAGCGCCGGCTGCGTTTTCAAGAATCCACCTGGACAGGCCGCCGGGCAGTTGCTCGACAAGGCGGGGCTCAAGGGCAGGACAATAGGGGACGCTAAGATTTCCGACAAGCACGCCAACTTCGTCATCAATCGCGGAAATGCTACCGCGCGGGACATGTTGGCGCTAATCAAGCTGGCCCGAGAAAAGGTCAAAGCGGTTTCTGGCATCACACTGGAACTGGAAATAGAAATCTGGCCAAGGAATGGACAATGATGGAGCGGCATCCACTGCGCATTGCCGTCTTGATGGGAGGGGTCTCGGCTGAAAGAGAGGTCTCATTGCATTCTGGGGAAGCCATCGTTAAGGGACTGCGAGAAGCGGGCCAACGAGCTTTCCCGATTGTTCTTGATAGCCCTTCGCTTCCGCCACTTCCCCGAGACGAGATAGACGTCGTCTTCGTTGCGCTGCACGGGAGCTTCGGCGAGGATGGGAAAATCCAAGAGCTTCTCGAACAAGAAGGGATACCCTATACAGGCAGTGGCGTGGATGCCAGCCGAAAGGCAATGGACAAGCTGACCTCCAAGAAGCTCTTCAGTGCGGCGGGCATTCCCACACCTCCCTTCGCACACATTCAAGCCAATGAGAGCTGGGTAACGGTGGAGGACAAGCTGGAGGACCTTCGCTGTCCGGTGGTGGTCAAACCGCGCGCCCAGGGTTCGAGCATAGGCGTGAGCATCGTTCGTAACCCCAGCAGACTTTCGCAGGCCATATTTGATGCCCGTCAACACGACCCGGACATTTTGATGGAGAAATATATTCCCGGACGGGAACTCACTGTAGGCATTCTCGGCCCGCGCGCGCTCCCCGTCGTCGAGGTCAAGCCCAGGCGGGATTTCTTCGACTACACGGCCAAGTACCAGAAAGGTGAAACCATCTACATTGTTAAACCAGACCTCAAGGAGGACCTGACCCTCAAACTCCAGGAGTTGGCATTGAGAGCACACCAGGCGCTGGGATGCCAGGATTTCTCACGCGTGGACTTCATGCTTTCCATTGACCGCCAGCCCTACGTGCTCGAGGTCAACAGCATCCCCGGATTCACAGAAACCAGCCTGCTGCCCAAGGCTGCACAAGCAGAGGGGATTTCCTTTGCCCAGTTGTGCCGCCTCATTGCTCGGGAAGCAGTGGCCCGCGCCGGGCGGGCGGCAACACCTATCCCCATACTCGCCGGGCTGCCAGCCGGATGAGGAGGCCAGGACATATGAAAAGGAGGCCTGTAATGCTAGCTATCAGAAAGCGGAGGTTGCGCTCAAGACTCTCGCCCAGAGGTCGGGCTATAGTGGTGGGCATTGGCGTCAGGGTGCTCCTGGCAACTGCGATTGTCTCAGGCACCTACCTGATTGTCCGCCGCGTGCACAGTGACCTGAAGCAGATGTCCAGGTATCAGGTGGACCTCGCCAGACTGAAATTGGAGGTGCCTTCCTGGGTCACACCTGCCATCCGCTCCCAGTTGAAACAGATTCCCGATTTCCCCCAGACCTTCAGCATTCTGGAGCGGGGCATTGCGGAAAAGGTAGCCGTCGCCTACAGCCAGAACCCCTGGGTGGTCAAGGTGCGCCAGGTGGAAAAGCAGTATCCCCGGTCGCTGCGTATCTCGCTCGAAGTCCGCCGTCCGGTGGCCGCGGTGCGCTTTCGAGGTAGGTATTACCTGGCGGATGCCTTGGGCGTGCGCCTGCCTCTGGACTTTACCTCCTGGCCCCACCAGGACCTTGACCTTCCCTTTGTCAAAGATGCTACCAGTCCACCCCCGGCCCCGGGTGAAGTCTGGCAGGATGCGGCGGTGGAGGCCGGGTTGGCAGTGTCAGCGATATTGCTGAAGGCGGACAGCGGCGTGCACAAGAGGATCACGGCCATCGACGTCACCAACTTGAAGGGAGTACGTTCCCCGACCGAAAGTGAGATTGTCCTGCTGACGGAAAACCGTATCCCCATCTACTGGGGACGCTCACCCCTGACATATTCCCCCCGGGAACTAAGCGCAGCCCAGAAGTTATCAAACCTGAGCATTGCCTATCAGCGCACCAACGGCCTCAGGCAGCATAACATCCAGTATATCGATGTTCGCTTTCCTGATGTTTATATCTGCCGACGACCGACAGGGCAGACACCTGCTTCATCCGCGGTAGCCCGTCAGCCGTCATAATCACCCGGCGACATCCGTTTCACACGCTATTTTTCTGCCCTGCCAAAGCGTGTCCGCAATGTAGAAAGAGGCTGCCCGCTGCGGACATGTCGGAGAAGGAGCGTGGCCAGGGGGTCGGTCGCGGAAATGAGATGTCATCGAAATTCAGCGGGCAGCGGGCCCGCCCAACGTTACTCGAACCCCTTGCCCAATCCTTTCACCTGCTCCACGGGCAAGGTAAAGAGCACACCCGTGCCAGGGTCGTCAAGGGTGCCCAGTATTTGTTCGACGCCTGCAGCAATTTCGCTGATGAGCTTATCATCCATGACCGCCAGGATGGTCTTATTATAGGCGCGACTTTCAGGCATGAGGTCACGAAAGCCGGCATAGATGGGAATGTTGTGGGTGAGGAAGTGTCCCATCCCCATGGAATCAAGGATGGTGGCGCCGGGAACACCCAGCTCGACGAAGAGCTCCATAACCTCCTCCAGGTGTTCCTCTTTGTTGATCACCATCACCAGTAACTTCATGCCCATCCCTTAGCGCTCAAGAGCGTACCTGTGCCCCTGCTTGTATCGGTTTCTCGGCCTTCCCGATAACTTCAAGTATCTCTTCTCTGGATTTTGCCTCCAGAAGTTGCTGGCAGAACTCATCCGACCTGGTAAGCCTGGCGATTCGACTGAGCGCCTGGATATGTGGGCCCGGGCTGCCTTCCGCCGCCATCAGCAGGAAGATGATTTTCACCGGCTGTTCGTCCAGAGACTCGAAATCGATGGGCTTCTTGGCAATGCCCAGCGCCAGGCATAACTCCCTTACCGCGCCGGACTTGGCATGCGGCAGCGCCAGCCCCCGTCCCACACCTGTGGTCATGACCTTCTCACGTTCCCGCACAGCCCCTAGCGCGGCCTTCCCATCCAGCACCTGACCTCCCTGCACCAAGAGGTCCATCATCTCCTTCAGAACATCTGATTTCGAATCGCTCTTCAAGGCGAGCGTGATGCATTCTGGTTTCAAGAGCTTAGTCAATGCCATAATCCCTACCTCAATCGCTGGTCGCTGTCCAGCAGTCTCTACCCCCAATACAATTCAACTCTCCGATTACACCACCACCTCTGTCATCCGTCAAGGAAAAAGGACGAAAGGCACCCAGCGGGAAGCCTCACCGGCGCTTATGAGAACTCAGCACACGCACGTAGGCGAGCAGCCCACCAGCCAGAAGGAGCGCCCGCTCGCGGCTCGTCAACTGCAGCTCCACCAGGAATGACCTACCCCGGCTTACATTCTCAACCTCAAACGCTGCACCACAGCGGAGCGCGCGGCGGACCCCCTTCATCACCAGTTGGTCGCCTTCTCCAAGGTGCTGGTAGTCACCTGCCTTGCGCAGCACCAGAGGAAGGATGCCGAAGTTAATCAGGTTCTTCCTGTGGATGCGGGCAAAGGATTTGGCGAAAACCACCTTGAGGCCCAGATACATGGGCGCCAGAGCTGCATGTTCACGACTGGAACCCTGTCCGTAGTTCTCACCGGCCACCACGATTCCGCCTCCCTTCTCCAGCGCGCGCTCATGGAAGTCCGGGGCCAGAGGCGCGAAGACGAAGCGGCTGATGGCCGGGATGTTCGAGCGCAGTGACAGCACCCTGGCTCCGCCGGGAAGGATGTGGTCGGTGGTAATATCGTCACCCACCTTAAGTAATACCTCGGCCCGGATGGTATCAGGCAAGGGCTTTCCTTTGGGCACCGGTTTGATGTTCGGGCCCCGAACGAGCTTGACCTGCTTGCCTCGGGTAGGAGGTGGAGTAATCATGGAGTCATCTACCGTGAAGCGCTCGGGAATCCGTACCCGAGGCGGTCGGCCCAGTTTCCGCGGGTCGGTGATTTTGCCCCACAGCGCCGTGGCTGTCGCAACCGCGGGGCTGGCCAAATAAACGGAGGCGTCGCGGGTGCCGCTTCGTCCCTCAAAATTGCGATTGAAGGTGCGCACAGAGACGCCGCCCGTGGGTGGCGCCCAACCCATGCCTATGCAGGGACCGCAACTGGCCTCGATAATGCGGGCGCCCGCAGCAACCATCTCAGCTAAGGCGCCGTTCTTCGCCAACATCGAGAGCACCTGTCTGGAGCCGGGCGAGATGACCAGGCTCACATTGGGATGCACCTTCTTACCCTTGAGTATCCCTGCCACCGTCATCATGTCCTGGTAGGACGAGTTCGTGCAACTGCCGATGCAGACCTGCCGGACTTCGAGTCCCTCTATCTCGCTTACCGGCACCACATTGTCGGGGCTATGCGGACAAGCGACCATAGGAGTGATACTCCCCAGGCTCATCTGCAACTCCTGGTCGTAAGTGGCTCGAGCATCCGCAACCAGCCCCCGCCAATGCCTGGCGCGTCTTTGCGCCCGGAGGAACTTGCGGGCCTGCTCATCGCTGGGGAAAACAGAACTGGTCGCACCCAGCTCGGTGCCCATGTTAGCTATGGTAGCGCGCTCAGGAACAGTCAGGCCTCTCAGTCCAGGCCCCACATACTCCAGCACGCATCCCACACCACCCTTCACACGCAGCTCGCCCAATATCTTCAATATGACATCCTTGGCCGTCACCCAGGCTTGAAGCTTACCCTCAAGATGCACCTTGATGACCCGGGGCATGTTCAGAAAATACGGCGCCCCGGCCATCGCTGCCGCCACGTCCAGTCCGCCGGCACCAATGGCTAGCATCCCCAGCGCGCCTGCCGCAGGTGTGTGACTGTCAGAACCGAGCAGCACCTTCCCCGGCACCGCAAACCGTTCCAGATGAACCTGATGACAGATGCCATTGCCCGGGCGTGAAAAATAGACGCCGAACTTCGCTGCCGCCGACTCGAGATAACGATGGTCATCGGGATTCTCAGGACCCACCTGCAGGGTATTATGGTCGACGTAACTCACTGATACCTCAGTTCTTACACATGGCTCACCCATCACCTCGAACTGCAAAAATGCCATGGTTCCGGTGGCATCCTGGGTAAGGGTTTGGTCGATGCGGAGAGCTATCTCTTCGCCCGCGACCATCTCTCCTGAGACCAGGTGCGCGGCGATAATCTTTCGGGTCACGTTCTGCACCATCGTTCAGGAGGCCTTTCCCTGGATGTGCTTTACAATCTCAGTACCGAACTCGGAACATTTAACCAACCGGGCACGCCTCATCTGCCGATGAAGGTCGTAGGTGACGGTGCGCGCCTGGATGGTTTGCGCCAGCGCTGCTTCGATAAGTTCCGCGGCCTCGGCCCAGCCCAGATAACGAAACATCATGGCCCCGGAAAGGATTAGCGAACCGGGATTGACCTTATCCTGTCCCGCGTATTTGGGCGCGGTGCCGTGCGTGGCCTCGAACAATGCTACCCGGTCTCCCAGGTTGGCGCCCGGCGCCAATCCCAATCCACCCACCTGCGCCGCACAGGCATCCGAGAGATAGTCACCGTTCAAATTGGGGAGCGCGATAACACTGTATTCCCGGGGTCGAAGGAGGACTTGCTGGAACATGGCATCAGCAATGCGGTCATTGATGAGGACCTTACCTTCGGGCAAGTTGCCCCCTGGCCCATCGGCAAGCTCGCTTTCGGTCATGGTGGTGTCGGAAAACTCATCCCGCGCAAGTTCGTAACCCCAGTCGCGAAAGGCACCTTCAGTATATTTCATGATATTGCCCTTGTGCACCAGGGTAACGCTGGGACAGCCCTCGTCCAGCGCGAAGCGAATGGCGCGGCGGACCAATCTCTGGGTGGCGGTCTTACTGATGGGCTTGATGCCCAGGCCGCTATCTTTCCGGATGTGGACACCCATATGCTCCCGCAGGAAGCGAATGAGCTTCTCAGCGGACTGGGTTCCACAAGCCCATTCAATGCCTGCATACACATCTTCGGTATTCTCGCGGAAGATGGTAATATCCAGCCGCTCCGGGTGCTTCACGGGGCTGGGCACACCAAGAATGTGCTTGACCGGCCTGATGCAGGCATAGAGGTCGAGGCGCTGGCGCAGGGTTACGTTCAGGCTGCGATACCCGCCAGCCACGGGGGTGGTCAAAGGCCCTTTAATCCCCACCACGTACTCGCGCAAGGCTTCCAGCGTTTCCTCGGGCAGCCAACTTCCCACCTGGCGCTGAGCCTTCTCCCCTGCCAACACCTCCACCCAATGAACCTTGCGCGCACCTGCAAATGCCTTCTCCACGGCAACATCAAATACCGGCCTGGCCGCCGCCCAGATATCGGGGCCGATGCCATCACCTTCAATGTAGAGGATAACGGGATTCTGGGGCACTTTAAGTGACATGTCAGGAAGCACTTCAATGCGCTCGGCGCCGTCGGGGATGGTCGGCAAGGGCTGCTTTTGAATGGTCATGGTTTCCTCAGATACCCAGAATGGAACCTTCAGGTCTCAAGCTCAAGAATCACAGTTCCTCTCCCAACCATGCGAGCACTCAGCAAAGGCTAGAAACTGTGAATCGTCATAATAGCCTATACCTATTGCATTTGCAAGGTTCAGCACTCGGAAGTTGCGGGAGCTGCGCGCATAGCACAGAGGCTGCACCATGGAAGTCATCTCATCGGGGTGCGCAAGAAAAGCAAGGCGCTAGAAGCGGAAGGTGCTTTTCAATCCCTTCTTGATTCTGATGAGCAGTTGGTGGCCCAGCGTCGAGCGACCGACAATGACCTTGCTGCGACCCGTCATTCCGGGCTTCAACCTGTCAACCGGGCCCGACAATGCCAGGGTCACCTGGAAGGAGGGTACCCGGGGCACCTCACCCCGCTTGAAATCGAGGATGGTAACAATCTCCCCACCAGCCTTCGCTGACAGTGCCAGGTTGGGCATGCTGGTGAGCTTAGCGGGGGCAATCTCACTGACTTCAGCGGGGAACGTCTCCCCCGGATAGGCACGTAACTTGACCCGGGCAGGGTTTCCCTCTGCCAGGGGCCCCACATCCTGTTCCTCGACAATCATGGTCACCTTCAGCTCATCCAATGACCCGACCTCGCAGAGGGCGGTGCCCTCGTCCAGGAAAAGTCCCTGGTACTCTTCGAGTCTGGGAGTGAGCACCAGACCATCCACAGGGGCTCGCACGGTCAATTCTCGGACGCGCTCACGCAGAAGCTCGACCCGGCTCGCTTTTTCCCTTCTTGTCCCCTGGAGCGCCATCAGATCCTCTGGTCGGGTGAGACTCAGGGCAATGGCTATTCTGGTATCAAAAATCTCCAGCTCACGCTCAGCGCTGTATAGCGCAAGTTCCAGGCCCGGGTTGTCCAGGACCGCCACCCTCTCCCCCACTGAGACCCGGTCCCCTTCTTTCTTGTTCAATTCTACCAGTACGCCGGCGGCGGCGGTCTTCAACAGTTCGCGCTCTGCCGGTTCTACCACACAGGCGCTCTTCACGGTAACGTCAAAACCATGCACGAATATCAGGTACACAAGAGCCACCAGGACCAGCAGCGCCACCAGCGCCGCCCGGCCCCTGAAAATGCCAATCTCCTTCCGGTGCTCCGTCACAAAGCCAACCCCCCGGCGAAGCGGGAAAACCACGAACCCGTAACCCACACTCACCAGAAGCCACAGTCCCAGAGGTGGAAACTTCTTGACGAAAGCAAACGCAATCCCACTCAAGAGCAATGTCAGCCAGATGCTGGCAGCAATGCCATATACCAGTTTCACCTGGGATTCACGCTCACGGATATCGCCTTCCCGGACAGGCATGCGCAGCACGTAGCGCCTGAGAAAGGTCTTCAGGTAAGCAAAGGAGTTGGCGCGCAGATTAGCGCGACCGATAAGGTCGCTCAAGATATAGTAACCGTCGAACTTCATCAGGGGGTTAGCATTGAAAGCAATGGAGGAAACGCTGCACAAAATCATAATCCGATAAGCCAGGCTCTGCACCAGTCCCGGCGCCGCCAACCACCATACCACCACCGCTGCCGCGGCCAGTATTAGTTCTGTCGCCAGACCTGCAAAACTCACCAAGAAGCGCTTCCAGCGATTGGGGAAGGTCCAGGCATCAGAGACGTTGCAGTACAGGCAGGGGGTAAAGACCAGGAAGAGGAGACCCATCTCGTGCACCTCTCCCCCGAAATGCTTGCAGGTAAGCCCGTGGCCGAACTCGTGCAGCACCTTGACACCGATGTAAGCGAGCCAGAAGAAAAGCAGGTTGGAGGGGCTCAGGAGACCGGATAGGCCCGAGCGAATGTCCAGCCAATGGGTGAACACAATAGCCAGTGCCATCAACATGAGCACGGCACTGAAGAGGAGGAACCACCTGGTCCACGCCAGGTGCACCAGGGGCTCCAGCCTGGTAAGGACACGGTCCGGGTCCCACAGCGGTATCTTGACAAAGAGGATGCTCTTGAGCTGACGCCGGAGGCGCTTGGATTTTCGCTTGAGCTGGGAGCGCTGGTAAAGGAGCTGACCTTCATTGGTGAAGGCAGTGTCGATAAAGTTCATATTCTTGAGTTGGCGAACGAAGTCAAGCAGGTCCTCCATACCCAAGTCATCACCTTCGTCCTCGAGCTCGCTCAGCACCTCTTCGAGATTGCGCGAGCCATCAAACCTGGCATAGACCTTGTAATCCTGCGCCGACATCCTGAAATAGCGCAGCGCCACCGGGTCCTTGACCACATAGTAGGTCTCGCCGCCGTGTGTCTGTTCACTCACGCTCAGGTCAGCCCGCACCTTGATGCGCGGACTGGGTGGCGCAGCGGTGGTGGCAGGTACACTCACTTCTTAACCTCGATCAGGACCTCGCCCTGCATACCCGGCCGCAGGTGATGGTCAGCATTATCAAGCTCCACTTCGATGGTGACCGTATTGGTGGCGCCATTCACCACCGGGGAAACGAAAACCAATGTGCCCTTGTGAGTCTGGTCAGGAAAGAGGTCGACGCGGACCGGAAGGTGCTGCCCTTCCTTTAGTTGTGGAATCAAGCGCGCCTCCACCATCATCGAGCGCAGAATCACCTTATCGATGTTGACAATCTTCACGATGGCGGGCTTCTCAGGCCCACGCCCGTAGATGAGCGCCATCTCCCCTTCTTCCAGGTAGCTTTCCGCAATAATTCCGGAAATAGGGGCAACCACTTTGGTGTATTCGACGACGATCCCCTGTTCCGCTACCTGCAATTTCCGCAACTCGAGCTGTGCCTCTCTGAGCTTACAGGTCAGGTCGGCTGTCTTGAAGACAAACTCATATCTTTCAAGCTCCTCGGCCGGTATTATAGCTCCTTCCTCGGACCGGTGCAGCCTCCGGTATCGTCGGAGGTCGACTAACGCCTTTTCACAAGCTACTTTAGCCACCTCGAGTTCGTACTCTGTGCTCTTGGCCTGGGCCAACAGGAGTTCGTGGCGCACCTGCTTGGCCTCGTAATCCAGTTGCGCAATAAAGTCACCCTTTTTCACCACGTCGCCCTTCTTGACATTAATGGAGACAATCTGTCCCTCGGTTTTGGATGACAGTTGCACCTCCGCATAGGGTTCGAGGTCTCCTCGAAATGAAAGTTGTGTTTGCGCTACCTGGGGTTCCGTCAACGTCGAATCAGGTGATGCCAGCGCGCTGGGAAAGAGGGGGATACGTTTACACGTGGGCATCTTCAAGAGCGGCAGTCCAAGCCCACCAACCACGAACGCGGCCAAACTTGCGGCCACTATCAAGGACGCCAACTTGCCCGTCATATGTGAGGTCCTTTCGGTCTGAAGCAGCCCAGACTTTGACTAGAAAACACGGGTGCGGAAATAGTCGATGACCCGTCTGAAAAGCACGTAGCCAACGGGCCTCTTGCCCACCGAGACCTTGGTCCATCCCTGCATTCCTGGACTGTACCGGTGAGGATTACTATCGAGAGGGGAAGTAACGACGAACACGTTTCCCCCTTGGCGAGGTTCTGACTTCAGTCGCATGCTCTCCACCTTGCTCTCCATGGTTTGACCAGGAAAGCTATGGATGACAAAGTTGAGGGGCTGACCGACCTCGACATAACTGATCAGGGATTCGGGGATGGCAGTTTCGAGGACCAATTGATTGAGGTCGGCAATCTCGCAAAGGAGTTCTCCTTTTTGCACCTCTTTGTTCCGGAGGTTCTCGATACGAGGCGTCATAACCGTGCCCGTGATCGGGGCGATGATGCGCGTCCTCTCAAGTTGCCTGTGCAGCATCTCGATCTCTTTCTGGATTCTGAGGTTCTCCGCCTCTGCTATTTTATACGCCGCCACCTCCCGCACCAGCGCGGCCATGCGCAGTTCGGAGACCTTCAACCTGTGTTTAGCGTCGTCCAGTGCGGCCTTGATGTCCCGGTCATCCAGTTGCATGACCAGGTCATCCAGGGATACCAACTCCCCCTCCTTCACCAGCACTTCTTTGACCATGGCCTCTAGGGCGCTATTGAGATACCGCCTGGTTACTGGCGCCACCTCGCATTCACCTCCCACGCGGAAGGGAACCTCGACATAGACCATGGCGGCTACCGCCGCCGCCAGGAGCATCATCCAGATCAAGACCTTCCCTCTGGTCAGGTGCCTCTTTAACCAGAGACTCGTTTCCAGCAGCTTGAGGGCAGGCAGCGCCCGGTGCTCGGAGGCGGAGCGCAATGCGGAAGCAGAGATCTTGGCCAGTTGGCCAATCAGGGCGAAGTCAACCGCCGAATAGGTGTGGGGCTGCTGACTTTCCAGCGCCAACACCCCCATCACTTCGTCCCCATGACGCAGGCTCACGGCAATACAGCCTTTCATTCCCGTCAGCTCGAAGTAGTCTTTCAACAGACTTTTTAGCTGCTCGTCGTCCGAGGACTTCATAAACTCTTCGGTGAAATACCAATCACCCGCATTCGTCACTGCCCAGGAGGACAGGCGCTTGAGTGCCTGTATCTGAGCGCTGCCTCGGTGAATCTCGTCCAGGCGGGAGATGGCCAACACCTCGACGTCCTTGCTCCTGTCTTTTGCCTCCGGACTCCTCAATAAAGCAATGAAGGCACGGTCACACTGTATCACCTCGAGCGCCCGGTTAACAATGACGTAGGCAATGCGTTCGGGGTCAAGCAGCGAGGCCACCTCACGACCGATATCAACAACCCGGCTAAGTCGCTGATAGCGGTTCTCCGATTGCCTGAAATTATAGTTGGCGAAATAGACACTAACGTAGGCAGAGAGGCTCTGGCAGATATAGACGTTATCACGCCGAAAAGAGCGCCGGTTGGGTCCCCATCGGTAAAGCAGCACACAGGCGCGCAGCTTCTCGCTGATGGTGTAAGGCACGGAAAGGAGGGAAGGCTGGTCCTCCGTGCTGACCGCGGGCGTGCCCTCGGAGGGGTCAACCAGGGCGGGCTTCTCCTCCTCCATGCACTTGACGACCAACTGGGCCACCCGGTCCCGCGCCAGATCGCCAACGGCTTGCTCCTGGGGTATGCGGTCTAATCGACAGGCGAGTTTTTTATCAGGCAGGGAGTAGAGCCAGAGGGAACCCCCATCCGCCTCCATGGCGAGGGAAACTTTGTCGAAGAGCTGCTCCAGGAAATCGTCCACCTCCAGGTTGGACTGAGCCAAGTTGGCAACCTGGGCCAGGAGCGAACTCCCGCCTTCAGCAGGGTAAGGTGTCTCACTCATCACATGACTCGCGGGTATGACCTAACATCTAATCGTGACTGTGCTTAGATTAACACAAGGAGCGTGACTGTCAAGCAAAAAGGGCAAGCCAAGAGTGCTCCACCTTATCATGTGCCTGCGACCAAGCGCCTGGCAGGCAGCAAAACCCCGTTGACATGACGAGCCCAGCGGACATTCACCTGGCAAGAAAAGAAGCACCGGACCGGAGGATGCCGGTGCTTCTCTTAACCACAGTAACACAGCCTCGACTACGAGATGAGCCCGGTGATGATTCCCCCAGCCTCCAGAGTTCCGCCGGTCAAGGCGCCTGTCCGGTCGGTAAACAGGAAGTCAATCGGAGGTGTATCCGGGACGGCGGCCTTGCCAGCAGTGAGGATAGATCCCACGTTTCCCGCCACGTAAATCTCACCGAAGATGAGACCAGGGCTGGTAAGCAAGGTCAGGCTGCCATCAAGGACACCCACATAGCTGTAATAATCCAGACCTCCAGCGCCCAGGGCGATGACGGATACAGTCGAATAGCTCTCCACTACAGACTCCACCAATCCGCGGGCTTGCAGCCAGTTGATGCCCCCACCAGGAAAGAGGGAACCGGCACCGAAATTGTCGTAAGCAAGAGTGCTGACGTAAGTGTCAATCAAGTTGCCCCTGACGCGCAGGCTGTTGATACTTCCCTGGACTTCGATGTCGCTGGACACAATCTCAGATGCGCTGAGACTGTTAATGCCCCTGCCGATGGGTTCCCCGGCAAAATTATAATCTTCCACGTTGATGAAACTGTCAACAATGATGCCTCGAACTTGAATGCTGTCAATACTGACGTCCGCCTCGATGTCGCTATTTTCCAGGGTTCCACCAACGAAAATGGTACCAATGGCACCGTTCGCTTCGATGTCGATACCATCAACGGCCCCGATAGCTGTGATAGTGCCAATGTCACCAGCCGTCCATATATAGAGATATTCGGCATTCGCGAAGGTCAGGCTCTCCAGGTTACCCGAGCTCGGCCATGCCCAGCCGTAGACATTTATATCTAACTCGCTTATTGCCCCACGGACGATAATGGACCCGATGTCGCCATACACGTCGATGTAAAATTCGGTGACGCCTCCATTAACCACCATTGTCCTCAGAGTGCCCCCCACCTCCAGGTAGGAAGAATCACCGTCCATGGTACTGGTAACGTAAAGCAAGCCCAGGTTACCATCGACCACCAGGTCATAAGCCTCAATCCAGCTACCGATGATGATGGACCCGGCACTGCCGCCGACCCACAACTCAGCACCGGCAGCATACCCCCTCAAACTGATGAAGTTGACCGAACCGTTCACATTGAGGCTGCTATCGTCGGTGAGCCACCCGGCGAGGACGATGCTGCCTGCATCACCATCGATGTAAATATCAGAGCCGTCCTGGAAGCTGCCGGTGGAGTAGAGAATCCCAACGGCTCCATACACGTCAATATCAGTTCCCACGAAATCGCCGCCGATGTACATGTATCTCACATCGCCGTCGATGTAGATATCGCTGCTCTCGGAGCCGCTCCTCACCATGAGCACGTTGACGTTACCGCCCACTTCAATCCCGTCACCGACCACCAGGCTTCCGACTATGATGGTGCCGGCATTTCCGCCTACGTCGATTTCGCCACTATCGTTGAAGACGTCGCCGGTGACAATAATGCTTCCAGCGTTGCCATCAACCTCAATATAGGAATCGTTCAGGTCTCCCAGGACGAAGATGCCTCTAACGTCCCCTTCAATCTCTATCCAGGAGTAGTTGGTCAGGCTATTGGCAATCACAATAGTGCCGAAGTCAGCGTCTCCGCCCACGCCGCTTTCGTCAGTGACCGGACCATGGACATAAACGAATCTCACATCGCCGCCGGCCCAGAACCAGGATTCATCCGCCATCCCTAGGTCGCCCACCATGAAGGTACCCACACTACCCAGAATCTCAACTCCGGAGTCGGTAGCCATACCCCCGATGCTAATCAGGCTGGCGTTGCCGCCGACGCTGTAACCGAGAAAAGGGTCGTACCTCCAGCTATGAATGTAAGAATCGTTCAGCAGCCCGATGATGCGCACCACGCCAAAGCCGTCAAAGCTTTCGATGTAGGTATCATGCATGGAAGCTACCACCAATGAGTTGATAGCTCCACCACTGTGCGCCACAATCCCACCGCCATCAACGAGGGTGGAAATGTAACTGTAGTTTATGGCGCCGATGGGCACGGAGATGATGGTTATGCCTGTTTCTGACACGATGTCTGAGTACAGGATGCCATCCCCGCCGACCAGGATGGCTCCTATTTGACCCTCCACATAGATTTCAGAGTCGAGAATACCACTAACCTGCATGTGCGCCAGGGCGCCGGAGGCATATATGTCGGACGCCACCATCCCGCCCGGCTGTGCCACGATGTTTCCGATGTTGCCGTCGATGTTCACTTGTGCGAAGGTAAGTGAGCCGGTGTAAATAGATCCCAGGTTACTCGCTTCGATGACACCCTCCCCCAGCACGGTGGGGACGAAAAGGGGCAGGGAATTGTTGGGACCGGTCCAGACCCAGCCTACGTGTCCATCAGGCATGGTGCGGATGGTGCCGATGTCCAGGAAGGTGAACACATCGAAGATGTCGCCACCGGCAGTCATATTGATGATAGAGCCGATACCGGAGCCTATACCTATCGTGCCGATGTCCGTGTCGGCGGCACCGGTAATGACGAGCGAACTCAAGGTGTCAGCCATGCCTCCGGAGATATAGGCTACGTCACCCCCGGCGCCGCTCGCCACAATTGATATCGAAACTGGCGAGCCACTTCCCCAGGCAAGGATTTCGGAGACCACGTAGCCGCCGCTTGCTACCGGAATGGCCAGGACTTCGCCGGTGCCTCCCGAAACATTAATTGCTAGCGTGCCACCACTATCGTCAGTTATGGTGACCGGCGTGCCCTGGGGCGTCAGCGTGCCGCCACCCTGCAAAGTAACATCGCCGTGGGCGAAAATGAAACTGATGTCGTCGGCACTGATGTTGGCGGTGTCGGTGGCATCAAGCTCAAGGTCACCGAGGACGAATATGGCGCCGATATCACCCGCGGCACTCACCGGCTGCGTGGAAAGCAGGTCACCCCCCAACATCAAGGCACCGAGATTGCCACCGATGGACACGCTATCCACCGTGCCATCAGCATTCCAGGAGCTCCAGAAGCCGGCATCGCTCACACCGACGCTGATAACGCCCACGTCCTCGCTGCCTGTGGTGAAGATGCTACCCACCGGGATATCGGTAGGCCCAGCGCCACCCGTAACCAGGAGTGTGAGTGTAGAGGTAAAATCGCTATCCGTGAACTCGACGGTGGCCACGTCGTCACCGGCGCCGATGTTGCCGGCGCCCGCATCCAGCAGTTCAACGGAGGACCCTGCCGGCCCATCGTAAGATGCCTCTACCACGTCGCCGTTGGCATCCGTCCAGCTCAAAGAGCCGCCCGGACCCAAAACCGTCGGGGCAATACGTTGCTCCAGTTCTTCAACCGTCAACTTCCTACCCATGGGGCGTCCCTCCACAAGAAAGGCGAATGCCAGATTAGGCCTTTTGCATCAAGCTTGATGTCAAGAGATTAGGTTAGCTGCAATTCCCTGTCAAGAAAAAAGCACCGACATCCACTTAGAATGTCGGTGCTTTTTCATTACTGACCGGAGTCGCAAGCAGACTACGAAATCAGCCCACTGATAACCCCGTCAACCTCCAGCTCTCCACCCGTCGGCACACCTGCTCGATCCAGGAACATAAAGTCGGTCGGAGCCAAACCCTCAATCGCATTCTGCCCTGCGGTGAGGATGGAACCCACATCGCCCGCCACCCAAACGCGGCCGAAGATGAGGCCGGTGGTCGTGAGCGTATTCAACCTGCTGGTAGGCCCATGGATGTAGAACTTGCTCTGCCCGTCAATGCCACCGGTGCCCAGGCTGGCAATGGGTATGTCCCCATAGACTTCGAGGTAGGTGTCAACCAATCCCCGAGCTCTCAGGTTACCGATGCCTCCACCACCGACCAGCGTACCACCGCCCCAGCCATCCCAGGCCAGGGCTTCGATGACACTATCGGTAATGTTGCCGGTCACCATGAGGGTGCCAATGCCATCCTGCACATAGATGTCGCTCGCCACGATCTCAGCGGCCGACAGCCTGGTGATGCCACCACCAATGGGGTCACCCACGCCATCGTAGTCATACACGTCAATATCCGTGTAGGCAATGACGCCCCCCACCCGGATGGTGCCTATTGATTCACCCGCCCAGATGTCACTGTCATCCAGCGCACTACCAACCAGGATGCTGCCAATGCTGCCCTCGGCTTCGATATCCAAGTAGTCGGCGCTTCGGGTGGCGGAGATGATGCCGATGTCACCGTCGGCTTCCACGTCGAGGTCACTGGCATTGGTGAAGGAAATCCTGCCGATGTTTCCACCCACGTCAGGAGCTGTCTCGTAGGCATACACGCAGAAGTCACTTACGGGACCGGTGACAATGATGGAGCCGATGTCCCCATAGACCTCGACGTCCAGCTCCACCAGACCACCATACACCCGGAAGGTGCCCAGGTTCCCATCCACGTAGAGATACTCGTAATCTCCGTCCATGGTGCTGCCTACAATAATGCTGCCGAGGTTACCATAGACGTAGATGCTGTCGGATTCCATCCAGCGATTGATATACATGCTGCCTACGTTGCCATCCACTTCAATCTCACTATCACCGGTGAACCCGTAGAGCCTGAGCATGTTGAGCGAGCCATCCACCTCCAGGTAGCTATCGTCGGTCAGGTAGCCGCCAACCACGATGTAGTTGGCATCGCCGCCCACCCACAGGTCGGAATCCGAGACGCTGCCGCCAACCATGAGCAGGCCGGCATTGCCATCGACATATATGTCACTATCCCCTACAACATCGCCAATAACCCGCAGCAAGGAGACGTCACCTGTGACTTCAACATAGCTGTCGTACACCAGGCTTCCGCCCACCAAGACTGAGGTGGCATTGCCATCTACGTATATCCAACTGCAGTCACTCATGTCGCCCGCAACTCTCACTGAGGAAACATTGCCATATACATCGATGCCCGACTCATAGATCAGGCTTCCACCAATCACTATCGAGCCGGCATTGCCATCGATGTAGATGTCCGAGTAGTCGTTCAGGTTCCCCTGAATAACCACGGTACCGACATCACCATAGATCTCGATATCACTGCCATCCTCGAAGCTGCCGGCAACATACAGCACCCCAAGGGTGCCGTCCACATAGACATCCGAGCCGACGAAATCACCGAGGATGTAGATGCGACCCGCATTGCCGTAAATCTCGATGTCGCTGCCCTCGGAGCCGCTGGTTACCACCAGGGTGCCTAGATTACCACCAACCTCAACACCACGACCAACTGCGATACTGCCCACGATAATGGTGCCCGCATCGCCTCCAACGTATATTTCACCACTGTCGTTGAAGACCTGGCCAGTTACCCTGATGAAGCCCACACTACCATCAATGTCTATGCTGGCCTCGTTGAGATCTCCCAGCACCTGGATGCTGCCTACGTTGCCATCCACTTCAATCTCGGCATATTGGGTCAGATCACCGGTGACAACCATGGAACCCAGGTTGCCTCCCACCCATACCCCGCTGTCATAGGTCATGGGGCCCCGGATATAGACCGTTCCCACATCGCCGCCGAACTGAAGCCAGGAATCCTCGGTCATTCCCAGGGTGCCTACCACGGCCGAACCTACGTTGCCAAGCAGGTCAACGTCACTATGATGCATCCCGCCGATGCTGATGTAGCTGGCACCACCACCAACGTAGTCGCCCAGGAACGAATCCCAGAAGTAGCTGTCGATGTCGGAATCGGTCATCAGCCCGCTGATGCGGATGGTGCCGAAACCGGCAAACGTTTCAACCTCGCTATCATACATGGAGGCTGCCACCAGGGAGTTGATGGCACCGCCACTATGGGCGACGACGCCACCACCCCAAACCAGGGTGGAGATGTAACTATAGTTAATGGGGCCCTGCGGGACAGAGAGGTTGGCAATGCCCGTCTCCGATTGAATGTAGGAGTCCAGGATACCATCGCTGCCTACACTGATAGTGCCTATTTGGCCCTCGATGTAGATGTCGGAATCCAGAATGGTGCTGGCCCGGATACTTCCCAGATTGCCACTGGCCCAGATGTCAGACCACTGAATACCACCCGGGTTGGCACTGATGGTGCCAATGTTGCCATAGGCGGAAATCTCGGCTGCGGTGACCGCACCGGTCATAATGGAGCCGATGTTGTCTCCTATAATTTCACCGTAATCAATCAGGTCAGGTGGCATAAGAGGCATGGAATTACTGGGCCCCGTCCACAGGAAGCCCACACGGCCGCTCGACAGGGTGCGGATGCTGCCGATGTCCCCACCAGACCAGACGTTCCAGAAATCACCACCGGCAGTAGCGTTGTTGATGGTGCCAATAGCCGTATCACCAATGACAATACCCACATCCGTATCCGCTGCGCCCGAAATCATTAGCGAGGCCAGCGTACCGTTCGCCTCCACAAAGGCCACGTCACCGCCGGCACCTCCAGCCGCTATCGAGACCGATACCGTGGCGCCGTCAGCAAAGACTTCAGAAACCACCGAGCCCCCACCGGCCACCGGAATGGCAAGCACGTCGCCAGTTCCACCGGCAACACTGATGGTCAGCGTCCCGCCACTGTCGTCGGTAATGGTGGTGGGAGTGCTGATGGTGGGAAGCAGTCCGGCACCGTCAATATTGACGTCGCCTTCCACCAGCATAAAGCTGATGTTATTCGCGGTGATGTTCGCCTCGTTCGTGCCAGCAGCAACTTCGAGGTCACCACCAATGTAAATGCCTCCGATGTCACCGGCGACGACGATGGGCTGGGTCACATCAAGGTCACCGCTCAAAAACAGGACACCCAGACTGCCGCCGATATCGATATCATCGACCGTGCCGATACCGGCAAAAACCAGGTCGTAATCCATACCGATACTGATGGTTCCCACATCCTCGCTGCCGGTGGTGAAGATGCTGCCTACGGGGATGTCATTGGGGCCACCAGAAGCCGTAACCAGAAGTGTGAACAGAGAGGCTATGTTACTATCCGTGAACTCCACGGTAGCGACGTCGTCACCAGCGCCGATGTTGCCTGCGCCGGCATCCAAGAGTTCGACCTGGGACCCTGCCGGCCCATCGTAAGATGCCTCTACCACGTCGCCGTTGGCATCCGTCCAGCTAAAAAAACTACCGGGACCCAAAACCGTAGGAGCAATGCGCTGCTCCAGTTCCTCAACCTTCAGTCGTCTAGCCATGCGCTGGTCCTCCACATAGTAGTGAAATATCGAACTCTCTTTCCCCACGTCAAAAGCACTGACGCAGAGAAATTAACCGAGTCCGGTGCAGGTGTCAAGAAAAAAGCACCGATATTTTGGCAAAATACCAGTGCTTTTTTTCAAGCCAATCGCCCCTCAGCCGGTTGCCGACTACGAAATCAGCCCCGTAATCGAGCCCGCTACCTCCAGTGTACCTCCGGTCGGTGTGCCTGTTTGGTCGAGGAACTGGAAGTCGATGGGAGACATACCCGCAATCGCATTCTTGCCTGCAGTAAGGATGCTGCCCACGTTGCCAGCCACATTAATCTCACCGAAGATGAGTCCGGGGGTATTCATGAACAGCAGGTTCCCACTGGAGTGTAACGTCCCCAGCCAACTGCTCGCATCCATGCCACCCAGGCCCAGGCTCACGAACCTCATATTGCCGTAGGATTCCACTGTGGAATCCACTAACTCACCGGCTCTCAGGTAGTTGATGCCCCCACCACCGACCAGTGAGCCACCGCCGTAGTTATCGTAAGCGGTGGCGCTGACGTAGGAATCGGTGATGTCACCCGTGACCAGGATGGTGCCAAACCCTGCCTGTGACAGGATGTCGCTGGAAACAATCCGGCCCGCATAGATGGTCCTGATGCCTCCTCCTACGGGGTCACCCGAGCCGTTATATACGGAGGTATCGATGTAAGAATCATCGATACTGCCGACTACCCTGATGCTATTCATGCCGTAGCCGGACCACACGTCGCTTTCCACCAGACTTCCCAGAACCAGGATGCAATTGATCTGTCCATCCACATAGATTCCGGAGAGTTCGTTAACATTGCCGGTGCTCACAAACGCGTTGAGATTGCCACCAACCTCGAGCAAGCTGCCGGTGAAGTTGCCCACCACCCACACCACACCCAGGTTGCCGCCCACCACAATGTCGGCATCTTCCACATTGTCCCGCGCGACGAGAGCATTGACATTGCCATCCACCTCGATGCTGCTGGCCTCCGTCAGCTCTCCCTGCATGTAGGCGACGCCGAGGTTCCCATCAACGCTAAACAGGGTATCGCGGAACTCGCCGCTGGTACGCAGGAGTCCCAGGTTCCCATCCACCTGCACCGTGCCTCCTTCGTGCGCGGTGCCCTTACTCGCACCCATGATGTAAAGCACCCCGACGTTCTCACTGAAATAGAGGTCACTATAGAGTAGCTCGCCTCTGATGGTGACACTGGAGACCGGACCATTCACCTCCAACAGCGACCCCCAGGTTACCCCCTCGCTGTAGCCGGTGGCACTACCACCGACCCTGATAACCCCGGCGCCGCCGTTAATAATGACCTCGCTGTTATCAGTGATGCTCTTGTAGATGCTGAGATTTCCCACGTAGCCGTTGACTACAATGGAAGCGTCATCCGACACGTGGGTGCTGATGCTGATAGCGCCGACGTAGCCGTCCACGATGATGCTGGAGCCCTCGGTGACGGCGCCCTGGACGCGGACCAGCCCGGCGCCATCGTGCAGCACGATACTCGACGGAGATAGACGCGGCAGGCCCGGGAAACTGGCATCCAACCCCTCAGTGCCCACGTTAATGTAGCCCACTCTGTCCAGTGATTCTATGGTGCTATACGACATCCCGCCGACATTCAACACGCCTATTCCACCACCTATGTATTCATCCAGCACCGGGTCCCAATGGTAGGTGGAAATGCTGGTGCCAAATAGACCGGTGAATGCATACAGCGTGGTGATACGGGAGGCTTGCACCATGCTCCCACTAATATTCCCTGCCCTGATCATCGCAATGGGTTCTTGTGACAGGCCGTTCAGGGGGTCGAAACTCAGGGTGGTAATCCAGGCGCCGGCAATAGTCTGAGGGCTGGCGATGACGCCGATGCCGCCCTCGGCAATGATGTCTGTGAAGCCATCCCAATTGTGCGACCCGAGGATGAAGTAGCCCTCAGTCGGTTCACCGTAAGTCGAGGTCAGGTAGTTGAGTCGTCCGGGGGTATAGACCGTGTCGGAGGTGAGTAGTCCCGTGGCGATGTAGTTGATGTTACCGTCAGCAATAAGATTTCCCATGGGGAAGTACAAGTAATCCAGCACCTGTGACCCTACACTCCAGGCAGAGCCCCCAGGTGGACGGGCGCCCGTAAACAACCAGCCTATGGCGCCGCTGTTGGTCACGTGAATGGTGTTAATGGGCCCCTCGGCAACGATATCGTAGATGTCGCCGCCCTGCGTATTGTTATAGATGACATTGATGCCCCGGTCAGACCAGATGTAGGCGACGTCAACGTTGCCCCCCACGATGAGTGAGCCTGGCTCCGGCTCCTCACCGTTCTCACCTTCGCCGTTCTCACCTTCGCCATTCTCACCTTCGCCATTCTCGCCATTCACACCATCTCCGGGCTCAAGGGGAACGACACCAGAGATAACTATACTCATATTTCCATAGCCACCGATAAGGCCTATGTCACCGCCGGCGCCGGTGCTGGTGATGAACAGGCCGGTATTGGGACTGGCAATGTAAATCTCCTGTATCACCACCCCGCCGCCGATCATGGGGATAGCTTGTATGTAGCTTTCCCGGTCGCCTACGCGGATGTCGAGGATACCTCCACCGTCGTCCACCCAGGTGCCCTGGTCATAGAGGTACACGTGCTCCCAATACGCGTCTCCCTCCACGAACAGGAAGTCGAGATTACCGCTGCCACCGGGCCCCACCGCAATGCCACAAACTTCGGCGGCGTTCCACCCGAGGTCCCCGCCGATATAGGCAAAGGCCATGTAATCACCGCTGTCCGCCACAACAGGTTCCTCACCATCCTCGCCGTCCCCTTCATCCGCCTCCACCTCAATTGCGCCGGTCTGAATCAGGTCGGTCCCACCGAAGTCTCCACCTAACAATATCTCCCTCAGTTGACCACCGATGAGCACGGTCTCGACGGTCCCGTAGGAGAGCGGCGTCGGCCCGTAACCCACACCGATATTAATGCTGAACATGCTGGCTTCCGCAATCTTCCCGTCCTCTATTTCACTGCCAAAGGCGGGTGGGTCACCGTTTTCAATTTCATCCTGCCTTGCCTCTCCGTCATAGGTCACAATGCTTCCCACCGGAATGTCGTTGGCTCCGGGACTGATTACCTGAATTTCGAGTTCGGCAAGCGCGTTGCTGGCAAAAACGTAAACGTATCCGAGGTCATCACCGTCTCCCACTGCGTGGGGCGCGGGAGGGCCGAAAGGGTCAGGCGACCACAGCTCCACATAGGGAGGGTTGTCCGGACTGTAGGGTCCCGGATGCCAGTAATAGAGCGAGCACAGGTCTCCATTGCTATCTGTCCAGGTGAAAAGCGTGTTAGCAGGAACAATAGTGCCCACTGCTTCAGTGGTGATGGTAAAGGTGCACATGAAATCACCGCCCGGCTGGCCATTACCGGAGGGCGGGAAAGCAGCCCCCGTGAACTCGCCGTCCAGGGCAGCCCCATCGGTATCCAGAACCCCGTCAGTAACTACTATCTGATAGTGCCCATCGTCCAAGGGGATGGCGGGGACAAAAACAGCCACGCTCTCGCTGGTCAAGGGGTTGTATGAGTACTGGATGTAAGCGTAGGGGATGGTGACCTCGTTGCCTTCGTCCCAGGTAGGGTCGTCCTCCACTTCCTCACCACTCTCTATCAGCAGGAAGGTCGTAGGATTGATGGTTGATGATATAAGCTCCTCATTGAATTCCACCACGATGGAGGGGGGGGAATCTGTAAGCAGCGAGCCCGGCACTGGGGTTACGCTTATCACGTTTGGAGGCACAAGCACAATGAACGTACACAGGAAGTCGCCTCCCGCTGTGCCATCACCGGAAGGGAAGGTACCCGTGAAATCGCCATCCAGAGGGATGCCCAACTGGTTAGTAATGGAGTCGGTGAGCGTCACCTGATAAACATCCTCGGGCAGCGTCCCGACGACCCAGAAAGTGGCTCCGGCAGGCACCGGAGGGTCAGCACCGGGGATAGGCGGCTGGTAGGTGACGAAGGCGGGCGCATAGACCACCTCATTCCCGTCCCCGAAGGTTCCGTCACCGCCGCTGCCTTCCAACAGGAAAGTCGATGAGTTGACTGTAAACTGGTCCAGCGCTATGTTGAAAGTGGCCACGATGGTAATGGGTGAACCGGTCTGTGCTCCTGGTGCAGGTATTATACTGGTCACCACCGGTGCCGCGCTGACGATGAAGGTGCACTGGAAGTCACCCCCCGCCACCCCATTACCGGAGGGCGGGAAGTTAGCCACCTGAAACTCACCGTCCAGCGCATTGCCAGTCAGGTCCATGGCCGTATCCGTCAGTGTTACCTGGTAGGTCTCGGCGGCAAGCGCCCCGGCAACGGTGAAGGTGGCCGTGTCAGTCACGGAGTCATAAGTCACCGAACTGGGCAGGACCGATATTTCGTTGCCATCGCCAAAGGTCCCGTCACCCCCGCTGGCCTCCAGCAAAAGGGTGGTCGGGTTGATGGTCGCTGGATTGACATCTTCGCTGAGGGTGATGACGATAGTAGCTGGCGAACCCACTGTGGCTCCCGGAGCAGGCGTGACGTCCGTAACCATGGGGGGAAGGTCCACCGTGAAGGTGGCGATGAAGTCCCCGCCCGCCACCGTGTCGCCGGAAGGGAACACACCGGTGAACTCGCCATCCAGAGGATTGCCTGCTAAATCCGTAACCGAGTCGGTTATGGTCACTTGATAGAGGTCATCGGAGAGCAACCCGAAGGTCAGCGCCGCGGTGTCGATGTAGAAGGTAGCGGCGTAAGTCGTGGGACTGTAAGTGATGAAAGTGGCGGCGATCGGGATTTCATTGCCATCCCCAAAGGTCCCGTCCCCGCCGCTGGCCTCCAGGGTGAAGTTTGATGGGTTGGTCACGGTGGTGAAATCAAGGTCTTCACTGAAGGTGGCCACGATGGTGCTGGGCGAAGTTGACAGGATGCTGCCCGGCGCCGGTGTTAACGCATCTACCGTGGGCGGGATGAGTCCCCGGGGGAGTAGGCCCCGCGCCGCCAGCAGACCGCCGTCCGCATCCCGGTCAGCTCCGGAATCAGAAAACCATCCGAACAGCACTGTAGGAGCGATGCGCTGCTCCAGCTCCTCGACGGTGAGCTTTCTGCTCATAGTGAATCTCCCCCTTGGCAAGAGCTCGTAAGCGGAATAGGTATCCGGCTAATTTGACCTTAATTTAGCTACCACGCCCGCGCCTGTCAACAAAAAAATACTAGGCGCGCGCGGACAAACTGCTACACCACACACGCAGGCCACGCGTACCTCTAAGCGTTCAAACCTGCGATTCCCACCAGTTCAGGGACCTGCGGCGATGCCGACCTTGAGAGTTATTGTCTTAGACGAGAAAACCACCCCTCTATTCAGGCAAATTACTCATCAATCTTCTCGGCGGATAAGGCTAGTTTCCTGCAGGCTCCCTTCGCCTCACCTCGATTACCCCATACTTGTCCTCGTAGGCCTTGATGGTCTGTCCCAGCGCCATGGCCAGGCGCTTGGCATTAGCGGGACTCACCACCACCCGCGCCTCCACCCGGGCTCGCGCCGCCTCGGTGCGGCGGGTATTGCCAAAGTCCAGCACCACCTCTTCCGGACTTGCCGATATGGCAAAGAAGTTGGCGTACTGTGTGCTCACACCCGCATCCTCAATGGTAATCTGCTGGCCCTGAGGCGGTCCTGAAGCGCCGCCTCCTGCCGCTGACGGACCGACAATCATCTCGTCCTTCTTTTCCGCATCACTCACCCTTCATCCTCCTTCTATAAACCAGACCAAAAACAAAATCCAACTCTAAGCCTCACTAATATCACCGGGCCCTGAGCAAAGGCGTTACCTCTCGTCCCAACATCTTGCGCACGAAAGTATATATCACAAAGAGCTCCAATGCAAAGGGTGGAAATCCCAGAAAGCCCACCACGGGCATCTCGAATATCTTGATGTGCGCCAGGATGGGCACATCATACACCCACTTGGTTACTGCCCAGAAGTTCCACACCTCCCACAAGAAGCCACAGATGAGACCTGCCACCAAAAGCACCGCCAGCCTCCCTGCGTTGCCCTTTTCCAGGTCACGGATGAGCGAGGGCACGCCCAGTTTATAATTGATGGGGTCCAAAAGAAAGACAAACCCCACCCACACCATTGCCGCCGTCCCGTGTGCCAGGTCCTTAGGCAGTACCAGAGGCACCACCACGCAGACGGCGCCGATAGCTATCAGCACGTTCAACATCCCGGGCCTGATGGGCGACTTGCGCACGGTAAGGCCGAATAAGCCTTTCCAGCGCGTCAGCACCTCCGCGGTCAGGAGCACCCCGGGCATGATGGTCGCAAACGACCACACATAACCCGGGTAGCGCACCCACCACTCTCCGGGCATGCCCATATAGTGCCAATTCTCAATCCTGAGATTGTAGCCTTCAAAGACCTCCCAGACGACGAAGGAGAGCAGCGCCAGAAAGATAAACTCCCCCGGGCGCTCCAGTATGAACGACCGTCCTTTCAGTCGCTTAATGAGGCTGTCCAGAAAGATGATGTAGCCCGTCCACATGATAGGCGTAATCCACATCAGCACCGGCTCCGAGCGAAACACCAGCGCCGCTGTGCCGAAGAGCATCACCACGATGCCCATCACACCGTGAAAGCGAATGGGAAGCTTCATCAACGCTCCGAGCGCAAGTTGCTCATTGGGAAGAGAGTCTCTCAAACTCCAGCCGACGAGCCGTCGAGTCTAGTGGCCAGCACGGCATAATCAAGCAAAAAGTTGTCAGGGGTCTCTCGGCAGCGACTTGCTTGGCCCAAGCGGAATCAGTTGGACTTAGGAGGCGTTTTACTGTTGCAGGGTAGTCGTATCAAGTTTCATGAGTCCGTAATCTCACTATTTCTTGCCAATCACGCAAAATTTGTCGCTTGACATTGCCTAACGCATCTGGTATATTTCCTTTATCACATAAGGCATAATTTAGGAAAGCGCTGTTAGCAACGCAACAAGGAGCCCGAAGATGCAGAATGACGAACTTGTGCGACAAATCGTGCGGCGTCTAGATATCTTAATCTCTTTGGAGTTGGAGAGGTCTCCCGGGGGCCAGACTTTGCCCATCTCCGGCAGAATACGACGGCTGGCTAAGCTTGGCCTGCCAGCATCTGAAATCGCGCGTATCATCAGCAAGCCAGTCAACTACGTCACGGCTACGCTTGCGCAACAGAAGAAGGCGACCAAGAAAAGGGCAAAGAAGAATGAATGAACGACAATTCGACGAGATCCTCAGGAGATTCGACATACTCACCCGGCTAACAGCTCTATCGCTAGTGGCCGACAAGAAGCAACAGGACCAAATCATGCTGTTAAGCGGTGCAGCTCTGCAGCCCAAGGAGATTGCGCAAATGCTAGGAACTACCCCGAACACCGTACGAGTCGCGCTTTCGACAATGCGACGGAAGAAAAGGGAAGGGAGGTGAATCATGGTACAGCGAAAGCAGCAAAGGATTGATGACCCAATTCAGGCTGAGCTGTCCGCCGTGAAACGACTGCTGGTCCTGCTGTTGCTCAAGGCCGGAGCGTCTCAGGCGGAGATCGGCCTTGCACTGGGCGTGGACCAAAGCACCGTCAGCCAGATGCTCCCCGCATCCAAGATAAAGAAATTCAATGGGAGCAAGTGAGTGACAGGAGGACGGCTGACCGATGGCTACTGACAGGAAACTGAAAGATGCGTTGCTCAAGAGCCTGGACGTCACACCTGGGCGTCTTTCGCAACGCGTGGGGGAGGTTAAGCAAGACCTCGGTCCTATGTCCACGGAAGACGCCACTTATGTGATTGCTCATCAAGACGGAATGGACCTCACAAAGTACCTTGACCCGGGGGTTGTGGATAGGATTCGGAGCTTGGTTCCAAAGCAACACATCAAGACGGTGTCATCGAGGAAGAAGAAAGGCAACAGGAAGAAGCAAGTTGTAGTCAAGATTGGACCCTCTCTTCCAAAACTCGACGTATTCTTGTCGCACGGCATTGCCGACGATGCGCGCAAGATGTCGGAACTCTATCCCAAGTACTATATGCTTGAGAATTCGGTTCGCGTCGTAATCAAGAGAATTCTCGAGCATAAATATGGGAACCGATGGTGGCAAAAGAAAGTGGCGAGACCCTTGCGGGACAAAGTGCAAGATCGTAAGGATAGCGAAGCGAAGCAACCTTGGCACGGAAAACGAGGGCAACACGAGATTTTCTATTCAGACTTTGGGGACCTCAAGAAGATAATTCAGAAGAACTGGGAGGACTTCAAAGACCTTTTTCCGACGCAGGCTTGGATTACTCAGAAATTGGATGAGTTGGAACATCCACGAAATGTGTTGGCTCACCACAATCCCGTAAACAATAATGACTCTAAGAGGATTGAGCTTTATTTTGATGACTGGACTGCTCTCCTTCAATCTCGTAAGCACCTGATTCCATAATGGAGTCGAAGAAACCACCGCAGCCGTGCAGGTTCACTACCTAGTTCTACCAGAAATGTCTGTTGGCAAAAGCGTGGCCTGAGCCCGACTTGATGTATTGCTCGAAGGCCGCAGCTTTCTGATCGTCTTCAAACCGCATGACAACAACAGGTTTCCAGGGTTGATATTTCTTCGTGTGGTGGGAACTACTGGAATTGTGCTCCTTAAGCCGCCTCTCGAAGTCTGAAGTGATTCCGACGTAGTGCTTACTCGGGCATGAAATGCTCTGGAGAAGATAGACATACTTCATGACACCGACACACCAGTTGGTAAGTATGGCCCTACTTCGCCATTCTCCTCCGCTGAAGCTACGAAGAACAAGAGGCTACGTAGGGCGACCAATCCTCCATACCTCGCGGCAAGCGAGCGACGGAGGGTGGTCGGGGCGACTGGATTTGAACCAGCGACCTCAGCGTCCCGAACGCTGCGCTCTAGCCAAGCTGAGCTACGCCCCGTTAACTTCCATTATCTTCAGTCCAGCCCGCCTGTCCAATCAATTTTACAAACACACAGCCACAGACCGAACGGCTCTCCAGACGGCCCTCCACCTTGCGCGCCACCAGTAGCTCCTGAGAGACGGCACCACCCACCGGCACCACCATGATGCCCCCCTCCGCCAACTGTTCCTCCAGGGGAGCGGGTATCCTCGGCGCCGCTGCCGTCACCATAATACGGTCGAAGGGCGCTTCCGCGGGCCAGCCCAGCGTCCCATCCCCCACCTGGAAATGAATGTTGTCATACCCCTGCTCACCGAGGATGAGCTGAGCCTCTTCAGAAAGCTCCGTGAACTTCTCGATGGTATAGACGGAGGCACCGAGCTCCGCCAGGATGGCAGTCTGGTAACCGCTGCCCGTGCCTATCTCCAGCACCTTCTCAACACCCGTAAGTTTCAGTTCCCGGGTCATCAGTGCCACCATGTAAGGCTGGGAGATAGTCTGTCCCAGCGCCGTGGGCATGGCAAAGTCGCCATAGGCGCGGCGGGCGTCCTTGACCCGCGCATACTTCTCCCGCGGGACCTTCCTCATAACCCGAAGCACACCAGGTGCCTTAATGCCCCGCGGCATCAACTGCTCCCTGACCATCGCCTCCCGCAGCATCTTGAAATCTGCGGTCATAACCGTATCCTCACCTGAGAGGAAACTATGTGCGCCATCGCTCAGCGGGTTGGTCTGCACAACTGCTCAGCGGGGAGCGTCCGCAGAGCCAACGGGCTCGGAGCGGATATCGACAAGGTGAAGCTCGACCGATTCGCCCCCGCCATAGTGGCTGAACTGCAGCGTGTAAGCGATGGCAACATTGTTGCCGCCCGCCGTCAACCTTTCCGCCCACTCGCCCATGCCAAAGCCGACGGCGCGAACGCTCGCTCCGCCCTGCGCCGCATAGAAGCTCAGATGCTTCCCACCGGCGCCCATTCTCTTAGGCATGCCTGCCACCCGGACGTCCTGAGAGGCAAGCACAGGCAGGGGATTGCCCTCTCCGAAAGGCCCCAGCCGCGCCAGTTCGCGCACCAGTTCCGGCGAGACCGACCACAGAGGCACCTCCAGGTCCAGCGTAATCTCAGGCAGCCTGTCTTCGGCTTCGAGCCTATCAGCCACCCCCTGGCAAAAGCGCGTGCGAAACGAATCCAGGTTCTCCAAGGGCAGGCTCATACCCGCAGCCCGCGCATGTCCGCCGAATGATGACAAAAGCTCGGCGCATTCCTCCAGCACCTCCAACAGGTGAAGTGCCCCCACCGAACGACCCGACCCACGGCAACCCTCCTCCCGTGCCGCCAGGAGCACCACCGGACGGTAATAGCGCTCTGCCAATTGGCTGGCCACGATCCCGACCACACCTATCGGCCAATCAGGATGTGCCAGGACGATGGCCGGCACTTCATCAATATCAAGCTCGGCCGCAATCATCTTCTCCGCCTGCGCATAAACCTGCCGCTGAATCTGCTGTCGTTGGCGGTTCCTGGTCTCCAGCATGGTGACCAGTTCGTCGGCTTCCTCCGGGGAGCGAGAGCAAAGGAGTTTAAGGCTCAACTCCGCCTCCCCCAGTCTGCCAGCTGCATTCAGCCTGGGGCCCAACCGGTAGGCAATGTGCTGCGCGGTGAGAGACTGTTGCGTGAGCCCACATGCCCTAATCAGGCTGCGAATACCTGCCAGCTCGCAAGTCTCCAGCGCACCCAGTCCGAAACCAGCCAGGATGCGGTTCTCACCGACGAGGGGGACCACGTCCGCCACCGTCCCCAGAGCCACCAATGCCAACCCATTTACGAGAAAATCCTGAAAGCCAGCAGGGCCTTGCGCCCCACCCCAGAGCTTCTGCGCCAGCGCCCAGGCTAACTTGTAGGTAACGCCCACTGCTGCCAAATCGGGAAAGGGATAGCTGCTATCGGCACGCTTGGGATTGACCACGGCGCAAGCCTCGGGCAGTTCCGCGCCCGGCTCATGATGGTCCACGATGATGAGGTCCAGACCCAGGCGCTTGCACTCCCGGGCCTGCTCCACCGCGCGCGCACCACAATCCACTGCTACCACCAGACTGGCGCGGTCCCCGAGCTTCCGAAGCACATGGGTATGCAGTCCATAGCCTTCCTGCAGACGGTTGGGGATGTAACAGGTCGGTTCCAGACCCACAAGCTCCAGCAGCTCCTTGAGCAGCGCAATGCTCGCCATCCCGTCCACGTCGTAATCACCGTAGATGAGCACCCGCTCCCGCTCTCTGGCTGCCTGCATCAATCGGCGAACCGCGGGCTCGATGTCGGGAAGCAATTCCGGGTCGTGCAGTCCCTCGAGGCGGGGCTGCAGAAAGAGGCGGGCGGCGTCCAGGTCCTTGATGCCCCGGTTAATGAGGATTTGCGCCGTGACCAGAGAGACACCCAGCGCCTCACTGAGTCGCCGCTGCAGGCGCACATCCTGAGGCAAGAAAGTCCAACGTTTCAAAGCTGTCTGCATGAGCTTGCTGCCTGAATACCTGAGATGGTGACCCCCTCCAACTGACAACGATTTTACCCTGATTGAGCTGACTGTCAAGATAGTCCTGCTCACCCTGCCCGACAGACTTCCTGCCCGGACTTTCTGCTTGACAGGTCACGCACGCAGAGTAGCATGACATTGGGTGGGCGCAAGTCTATGGAATACTGCTGTGAGGAGACACTCCCACTTGCCAAAGAGGAAAGAGCAGCCTTCGGAATTAAGTATGACGTCCCCCGAATTCGGGCCGGTCATCTCTGCGCAGCCAAAGGCTAGGAAGCTCCAGGCTCGCGAGAAAAGGGGGCGCCGCGCCTCGATGTCGTGGAATCTCTACGTAATAGTGCTAAGTAAGGCAGGTAGAATGCGGGGTTTGGCCTTAATTGGGATCATCGTCCTCTTCAGCAGCCAGCTCTGGGGGCAGGCCGTGACCATGTTAACAGCGGAGGAAAAGGCGCCGGAAATGCCTGCCGGAGAGCTGGTTCAGAAGCTTGTAGATGGAGACCCGGCTGAGCGCTGGAAAGCCATCAGGGCACTGGTTGACAATTGGGACAAGCTGAAGCATGCGCTGAAATCTATTCAAGAGCTTTCTCCTGAGCAAAAGTGCCGGCTCAAAGCCATCGAGGATTTCAATAAGCGGGAGAGCATCGTTGGAGATCGCGAAGATCCTAAGGACAAGACCATCCCCAGACCCAAGCTGGAGATGATCGATGTACTTGATAGGGGCTCAGGTTGGCTAGAGAAGCGCACGAAGGCCCGTAAAATAGGATCCTATGGCAAGGAATTAGGCAAGTACATCAAGGACCAATCCAAGCCCCTCTTCAGCCGCTTGCTCGCGGCCTCTTCGCTGGTGGAATGCTGGGCAGTCTCCGGGGGTGTGTTTGAACTCATGCGAGAAGAGGTTCCCGAGGATGAGTACAAGTGGGCATTGTCCTTATTCAAAAAGGAGTTCGGGCCCATACACAAAGTGGGTAACAAGGAGGTGAAGCCACTCCTGGAAAGCCTGCTTCGTTCAGACGACCCGGATGTTAGGGTCATCATCGCCCTGGGGTTTACCAGGCCGGGACAGATGCATCACCGGACACCTCAATATCGGAGTAAAGCTCCTCCAACAGTTCTCATAGACGGGCTGAGACATGCCGATTTCCCCATCCGCCATCTCTGTCAGGGAGCGCTAGAGAAGCTGACCGAAAAAACATTCCCGCTCGACCCGCTGGACGCAGCGGAAGCACGAGCGGCAGGGATAAAGCAATGGCAAAGCTGGTGGCAGTTGAATAAAGGCAAGCTCAGTTGGGACGAAGACGAATACAAATGGATTGAAGTCCTTGCCGAGGATGTCGCCTTCCCGCCTTTAGAAGTGACGCCACGTCTTACCCTCAAGTGGCATCCTCGCGACCCCTACCTCGCACATGTGGCATCCCTGGCGTTTAGTTCTGATGGCAAACTACTCGTAACAGGGATGCCACACACCGAAGCGGGGGTGGTCCTCTGGGACACAGTCAGGGGCAAGAGCATCGGGACGCTCCAGAGATACTTTGGAAGCGGCCCTGCTGCTTTGAGCCCTGACGACCGAACACTGGCATTCGCAACGTGGGACACGGTCAAACTCTGGGACATCACCACGGGCAAGGAACTTCGGACACTCGAAGGGCACACGAAGTGGGTCGAATTTCTTGCTTTCAGCCCCGATGGGATGCTCTTGGCATCCACGTCAGCAGATGCTACGGTGAAGCTGTGGGATGTAGCCACAGGAAGGGAGCTTCAGAACCTAAGCTGCGAAACGAGGTTTCTGGAGGGTGTTGCTTTCAGCCCTGAAGGCAGAACACTGGCATCGACGTCAGGGGCGAAGACGGTGCATCTCTGGGACGTCAGGACGGGCAAACGGATTCACACTCTGAGAGGACATGCGAGGTTGGTGTACTGTGTTGCTTTCAGCCCCGACGGGAAGGTCCTAGCATCTGGGTCTGCGGACAAGACGGTGAAACTCTGGGATGCCACTGCGAATCGCGAGATTCAGACTCTAAAAGGGCATAGGAAGCCAGTGAGGTCTGTTGCTTTCAGCCCCGACGGTAGGCTCTTAGTGTCTGGGTCACTTGATAAGACCGTGAAATTCTGGGATGTGGCTACAGGAAAACAAGTCGCCGCCATAGGGCCACTGGACCAAGCGGTCTTTTCTCTTGCTTTCAGCTCGGATGGGGGCAGCCTTGCATGCGGCGTGGGCTACAACGTTCTCATCTATGACTTTCAGGCCTTAGGAAAGGAAGTAGAGAAAAGACTGAAGCAGCAGTGACTAAGCAAGCGAGATTTGACAACTCACCAAGGGGCGCGGGAAGAACTCGAGCAATTCTACCCTCTACCACAACGAGTTCTTTTCTGATTCGCTGGAGCAACAGGACCACGCTCAACTACAACAATGGCACCAGCACCACCACGACCAGTTCTCGTTTCATCCTCTCTCACTACACCTTCCCAGCTCTGAGATGCGCCGGCGCGCTCTGCTGATAGTCTTCTCACACCTGCGCCAAGTGACCCTTCAGAAATTTTTTGTTTTAGTTTGACAAGGTCTTAACCGAAAGCATAATAAGCGGTTTCATCGCTTACATAACCGTTGCAATAAGCGTAGAAAATACCAAGTTGCAAGTCGTTTCTGTTGGAGAGTATGGCGATGGCAAGTGTGGTCTTAGCTTATTCGGGCGGGTTGGATACCTCGGTCGCCCTCCACTGGCTCAAGAACGTCAAGAATCTTAAAGTCTTCACCTTCACCGCCAACCTGGGGCAAGGCAAGTATCTGGAGCCGTTGGGAGAGCGTGCTGTCCGCGCCGGCGCTGAGGCCAGTCACATCCAGGACCTGCGCCAGCGTTTTGTTCACGAGTATATCTTTCCGGCGCTGCGCGCCAATGCGCAGTATCAACAAGGGTACTTTCTGGCCACGGCGCTGGGCCGACCGCTCATCGCCAGCGAGCTGGTCAAGCTTGCTTTTGAGAATAGCTCTGCATATGTGGCCCACGGCTGCACGGGCAAAGGCAATGACCAGGTGCGCTTCGAGGCCAGCATTGCAGCGCTGGCTCCGGACCTGAAAGTCATTGCCCCTGCGCGAGAGTGGCAGTTCAAGTCCCGTGAAGAGGAACAGGAATATGCGCGTCAACACCAGATACCCATCGATGAGGGCAGCGATTCCACCTACAGCATCGACCTGAACCTCTGGGGGCGAAGCATCGAGTGTGGGCCGTTGGAGGATGCCTCTCAGCCCCCGCCTGACGACATCTATGAACTCACCGTCAGCCCGGAGGCAGCACCAGACGAAGCTGCCCAGATTGAGGTCGGCTTCGAGGATGGTGTCCCTGTATCACTGGATGGCAGCATCACCGACCCGCTCGAACTTATCGTCAAGCTGAACGAAATCGGTGGAGCTCATGGGGTGGGGCGCGCGGACATGGTCGAGGACCGCCTGGTCGGTATCAAGAGCCGCGAGGTTTACGAAGCACCCGCGGCCACCATTCTGCATACCGCGCACCGGGCGCTGGAAGCGCTCACACTCAGTCGCGAGACCCTGCTCTTCAAAGAGCCTCTCTCTCAAGAATATGCGCAACTAATCTATGAGGGTCTGTGGTTCACCAGGCTCCGGGAGGCGCTGGACGAGTTCTTCGCTCACCTCCAGCAGGTGGTCACGGGGAGCGTGCGGATGAAGCTGTACAAAGGAAACTGCACCGTCATAGGCAGACAGTCGCCTTTCTCCCTCTACGAGTTGGACCTGTCCACCTACGGCCCCAAAGATACCTTTCCACATGCCTCCGCAGAGGGCTTCATCGATATCTGGCGACTGCGTCTGAAGCAAGAGGCCAGGCAGAGGAAGAAGCTCGAAGAGCGCTAGGACGGGAAGCTCGAAGACCACAAGGCAAGCCATGACACCGAACCCTCCCGTTGCTGAAATCATTGCCATCGGAAGCGAACTGGTGCGAGGTGATGTTGTCGATACGAACTCCTCCCATATTGCGCGCCGATTAGCGGATATAGGCATCGAGACCCACTTCTATTCGGTGGTGGGCGATGTCGCGCCTCAGATAGTAGAGGTGCTCGAGAATGCCTGCCGGCGCTCCGACCTCATCATAGTCACCGGTGGACTGGGTCCTACCAAAGACGACATCACGCGCCAGGCTGTCGCCAGTGTGAGCCAAACAAAGCTGGTGTTCGACCAGGCCTCCTGGGACCATATCGAACAACTTTTCAGGCATCACGGCTATACGTTCACCGACAACAACCGCGCCCAGGCCATGATACCCGAAGGTGCCTCGGTCATTCCCAATCCCCGGGGCACAGCGCCGGGCTTCAGCCTCGAGATTAGCTCCGCGCTACTCATTACGCTGCCCGGCGTCCCCGGTGAGATGCAGGCAATGTTGGAAGCATCCGTGATTCCCGACCTCGTCAGCCGGAGGTTGGGCAGGGGCGCAAGTGTCAGGCGCAAGCTCAACATGTTCGGCGAGGGAGAATCGTCCATTGATAGCAAGGTTGGTCAATGGTTAGCGCCGAGTGGAAACCCGAGCGTAGGTATCACCGCGCGGGCAGGCGTCATTACCATCGCCCTGCAAGCGACGGCGGCAGACGAAGAGAGCGCCCGCAACCTCATCGCGGAGCCTGAAAAACGGATTCGCGCCGCACTCGGTGAGTTGGTCTTTGGCAGCGACGATGAGACACTACAGGAGGCCGTTGCAAAGCTCCTTGTCGCTCAAGGTCTCAAGATTGCTGTGGCTGAATCCTGCACCGGCGGTCTCTTGATGAGCCGATTAGTCGAGGTACCCGGGATATCGCAGGCGCTGATGGGCGGGGTGGTAGCCTACAGTAACGACATCAAGGGAGACAAACTGGGAGTTTCTCAGGAGCTTCTCGATGAGAAAGGCGCCGTGAGCTCTGAGGTTGCTCAAGCGATGGCAGCAGGCGTCCGAGAGCACTTCTCAGCCGACCTGGGTGTGGCCATCACCGGTATTGCCGGCCCCACAGGAGGAACCCCCGAGAAACCAGTGGGCCTGGTCTATATCGCCCTTGTCCACGAAGGTGGCTCGGAGGTGCGTGCATGCCACTTCCGAGGCGGACGAGCTGACATCCGCTCCCGCTCCGTATCCACCGCGCTCAACCTGCTGCGCCTACACCTGCTTCACCGCCAAGCCAGTCAATAGTCCGAGCGCTATTGGCACCATCTTGTCCCGGCATCTTCGTTGAAACCGTCCTTCTCAAAAGGTATAATCGTGTGCGCAGATGGGAGGGTGCAAGGATGAAACGAACGCTTGCCGACCGCTTCAACAAGCTCCGAGAGCTCATCCGTCATCACGACCACAAATACTATGTCGAGAACTCGCCCGAGGTCAGTGACCACGACTATGACATGCTCCTCAAAAAGCTCCAGGAGCTTGAGGAGAAGCACCCAGAGCTTGTCACCCCCGATTCCCCCACCCAGCGGGTGGCCGGTGAGCCCCTGGAATCCTTCCCCACCGTCCTCCACCGCGTCCCCATGCTTTCCATCGACAACACCTATACCGCTGACGAACTCAGCGAGTTCGACCGGCGCATCACCCGCATGTTAGGCGGCGAGAAATGCGAGTATGTGGTGGAGCCGAAGTTCGATGGGGTGGCAGTCACACTTCTATATGAGGAGGGCATCCTGGTGCGCGGCGCTACCCGAGGCGACGGACAGCGTGGCGACGACATCACCGCCAACCTGCGCACCATTCACGAAATCCCCCTTCGCCTTCGCCATGATAAGCACGTCGCCCCTCCCTCGCTGCTCGAAGCCCGGGGCGAGGTTTATATGCCCACGCCTGCTTTTCGTAAGCTTAACGAGGAACGCGCCGAGGCTGGAGAACCCAGCTTTGCCAATCCGCGCAACGCCACTGCCGGGTCGCTGAAGCTCCTCGACCCCCGTATCACGGCCGGGCGGAAGCTTTCCATATTCTTCTATGATGTAGGTGACTACGAAGGCCCGCCCCTCGAATTCCACCACCAGACCCTGGCGCTCTTCAAAGCGCTGGGCCTGCGCGTTAACCCCCACATTAAGCGCTGTCCCGACATCCATACCGTCATCGACTACTGCAACCGTTTCCAGGACCAGCGCTACAAGCTCGAATACCAGATTGATGGCATGGTGGTCAAAGTCGATTCCCATCGGCAGCGGGAAGCGCTCGGTCGCACCGCCAAGTCACCTCGCTGGATGATGGCCTACAAGTACCCGCCAGAGCAGGCGGCCACCCGGGTCTTGAGCATCGACGTGCAGGTGGGAAAGACGGGGACGCTGACACCGGTGGCCAATCTCGAACCCGTCTTCCTCGCCGGTACCACCGTCAAGCGGGCGACGCTGCACAATGCCGACGAAATTGCGCGCAAGGACATTCGCGTCGGCGACCACGTCTTCATCGAGAAAGCGGGCGAGATCATCCCCCAGGTGGTCAGTGTCATCACCTCCAGGCGCACAGGCAAGGAAAAACCTTTCCAAATGCCCGGGAAATGTCCGGTCTGTGGCAGAGAGGTAGCCAAGGACCCGGAGGGTGTCTATCACCGCTGCACGAATCTCGCCTGCCCGGCGCAACTGAAGCAGCGCCTGCGCTACTTTGCTCACCGCAATGCGCTGGACATCGACGGACTGGGCATTGCCCTCATCGAACAACTGGTGGACCGGGGATTGGTCAAGGACGTGGCCGACCTGTACACACTCACCAAGGAGGACATTACAAACCTGGAACGCATGGGAGACAGGTCCGCCGACAATCTGCTTCTGGGTATCGAAACCAGCCAAGGGCGCGGACTGGAGCGCCTGCTCGGCGGACTGGGCATCTTGCACGTTGGAGGCACGGCGGCGGCGGCTCTGGCTTCCGAGTTCGGTTCTCTGGACAAGCTCGCTCGCGCTACCGAAGAAGACCTGCAAATCATCCCGGCTATCGGCCCCGTGATTGCCAGGAGTGTTGCCCACTTCTTCCACAGCTCCCAGAACCGTCAGGTGCTTGAAAAGCTGAAAGCCGCGCACGTCAATATGGAAGCCCGTCGCGCGCGACCAACTGCCGCTCACGTATTTGAGGGTAAGGCCTTCGTGATTACGGGAACCCTCGAAAACTACTCCCGCCAGGAGGCAGAGGACCTTGTCAAAAGCCTGGGCGGGAAGACGACCTCCAGCGTCAGCCGAAAAACGGACTACCTTGTGGTCGGTGAAAATCCGGGCTCCAAATTGGAGGAAGCGCAACAACTGGGCATCGAGATTCTCTCCGAAGCCGCATTCCAGAAATTAGTGAACCAGTAACACAGCGAGCCCGCACCAGAGGCGCGCCCAGTTTTCCTTTGACACTCTTCCACCTACCCCCTAACATTCTTGCAAGGACCTGAGAAGACGGTTCGGAATGGACATCAGGCGCCGTTACCTTTGACCAGAAAGGAGCAGGTGGAATGCGCGGTTACAAGAGTGGGCAATGGTTGGTTATTTCGGTCGTAGTATTGGGCATGGCGCTCACGTCTTTCGCTGCTGAAGGTGTTGCCCCGCAGGCTACCCGGGATGTGGTCACCGGGGACGATGTTCTCATCCGCAGCGGCCCGGGCAAGGAACACAGCGCCATCGGACGACTGTACAGGGGAATGCAAGTCAAGGTGCTCAAGGTTCAAGGTGAGTGGGCTCAAATTGAGCTTCCTCCACAGCGTTTTTCCTGGGTCAATAAGGAGCTGCTGAACTTCATCGACGAACGCTCGGCACAGGTGAAGGAATCAGGGGTCTATATCCGCAGCGGCCCAGGCACCGATTTCGCCGAACTGGGTCAGATTCAGCAGGGCTTCAAGGTGAATATCGAGCGAGAATTGGCGGGCTGGTGCCGAGTGACACCCGCCGAGCCCACCACCTGGGTCAGCACTCGATACCTGAAAAAAACTGCGGCGGGAGAGGTGATGGTCTTACCTCCGGTAATAGGCGAGCCTACAGAGG
>SDBU01000291.1_pt1 | contig 72013 bp, 70 predicted proteins | sample 2277071 | NCBI WGS metagenome assembly SDBU01 (sample SAMN10397929, study PRJNA504765) | marine sediment metagenome | isolation source: marine sediment core GS08_GC12, 126 cmbsf | place: Arctic Ocean: Gakkel Ridge, Loki's castle | collected 2008 | reverse complement strand
CTGACCACGACCAGGGTGGGTGGCCTGAACGGCCAGCCGAGTTGGGATGAGGCCGTGGCATTTGTGCTCCAGCATCGGTCGTGAGAGCGACGCGCCAGTTGCCCAGGCCAAGGGCCCTCTTGGCCCGGTAGCCGGCGCCTGGACTTGGACAGACGAAACCCCAAGAGGATGCCTGATCAGAGGGGTCGCCCCTGGGTGAGGTAGGTGTTGTGATGAAGAGGAACAGGGATCATGTCGTTGATCAGAGAGATCGCCGCCTGCTGCGCGATCTGGCCAGGCGGGTCGCAGAGATCGCCAGTCTTCCCATAATGGCCCAGCGCCGTGAGATGTGGACGCGCCACAATCGCCTGGAGCGGGTGCGGCCGATGATCCTCGTCTTTCCCGAAGGCGCGTGGCGCGAGCTGTTGCCCCCTTCCGAACTGGAATGCCAGGGCGAGAACGCTCGAGAGATCGAACGGATACTGCGCAGGACCATCTACTACCATCGGCATATCCATGACGATGCGGTGATTGAAGGCCAATGGATCGTTCGGAAACGGATCACGGACTCTGGCTGGGGCCTGGTCCCCAGGCAAATTTCCAGCGACAAGCCAACTGGGGCCTGGGCCTTCGACCCGGTCATTAAGGAGCCAGCCGATCTCGAGAGACTCCGATTCCCCATTGTGTCCTATGATGAGGAGGGCACCAAGAGGGACCTGGAACAGGCCCAAGACCTTCTCGGCGATATTCTGGAGGTCAAACTGAAAGGGGTGTCGCACGTATCGTTTCATCTCATGAGCTTGTACACTGGCCTCCGAGGTCTGGAACAGGTGATGTGGGACATGTGCGACAATCCCAACATGCTGCATGAGGCCGTGGCCTTTCTCGAGGAGGGGCACCGTCGGCTTGTGGAGCAATATGTCGATATGAACTTGCTCAGCCTGAACAACGATGGCACCTATCACTCCTCGGGCGGCGTGGGCTACACGACGGAACTGCCCAGACCGGGCTACGACCCGGAGAAGGTGCGACCCTGCGACATCTGGGCTTCTGCGGAGGCTCAGGAGATGGCGCAGGTGTCCCCAGGAATGCACGCCGATTTCATCTTGCCCTATGAGAAGCGGCTCCTCGCACCCTTCGGACTCAACGGCTATGGGTGCTGCGAAGACCTGACCGACAAGATGGATGATGTCCTTACCATCCCCAATCTCCGACGAATCTCGATCTCTCCCTGGGCTGACGTGGATCGCTGCGCTGAAAGGCTGGGACCGGACTATATCTTTTCGTGGAAGCCTCACCCGTCCTATCTGGTGGGCAACTTCGACTGGTCAGGCATTCGCGCATACATGAAACACACCCTGGACGTGACCAGGGGCTGCGTCATCGAGATGATCCTGAAGGATACCCACACCTGTGAGCACGATCCCGAGCGTTTCACCATGTGGACCGACATCGCCCAAGAACTGGTAGCTCAGTATTGACCACCTGACGCGTCGGCCGCGCATCTCATCGCCCCTCAGCGGTGCTGGCGACAGTAGGTCACATACGCCATGCCAAACTCATCACGACCGAGCAGCAGGTCCGCGATGAGGACGACCTTGCGCGAGGATCTGGGATCTGCGATGGGAGCGTTCACTCCCGCGAACAAGGCCATGGCCAGAAAGAACCCGTTGACCGACTCGCGGTCTGGCAGCCCAAAGGAGATGTTGCTGGCCCCCAAGGTCATGTTCACTCCCAGTTGCTCGCGCACCCCCCGGATTGCGTCCAGGGTCACCATAGCTGTCTTGCTATCGGCGCATATGGCCAGCGCCAGGCAATCGATGATGACATCGTGGCGCGGAATGCCCAACGCCTCGGCGCGCTCCACGATCTTGGTGGCGATGGCCACCCGCGTGGCAGCGTCGCTGGGGATGCCCGAATCGTCCATGGTCAGGGCGATGACCGCAGCCCCATACTCTTTGACCAGCGGCAGGACCTGTTCCAGCTTCTTTTCCTCTCCATTGACCGAGTTGATGAGCGCTTTGCCTTCGTAGACATCAAGAGCAGCGCGCAACGCCTCGACATTTGGCGAATCCAGGCAAAGAGGTACGTCGGTGACCTCACAGACAGCCTTCACCGCAAGGGGCAACAGTTCCACCTCATCGACCCCCGCCGCCCCGACGTTTATATCAAGAACGGCAGCTCCCTGCTCAACCTGAGACCGCGCCAGACGGCGCACCCGGCCCATGTCCTTCGCGAGCAATGAGGCGGCCAGCCGCCTCTTCCCGGTGGGGTTTATGCGCTCACCGATGATGACCGCGGGATGTTCCGGACCCACAATGACTTGCCTGGTCTTGCTCCAGATCCTGGTCTCCATTGGCATCCATCCTCCTGCGATGCAGTTCGCACTGCGTCTGGGCGCGACAGGCGTTCGACCGCCAACACCCAGCGCTCTCCTCCGAGGCGCAAATTCTTTGGGTCAGCAATGCATCCCCTATTCATCCCCAGTGCCTGGCCAGCCGCTTATCACACCGTTCCTGATGAGAAAGCGCCTGGCAACATCCCCAGGTCTCTCTGCTTCCACAGCGACCCGGCGATTGAGCTCGACCATGGCCTCCTGGGTCAGCAGGTTCGTGATCTGGCCCAAGGTTGCGGCTAATCCTGGCCGCTCTTGCAGGAGTGGCGTCCGCACTGCAACCGACAGATTCGACCCTTGGAAGAAGCCTCGGTCATCGTCTAACGAACGGAGGTTGCCTGATGCCATCTCGCCGTCAGTGGAAAAGCCCACGGTGCAATCGCATTCTCCCCGCGCGAGGGCCTGGTAACCTTCGGACATCGACATGAGATGGACCTGGCCCTCATCAAAGCGCAGACCGTAGAAGCGTTCCATGCCCCGAATCCCACCCACCGCACCGTAAAGTTGCTCGGGGACGCAAAGACTGAGGTACGGGGCCACCCTGTCCATATGGCGCACCAGGTCTGTGATGCTGGCGATGTCCTTGCTCTGAGCGTCTGGTTCGCGCATCAGCAGGACAAGCCTGCGCTGGCAAGGAGCAACGGGAAGCCAGACGATTCCATTCTGCGCGTCTTCCTGGCGAACTCTCTCGTAGAGCTCTCCGGGCTCAGCAATGGGCTGGTCGTGTCCCAGGTGCGACGCCCAGGTGTCGCCGGTGTACTCCCAGCAGATATCGACGTTGCCGGCCTCGAGAGCAGCCCGCGCCATCCACGGCCTGCCCAGTCCCGTCTTGTCTATCACCGAGTAGCCGGCCGCTTCCAAGGCCAACACAGTAATCTGGCCAAGTACCAGTTGCTCCGGCGAATCGGCGCTGGCCACCACTATCGGCAACTGCTTTCGACCGTGGGAGCCGCAGCTCACCAGAAGCAGCAACACCAGCGAGTACGCAAGGGCGATTCTCTTGATCATGACGCCATGCAGCTTCTCGCCACCTAACATGCGCCCTAGCCTTCCATGACATAGTACCGATCCTCGAGCCAGCACTTATCGAGCGCGATCTGACCGCTGCTCATGTCTCGAAGCGCGTCGGCAACCTGGCGCGCGCGCTCATAGGGCACGGCCTCGCTCATCAGGCGCTACTCCCCCCTGGTGGCTCTCGCTCTGGAACTCGCGTATTCTAGGATCAGGCGTCATGCCTGTCAATCGGATGGACGCGTTGGGCGACACCGGCAGGCCTCGAGGCCCGCCAGCGCAAGCACTGATGAGATTTGTCTCGCCGGCGATATCGTGTTAAAATGAAACCGAAGTGGGTGCGTGGCTCAGTTGGTCAGAGCGCACGGTTCACATCCGTGAGGTCACTGGTTCGAGTCCAGTCGCGCCCACTGAGGCCCTTTCCGCTTCAGGAAAGGGCTTTCTCCTGACTGCGTGCGGGCGTCGGGCATCCCTGCCAGCGCCATTCCCTGACGTGGCAAAGACCCACATCGGCAGGAATGGCTTTACAGAGTTGAGCTGTAGTGCTACTATACCTCCGAAGGCAATGGATGGCCGAGTACCTGAGGAGAGTGATACTTATGAGAGGACCGCCAAGTCCCCTTCTGGCAGCACTTGATCAGATCCCCCCCCTGCCGCAGGTAACTACGCGGGCGATGGCACTCATCCGCGACCCGGAGTCTTCGCGGTCTGATTTGAGCCGCGTCCTCGCGATGGATCAGGGGATGACCGGGGTGTTCTTGCGCATGGTCAATTCCGCCTACTATGGCCTGTACCGGCGTGTCACGTCGCTGAACGAAGCCGTCGGCTACCTGGGATACGAGACCGTCAAAGGCGTCATCTTTGCTCTGTCGGCGCGCAATATCCTCGCCCGGCCGCTCCCCTCCTATTTGCTCGAACGATATGCCTTGTGGAAGCACTCGCTGGCCACCGCTGTCGGCAGTGACTGGATTGCCAGCAAGCATCGCATCACCCCTCGCAACGAAGTATACGTGGCTGGCCTGTTGCACGACGTTGGCAAAACCGCGCTCGACGTCATGCTGGGACACCAGGCCTACTGGCTAAAGGATCTGAAGGACGAGCCGAACCAAGAGGCCTGGACCAAGGCCGAGCGAGACATCACTGGCTATGATCATGCAGAGGCGGGGGCCTTCGTGGCCAGGAGATGGAACCTTCCCGATCGGATCGTCGAGGCCGTTGCCTGTCATCACCGTCCGGAACGGGCCGAGATCGATCCTCGCTTCACCTCAGTCGTTCATATCGCCAACACCAGCGCGCTGATAGCTGGCATCGGGCTCGGAGTGGACAGCGTGCAATACGATTTCAGCGAGTTCGCTGTCGGCCTGCTCGGCTGGTCTGAGCGAGACCTCGAAGGGCTGATAGGGGTCATGCAGGGAGCCGTGCAAGAAGCTGACGAGACCTTGGATATGTGAGTTGGCCTCACCCGGCGAGAACTCCTGGAGTCTTGATCGCCAGATTCCGATGCCTGTTGCGGAAGATGTGTTTGCCATGAACCATGAGCTATCGCGGGCCAGTCTGGAGGCACATCTCACAACACGAGTGATTGGCAGGCACCTGGAGCTACACGGCGAGATCGACTCGACCAACACACGGGCCGTGACCCTGGCCCGCGAGGGAACCCCTGACGGCACCTTGGTTCTGGCCGAGCGCCAGACCCGCGGACGGGGAAGACTCGGGCGACGTTGGTTTGCTCCCAAGGGCACATCCTTGCTCCTGTCCCTGGTATTGCGTCCCAAGCTCCTTCCGAGGCAGGCCCTGCGGGCGATGATGATCTGCTCTCTGGCCACCGTTGAGGCCATCAGAAGGACCAGCGGGCTTTCCGTTCAGGTAAAGTGGCCAAACGACATAGTAGCGCACGGCGCAAAGCTGGGCGGCTTCCTCACCGAACTGGGGCTGCGCGGCCGGCAGTTGGACTATGTCGTGGTAGGCATGGGGCTCAACGTCAACCTGGACATCTCCGCTCTGCCCGCATGGCCGACCCCGCCCACAAGCCTCTCAGCCGTAGTGGGACACCCTGTCTCGCGACTCGAGCTCTTGGTGGCAATCCTGGAAGAGATCGAGACGCGCTACGACAAGATGTGCGCTGGCTGGTCACCTCACCAGGAATGGCGCGAGCATCTGGCGACTCTGGGGCAGCTAGTGTGCGTGACTGGCTCGCAAGGATCCATCGAGGGGGTGGCCGAGGACGTTGACCAGGACGGTGCGCTGTTGGTGCGTACCGGCGATGGTGAGCTCCGCCGCGTGCTGGCCGATGATGTCACGCTTCGAGGTCACCCACCTCTCCGACGGACTCCTCGCATCCCAGGATGACCTGCAGAATCGGGCTTAGCTATTGACAAGAGTCAATCCATATGTTATAATAGTTAAGGAAGGGATTGATATTCTTTAGCAGAGACCACGCTCCTGAGGGAGGCGAGCTGCGAATGGCTTATCCTGTGATCGGACGTTGCCCCGTCTGCAGCGAACCGCTGGAAGCGACCCGTCTCTACTGTCCCCACTGTGATACCGCCGTTGAGGGACACTTTTGCCTGGGTCGATTCCACTATCTCGCGCCCGAGCAGTTGCTCTTTGCGGAGACCTTCATCCGCTGCGCAGGCAAGATCAACAGAGTTGAGGAGGAATTGGGCATCTCCTACCCCACAGTGCGCGGCCGTCTCCACGATCTGATCCGTGCCCTGGGCTACGAGGTAGGTGAAGACACCACTCTATCTAGCAGGCAGCGCAAGGAGATCCTGGCCAGGCTCGCAGAGGGTGAGATCGATTCCGACGAAGCCTTCAGACTCCTCAAGGTTAGGTCAGCATGATTGCCGATGCGGCGGAAAAGCGCCATGGGACCAGTCACATACGGCCCTTCGTCCTGCGTCGCGATCTTGAAGGGCTGGCCACGCTTATCGAGAGGGCTTTCGGCCGAGAGCTGACCGTCACCGGGAGCCAGATCGTCCACGAAATGAGGAGAATGGTGTCGTTGGGCGCCATGCTCTGGGCCGCGAGCCTCTTCATTCAGCCCTTCCGCGGATTCGTGTGGATGGAGGGCGACAGGCTTGTGGGAAATGTTACCCTCGCAGAGGAAGAGGACCATCCGGGCATCTGGACCGTAAGCAACGTGGCCGTCTTGCCCGAGTTCCACGGACGGGGCATCGCGGGGCATCTCGTGGACACGGCGATTGCCTATGTGCGGCGCCACCACGGTAGACGTATCCTTTTGCAGGTGCTCGCCGATAACCAGCCCGCCCAAGCGTTGTATCGACACCGGGGCTTTGTCGTCTTTGACATCGTCCACGAGCTGGGTCTGGCTGAAGGTGACTGGCCTATCTCCGTTGGGCCCACCCCGGTCCCCCTACGGCCTGTCGGTGCCAGAGACTGGCGCACCCTCTATCGTCTCGTCGAGGCCACCACGCCGGGTGGCCGCTTTCAAAGTCCCATCCATCCCCGCTGCTTTCGTCGCGGCTTCTGGTGGCGGTTGACCCAACGTGTCCAGAGCACCCTGGGTGGGCCTCAGCACCTGGAGCTTGTGGGTGAGTGCGAGGGCGAGATCGTGGCCTACGGTCACATGAGCGTCCAGCCATCCGAGGCCTGCTACGAGATGACGCTGAACGTGGCACCTGGCCACCGGGGCAGGTGGGAACTGCCTTTGGTCGAGGGCCTCATTGGCATGGCCCACCCTGTGCGTCGGCGGCGCTTGCGAGCACGCGTCTCTTCCTCTCATCCCGAGGCACTGCGAGCGCTGAAGGAGCTCGGCTTCACCATGCTGCGAACCCTGAGTCAGATGGGACTGGTGGTGGTCTGAGGGGGAGTTTTCTGCCGGTTCCCGACGTGCGGGACGAGGGCGGGCTGGCTGAGCCTTCCACCGTCGCCCCAGGCAAGTGACGATTCTCAGTGGAGGAGTGCAATGAGTGGCTCGTCATCCAGACTGGGAGGAGAACAGTCATGACCACAGACCAGGAACGCATGCAGATCCTGAAGATGATCGAGAGCGGGCGCATCACCGCCGAGGAAGGGGCAAAGCTCCTGGGGGCGATCGACGAGGCCACTGCCCGGGAGCAGTCGGAGGCCGAGGAAGCGGCGCCGCGGTGGTTTCGGGTTCGAGTGACCGACATGCATACCGGCAGGAACAAGGTGAGCGTGAACATCCCTTTCGACCTGGTCAACGTTGGAATACGCATGGGAGCCAGGTTCGCCCCTGGCAAAGGCGACATCGCCAAAGAAGTCTCGGATGCCGTCAACCAGGGGCTTCGGGGCAAGATCATTGAGGTGGAAGACCAGGACAAGGGCGAGCGCGTCAGCATCTATGTGGAGTAGAAAGATGACCAGCCAAGAACGTGAGCAGACTTTTCAAGTCGGTGAAGAGTGTACCGTGGTCGTTGAGACCGCCTCCGGCGATCTGGAGGTGAGTGGATGGAACAAGCATCAGGTGGAGGTGTGCTCCCCGGGTGGGGAGGTCACCGTGGAGCAGGACGGCCCGAGGCTCAAGATCAGGACTGCTCCAGCCAACGATCTGACGCTCCGTGTCCCGCACTTCTCTGATGTCAAGGCTCGCCTGGCGAGCGGCGACGTTCGGCTTGCGGACATGTCCGGGACGGCGAGCATCAAGACCATGTCTGGTAATGCTGTAGCCACGAACCATCGTGGCGATCTCCTGATTCACACCGTCTCGGGGAACGTCTCGCTGCGCTCGTGTGCCGTGACCGGCCTCGATCTCCGCACGATCAGCGGGCGGTGCCTGGTCGAATCAGAGCTCGACCAGGAAGGAACCTACCGTCTGCGCAGCGTCAGCGGCGATCTGCGCCTGCTCATCCCCGAGGATCAGCAGTGCACCGTGTGCATGCGTTCACTGTCTGGACGACTGCGCTGCAGGCTGCCGCACAGCACGCCGCGTCGCCGCCGGCGCGAGACTGAGGTGTTGATCAATGGCGGCGGGGTAGAGTTCTGGGTCAGAACCACCAGCGGGAACGCCGTGGTCAGGGCCGCCAAGCATCTTGCTGAGTCCGAGGTCCAACCGGCCCGTGCTCCAGAGGGCGCCACGCCTGGGGACTTTTCGCCAGAGACCGAGCCCTTTGGTCTCGACAAAGGCGAAGCCGACGAAACTGCTGCCTCCTCATCCACGGCCGCGCGACGGATGGAGATCCTCCGAGCCATCGAGGAGGGCGAGCTGAGTGTGAGTGAGGGGCTGGACAAACTGGAGCAACTGGACTAGGACTTGCTGGAAACGTTCGTGTTGCGCACTGTCTGGAGCGTAGTCAGGTCGGCGCAACGGGCCGGGGATCGCGCCCACCGAGACGCGGCCGGTGAGCACGCGTCAGTACCTATCAATAGGTGTCACAGGTAGCCGTCCTGGATGCGACTAAGGAGCGGCCATGAGAAAGCTAGCACTTCGCTGGGTCATCAACGGTGCCGCCGTCTATACCGCTATACGGGTGGTTCCGGGCATCAGGGCCGAGGGTGGTCTGATCACCTATTTCGCGATGGCCCTCATTCTGGGCCTGGTGAACGCGATCATCGCTCCGGTGATCAAGCTCCTCACCTGTCCCCTGATACTTCTGACTCTGGGGTTGTTTACCCTGGTCATCAACGGGTTGATGCTCTGGCTGGCCAGCATCATTGGCGCGAGTGTGGGGATTGGATTCTACGTCGATGACCTTGCTGCCGCCTTTTTTGGTGCGCTGGTGATCAGTGTGGTCAGCTTCTTGCTGAGCGTGCTGACCGGCATCAACCGTGAGGACCGCCGCAAAGACCGGAAGAAGTAGCGTCAGGTACGGAGCTGTTCGAGGGGCCAACGCCAGATCAGAGACTCTTGCCCAAGCGGGGTTTGGCGGCCTACTCTCTATTGCGTCCTTCTCCTGTCCCAGAGTCCAAGGTTCGCGGCGCGACGGAAACTGCGCAGTGCCAGGAGCAGTGCCCCCATACCCCAGGCAATGAAGAGCGCAGCCCGCAGGGGGCGAGGGATAAACTGCAAGGTCACATAGTAGACAAAGTCGGGGAAGGGCTGGACGCGGTAGAGGTGGGTTAGCATGTAGGCGATGCCCAGACTGAGGCCTACTGCACCCAACACGAGGAAGCTCAGCCAGCGCGCGATATCCCGTAGCTGAAGACGTGAGCTGCGCACGCGGGCCTGGATACTCCGAGCCAAGGGCGAAGTGACCGTGATGGTGGGCAGAGCCTCAGGAGTTGCGTAGAGGACCTCGCGCGGAGGCGCTGGGCGGGCCGGATCGCGAGGATGTCCCAGTTGCTGTTTGATCTCCTCTTCGACGGTGACATAGTGCACGGCCGTGGTCAGATCGGCAGCGATGGGGCAATCCTTGTAGGCTGGAGAATCGCCCAACACCTCGCCGATACTGCGTGCGCAGAGCACGACAAAAGGTCGAACACCGGCGGCGTGAGCCGGCAACAGATCCTGCTCCGCATCCCCCAGCAGGTAGCACTCCTCAAGGCGCAGGTCGAACCGGGAGGCAGCAACCCAAAGACTGGTGGGCGATTCGGCCCAGCACCTGCAGAGCTCCCCAGAGCCGTGCCCGCAAGAGATCAGCCCGTCCACACGCCCCCCGGCAGCCTGCACCTGCTCAACAAGGGTTTCCAGACCCTGGTCGCTGGCCTCACCATCCCGCCCGTGCGGAACGGGGTCAAAGAGAAAGAGCAATGTGTCCTCGTTGGCCAGCAACCGGATTGCCTCAAGCGTGGCAGGCATAAGGTGCCAGGTGTCGGGGGCACTCTTGAGATCGATATGGCTATCGCGCAGAACGCAGTTCCGGTGAACGAATACTGCCTTCATCTGTCTCTGACCGCCTCAACCAGCAAGCATGTCGTGCCCATCCTCTTTTCCCGCTGGTTTGCTCGGGGCGCGAGGCCCCAGACTCCTGGGCCGCCGGCACCGAGTACCACAGGCCGCTTCAATGCTCTGTATGACTGCCAAATGCCCGTCAAAACCGGGCCTCGCTTCCCGCCCGTCTCAGGGAAGCGCCTCTGCCGTCGTGCTGGCGTCCGTCTCTCTCGCGGTCGGCGGGCCGACGACCTCCCGTGGCGACAGTGCCAGGGGTTCCAGTTCCTCACCGGCCATCACCACCTGTCCCTGGAACACCCCCCCTTCATCTATCAGGAGAGAGGCCACACGGACATCGCCCCATACCCGCCCGCCCGACAGTATCTCTAGGCGTCCTCGTGCTGTGATATCACCGCGCACCGCGCCCCACACCTGGATCGAATCGGCCACAATATCTGCCAAGACCTTGGCCGATGGCCCGATGATCACATTGCCTGCCGTCTCGATACGGCCTTCCTCATACACGCCGTCGATGCGGATGTTGCCATCCGACCTGAGTATGCCTTGATAAGTGGTGTTCGGCCCCAAGATGGTCTCCATCTTGCCGCCCACCATGCCCGGCGTCCTATTCTTTTTGAACAATGGTGCAGCCTCCCCGACCCGGGTGCCCGCTGCCACAGACTCCCGAACGCACCCCGGCTTCCAATGTTGAATGCTGATCTGATCCATCACGAGAGCACCCCGATGCGGTGCCTCGCACATGCCAATGCTAGCCCAAGACCATCCCTTTGTCAACCCAGGCCCTTCCAAACACCTGCACGGGTGCCAAGTGCAGAGCAGAATCGCTGCTGAGTGAGGAGCGTTATCTCAGGCGGTCAGAGCTTTGTGGACACCGCGTGCGCCTGCAGCCAGCCAGCCCTGGAAGCGCTCCGCCAGGGCTTGACATAGAACATATGTTCCCTCATAATAGAGATAGGCAGAGGATATCTGGAAAGGAGACCCTTCCATGCGAGATGAGACTACTCTGTCCGTGCGCCAGAGAAAGATGCTCGGAATGCTACGCGACTTTACCAGAGAGTTCGGCTATCCGCCTACCATCCGCGAGATCGGCGCAAAGGTGGGCATCTCCTCGACCTCAGTGGTGAGCTACAATCTCCAGGCGTTGGAGCGCAAGGGGTACCTCGAGCGAGATCGAGTCGTGTCCAGAGGATTGCGCCTGCTGCATACGGAGATGGACGAATTCGACGAGCGACACCACGGCGCTGACTCCGGCCTCCTGGTGAGCCTTCCCCTGTATGGCGTCATCGCTGCCGGGGAGCCCATCCCGGTGCCCGATAGCGACCTCCCTGACAGCGAGCTTGAGCGCATTTCCATCACCACCGAGCTCCTGAAGGAGACCGACAGAGCCTATGCCTTGCGCGTGCGCGGCGATTCCATGATCGATGCCCTGATCGACGATGGCGACATCGTCATCATGCGCCATCAGCGAACTGCTGAAAACGGCGACCTGGTTGCGGCCTGGCTCAAGGATGAGAAGGAGACAACTCTCAAACGCTACCATCTGGATAGAGACCGCGGCCTCGTTCGGCTGCAGCCAGCCAACCCGGCCATGGAGCCGATCTACGTTGACCCCAGCAACCTGGAAATCCAGGGGAAGGTTGTGCTGGTCATCCGGCAATTGGACTAAGCCGTCGGGGTGCGCTGCCTTGGCGGGCTCCAGGAGCCGCTGTTGGGCCTCGGTGGCTTCGTGGCCGAGCCTGTGGCGCTCTCCAGGATGTTTCACAGCCACACACACCTTGTCCAGTGGGCTGAGCTCAGCCCAACTGCAACCTGTTTGATCGAAGCCCCTCGCAGGGCCAAGGCAACAGTCGGAGTGACGACGCTTTGTCCCAGGGCGACCGGTCGTTGACTTGGGCCTCTGCAAAGACTGTCATAGCTGATCCTTGGTCCACCTACTCACCCACGTTGGGGGACGGACGTGGGGGAAGTGTCAGCGTCTTGACTCATGCTTTATGCTGCAGTGGTTGACGCTGCCGATCTATTATACTATAATGGGTGCGGTGGTTCCCCGCTTCCCACATGCAACAGCGCGTTGGCAACGGCGCTTTGACCGGCGAACTAGCTTCCCAGAGGGTGCCATGAAGGTTCCACTTCGGTCCGCCTGCATCAGCCTGGTCCTTGTGACGGTGCTCTTTCTGGTGCCCTTGTCGGTCCGCGCCGATGAGGACACGGCGGCGGTGATCGAATCTGAGGTGCTCTTGACCGCCGACCTTCCAGCGAGCACGTCACCATACGGCCTCACAGTGCAAGCCACCTCTGTGCCTGGCGTCCCATATCGCTACCTGCTCACTATCGCCAACCTCTCAGAGTGGTCATTCGACTCCCTCTACATCCTGGACCGCTACTTCTCGGACGATCCAGATCAAGAGGAGATCGTTCACGAATGGTTTCCCCAACCCCTTGCTCCAGAGCAGTCTGTGTCTTTTCTCATCAGCTTCCTGGACGGTCCGTTCTCAGGCGGCTGCCACCAGATGGAGATCAGCCTGGCGGATGGGCTGGGAACCATTCTGATGGACTGCAGCGGCCCGGGCACAACCACGATCTGGAATGTGCCCTTGACCGAGGATATGATGACGTATCTGCGCAAGCCGGTGCTCACCCGAACCGAACCGACGGGCCGCAGCAAGCTCGGAATCCACCTCACCAGGAACAGTTCGCCCACGATCATGGAGTGGGTCCGGGAGGCCCGTCCAGCGGTGGTGGTTTCCCTGGGCGATATGGCGTTCCTGGCCGACGTCAAGACTATCTCTCCGGGAACCGTAACCATCGCCCGATTTGTGGAGGGAGATCAGTCGCTTGAAGGCGATCCAGCCGAGCGAGCACGGCAGTTCGTTGCTGAATATGCCAGCACTTATCTGGAGAGCCCTGGCGTCGATTACTGGTTGGGATGGAACGAGCCCACCATAGACAGTGTTGCGGCCATGGAGTGGTATGCCGCCTTTGAGATCGAGCGCACCATTGCCATGGCTGAGTTGGGCCTCAAGGTGGCGGTGGGCAATTTCTCAGTCGGGACGCCAGAGCCAGCCGAGTTCGAGGCCTTCTTGCCGGCGCTGGCCGTGGCCATGGTGCATGAGGGCATTCTGGCGTTGCACGAGTACTCGGCGCCCACCATGCACACCGGACTGGGGGCCGCCATCCCCGGTCTAGAGGCATCCGATGAATCTGGGGCGCTCACGTTGCGCTACCGCTATTGGTGCGATTACTACCTTCGCGCCCACGACCTGGTCCTGCCCTTGGTCATTACCGAGGCTGGCATCGACGGCGGGGTGCTCCCTTCGGGCGAGTACGACGGCGGGGGGTGGCGCGATTTCTCTGAGGATATCTTCTCTCTCCCCCCTCAGGAGGCCACCGAGCACTATGTGGCCCAGCTAAGCTGGTACGACGACGAGCTGCGCCGCGATCCGCAGGTCCTCGGTTTTGCCATCTTTAACGTGGGCGATAGCGACGGCATGTGGGACAGCTTTGACGTCACCGATATCCTTCCCAGGCTTGCGGAGCTGATTCATTCGAAGGAGCCCGAGTTGCACGAGCCCCAGAAGTAGCGATCGACCGGACCAGACCAGTAGAGCGGAGGGCGAGTCGTCCATCGACGACTCGCCCTTGTTTGTGACTCAGAGGCTCCCTAGCGGGGCCAGCGCCGTGCAAGATCGGGCAGATCGGGGAAGGGAGCATGTGGCTCGCGCTGGTACCAGTAGGCCACCGAGCAGATGTCGTCGGTCAGTGGCTCAAACTTGCGATTCAGCCACCAACCCAGGGCCTGGATTGTCACCCTCAGATCCTGCTGGAACCGAATGGGGTCCATGATGTGCCAGCGGTACAGCCCGTGGCGCGGCACTTCCCCTGGCTGCTTCCGCCATAGCGGATAGCCGAGGAACGGGGTAGAGTAGGTGTCGCCGAAACCCCACGCCCCACCGAAATAGTCCTCTGTGCCCGTCCCACAGATGGTCGGGAATTGGCCATCCCCGTCCAGGTAGAATTTTATCTCGCCCTCGCCCCACCAGCCGTTGGAGAACTGGTTCCAGCCCAGAACGGTCCCCACGTAGTGCCCCTGCCCCTGCACGCCGTCCACGATCACATGCTCGGGGCGCTCTCGCGTGGTGATACTGCGTCGCCACTGCGCGTGCATATAGGCTGCATCCTCTGGCTGGTCTCCCAGGGCGTAGGTGATCTGGTAGAAGAAGCCGCGAATCGTCTCCCAATACTGGTTCTCGATGGTGATGCGCGCGTGCTCGTGGAAGGGCAGCGGCCAGTAGCTGTTAAAGCCCCCCGAGGGATTGACCGCCACCGGCAATGAGGCCACATTGTAGCGAAGACCGTGTACGTTGGCGAAAAAGTCGGCCAGAGGCACCTCCACCGAAGGCGTATCCTCCCCATCCCAATACATCCGTAGGACGCAGGAACGGTCCGCCTCGGGACGCGCGGTCATCCAGATGTGCTGGATGACACCCGGCCCGTCGATGTCGGCCAGCACGGTGGTCGTGTTGGGATCAAGGCTGATGCATGGCCGAATCTTCCAGCCCTGCCCCAACAGCGATCCGGGGCTCGCCTCATCCGGCACTTCCTGCGCACCTGCCCCCACAGTGCCCGTTGGGTTCTCGGCAGAGATGGAGCGTGTCCTCGTGTCGGAAAGCAGGGGGATACCCCCCAGCCCAGCCTGGAGCGTGAATAGCCCGTTCATCTGTTCCCTCCATCTGAAGTTGAAAAGGTGGCTGATATGGAAGAACCGGACCCACGATTGTGGCAAACTGGTGATGCCGACAAAACCAGGAGCCACAGGAAGGAGGGCCGGCCCCATAAACTATTATACACGATTTGCTCGCGCGAATGTTCAAAAGGACACGATTCTGCCCGCTGTTGCTGCGCTCGGACGTGGCTAGCCGGGGAACTGCCCCCGATCTGGGTCCCAGATGCAGCCCAAGAAGCCTTCCGAACCTTGGTTCGTGGCCGGGAGGCGGCCTCGTTCGCAGAATGCAGTAGCAAAAGATCGCACGCGTTCTCGTCATCAGCCTTCAAGTTCCTGGTCAGGCCTCCCACAGTGGGCCACTCCCTCCTTGCGAGACTGCTGCAAAAAGGGCTGCTGGTGTAGGGGCGGAGCCGCAGGTGCCGGTCGAGCGAAGCGAGATGCCGGCGCACCCCGCCCCTGCACAAAGCAAATAACTGGACTACAGCCTATATCACAGCAGCGCCGTTGCGGCGGCAAAGGCACGTTGTCCGAATTCTGCAACAGCCTCCTTGCCAGGGCGAGGCAAAAGACGTAGAATGATGGCCGAATAGACAGAGAGAGAAAAGAGGCGAGCACGCTATGTCGGTCAAGGACGTTGAAGCCTTTGCTCGATCGGTCATCGAGAACGTGGAACGGGTCATCGTGGGCAAGCGAGAAGCCATCGAGTTGGTGATGGTCGCTCTCCTATGCGAGGGTCATGTGCTGATAGAGGACGTGCCGGGCGTGGGCAAGACCATGCTGGCCCGCTCCTTGGCCATCTCGCTCGGTTGCAGCTTCAAGCGTCTCCAGTGCACGCCCGACCTGCTGCCCAACGATGTCACCGGTGTCTCGATCTATAATCAGAAGACCAGCGAGTTCGAGTTCCGCCCCGGGCCGGCGTTTGTCAACATCCTGCTGGCCGACGAGATAAACCGGGCAACTCCGCGCACCCAGTCGGCCCTGCTGGAATCGATGGGCGAGTATCAGATCAGTGTGGATGGGGTCACCCGTCCCTTGCCCCGGCCCTTCCTGGTCTTGGCCACCCAAAACCCCATCGAATATGAGGGCACCTTTCCCCTTCCAGAGGCACAACTGGATCGTTTTCTCATGCGCATCGGCGTGGGCTACCCCTCGCTCGAAGAAGAGGAGCAGATCCTGATCAATCTGCGCCGTATTCACCCCATCGAGAAGATCGGCAAGGTTGTGGATGCTGAAGAACTGCTCGCCCTCCAGTCGGACGTGTGGGATGTGACCGTCGATGAAACCGTGCTCAACTATGTGGTCCGCCTGGTGCGCGCCACCCGCGATCATCGCGACCTGATTCTGGGTGCCAGTCCGCGGGGGAGCCTGGGTCTTTACAAGGCTTCGCAGGCCCTTGCGGCCATCCGTGGAAGGGACTTTGTTCTGCCAGACGAGGTCAAGCTCCTGGCACCCTCGGTGCTCGGCCATCGCCTGATCGTCAGACCTGAGAGTGCTCTGCGAGGCCGCAACGCCCAGACCATGCTAGAGAACCTGCTTGAGGAGGTCAAGCTGGATATCGGAGAGTTCGACGAGGCCTAGCACTACAACCAGGTCTCGCGATGCTACGTCACTCTGATCTCCCGAAGCGAGCGAAGAGCCTGCTCAGATGGAGCGCCAGCCTGTGGCTGGCACTGCAACAACACTGAGGTCTAGAAGGCGGCGCTCCGATGCCGAGTGCGCTGGATTCATCCGGCTTCCAAGAAGCTGGATTCAGTCATAATCAAGGATACAAGACCTGTGCTGGCGCATCTTCCGAAAGCTCCATTCATGGGGCGCAGCCGTGTACCTATTGCATTCATGTCACGGCTCCGCTGGCGACGAACCCTTTTGAGCAGACTCATGTCATAGGTGACCGCTTTTTTGCATTCTGCCAAAGTGCGACAGCACTCTCCATACAGCTCGTTTTGCGCCTGATTCTGGCGCTCAAACCTCGCGGTTTGTCGCTTTCCCTTACCAATCTTGACAAGGTTCACAGAAGTGTGGTAAAGGGAACCTGAGAAGCGCGAGTTGCAGATGTGCGGGAGATCACTCACTATGGTTGCGCCTTTGCCCTCGCCGCTGGCCCGCTTCGGCCCTTCACTCGCGCGGTGAACCCATTGCCCGAAATCCTCGTGCGGAGAGTTGCTCAGATGGTAATCGATGATGTACAGCTTTCCCGGCAACCGTAGGGGGTGAAAATGCCGAACAAGTGTTTCCTCTCGATCCTTGTGCTAGCAACGCTTTTCAACCTCACAGGATGTTATTCTGGCGCAAAGGCGACTCCCGCACCGACACCGAAAGAGGTTACTTCGACTAGACCGGCAACGTCTGCCCCAGTTCCAATGGTGACATCAAGTCCCACACCAACACTTACGCCTCTGCCTACATCAAGGCCTGCATCCACGCCAACCACACTTGTGCATACTGGGGCTCGCAGGCTAGAGCTTGTGGGGCAGATTGGCGGCAGCATCAATGCAGTCGCCGTTGAAGGAAACTATGCCTATGTCGCTCTAGGGCCGCGTCTGGTGGTGCTGGATATCTCCGACCCCACCAAGCCAACCAAGGTTGGCCAGACGGGAATGCTTCCAGTGTCGGCGGTGTGGCGACATGCGCCTTGGAACCTACGGTTGCTCATATCTGACCCTTACGTCTATTTAGTGGATCCGGCGGAGGAGCTGCTCGTGGTGGTAGATACATCCGATCCCACCAACCCCCGCCAGGTAGGCTACTACGATACGCCGGGAAATGCCAAAGACGCTTTCGGTTTCTATGTCTATCTCGTCGACAAGCTAGGTCTCCGCTTGGTGGACATGTCGGATCCAAGAGACCCCCGCATGGCAGCCTACTATGAGACGAAATGGAAGATTGAGGATGTCTCTGTCTCTGGCCAGTACGCATACTTGGCAGCTGGGAAGGGAGGTCTGCGGATAGTAGATATCTCCGCGCCGGCCAACCCCCATGAGGTGGCCTCATGCGAGTGGAGGCGGAGGCCTATCGGTCCTATCGTGGTGAGAGAAGTAACTAAGATACCTCCAGGTGTTACGCCTGCCCCAAGTCCTACGCCTGCTGCAACTTCTACGCGCTCGTCAACACCACCACCGCTGCTGGGGGGGAGGTATGCCCTTGGTGTTTGCATCTTCGGTTCCTATGCCTATGTGAAAACGAAGGATGAGGGCGTGCGGATAGTGGACATCTCCGATCCTGCCGACCCCCACGAGGTCGGTGTGGTGGATTCTTCGGACCCGGCCAGCGCTCACGGAGAGAGATACTACGATTGCCTGCAGAGCGAAGAGGGAACCATCTCTGGCCACTACCGCTATGTACCGGATAGGTGGCAAGGGCTCCGGGTGGTGGACGTGTCCGATCGGGCCAATCCGCATGATGCCGCCCTTTACACTTCGCTGCGGAAGGCCTCGAACGTTGTCGTCTTTGGCAGCTACGCCTATGTGGCCGCTGGTGCGGATCTCCGAGTGCTCGATATCTCGGACCCCACCGATCCCCACGAGGTGGCCACAGTGCGTCCCCTGGAGGAGAGGAACCTGGGATACGACACCATAGATTTTCTCGTCTCCGGCTCCTACGCCTACCTACTCAATTGCCCCTATTGCAATGGCCTGCGAGTGCTGGATATCTCCGACCCTACCAACCCCCGCGAAGTAGGCTACTACGAGAGTCCAAATGAGCGTAGCTCCTTCTCAGACCTTTTCGTGTCCGGCTCCTACGCCTATGTGGCTGATGCGGGGCAGGACGTGCTTCGAGTGCTGGATATCTCGAACCCCACCAATCCCCGCCTGGTCGCATACGATGCCGTCAGGGAGATCTCGGCTGTCTTTGTCTCGGGAAAGCGCGCCTACGTCACCACTGTTAAGGCGGGTCGCGACCACTTGCTGGTAGTAGATGTCTCTGACCCTACGAACCCCAAGCAGATGGGCTCATACTCCTGCTACAACCCACAGAGTATCTTTGTCTCCGGCGATTATGCCTATGTGGCGGTTGATAGGGGCCTGCGGGTTCTGGATGTGTCCGACCCGACCAACCTCCGCTCAGCGAGCTACTACGATATGGCTGGACGTCCCAATGACGTCTTCATCTCCGGCTCCTACGCCTATGTGGCCAGTGATGAGAGCATGCAAGTGCTGGATGTGTCCGACCCTACCAACCTCCGCCAAGTGGGATACTACGAAATGCCAGCGGAGGTCCGCAGCGTGTTCGTCTCCGGCTCCCATATCTACGTGGCCGATGGGGAAGGGGGGCTTTTCATCCTGCGGTTCACGCGCTAGGATAAGCCATGACGCCCCTGGAAGTAGGGTCGATGTGGGTCCTGATGCCCCGCCTGGAGATGGCAGCCCTGGCGGTCTGTGCAGGGAGTCCCCAGGCCAATGAGGTGCACCGAATGAATCCGGCTTCCAATAAATCGGCCCCAGCCCTAGTCAAAGATACAAGAGCTGCGTCGGCGCATCTCCCGAAAGCGCCATTCATGGGGCGCAACTTCGTACCCGTGGCATTCACGCCACGGCGGCGTTAGCGATGTACGTTTTTGCAGCAGACTCTTGACAGAAAACCATGAGATCTCGTTGCAGTACTGGGTACTGAGGGCTTGGTAGCAGGGGGGCGAGCACCATGAGCAATCTTCTCCCCTTTATCTTGGGATTGTTCCTTATTGCAGCCCTTTTTCGTGTGGATTTCTTCTTTTACATACTTTACGTTTTCTTTGGCGTGTACTTCTTTTCGCGGGTGTGGGCCGACCGAATCGTGCGCAACATAGTCTTTGAGCGGGAGTTTCAACGACGGGCCTTTCTGGGAGAGCGCGTTCCGGTGAGGCTGCGCATTCGCAACCGGGGGTTCCTGCCCGCCCCCTGGCTTCGCGTTCACGAGAGACTGCCCCTCCAGCTCAAGTCACCCAACTTTTACCGGTGTGTCACCTCGCTCTTTCCCCGCGAGGAGACCACCCTCACCTACGAGCTCGACTGCCGCCGCAGAGGCTACTATCCGATTGGGCCGCTGCTCTTGACCTCGGGCGATCTCTTCGGGGTGCACACCAGGGGTAAAGAGGTGCCAAATGCAGATGCCATCATTGTCTATCCTCGGATCGTGCCGCTGACGGAGCTTGGCCTTCCCGCGCAGACACCCTTTGGGGTGATTCCCACTCGACAGCGACTCTATGAGGATCCCACGCGAATAGTCGGGGTTCGCGAATACCAGAGCGGCGATAGCATACGTCGCATCCACTGGACAGCAACCGCAGCCACGGGTGCGCTGCAGGTCAAACGCTTTGAGCCGGCCATCTCCATCGAATCGCAGATCGTGTTGAACCTGAATCGCGACGACTATACCGTGCACAGGGCAGAGACCGCCACCGAATTGGGCATCGTCACCGCGGCGTCCATAGCCCATTTCTTGATCGAGAAGCAACAGACCGTTGGTCTCAGTTGCAGTGGGATCGACCCGCTGTCCGAAACATCGCAACCGATGGCCCTGCCGCCTCGCAAGGGGCGCGAGCAGTTGATGCACATCCTGGAACTCCTGGCCCGGGTGCAGGCGGGAAAAGGGCCTTCCTTTGTCAACCTGTTGCGCCAGACGGGCCTTCATCTGACCTGGGGAGGAACGGGCATCATCATCTCGGCGCACGCGGACGATCAGTTGTTCGATAGCATGCTCTTGCTCAAGCGCTCGGGATTCCACCTGGTGCTGATCCTCTTGGATCCCAGGGAGCCTTTCGACGGCATCCGAGAGCGGGCCCACCAGGTGGGCATACGCGCCTACCTGGTTTGGGAAGAGAGGGACCTCAATGTCTGGCGATAGCTCCTTCCCAGCGGATGGGCAGTCTCGCAAAGTTGAGGCTGATCTCCAGCAGCGTGATCAAGACGGGGCTGAGAGCGCGCCCATCGAGCGGGATTGGGGTCAGATCACCCTCGAGGAAGCTGTCAGGCCCATAGCCATCGCCGCCATGTTGACCTGCATCGCCATCTCGGTCGCCCAGGTGGTGGCGCTCGTCGCACCGCGCTGGCCCGGACGCTTTTTCACCCTACTTACCTTCCTGGTGTCGCTGGAGAGCATCCACGCCCAGCGTCTCATATCACGGTCAGGCCCATCTCAGCGAGATTGGTGGCGCTTTCGCTTCGTCGAGTGGGTGGTCATACTCATGGTGGTGCGCCTTGGAACGTCCCTCGGCCGTGGCACTCAGGGCTTGATGGCCGACGTTGCCTCCTGGTCGGCCGATCTGACCACCTTTCTCGATCTCGGCTTTGTCGCAGGCAGCGTGCTTATGGCCACGTTCTGGGGCCTGGCTATGCTGCTTTCGCGAGCCATGCAGGAGTTGGAGGCTTCGCCCATAGAGAGGGAGCCGTCGATCACTGACCCCGACTTTTATCTGCGCAGCACCATGCCCCGCCGGGGACGCACCGACCGTCAGGCGCGACTGCACATCATCGTTGCCACCTTCTTTTGGGGCGGCGCGGTCATACTATTGCTCAGCGGCTTTGCCCAGGTGGATGTTCGCGACCTGGTGCTGCTGAGACACTCTCGCAGTTCCGGGGTCATCCTCAACGTGATGGCCTACTTCTTGATCGGACTCTTGCTGATAGGTCAAGCACAATACACCATCTTGAGAGCGAACTGGGAGCTGGCGAATATCCCCATCCTGGGACGACTGGGCAAGCGTTGGATACTCTTGGTGGCATCCTTTCTGCTCCTTGTGGCGCTGGCGTCGGCGTTGCTCCCAGTGAGCTACTCGGTCGGCCTGCTCGAGGCCGTGTCCACAGCAGTGGCGTGGCTGGCTGTCGCTATCATGCAGGTCGTTTCGCTGTTGCTCCTGGTCCTGTCGGTCATCCTGAGCTTCCTTTTCGGCCGGTCGTCCGGGTCGCCAACTCAGAGCACCAGGCAGCCGACCCCATCGCTGCCAGCACCGCCTCCCTCGGTGGCAAATGAGCCATGGCCCTGGTGGGGAGTGGTGCGCTCCCTGATCTTCTGGGTCATCCTCACCGGAGTGGTTGGCTATTCGCTGCTTCACTTTGCCAGAGACCGCTGGGGCCTGCTCCGAGGTGTCTCGGTGGGGCGCCTTCTGGCTTGGCTGCGAGGTCTGTGGCGCAGCTTGCGCTCTCGCACGCGAAGCACCGCCAGTCGCATTCGCCAGGGAATCGCCCAGCGGCTCGCCTCTCGCAGGCGGCGGGGAGAGACGCGTGCACGGCGCTACCTTTCCTTGCGGCGGCTGTCTCCCCGAGGTCTCGTGCGCTACTACTATCTCTCCATTCTCCGCCGCACCTCGCGACAAGGGTTCGGCCGGCCTCCGTGCAGCACGCCCCTCGAGTATCAGGAGACGCTGGCCAGAGAGCTCCCAGATGCTGCCGACCAGGTTGCCCAACTGAGCTGGGCCTTTGTTGAGGCCCGCTATAGCGAGCACCCCATCTCCAGTCAGGATGCAGGCGCCGTCAAGGGTGCCTGGCGCCTGGTCAAAAGGGCGCTCGCCTGGCGACGGCGTGCCGCTGACAAGGGACCGACCCAGTCTCTCGTCGGCAAAGATCGAAGCTCATGAAGAGCATGGACCTCTTCACCCAGGCCCGGAAGGAGCAATTCGACCGCGAAGCTCCCCTTGCAGCGCGGATGCGCCCCCGCACGCTGGAAGAATTCGTCGGTCAGGAGCACGTGGTGGGCCCGGGGCGGCTCTTGCGCCGCGCGATTCAGGCCGACCAGCTCTCTTCGCTGATACTTTGTGGGCCGCCTGGCACCGGCAAGACCACCCTGGCCATGATCATAGCTAATACCACGCGCTCACGCTTTGTTACCCTCAACGCGGTGTTGGCCGGGGTAAAGGACATTCGCAGGGTTACCCAGGAGGCTCAGCAACTGCGGAGCCTGTACGGGCAGCGTACCATCCTCTTCATAGACGAGGTGCACCGCTGGAACAAAGCCCAGCAGGATGCCCTGCTGCCCTGGGTGGAGAACGGCACGGTCATCATGATTGGAGCCACCACCGAGAACCCCTGGTTCTCAGTGAACAGGGCTCTCCTCAGCCGCAGCCGGGTCTTTCAGCTCGTTCCGCTCACCGAAGGTGAGCTGCGTACCATCGCGCGCGGGGCGCTGGCGGACCAAAGGCGCGGCTATGGCGGGCTGGCTGTCGAGATAGCTCCCGACGCATTGAGCCACGTGTTGAACGTGGCCAATGGAGACGCCCGCTCGGTCCTCAACGCTCTGGAACTGGCCGTGGAGACGACCCCGCCCAACGAGGAGGGCACCATCGTCATCAGCATGCCCGTGGCCGAGGAGTCGATCCAGAAGCGCGCCGTTCTCTACGATCGCGAGGGAGACTATCATTTCGATGCCATCAGCGCCTTCATCAAGTCCTTGAGAGGCTCGGACCCTGATGCGGCCTTGTACTGGCTGGCCAAGATGGTCTACGCTGGCGAGGATCCCAGATTCATGTTCCGGCGGATGCTCATCCTGGCCAGCGAAGACGTGGGCCTGGCCGATCCGAACGCGCTACGGGTGGTAGAGGCCGCCGCGGCCGCATTCGATCGGGTTGGCCTGCCAGAAGGCCGCTTCCATCTGGCCACGGCGCCCAAGTCGAACTCGATCATGGGCTTTTTCGATGCTCTGAGCACGGTTGAGAACGAGCGGGAGGGCGATGTCCCCACACACCTGAAGGACGCCAGTCGCGACCGGGAAGGCTTTGGCCACGGCGAGGGCTACCTCTATCCTCACGCCTATCGCGACCACTGGGTGGCGCAACAGTACCTGCCCGACGCCCTGCAAGGCCAGGTCTTTTACCGGCCCAGCGACCAGGGGTATGAGAGGCAGATCAAGGAAGGGGTGCAGCGGCGACGCGAGGAGCAACTGGCTGCCGCCGTGGAGGGGAGCAGAGCGTTCGAGGGGCTCACCTTTTCGCCGGCCGACCGTTCGCGCCAGCGGTGGCTGATGCGAGCCATCAGCGATTCGGGGCGCAACCTGGGGGTCGTGCGCGATCGCGTCCTGGACCAGGTAAAGATTCGCCGCCATCACCTGATCCTGGACCTCAACGCGGGCACCGGCCTGCTAACCTGGGAGGCGCTACGGCGCGTACCTGAGGGAGGTGTGTGGTCACTGGCACGCGACGAGCTTGCGGCAGAAGCGCTGCGCCAGCAGGCCGAACGGCTGCCAGAGGTGGAGCGTCCCATCCTGCTGGTGAGCCATCTGGACTCCCTGCCAGAGCTTGTCGCCCGAAGCAGTCCCGACCAGGTGCGCTTCGACCTGATCGTTGGGCGCAACAGCCTGACCAGGCATGCCGACAAGGCCGCTGCTGCTTGCCTGCTGGCGAGCCTTCTCCTGCCCGGTGGGTCCATCAGCCTTGCCGAGGCGATACCTCGTCGGGCGCAGCGCCTTTATGCCCTGGTGGATGCGACAGCCCTGGGCACGGAGCTATCGCGAGCCCTCCGCGAGGCGGAAGAAGCGATCTATGCCGATGCCGCCGACCCCATGACCAACTGGGATGCCGACGACCTGCGGGAGGCGTTTGCGCAGGCGGGGCTAGATCCAGTCAGAGTGGAGACGGTGGCGATGGTGCGCGAGTACCCGGTGGCCAGAGGGCTGGTGGACCGTTGGTTCAGCGAAGAGGCAAGCCCTCGCCCAAGCTACGCCCAACATCTGGCCCGAAAGCTGCCCGCCGAGGCCATCGCCGAGATTCGCGCCCTCTTTGGGCGGCAGCTTGTGGGAAACGTATGCCGGTGGAGCAGCACGGTGGCGTTCTTGCTGGCGCAGAGACGACAGAGCTGAACGCGCCGGGACGCCCAGCAACGGGAAGGCCGTCGCATTGGCACACAACTGCTGCCAAGGACTACCAACCGCTTCGGCGAGACGAAGCACGGACACCTCAAGCGACATCACCATGCGGCGAGACATACCCCTCACGCTTGCCAAAGGGCAGATCGAACTCCATTGGAGACTCCGCAGGAAGACGTTGGTGAGGAAGGTCAACAATGATCGCATCCAGAGATGACGACGTGGCAAACAGCGGGGCAGCCCAGATGCCTTTTGGACCAACGTGGACGCGGGTAGCGAGAAGTTCACGTATGCCATAATGTTTCACCACGGTATCTCGCAATCGGTCATAATACGCGCCCACTAGGCGCTTCTGGTAGAGCTCGATTTCGGAAAGCTTGACGAACCTTGGCTCCAGCAAGTCCTCCAGACTATAGGTACGGCGGGGACCCCTTAGCACACGTGCATCAAGGGCCGCGAACAGCTTATCGAATTGCCCAGCAATGGAGTCGTCGAGAACCCTCGCTTCGGCTAGCGTCTGATAGAGAGCCTTGACTGTTGCTCTCCTTCTATAGCCCAAAAACACGGAAATCCCAAACCATGCAAGTGCAATGGCGAGTGTTGCGATAACGATCATGGCCCCCTCCCCATTATGAATCCCTCAAGTCTGGCAGTCAGTCTCGAAAGGTTGCGATCGATGTTCTGCAACAGCGACATGAGCGTGTCTTGAATGATCTTCAGCATGCGGAAATCCTTGTACTCGTCCACCAGACGGTAGAGAACGTACAGGATAAACACGCCAAGTACCACCCACTCATTGGTTCTGGCGATTTGGTCAACTATCGCCTTGACTATCTCCCCCATTCGCCCCCACTGCTCCCTTCTGCGACAATCCGATGAGTGCTTTGTCGAGTGGCTCCACTACAAGCGGAACAAACTTCTGGCACATGAAGTCGATAGCGACTTGGGAAGTCTCCATGAAGACATCCACCAGCCGGGCATCATTGGGTATTCCACGAGTTTGCGCTACTCCCGCCCAGGCCCGGAGCAGGTCATTCTGGAACGCGTTATTGATTACCTCGCTATCAGCCACGTCGCTCCGAACCGCGACCACGCCAACACGAGTCTCATCCAGCAGACCACGTAGGTAGAGGTCATTCTGAAGTATGCGGTTAGGCTCAAAGAGAAGCCCAAGCGGAGGGGCGCGTAGCAACGCGTCCAGAATGGCCCGGTAGTGATGACCCTCCCACTCGGACACTGCATAGAATCTCATCTCCACACGCTCAACGTTAAGTGGAAAGATCTGGAAACCATCTTGAATAGTGTTGAAGAGCTTCTCCATATCAGGTTCGAAGTCCACCTCCGCCAGAGGACCCCAAGACAAGTCAAACTCTCGATGGCGGGCCAGCGTGAAGAGAATCTGCTTGTCGCTCGCAGTCTCAAGGTTCAGCAAAGAGTGCATATTCCTTTCCTCGATGAACTTCGATTCAGTAAGGTTTGGGAAGGCCCTAACGATGAGGGCCAGGCCTTTCATGGCAGTGCTTCGGTCGAGGGGCGACTTCAGTAGCACCCTCGCATTGAATACCGCCGGCCTGAGCATTCTCCACCGCGAGAACAGATCTGTCAATTGCGTCAGCATCCGGATCTGCTCCTTTGCTCTCTCCAGATCGCACTGACATTATAGACCGCTCTGGGGCCACGTCAAGTAGCGCGCTCGGCGAAGCATCGTAGGCCGATGTCCGAGCGCAGCACCATCGCCTTTCTCGCTGGGCCAGAGGTCGAAGGGGTGAGGAAGTATCGAAAGTGGCCCGCCAAGCATCAAGCAGTATTCAGCCCTCAGGCGCTGCCCAGAGAACACCCGGCTGCCCAGCCCATCTCCAACATGCGAAGCGTCCTTTGATCCGTCAATCTCTTGTGCTCGATGGCCAGGGGCCTTTCGGCGTCGTCCAGCTCCCACAGCCTCTTCTTCAGTGTCTGGTATTCTTCGTTCTCCTGCAATCTCAACGCTATGATGGCCTGCCTCAGCTCTGGATTCGAGCGGGTTGCGTCCTGGCCATGGCCGTACTCGGTTGCAGCATCTATGAGGGCTTGGGCATGTATGACGCCAACTCTATCCGATATCTCTCTTCTCTCTTTCGCGATCTCGTACTGCCTGCTCTCCAGATCTGCGATTCTATCTGTTATGTCATAGAGCTCTCTCATCACCTCTTCCGTCATTTGGTGCTCCTCCCGGTCTTTGTCAATCCAGAGTGCGCGCAATTCCCCGGTTCCTTTTCCCGGCTCTTTCGCGACCACTCGCACGCTCGCAGCCAGGAACGGAGGACAGACAACGCCTGACCCGCCCTTCCTGACCCGCTCTCGATTCTACCGGCGGCACGACTACTGTCAAGGCGTGTTAGCCGATAGGTGGCCTGCTCCCGCGTGTTGACCCGTTCATTGCAGCATCGTACAATGTCGGGGAGTTCCGGACGAACACCTGTCTGCGAGCGGGCGCTCGGACATCTCTTGCCCGTGCAAGGAGACCTCCCATGACCACGCGCGCCAAGGTGGCTGTCTTGTACACGAGACCCGAAACCGTGCTGGACGACTATGACCGGCTGTTGGAGCTGGCCGAGGTCGAGCGTTTCCTCCCCTCTGACAAGACGGTGATCCTGAAGGACAACATCTCCTGGCACTATCCCTTCCCCAGCGCCAACACCACGCCCTGGCAGTTGGAGGGCACGATCGTAGCTCTGCAGAAGCGAGGGTACGACAAGCTGGTCTGCGTGCAGAACAGGACCGTGGTCATCGACACCTTCAAGGGCGCGGATCTGAACAACTATGTGCCCATCTTTCGGCGATACAACATACCTGTCCTCTACAACTTTAAGGACAGTGACATGGACTGGATCCCCTACCAGCCCAGGGCCAAGATGAATGCCCTGCACCGTGTCTACCCCAAGGGGATCCACATACCAGACTACTTTGTGGGAAGGAGCATTCTGCATCTGCCCACGGTCAAATGCCACATCTATACCACCACAACCGGAGCGATCAAGAACGCCTTCGGCGGCCTCCTGACCACCAACCGTCACTATGCCCACACCTGGATTCACGAGGTGCTGGTCGATTTGCTGCACATCCAAAACGAAATCCACAGCGGGATCTTTGCGGTGATGGACGGCACGACAGCCGGCAATGGCACGGGCCCGCGCATCATGACCCCAGAGGTGAAGAACGTCGTCCTGGCCAGCGGCGATCAGGTGGCCATCGACGCCATCGCAGCCAAGATGATGGGCTTTGATCCTCTCAGCATAAGCTACATTCGTCTGGGCCAAGAGCAGGGGCTGGGTGTTGGCGACCCCCGAGAGATCGAGGTGGTGGGCGATGACATCTCGGGCGAGGACTGGCACTTTAGCATCGGGGTCAACTTCCATCGCATGATGGGGTGGCTCTCCTGGTATGGCCCGACGAAAGTGCTCCAGAAGCTACTCTTTCACACGCCCCTTGTCCGTGTGGCCTCCTTCGTCTCCGAAGCCTACCACGACTACTTTCGCTGGCCGTTCAAGGAGCGCCATATCTATGAGCGTTGGCGCAGGGAGACACCCTGGGGGCAACTGTTCGCCGAGTATCAGGAAAAGGGGCATCTTCGCTAGCAAACACTCCTCGCAGCCAGGTGACAGCCCCCCGGCACAAAGCCCGGGGGGCTGCTGCTCACGGCTCTCTTCCGCACCTCAGCCCGGCTGCTCACGACCGAATAGAGAAGCGGGGCTGCCACTCAAGGCTGTTTCTCATTGTCCCGTTCCCTGGCCAGCTCCATCTGACGGAGTGTCTGAGCTACCTGCTCAATGGCGATCCGCTGCTTGCGGTAAAAGTCCGACTCGCTCATCGCCAGACGCTGGGCGATCTCGCGAATGCGCAGACGCTCAACGAATCTGAGATCGAGAATATTGTAGACCATCCAATCGCTCGCGGTCATGCTTCGCTGGCCCGCAGGCTTGAGGCGCTCAATGGCCTCTTGCAAGACCGACCGCACGGCCTTGGCCGCCACACCGTCGTGCTCCGCGAGCCCGTCCCGAACGACGCCCAGGTGCAGGAGCGAGCTCCGACTCAGTCTGGGACCGCCCCACAGATGGCCAAGAGCGTCCTTCACCATCTGGACGAAGCCGGGCGAGCGAATGGGGTTCGTTTCCATGTCCTGGATAGCGTACTCGCCGACGTAACGTGGCCTCGAACGCCATTCCTGAATCTGGTCCAGCTCGTCGCCCAAACCTTGGAGGACAGCAAACACCTGCTGCTGGAGGCGCATGTCCGCCAGGGCCAGCTCGGCGCGACGGACCAGTCCATACACGGCCTCCAGGTCCTCCTCGCCGATCTCAACACGGGCCCCAGCGGCCTGAACGCCCAAGATGCCCAAGGTGGCGGTGTCATTCCGGCTGCGGAGGGGCAACAGCCAATGACTGTCGGCCAGCAAAAAGTCCTCACGAGAGATGAATTCGTCCTTGCGGCTCTTGGACAGGGCGCCGAGCAGCTCACTCACAGAGGCCCTGGACAGAAAGCGCTCGGCCGCCTCTCTGCGACCACAAAAGACGCGCAGGGCGAGCTTCGAATCCTGCATGGTGACCACGAACCCCGAGGGCACGCGCAGCAGCTCGCAGAGAGCGATCAACGTGTTCTCCAGTAGTTGCTCCAGGTCGGTGGTGGTGAGCAGACGCTGGTCGAGAGTTTGGATCCAGGCAACCTCTTTGCGATCCTTGCGATAGATCAGCCGATCGATCGTGGGTTTGGCCACATTGACCAGGACCTGCAGAATGATCACGCTCCCGGCAACGCTGACCACGAGCACAGTGTCCCGAGGCAGGCCCAAGATGTGCTCCACGCGAGGAGTGGTCAGCATGAGCACGACTACCAGAATCCCCACCAGAGGCCCTCGGAGAAGATAGTGCAACAGGTTGTGCTTGACCACGCGGTCGGGCAAGAGCACGCCTTGGTAGGCCACGATGTAGCCGATGACCACGGTCATCAGGGCAGTGACCACGTTGCCGATCAGGGTCAGGACAGAGACGACATTGGCTGAGAAATAGTGTCCCGTGGCCGGCACGAGCAGGTAGGGGAAAGCTCCAATGGCCGGGGCGGCAAAGGCGAGCATCAGGTAGGACATGCGGCGGCGCGAGGTGGAGGTCAAGCAGCGTGCCCGCGCTCGACGGATGTTGAACCAGCCGCCCATGCTGGCCACCACATAGTAACCCGTAACCGCCCCAAACAGCGGACCGGGCAGCAAGTGGTAGATGTGCTCCTTCTGGCCGACCCCATCCACCACCAGGTCGGTGACGATGGTCAGAACGAAGGTGATGAGGCCGAGCCCGTAGCCCAGGGGAACGCCCGCGCTTCGGGCCCGCGATCCTGACCCGGTGGTACGCAAGAGCGCATCAGAGAAGTGGAAATAGGCGGCAGGGACAAAAGCGATGCCGATCCACTGGAACCGCAGCCACATGCCCGCTGCTCGCTCAGTTCGGACCTCGGTGAGGCCAATGTCCACAACGTAGACAACGGTGACAAACAGCACCAGGGCGCAGAATGCCCTGGCCACCGGGCTGCGAAAGTTGTGGGTCAGCACGTAGACGAACAGCGAAAAGGCAATGATGGCGTTGACAGAGGCGAGTATGAGGTTGCCAAAACCTAGAACCGATGTTACCGTGATCCCACTCATACGCCACCCGACTCCCGACCCCGCTTGGTCGCGCCCTAGTGCTTGCTCGCACAAATGCCCGGTATTTGGCAGGTTTGCGCCTTATGCTGGTGTAACCAGCATGGTGCAACCAGCACGGTGCAAACCTGTATGGTGCGTTCTTTTCTGGAACTGAACACGGATCTTGCGTCACGAGACTTGTGCAAGCAAGCACTAGAAAAGCAGATCCTTGCCAGCCGATGCGAAGTAGTAGACGATGGGGGCCACGAAAAGGAGACTATCCACGCGGTCCAACATGCCCCCATGCCCTGGGATGAGATTGCTCGAGTCCTTGACTCCCACCTGTCGCTTGATGACCGATTCGGCCAGATCGCCAAAGGTCGCTCCCAACACCAGCAGCACTCCAAGCACCATCCCCCACCCCACAGCCAAGTCGAGCAGAAAACGCCCCAGGAGCACCGTGGCCACCAGGCCAGATACGAATCCGCCGGCGGCTCCTTCCCAGGTCTTCTTGGGGCTGATTCGGGGAAAGAACGCGGTCTTGCCCACAGCCCGTCCGACGAAATAGGCCCCGCTATCGCATATCCAGGTGCCCAGCAAGGCCACCACCACCCACCACATCCCCTCCTCCACCGCTCGGAGTCTGACAAAGTGACTGATGGAGAACCCAATATAGACCGCGCCGGCGATAGTCAACGCCCACTTCGCCAGTGAGCCTTGCGCGTTGCCGTGGAACACCTCGACCGTGAGCGCAGCCAGTGGAACCAGCGCCAGGCCCCAGCGCAACAGGTCCAGGCCGGGCCATTGGGCGTCAGCTACAAACAGCGCAATGAGCAAAAGCCCGAAAAAGTAGGAGGGGGCGAGGTCGCTGTGCCCCATCATCGTCAGGTACTCATAGCCGGCAAGGAGCCCAGCCAGCGCAACCAGGGCCGAGAAACAGAGACCGCCGGCGTACACCGCTGCACCCACCACCGGGATCAGAATGGCCGAACTGAGAACACGTCTGCCTAGCATCCAAGGCCTCTGGTAGAGGATGCGGGATCGCTGGACGTTTCGGCCTACCGGAGCTATTCGGGTGCCGCTCTGAGGCGCCCAAACCTGCGATCGCGTTGCTGGTAGGCCAAGAGCGCTTTGTGCAGTTCGTTCTTGTCAAAGTCGGGCCAGAAGGTTGGCGTGCTGTAGAACTCGGCATACGCCGATTGCCACACCAAAAAGTTGCTCAAGCGCATCTCGCCGCCCGTCCGGATAACCAGGTCGGGATCGGGCAAACCAGCGGTCCAAAGGTGGCGGCTGATGATACTCTCATCGATCTCCTCTGGCGGCAAGCCCTCAGCCACGATCTCCCGCACCGCATCGACGATCTCGGCGCGGCCGCCATAGTTGAGGGCCACATTGAGCACAAGTCGGCTATTCTGCTTGGTGAGCTCCTGAGCGTGCCTGATCTTGTCCAGAAGCCTCGGCGACAGTCCCTGGGTACGTCCCACGTGACGAATCTTGACCCCACTCTCGTTCAGCTCGTCGATCTCGTTATCGATCACGTGCTCGACGAGACCCATCAAAGCACGGACCTCATGCTGGGGTCGCTCCCAATTCTCGGTGGAAAAAGCATAGATGGTCAAAACCTTGATGCCCAACTCGGCTGCCGCGCGCAGAATGCGGCGAAGATTCTCGGTGCCAGCGCGATGCCCAGCCACGCGGGGCAAGCCACGGGAGCGAGCCCAGCGCCCATTCCCGTCCATGATGATCGCCACGTGACGAGGTACTCTGAGCAGACCGGCCCTCTCCGAGGCCCCCTCCTCGCCCACACTAGATCTCCATGATCTCGGCTTGCTTCTTCTCGCCGAGTTCCTCCATTCTCCTGACGTACTCGTCGGTCAGCTCCTGCAAGTCATCCTTCGCGCTGTAGAACTCGTCTTCCGATATCTGCTTCTGCCTCTTGGCCTCAGTCAGACCCTTGAGGCCATCACGCCTCACATTCCGAATGGCCACCCGCCCCTCTTCCACGCGGCGGCCCACGATTCTGGCCAGTTCGCGCCGACGCTCGTCGGTGAGGGGGGGGATGGGCAGACGGATGATCCTGCCGTCATTGGCGGGGGTGAGGCCCAGATCCGATCTCAGGATAGCCTTCTCGATATCTCCGATGATGCTGCCATCCCAAGGCCGGATAGTCAGCAATCGAGGTTCCGGCACTCCGATGGTCGCAGCCTGGTTGAGCGGAAGGACGCTTCCGTAGCACTCGACAGGCAGCCTCTCTATCAGCGCAGGCGAGGCACGGCCTGTGCGAATGGCAAGCAAATCGGCGCGCAGAATGTTGACCGCCTTCCCCATTCTCTCTTCAACGTCCAGGAGCATATCGTCAATCATTCAACCACCTCCTCCAGGACACCGCCAAGTGGGAGCGATCCTCCGTGACGACGACGAGCACGTGCGGCCACACGCACGCGCCATCAGACACTCTGGCATCGGCTAAGAGACGATTGTCCCGATGGGTTCGCCCATGACGGCTCTGGCCAGGCTGTCGGGGGGGCTCAGCTTGAAGACCATCAAGGGCAGGCCGTTGTCCATGCAAAGGCTCAATGCCGTACTGTCGATGACTTTGACACCCATGTTGAGCGCCTCTATATAGGAGAGGCGCTCGAAACGCCGGGCATTTGGATTCGTCAGTGGGTCGTCGGCATAGATGCCGTCAACCTTTGTCGCCTTGAGCAGTATCTCGGCACCGATTTCCATGGCACGCAAGGCCGCGCCAGTGTCAGTGGTGACGTAAGGATTGCCCGTGCCCGCAGCAAAAATCACGATGCGACCCTTTTCCAGGTGGCGAATCGCCCGTCGTCGGATGTAGGGCTCGGCCACCTGACGCATCTCGATGGCCGTCTGGACACGGGTGACTATGCCCATGCGCTCGAGCGAATCCTGAAGGGCCATGCCATTGATCACCGTGCCCAGCATGCCCATATAGTCGGCCGTGGCGCGATCCATGCCCCGGGCAAGGGCGTCGCTGCCGCGCCAGATATTGCCACCACCGATCGCGATTCCCAACTGGACGCCAACGTCGAAAGCAAGTTTGATCTGGGCGGAGACTTGATCGACAGTCACCGGGTCAACCCCAAACCCCGACTCGCCGCACATGAAATCGCCGCTCAGCTTCAGCAGCACTCGACTGTACCTGGCGGCCATCCGCGCCCCCTTTTGTGCAGGCATTTGGCGTTATCGTATCTGGTTCTATCCAATCTGAAACCGGGCAAATCGCTTGACGACGATGTTCTCACCCAGTGTGGCCATAGCCTCGGCGACCAATTGCCTGATGGTCTTGGTGTCGTCCTTGATGAAGACCTGCTCAAGCAGGCAGTTCTCTCGGTAGAACTTGGCCAGCTTCCCCTCGATGATGCGCGCCATGATGTGCTCAGGCTTGTTCTCGCCGGCCATTTCAGCGCGATAAGCCTCCTTCTCTGCCTCGATCACATCCTCGGAAACATCCTCCCGAGACAGCCACTTTGGGCTTGCCGCGGCAACCTGCATGGCCAGATCGTGGCACAGTGCCCCGAACTCATCGGTGCGGGCAACAAAGTCGGTCTCGCAGTTGACCTCGATAAGCGAGGCTAGCCTGCTGCCCTGGTGCACATAGGCGTCGATGCGACCGTCGGTAGCGGTGCGGCCCGCCCGCCTGGCAGCGGCGGCGATGCCCTGTTTGCGCAGAATCCGTATGGCCTGCTCGATATCGCCATGCGCCTGTTCCAGCGCCTTCTTGCAATCGAGCACGCCCGCCTGCGTGGCCTGCCGTAGCTCCTTCACCATCTCCACTGTAACAGCCATGTATGGTCAACCTCTCATCGAGTTTCACAGAAAAAGCTGGTTTCCCTTCCCAACTCTTCCATCCGATCGTTCTCCGAGGTGAGCTATTCCTCTTCTCCTACCTCATCATCGATGATTATGATGTCCTCACCTTCACCGACCTCGGCTGTTACGGGCATCTCCACCGCCTCACTGACCTCTTCCTCGCCCGCATACTCTTCACTGACGGGGATCTCTTCAACCCCTTCCCCCATTATCACTCCGCGCATCTGTTGCCCTTCGACCACTGAATCGGCTATCTTGGTGGTGATCAGGAGTATCGCTCGGATGGCATCATCGTTTGCCGGAATGACAAAGTCTATCGGATCGGGATTGCAGTTGGTATCCACCATAGCGATGACCGGGATGCCCAGCCTGTTCGCTTCTCGCACTGCAATCGCCTGGCCATTCACGTCGGTGATGAACAGAGCCTCTGGCAGCCGATAGAGGTCGCGCAGACCTTCCAGCCGCCGCTCCAACTTGGCCACCTCGCGAAGCTTGAGCGTGGCTTCCTTCTTCAGAAGCACATCCCAGTGCCCCTCGTCTCGCTGCCTTTCCAGTTCAATCATGTAGTCGATTCGCGAACGAATGGTGCGAAAGTTGGTCAGCGTCCCACCGAGCCATCGCACCGTGACGTAAGGCATCCCGCAGCGGATGGCCTGAGCTTCGACGTTCTCCTGCGCCTGACGCTTGGTCCCTACAAAGATAATTGTGCCACCCTCGGCCACGGCGTCGCGGACGAAATCATACGCCCTCTCCAGTGCCTGAACGGTCTGCTGAAGATCGATGATGTGTATCTCGTTGCGCTCGGTAAAGATGTAGGAGCGCATCTTGGGATTCCATCGCTGGCGGCGATGGCCAAAGTGGACTCCCGCCTCCAAGAGTTGCTTCATGCTGACGATGGCCAAGGTTCCTCCTTCGTTTTGAACACCCGCTCCCCTCATCCTTCGGCGAACCGGTTCCAGATCCTCTGTCGCTACCTCGCGGAAGCTGGAAACCCGACGGCACACCGGCACGACGCCTTCGAGCGAGGAGCGTGTTTGATGTGCAGATCCCTTCCTTTCGCACGAGTATAGCATGACCTCTACCTTTCAGCAAATGAGTTGAGCGCGGCCACCAATTGTGCTATACTGGGTGACGGCCTTGGGCTGGCAGCACCACGGTTGGTAGTGACGGGTCGGATCTTGGCCGGCACAAGGGGATGAGTCGGCGGGCCGGCGTCCTCAGGCATGTTGGGGCATGCTCCACAAAGAGGCAAGGTGCTCTCGCACGTTTGGTCGTATCGGCCCCGGAATGCTCCCCTGCGACTTGGCTCGACTGGGGCTGACTGCATGGCCGTCCTTGACTTTGCGAGCCTTATCACTTCGCAGCCTATCCTATCTTGGGCATTGTATGATGGAGGAATCGCATGCTTAGCGAGGAATTACTGGCGATCCTGGCCTGCCCGTCGTGCAAGACACGGGTAGAGCTCGTCTTCGACAGGTGGCTCGTCTGCCAAAACCCAGAATGCCGGCGCAAGTACCCCATCGTAGATGACATTCCGATTATGCTCATAGAGGAGGGAGACAAGTACGTTGACGTATCTGTTGAGGACCTTGCCGGAATCGAACCATAGCCCGGACGACGCCAGCCGCCTGCGCCCGGGTGCGCACCGTCTCCGAGGGGGGGCGGTTCTTGTCCTTGTCTTGGTGCTGCTTCTGTGGGCCTTGCCCGTTTGCGCCGACGCCCCTATAGATATCGTCTCCACCCAGAGCCGCTACGTTTTCTCCGAGTCGCTGATCTTTTCCATCGAGGCCAGCAGCACCAGACCCATTGTGGAGGCGGTCCTGTTCTACGGCCGAGATGGCGAGCGCCTGGTGCGCCGCGTCTATCCCGACTTTGCACCGGGCACAGAGATTCGCATCGAGTACGTGGAGGATTTGGAAAAGGGCCAGTTCGCCCCAGGCACTCTTATTCATAGCTGGTGGCAACTAGCTACGGACGATGGCGGTGTGGGGACAAGCGACCGGAGCACCCTCGAATACACCGACGACAACCACGAGTGGCAGAGCACGGCTGGAGAGCGCGTTGATCTTTTCTGGTATGGTTCGGATGAGGATGACGCCCGGGATCTCCAGGTGGCGGCCGATGAGGCCGTGATGCGTCTCGAGGAGGAGATTGGGGTCAGTGTGGACCGTCGCGCCAGCGTCTACGTCTACAACAGCGAGCGAGACATGGACAAGGCGCTTTCTCAGCGAAGCGAGGCCTTCGATGAGCGGGTGTTGACCCTGGGGGTAAAAGTTGACGAGGACACTCTGCTCTTGCTTGGCACCCATCGCGACGCCAGGCTCACCCTTGCCCACGAACTCTGTCACATCGTAGTGGGCATCGCCACCGACAATCCGTATGCCGATCTACCCCGTTGGCTGGACGAGGGGCTGGCCATGTATGCAGAGGGGCAGCTCCCACCGGACAACAGGCAAGCGTTTGAGCGGGCGATTGACCGGGATGAGCTTCTCTCGATTCGTTCCATGACCAGCTACAGCGGACGGCCAGAACTGGTGGACCTCTACTATGGCGAGGTCTACAACGTGATCGATTTCATGCTCAGAGAGTATGGCCGCGACAAGATGCGAGAGCTGCTGGACGTGTTCTCTGAGGGAGCCCGCCAGGAAGAAGCCCTGCTGCAAGTCTATCACTTGGGCCTCGACGAACTGGATTCTCGCTGGCGGGCCAGCCTGGGTCTCGGGCCGCGCGAATCCCCCGAGGCCGAGGCCCCGCCACCGGTCACCGAAGAACGGCCGAGCCCACAGCGCAAGCCCTTTTGCTCCCTGCTGATTCCTCTGCTCGGTGGCGCACTCTCCCCGGTCGTCAAACGATGGGCAGGGGCGGGCTGAATGCCCGAGATGCCCGAGGTCGAGACCATAGTGCAGGCGCTGAAGAGGCGCATCGTGGGCGAGACCGTGGCCGATGTGGTTGTGGAATGGCCCCGCTCCATCGCTCTGCTATCACCAGCAGAGTTCTCGCGACGGGTCGTCGGACGCAGTGTGACACGGGTGACCCGGCGTGGCAAGTTCACCATCATCCGCCTGGCACCGCCCAAGTTGCTCGTGGTGCATCTGGGTATGACAGGGCGTCTCTTGATCGATGAGGCAACTGAGCCGAACGCCACAGCAGGTGCGAGTCAAGACGCGTACACGCGGGTGGCGATTCGGTTTGTGTCGGGGAAGGCGTTGCGTTTTCGCGACGTGCGCAAGTTTGGTCGCATCTACCTGGTCGATGGCGCGTGCGAGATACCACTCCTGCGGGACTTGGGTCCCGAGCCGCTCTCCGACACCTTCAGGCCGCAAACGCTGCGGGAGTTGCTGCGACGCCATCGCAGGCAGATCAAGCCCTTGCTTCTTGACCAGCGCATTCTCGCCGGCCTGGGCAACATCTATGTTGACGAATCGCTGTGGCAGGCTGGAATACACCCCCGGACCCTGTCTCGTGCGTTGAGCACGGACGAGGCGAATGGTCTCTATCGCGCCATTCGGAAGGTCTTGAGGCAGGCCATTCAGAACCGAGGAACGACCATAAGAGACTACCGCGACCCGCAAGATGAACCGGGCGAGAATCAGGGGGCGTTGTCCGTCTACCGCCTCGAGGGGCAGGAGTGCAGGCGGTGCGGGCACGTCATCTGCCGGACGATCGTGGCAGGCAGAAGCACACACTATTGCCCGGCGTGTCAGCCTTTGCAATCGACCAATTATGCCATGACCGCCGACCGCTAGATCGCGGCAGCAGATCAGCGGCCGATTTGGGCGACTCTCCTGTTCAAGTGGTGGGACAGGTCGTGACGCGATCCACTTGGGCGTATGGCGGGCGGTCGGCGTGGAACCAAGATGGAGGGAGTAGCGGCGAAATGAGCGGCGACCAAGCGGTTTATGCAGCTCTGCAGACTGCCCTGGCCGATCACATTGCACTGCGGAAGGAGATCTCTCTCCGTGAGACGCGCGCCCTTGCCCAGCAGTTTGGCTGTGAAGGGCGCCAGGTGGAGTTGGCGGCCTTGCGAGCGGGCGTCGCGCCGGAACGCTACCTGCGCAACATAGGGACCGTCGGGCTTGAGGGGCAGGCACGCCTTCTGGAGGCCACGGTCGCCGTTGTGGGTGCGGGCGGCTTGGGCGGGTGGATCATCGAGGGGCTGGCGCGGATGGGAGTGGGCCACCTCATCATCATCGACGGAGATCGATTCGAAGAGAACAACCTGAATCGCCAGTTGGGATGCACCGAGGCCACCCTGGGGACGCTCAAGGCCGAGTTCTTTGCCCGGCGAGTGGCCGAGGTCAACGGTGCAGTAGACGTGGTGGCCCATGTCGCATGGCTCGACCAAGACAACGCCCCAGCGCTGCTGTCGGGTGCCCAGGTGGTCGTCGATGCGCTAGACACGTTGCCGGCGCGCTTCGTGCTGCAAGAGGCGGCCGCAAGGCTGGGGCTGCCAATGGTTCACGGAGCGATTGGGGGATACACGGGCCAGGTCATGACTGTTCTCCCAGGAGACTCTGGCTTGAAAGCCCTGTATGGAGGCGGCTCGTTGCCCGAGCGGGGTGTAGAGACCGAGCTTGGCAATCCCTCGGCGACACCGATGATGATCTCGGCCTGGCAGATACAAGAGGTGGTCAAGATTATCGTTGGGCAAGGCGCTCTGCTGCGTGGTCGAGCCCTCATCATGGACGCCGAATTCGGGGATGTGACCGAGATCCAGCTTTCCTGACTCCTGCGGACAATGCCGCGGCCTGATCCGAGTTTCTCTTGGGCAGTACCAATGGGCCATACTGGGCGGCTTGGAAGAGTGCGCCGCGTTCTTCCTGTGCAGGGTTGCGCCGCCTTGGGCGGCACCTGCGGCCACACACGGGACATGCATCCCAAGCGAAACAACACACCATCAGGAGAAGGCTGTGCGCGACAAGGGCCTGCGACGAGACATAGCCATCATCCTGGCGCTGTTCCTCTTGTCGATCCTCTTCTTCTGGCCCGTCACCCTCGGTGGCCGAACCCTTCTCCCGGCTGACAACGCCTTCGCCTGGCAGCCCTGGAAGAGCTTCGCCAGCGAGGTCGGAGTGGGCGTTCCCCACAACGGACTCTTGAGCGACCTCTACCTGGAGAACTATGTCTGGAAGCGATTCATCGTCAATTCACTACGTGCCAAAGAGATTCCCCTCTGGAATCCATATATCCTGGCCGGGGTGCCCTTTCTGGCTGCAGGGCAACACTCGGCCATGTATCCTTTGAGCGTCATCTTTTACGTGTTGCCCATTCCCCTGGCATATGGCTACTTTGCCACCATTCACCTGTTTCTGGCTGGCGCTTTCACCTATCTGCTGGCTCGCACGCTGCGCGTTGGACGTGCCGGCAGCACCGTCTCTGCCATCAGCTTCATGTTTGGCGGCTTTATGGTCATTCGCAACGTGTTTCCCATGATCGTTGCGGCGGCCGTCTGGCTTCCCCTCATCCTTGTGGCCATCGAGCGCATCGTGGCCCGCGCCGAAAGGGGAAGGCGTCGTGCCATCAACCACGTTCCAGACTTGGTGCTTGGGTCGTTGGCCTTCGGAATGGTGTTTCTGGCTGGCCACCCCGAGATGTACTACTATGTCTCGCTGACCTCGGCCCTTTTCGCCCTTTGGCGGCTGGCACGACTGGCGCTGCACCAGCGCCCCTTCACCGCGGGGTGCCAGCGCCCCTTCACTACGGGGTGCAAGCGCCCCTTCACTACGGGGTGCAAGCGCCGGTGGCAGCCCCTCTCGGCGGCTGCGCTGGCACTGGTGACTATGGTGATCCTGGGAATGGGCCTGGGAACCGGCCAGTGGTTGCCCCTCCTGCAGCTGGTGCCCCTCAACTTCCGGCAGGGTGGGGCGAGCCTTGAGGAGGTGCTGGGCTGGGCCTACCCGCTCAGGCGAGTCATCTCGCTTCTTGTGCCCGACTTTTTCGGGAATCCCGCCCACCACGTCTATTTCGATCTATTCTCATGGAAGTGGGTTCCCGCCACAGTCAATGCCCTGGGGCAGCCCATCGATACCATCTACTGGGGTATCAAGAACTACGTGGAGGGGGCCAGCTACGTCGGCCTGCTTCCCTTCCTGCTGGCCGCGATAGCCGTCCTGTGGCATAGGGGCAGACACATCTGGTTCTTTGTCCTGGTCAGCGTCTTTTCGTTGCTCTTTGTCTTTGGGTCCCCGCTCTACGTGCTGGTCTACAAGCTTCCCGGCCTCAGCCAGGTCCATTCGCCCTTTCGCTGGATCTATCCCTACAGCCTGTGCATGGCCATTCTCGCAGGCATGGGCCTCGACGCACTCTGCCACGATGGTGGCGAACAAGCGCGTTCCTGGTGGGGCAACCTGACGCGGAAGCTGGCTACGCTGGTCGTTCCCAGGTTGGCGCTGTTCGGCGGAGTGATTGTCTTGGGTAGTCTGGCGGTGAGCCTGGCCTTCAAGGAGAGCTGTGCTTCTCTGGCTGAACGAGCCATGCACCGGCTGACACTCGCGCCCCAGGCCTTTGCCGATGGGCGAATGTTCTATTCCTACCAGTTCCGCAACCTGCTGGTCTTTGGTGGCGCACTGCTGCTGGGAGGGGTGGTGCTGAGCCTCCGGTCGATGGCCCAGCGGGCCATGCGTCAGCCGGCACTGTGGGGCGTGCTGGTGGCGGCGGTTGCCCTGGGCGAGCTCTTTCTCATCGGCAGACCCTTTTTCCCCGCCGTTGACCCGCGTCTGGTAGGGTATCGTACGCCCGTCGTGGACTTTCTCAAGGCTGATCCAGACCTGTATCGCATCACCAGCTACGTCGGTGGCAACGAAAAGACCTTTAACGCCAACGCGGGCATGTTCTATGACATCGCAGACGTGCGTGGGTACGACTCGATCGTTCCCCGGCAGTATGCGGACTATATGGGCCTCATCCAGGAGCAAACCGAGCTACAGTACAATCGCATTGCGCCCATATTCACCAGCCATCCAGAGGCGCTCGACTCCCCCCTGCTGGACCTGCTCAACGTCAAGTACGTTCTCACCGACCGGGAACGGAGTATCGACAACTCGGGCTACACGCTGGTCTATGAGGACGAGATCCGCGTCTATCGAAACGACGGCTATCTGCCGCGCGCGTTTCTGGTGCCCCAAGCTGTGAGCATCCCCAATCCGGAGGAACGTCGCGTCGCCCTGCGGGCGTTCGACCCCCGCGAGATGGTCATCCTGGAAGAGCCGCTGCCCGGCGAGTCAGTTGACCATGCTCCGCCCGGATTCTCGTCTGAGGTCGAGGCCATCGATCACACACCCAACGAGGTGACCATCACCGCCACTGCCACCATTCCTTGTTACCTGGTTCTCGCCGACAGCTTCTTTGATGGGTGGCTGGCCTTCATACGGCCCCCCGATGTTGAGGATCCCACCCTGGCGGAGACGAGCCTGCACATCTATCGGGCCAACGGCAACTTTCGCGCAGTGGCGCTACCGGCGGGCCGTCATGTGGTGCGATTCCGGTACTCGCCGAACGTGGTCAAGTTCGGGCTCTACACGAGTTTTCTGTCAGGCCTGATACTGATTCTGGGCATGGGTCTGTGGGCCTGGGTGCGATTCTACCGAGAGGCACGCGCTGACGCAGTGGTACAGCGGGTGACCAAGAACACTCTGGCACCGATCGCCCTCTCTCTGGTGAACAAGGTCGTCGATATGGCCTTTGCCATGCTGATGCTTCGGATGCTCGGTCCTGCAAACGCCGGGGAATACTACTTTGCCATCGCGGTCATCAGTTGGTTCGACATACTCACCGGCTTTGGCTTGAACACCCTCTTGACGCGCGAGATAGCCAAGGACCGCGAACAGGCGCCCTCCTACCTGTGCAATTCAGTCATAGTGCGCATTGTACTGTGCGCGGGGTCGGCCCCAATCCTGGCCTTGTTCTTCCTGGCGCAGCACCTGACCGCGTCCCTGGAGACCTCAACCGTGGTGGCGCTGGCCCTATTCTGGGTGGCGCTTGTTCCCAGCAACATAGCGGCGAGCTTTGGGGCGGTGTTCAACGCCTACGAGCGCATGGAGGTGCCCGCTGGCGTGACCACCCTCACTACGCTGCTCAAGGTCTCGCTCGGAGCCATGGCCCTGATCGTCGGGACTGGCTACGTTGGCCTTGCCGCCGTGTCCATCGTGGTCAATCTGGCCACCATGATCGTGCTCTACTTGCTGGTTAGGGCTCTCCTCTTCCACCCGCGCATCCAGATAGACCTGAGCTTGCAAAAGAGGATGATCTCGACCTCCTACCCACTGTTGATAAACCACCTACTGGCCACCCTGTTCTTCAGGGTGGCCGTCGTCCTGCTAAGGTTGCGCATCGAGGATCCACGGGTGGTGGGATGGTACAGCACGGCCTACAAATACATAGACGCTGCCCAGGTTCTTCCAGCCTACTTTACTATGGCCATCTTTCCGATGATGGCCCGTCACGCGTCAGCAGACAAGACCTCGCTGGCGAAAGCCTATCGGCTGGCGGTTAAGCTCTTGCTCATTGCCGCTCTCCCGGGGGCACTGCTCGGGTGGGCGCTATCTCATGAACTCATCGCCATCCTTGGGGGCTCGCAATACCTGCCCTATGCCACCCCCATCCTGCGGGTGATGATCTGGTACATGCCCTTTGGCTTCGTCAACTCGGTGACCCAGTACGTGCTCATCGCGCTCGACCAACAGCGCTTCTTGACCCGCGCCTTTGCTATAGGGGTGGCCTTCAACGTCATAGCCAACCTGGTTCTGATCGACCGCATCGGCTACATGGCCTCAGCTTATGTGGCCATCGCTTCCGAGTTCATCCTGCTCATCCCCTTCCTTGTCGGCGTACACAGGCACCTTGGACGGCTTTCCTGGTTTCTCCCAGCCTTGAAGCCAGTACTTGCTGCCCTCCCCATGACTCTTCTGCTGGTCTTCCTTCCCCGCCACAAGATGGCCCTCTCCATGGCTGTAGGACTGGTTTCTTACGGAGTTTCCCTGTGCCTCTTGCACGTGTTCGATGCGGAGGAGAGAGAGGCGGTGAAGCGCGCGTTGCCCCTTGGTCGAATCAGAATCTGGGTCGCCGGCCTCCTGGTCCGCGACGCTGCCTGAGAGAGGATTGGCAGGGCCGAATGGCCAGACAGGACATCAACCGACGAAAGCGACGGGCGAAGCGAGGACACACACGCCCGTGGGAGGCTCACACGTGGCTCAAGAGATACGTATTCAAGATGTGGCCAGATCAAAAGACCGCGAGGTAACCATCAAGGGGTGGCTCTACAATAAGCGCGACAAGGGGCGTCTCCAGTTCCTCATCTTGCGTGATGGGACGGGCATGCTTCAGGCCGTGGCCTTCAAGCCTGATGTAACAGCTCGGGCATTTGACGCGGCACGGGCGGTGACCCAGGAGTCGTCGGTCGTTGCAACTGGCGTCATCCGAGAGGATCGCCGCGCGCCTGGTGGCTATGAGATGTCGGTGAGCGACTTTCGGATCATCCAGTTGGCCCACGACTACCCCATCACTCCCAAGGAACACGGCGTGGACTTTCTCATGGCCCGGCGCCACCTGTGGCTGCGCTCCTCCCAACAGTGGGCCATCCTACGCGTGCGGGCGACGGTCATTCGCGCCATCCGCGACTGGCTCGACGACAATGGCTTCCTTCTGGTCGATGCGCCCATCCTCACCCCCGCCGCCTGCGAGGGAACCACCACCCTCTTCGAGACCGAGTACTTTGGCGAGAGGGCCTATCTGACCCAGAGCGGCCAATTGTACAACGAGGCCACCATCGCGGCCTTTGGGCGCACCTATTGCTTCGGTCCAACCTTCCGAGCGGAGAAGAGCAAGACGCGCCGCCACCTGATAGAGTTCTGGATGGTTGAGCCTGAAATGGCCTTCGCTGACCTGGATGAATGCATGAGGATAGAAGAAGAGCTGGTATCCCACATCGTGCAGCGCACCCTTGCAGAGCGAGCGGAGGAGCTCAAGGTGTTGGAGCGCGACACCAGCAAGCTCGCACGCGTCCAGCCACCCTTTCCGCGCATCACCTACGACCAGGCCCTTGGATTGCTAAGGGATGTGGGGGAAGACCTGCCCTGGGGCCAGGATCTTGGAGCCCCGCACGAGACGGCCATAGCTGCTCGATTCGAGGGGCCGGTGTTCGTGCACCGCTACCCAGCCCAGTGCAAGGCCTTTTACATGGAGGCCGATCCGGAGGATCCTCGGCTCTCCCTCTCGGTGGACCTCCTCGCACCAGAAGGGTATGGCGAGATCATCGGCGGTGGCCAGCGCATCGCGAGCCTGGAGATCCTCGAGCAGCGCATCAAGGAGCACAACCTTCCGCGCGAGGCATTCGAATGGTACCTGGACCTGCGACGCTACGGGTCTGTGCCCCATTCCGGGTTTGGCCTTGGCGTCGAGCGAACCGTAGCCTGGATATGCGGCATACACCACATCCGCGAGACCATTCCCTTCCCTCGCACTCTTGGCAGGATGTATCCCTGAAGTCGATGTCGGTCGTGTCGCTGCCACCAAGTGGCCAGGCAAAGGTCGTCGTTCGGCGAGAGTGAAGGGTCGTCTGCTCTCGGTTTTGACCGCGTGTCGGGCCTCCTGTATAATCGGGCCGGAATGAGCCGTTAGCTCAGTCGGTAGAGCCCCTGCCTTTTAAGCAGGTTGTCGCGCGTTCGAGTCGCGCACGGCTCATTACACGATGGATTGTTGGGATCGGGAAGAGCTCGTACGACGGCTTGTGATTGCAGGGCTGGCAGCACAAGCCATTCTAATGCGTGGTAGCCGCGTCGATGCACACTCCCATCTGTTCTGCTGACCAGGAGGCTGAAGCTCTATCCCAGGGCTTCCCGACTCGCTTCGCGTCGTTGGTCTCTCCCCCTCTCCACGGTTGATACATGTCTTGCGCACTTGCGCACTCAAAGTCACGACGACGTGTGCCCTTTGTCCAATCCTCGAGCGGGAACGGCGACTGACTAGTCGGCGCGACCTGCGATAGAGTCGCGCCAGCCTTGGCTACGCCAGCATGAGTGCGCAACACGAGGCAGCCGAGGTATCGTTCACCAGGTCCTGGCACAGTTCGCGGCGCCCTGGCGCTCGCCGGCGAGCCCATCTTTCGCTGCGAAGAGTCAAATGGCCGGTTCGAGCGCGATCGCATCATCACTGGCGCGGTGCCCGAGGCTGACGCCACCCAGTTGCTCAACGACGCGTGGCTTCGCGTACTCGCTAGCTTGGATTGTTGCAGGGTGGGAGTTGAGTCGTCGGCAAAGTGTGCCAATTGACGCAGGGCCTTCCATGAATACGTCACCAACACAGGGGAAGATCACACGAGGAGAATCGAGCGATGAAACCTACAGTTGTGAACACACACTGCTTCAAGCCCATGCATGGATGGGCCAACCGCATCCTTCGGATCGATCTGAGCGATAGGGAGGTAAGCGTTCAGGAGACGGCACCCTACCTGCCCGAGTTCCTGGGTGCGCGCGGGATCGCGGCCAGGGTCTGCTGGGAGGAGTACTCCGAGCCCGTGGACCCGTTCGACCCCGCCAATCCCCTGATGATCGTCCCAGGAGCACTGACCGGATCGCGCTCTCCCTACTCGGGACGAACCAATGTGTGCGCTTTCAGTCCACAGGCCTATCCCTACCACTGGTTCACTCGCTCGAGCATTGGGGGGCGCTTTGGCGGGGAGCTCAAGCGAGCGGGATACGACGGCATCATCGTCACTGGGGCCAGCGAGACGCCGGTGCGGATCCGCATCCGCGACGACGAGGTGAGCATCCTAGACGCGGATGACCTGTGGGGTCTGGACACGTTCGATACGATCGAGGCGCTCGAATCGGTGGAGGGCAAAGGCGTTCGGTCGTTTGTGATCGGGCCCTCTGGAGAGCGATTGAGTCGCATCGCGACGATCCAGACGGCCACTTCCTCGGCCGCCGGGCAGGGGGGTTTCGGCGCGGTCATGGGATCGAAAAAGCTGAAGGCCATCTCGGTGATCGGCACGGGGAGGGTTTCTCTCGCCAATCCCGAGAGGCTTGCCGAGATCACCAAAGCAGTGGGCGAGGAAGCACGGAGCATCCGGAATCCGCGGCGGCGAATGAGTCGGCTGAACGAGCGGCTAGCCGCCGAGGGCGGCGGCAGCGCACGGATGTATGCCTGTACCGAATCCTGCCCCTCTCCCTGCACCATCTACTACCAGGACATTCCTGGGTGCGTCTACAACCGCAAGTACAGCGGAAGTTGGGTCTGCGTAGGGGGAATCACCAGGGGCATGTCGGAAGACGGGCCCATATCGCGTGGGAATGCCTTCGATTGGCGGCTCGGGCTCCGGGGAGGGTTCGAGATCAACGTCCTTATGAACCGCTACGGCCTCAACCAGTGGGACATCATTGTGGGCATGGTGCCCTGGTTGGAGGCCTGCCAGCAGGCCGGTCTGATCTCGGAGACAGACGGACACGTCGTCGATTGGCAGTCGGGGGAGTATTGGGCCGAGTTCTTGCGGGCCATGGCCTATCGAGAGGGCATTGGCGACGCCCTGGCAGAGGGAGGCTGGGCGGCAGCGAAGCGCCTACACCTGGGCGAGGATCTGGTACGCCGCTACTACACCGCCTGGGGCCACGCGGGCCATTGGGACGGCCATGGGGACTGGCCCAACTACATCGTCTTTCCTTTCTGGCTGGTCTCGGCGCTGCAATGGCTTACCGACACGCGCGACCCGATCCCCAGTGGTCATGGCTACGTTCAGAACATCATGCGTTACGGACCTTTCAGCCAGGGAAGATTCCTCAAGGAAGAGCAGGCCATCACCTGGGATCACATGCGGGGGATTGGTGCGCGCGTATACGGAGATTCTGACTCGCTAGACCCCTACAGCGGCTACAAGGCCAAGGCCTATCCGGCGTTCTTCCACACCAAGCGATCGGTCATGAAGGACTGTCTCTCGGCCGATGACTTTGTCTTCCCCATGATCTACAGTCCCAACACGCTGGATCGATTCTGCCGGATCGGAGACATCGATGGTACCTCCCTGGAGTATCATCTTTTCGTCGCTGGGACGGGGACCGATTGGAGCGAGGAGGAGTTCGAGCTGGCGGCGTCGAGGGTCTACACGCAGGAACGGGCACTTACCGTGAGGCACTGGGCTCGCGACCGCAAGATGGACGAGATGGTACTGCCGTCTTTCGAGTACCCGGAAAACTGGGTCAACCCTCTACTGGGGAAGCCCTACGCGTTGGATCGGCAGGAGTTCGGGCCGGTGATGGCCGAGTACTATGAGCTGCAGGGATGGGATCCTGCCACCGGCTGGCCCACGCGGGAGCGTCTGGCCGAACTGGGGATCGGAGAAGCGTACGAGCCGATGGTGACGGGAGCGACTCGGGCGCGGGCAAAGCTGCCGCCACCACCCGCCGCCGAACCGGTTCCGGGAGTGCTGCTGGAGCCGATTCCCTAGTACCGAATTGTCACGACGATTCCGGTTCGAGTGAGGCAATGGCAACGCGCCCAGCCCTCACCTGGCTCCTCGGCGCGGTGGCCATAGAAGGTGGCGGAGACTCGCAACGCCTGAGGTAGGTGTGGCGAGTCTCTGGTCGCGTAGGCAGTCGTGTCGCTGCCACCAGGTGGCTAGGCAGAGGTCGTCGTTCAGCGAGAGTGACGGGTCGTCTGCTCCCCCTGGGCCAGATCGCCTTGCTGTCGCTGCCGTGAGGCCAGTCCCGCTTCTTGCACATTCTCATACACAGTCGTCTTGGCCACAAAGATCCCGAACGCCTCTAGAAAGTCTTCCACCGCCCCATAGCTCAGGCCCAAGGCGTACAGCAATACACTCATCGTCTTCAGCCGATCACTCTGTTGATTGTGACAGACCCCGCGGGGGTACACCCGGAAGCTCTGCCCACAGCTCAGACACTTGCGACGGTAAGCAACGACCTCTTCGAGTCGGAGAAAAGGGAAAGAGCGTTGAGCGGGTCAGACTCGAAGGGCGTAGTGGCGAATACCAATGGGAGGTCTTCCACCGAGCCGTAAGAGGCGAGAGACTGGAGGGTAAAGTAACGCCGGAGGAGATCGTCGCTGGGCTACGGATCATCAAGACGATGCGGCGGGCCGAAGTCTCTGGTAAAACGGAAGCGGTATCACAGCGTCTTGCCGGAGAAGTGCCATGAGAATCGGGGTTGGTCTTTAGAGTAAACGGGCACCAGATTCAGCACGATCTTGAGGGACATCCAGACGCTGAACTCGTCGCGACGGCAGCATTCGACCAAGCATGGCTGACCCATGCCCAGCAAGGCGACCGAACCATTCGTCACTACGAGACGTTGGGTGAGCTTCCACAAGACGACCGCGTCCAACTCGTTTCCCTCTGGTCGCCCAGGAGGCGGATGGCGGACTGCTGATGCACGCCGGCGTGCACGCGCCCGATAGCGTGCATGTGGCTACCACGTTGTCTTCTTGCCCGAGTTCTGATACGATGTTCCCAGAACGGCAAGCTGTTCAGGCAGAAACCGACAACACGGCGCCTACGGCCTGGCTTCTGGGTGAGGATTCATGCCCCAGTCGCCCACCGTGAGGAGTTGGTGGCTCCCCCTTGTCCGGTCGGGCTTGGCGAAACCAGGCCATCCAAAGCGCTCGATGGGCCTCAACAGCGGCGCTATTAGGAGAAGTGCACAAGAGCAGCAAGAAGCTGGACATTGTGGTAGTCGAGGCCCTGACCAGGGTGGGGCCGCCCGTCTCTTCGGGACGAGACCCTGTCGGATACCGCCTTGAGTGGCTGCCATCGGATTAGCTGCCGGCTGGAACTGTTGCGAGTGCGATCGGTCCAGTGTAGTTCGTGCGCAGATGCAAGAGTACGTCGGGCGATGCGGAGTGCAAACGATCGGCCCAAGAGCCACTCATTGCATATCTCGGAGGTACCATCGTGTCCCCAGCCAAGATCCTTGTCGTGGATGACGAGCCATCCATCCTCGAACTGGTTTCCGCCTACCTCAAGAAGGATGGCTACGAGGTCTCAACAGCTCAGGATGGGCCGGGTGGGCTGAAAGCAGCCCGAGTTTTCAAACCTGATATCGTCGTGTTGGATGTGATGCTGCCTGGCATGGATGGCATCGAGTTGCTTGCCCGCTTGCGCCGCGAATCTGACGTCTATGTAATCATGCTTACGGCCAAGTCGGAAGAGACGGACAAGATCATCGGTCTGTCGGTGGGCGCCGACGACTATGTGACCAAGCCCTTCAGTCCGCGAGAGCTGGTGGCTCGGGTCAAGGCCGCGTTACGCCGTCTGCACGCCACCGACAAGGCATTCGAGACCAAGGTTCTGCCCTTTCGCCACGTTCGCATCGACGTGGGCAGCCATCAAGTGTGGGTCGATGACCAACTGATAGAGCTCACTGCCACGGAGTTCTATCTACTCAGAATCCTTGCGGAACATCATGGGTTGGTGCTGAGTCGGGAGCAGCTCCTGCAGAGGATATGGGGCAGTGATTTCTACGGCGAGGAGCGCGTGGTGGATGTGCATATCGGTCATATTCGGAGGAAGCTGGGCAACCGGCGCCTGATAGAGACGGTGCGCGGAGTGGGCTACCGGTTTGAGGATGAGCCGCTATGAGCATAGTACGTCGCATTCGTGGGCATCTGGGTTGGAAGCTATTCCTCACCTATCTGGTCATCATTGGTGTGGGCGGCTTTGGGTTGATCGCAACCGCAGAGTTGGTCATGCCCATTGCCTTTGAGCGACATCTGGCTGCCATGGCTGCCAGGATGGGTGATGCCACGACGTTGAGTCAGGATCTCTTTGGCAACTTTCGTCATGCGCTGACCGAGTCGATCGCCGTAGCCATGAGCATCGCCACCATCATGGCCATCATGCTGAGCCTGTATGTGAGCAGACGTGTGGTTGCCCCCATACAAGAGATGATGAGGGTGAGCCGTCGCATTGTCGCAGGGCGCTACCAGGAGCGCATCGACCTGTTCCTCGACGGTTCGGTTGGGGAGGGACTAGACGAACTGGGGCAGTTGGCCCTTAGCTTCAACCGGATGGCGGCTGCCTTGGAGAGGACCGAGCGCATGCGTCGGGAACTGATCGGCAACGTGGCCCACGAATTGCGCACCCCGCTAACCAGCATCAAGGGCTACCTGGAGGGGCTGATTGACGGAGTGTTGCCAGCCGAAGGGGCTACCTTTGAGAGGGTGTATCGCGAAGCAGACCACCTGCACCGGCTTGTCCGTGATTTGCAGGAACTGAGTCGAATAGAAGAAGGGGCGTTTTCGCTGAACCTGCGCCCGGTTTCGGCGGTGTCCCTGGTGGAGGCCACCATCGAGCGCTTGCGGCCTCAGTTCGAAGACAAGGGCGTGGCTCTAGAAACCGACCTGGCAAGCGACTTGCCCCGGATCCTGGGTGACGAGGACCGCCTCGGCCAGGTGTTGCTCAACCTGGTGGGCAATGCACTGCAGTACACCCCTTCTGGGGGATGGGTTCGCGTAGATGCGCGACGGGAGAGGGGGTTTGTACGTGTCTCGGTGATCGACAAGGGCATTGGTATTGCCCCCGAACACCTTCCCTACCTCTTTGATCGCTTCTACCGCGTGGATGGTTCTCGCTCGCGCGTGGGCGGCGGTACAGGGATAGGTCTGACAATTGCCAAACACCTGATAGAAGCACACGGCGGCGATATCACTGTGGCAAGCCAAGGTCTCAACAAGGGGAGCATCTTTACCTTTACCATACCCGTCGCTTGATCGGAAAGCTGAGACAAAAACGCGCGCTCGCCAGACACAGAGAGCGCGCGTTTTTTCTTTACCAGACCTTCAAGAAAGCTTTGTCATCGCTTTACATGGGAATAGTATACTACCAGTGAAGATTCGAGGAGACCTTCTTGGGATACATTCTCTGAAAGGGGAGATCGCAGCATGATGGGCTTTCACGGTTTTGGAGGAATGGGTGGATGGGGTTTGCTCGGGGGAGTATTGGTTCTGCTTCCTGCCATCGCGTTGCTGGCGGTATTGGCCGGGCTAGCCATATGGCTTTGGCGCAGATCGGATTCTAAGCTGGTCAAGGCCCCGATGAGTCAGCAGTCGCCGCAGGAGATTCTGAAGATGCGCTATGCCCGGGGCGAACTGAGTCGAGAGGAATTCCAGAACGCGATGCAGGACCTGGATCAGTTTGGGCAATAGCAAGAGCAGCCATGAAGATACTCTTCTGATGCAGCGGGTCCATGCCGTCTAGAGTCGTGGTAGAACAGGGGCGGGGAAATGATGTGGGGCATGTTTCTCCTGTGGGGCGTCTTGATTGCCCTGGCCGTATGGGGCGTGAGTCGCCTCTTTCCTCGCGGCTCCCTCTCATCGGGTGAGCATGAGCGCGATTCCACGGCCAGGGAGGTGCTGGCCAGACGCTATGCCCGAGGCGAGATCACTCGCGGTGAGTATGAGTTGATGAAGCGAGATATTGGACAGAAAGAGGATTTGCGAGAATGAGGACCTTGGCAGTTGTGTCGGCGATAGTTATCGTAGCCCTTCTCCTGGGAGTGGCGGGCTTTGGCATCGGTTTCGTCATGGGCCGAGGCCCCTGGGGATATGGCATGATGGGACCCGGGATCATGGGTGCAGGGCGGTCGGGCAGCCCCTGGAGAGAAGGTGTGGTGCCGGGGTTGTCGAGCAAGGTTCATTCCCTCGAAGATGCTGAGGCAGCCATAGAACGCTACCTGGACCGCCTAAGCGACGGGGGTCTGCATATCACAGAGGTGATGGAGTTCGAGCGCAACTACTATGCCATCGTCGCCGAGGAGGAGACTGACATCGGGGCCATGGAATTGCTCATAGAAAAGCGCACCGGTGCGATAGCCCCAGAACCGGGGCCGAACATGATGTGGAACACCAGGTACGGCATGCACGGCGGAGGCATGATGGGCGGTTTCCGGGGGAATGGTGAGATGGTCCTTTCGACAGACAAAGCTCGGGATGTAGCTCAGCGTTGGCTCGACGCCAATCTGCCAGGCCGGGGGACTGGCACCCCCGATCCCTTCTATGGCTACTATACGCTACACTTCTTGAAGGATGGTCGCATCGAGGGGATGCTCAGCGTCCATGGAAACACGGGGCAGGTCTGGTATCACAGTTGGCATGGTGACTTTGTCCGGATGACCGAGCACCATGAAGATGGCTAGCTCTCGACGAGACACTGGCAGGGGGACTGACTGATGGCTCGGGGCAGAAAGACGTCTAAAGGGCGAGGCAGAAGGGAATCCAAGTCTCGAGGACACAGGAGAACCGCTCTTTGGGCCATAGGCACGGTTCTCCTGGTCATTGCGGCGGCAGTCGCAGGGATGATCCTGGGCCAGGGCGGCCTCACCCCAAGAATCGGGAAGCGGGTAGTGGCCTCACCCGAGCAGGTACTGCGGATCGGCCCGGCCCGTGCCAGGCGTTTGCTGGATAGGGGCGAGGCCGTCCTCTACGACACGAGGTCGGCCGAGAATTACCGGGACAAGCACGCGGCTGGGGCTATCTCGTTCCCCGAAGCTGACCGAGAGACTCTGGTCGATCTGCTCCCTACAGACAAGGTGCTCATCTTCTATTGAACTTGACCGCGGGAGGAATCGAGTGCCCGTGTGGCATTCTACGTGATCAATCGACGGGGCGATTCGCAAGAGCTGTATGCTCTAGTGGGTGGGCTTGAGGCCTGGGAGAAGCAGGGCTATCCCATACGCGAGGGAACAGCCGAGCCCTGACCTGTACTCTTGGGTCACAAGGTTCACGCTATGAGCCTGCTAATGGCCTCTGGAGGGGTATCGAGATGCTTGCAGCGCTGCTGATTACGCTACGGGAAGGGTTGGAAGCCGCGCTCGTCGTCGGCATTGTGCTGGGCGTCCTGCGCAAGTTGGGGCGTGCAGATCGTGGCAGAGTTGTATGGGCCGGGGTTGTGGCCGCGGTCATTGTCAGTCTGGCTTTTGGACTGGGACTCAACGCGCTGGGCATAGCGTTCGAAGGACGCGGGGAAGAGGTTTTTGAGGGAATAGCCATGTTGCTGGCCGCCGGCGTCTTGACCTGGATGGTTTTCTGGATGCAACATCAGGGACGCCAGGTGCAACTAGGACTTGAACGGGATGCCCGAGAAGCGATCACTGGGAACGATGCCAGGATGCTGTTCGGCCTCTCCTTTGTTGCCGTGGTGCGTGAGGGTATCGAGACCGCCCTATTTCTCACCGCAGCCACTTTCCGAGCGACCGTCGCGCAGACTTTGATCGGGGGTGCGTTGGGACTGGTTGCTGCGGTTGCCCTGGGCTGGATCGTCTTTGTCGGGGGGAGGCAGCTCGATGTGCGCGCCTTTTTCCGAGCTACTGGCTTCTTGCTGATCTTGTTTGCTGCTGGTCTCTTGGCTCATGGCCTGCATGAACTGCAGGAGGCGGCTCTGCTGCCCATCATCGTCGAGCACGTCTGGGACATCAACCCCATCTTGAGCGAAAAGAGCGTGGTGGGGAGCCTGCTCAAGGCTCTGTTTGGCTACAACGGCAACCCTTCCCTGCTGGAGGTGGTGAGCTACGTGGGCTATTTCGCTGCTATCTGGATGGTAGGCCAGCGCAACCGACGGACATCGGCTCGAATCGCATCAGCAGCACCATAGAACGGAAAGGAGACATGAGATGGCCAAGGATCTGGTTTGCGGCATGGAGGTCGATCCTGAGACGGCACCAGCCAAGAGCGAGTACGAGGGCAAGACGTATTACTTTTGCGCTCGTGGGTGCAAAGTGGCCTTTGACAGGGATCCAGAAAAGTACACGAAGGCAGCGGAAAAAGACGAGCAGCATCACTGATGCGACCGAGCGCTCTCCCGTCTTCGAGGGGACTTGGCACAGTGGAATGGCAGGCCCTTTTCTGTCTGGATGGCGCCACTGTGGGCCCCTGCCAGAGCGGGCACTCTCCACAGACACTCGCGGGCCGCTGAGACTGCCCAAGAGCTGGAAGCGATGACCATTTTGGCTATGACGGAACTATCGCCTGCCGTGCCCCGTGGGTGCATCTGTTGCGTCGAATTTGCACGGCTTGTTGTGCGGTCCGGCTTTGTGCAATCGGCCGGCACCTTTCCCAGCACAGAGGGTATCGAAAAAGTCGGTGGGGAGACCTAACCGGGCCACATGCCCGGAAGAAGCGGGGCCTGAGCCTTGTGACGCACATCTGTTTTGTTGCGGTTTACCTCACCCCTCTACTCCTCTCTCCGCCAGCGGAGAGGGGGCGGGGGAGAGGTCGGTGCACGAGATGCCACTCTCGAAACGTTTTTGGATGCTCTCAGCACAGCCCCTTGACAAATCCCCTCTTTGGGTGTATAATGTCTGGTGATTCTATAGGAATAGGGCAAATATGAAGCTCAGCACCAGAACGCGCTATGGTACCCGCGCGATGCTGGACCTGGCAGTCCGGTACGAGTCCGGTCCCGTCAGCGCCAAGAAGATCGCCCGACGCCAGGAGGTCTCCGCCAAGTATCTGGAGTCCTTGCTGGCTATGCTTCGTAGCGCGGGTCTCGTCAGGAGCGTCCGTGGCGCGAAAGGTGGCCACATGCTGACCAGACATCCCCATCACATCACTCTGCGCGAGATCTTTGAGGTGCTCGAAGGCCGCGAAGGTTTCGTGCCCTGTACGACCGATCCCCAGGTCTGCGACAGGGCCAAGACATGTGTCACCCAGGAAGTCTGGGCCCGGATATATGCCGAATGTATGGAGACACTAGAGTCCACGACCCTTGAGGACTTGGTTCGTCGTGCCAAAGAGAAGGGTTCGCTGGCCGCCATGTACTACATCTAAACCCAGGTTCAGAGGAGGACATCGTGAGCAGAATCTATGGCGACATCACCCAGACCGTCGGCAACACCCCCCTGGTGCGTCTCAACCGGGTAACGGCCGGCCTGGGAGCGCAGGTCGTGGCCAAGCTCGAATCGTTCAATCCGCTCTCCAGCGTCAAGGACCGCATTGGCGTCAGCATGATCGACGCTGCCGAACGGGAGGGCAAGATCCAGCAGGACACGACCATCATCGAGCCCACCAGCGGCAATACAGGCATAGGCCTGGCCTTCGTCTGCGCTGCCCGAGGTTACAGGCTGGTGCTAACCATGCCCGAGACCATGACCGTGGAGCGCAGGAATCTTCTCAAGGCGTTCGGCGCCGAGCTGGTGCTGACCCCAGGATCGGAGGGCATGCCCGGCGCTATTCGCAGGGCCGAGGAACTCATCCACGAGACTCCTAATAGCTTCATGCCCCAGCAATTCAAGAACCCGGCCAATCCGCAAGTCCACCGGGAGACTACCGCCGAGGAGATCTGGAACGACACCGACGGTCAGGTGGATATCGTGGTGGCGGGAGTGGGCACGGGCGGCACCATCACGGGTGTCGCGGAAGCGCTGAAACCGCGCAAGCCCGAAGTGAAGACCATTGCCGTCGAACCGATTGGCTCGCCGGTTCTCTCCGGTGGCAAGCCAGGGCCCCACAAGATTCAGGGAATCGGAGCTGGCTTCGTGCCCGAGGTACTGCGACTCGAGCTGGTGGACGAGATCATTCAGGTGACTGAGCAAGACGCTATTCAGATAGCCCGGAGGCTTACCCGGGAGGAAGGAATCTTTGCCGGGATCTCCTCTGGTGCCGCGACGGCTGCCGCTTTGCAGGTTGCCGCCCGACCAGAGAATGCGGGCAAGCTAATCGTTGTCGTTCTACCCGATACTGGTGAGAGATACTTGAGCACGGACCTGTTTGAGGCATAGGAGTGAAGCACAAAGCCATTGCCCTCCTCTCAGGAGGACTGGATTCCACCCTTGCGGTGCGGCTGATGCTGGATCAGGGCCTTGAGGTGCATGCGCTGAACTTTGTCACCCCTTTTTGTACCTGCAATCGCAAGGGGCGATGCGAGGCCAGGCGCGTGGCTGATCAATTCGGCATCCCCGTTCGAGTCACCGCGCTCACTGACGAGTTCTTTCCCCTGTTGAGAACCCCCAAGCACGGGTTCGGCAGTGGAATGAACCCTTGTCTCGACTGCCGGATTCTCATGTTCCACAAGGCCAGGGAGAATCTCGAGGAGATCGGCGCCGACTTTGTGTTCACTGGTGAGGTACTGGGACAGAGGCCCATGTCTCAGCACCTCCGGGCCATGCGCATCATCGACCGCGAATCGGGGCTGGATGGTCGCGTTCTGCGGCCACTGTCGGCGAAGCTGCTTCCCCCGACAATCCCCGAGCGCCAAGGGATCGTGCGGCGGGAGGCGCTTCTCGGCATTCGGGGTCGCTCTCGGAGGGAGCAGATGGCTCTGGCCAAGGAGCGCGGCATCGCCGACTATCCCTGTCCCGCTGGGGGCTGTCGCCTGACCGAGCCCGGTTTTGCCAGGCGGATGAGGGACTTGGTGACCCACACTCCGGATTTCGGTCTCAACGACGTTAGCCTACTGAAAGTGGGGCGTCACTTTCGTCTCTTTCCCCGCACCAAGGCAGTTGTGGGGCGGGATGAGGAGGAGAATCGTCGAATTGGCATGCTCGCCAGGCCTGACGATTTCCTGTTCGAGGTCCAAACTTGGGGCAGCCCCCTCACCCTGCTTCGAGGGGAAGTTGACGGGGAAGGGATTCGTCGGGCTGCCGCCATAACGGCTCGCTACAGCGATGCGCCAGGTTCCGACGCATTGGTCCGCTATGGAGCGGCTTACACCGGGTTGGGCGATGAGATTCGTGTCACCATCATAGGGGAGCCCGAGCTTGCAAAACTACGTATCTAAGGTGACTGTCGACACGCGTTTCAATGTCGTGGGGTCGCAGACACATCTCGAAAGGTGACATCATCCACGGGGGTAAAGCAAGTGAAGGGAACTGATGTCAAGCCCCGGGCGGCCAAGCGTGCCCGTTTCGCAGCGAAGGCTAGCCAGAGGAAGAAAGCTCCTCGCGGCACGATTGTATTCATACTTGGTGCAGCGGTGCTCATCGTCGGTGGGATTGCTCTGTTCCTCTTGAGACGGCCCAGTTCCAGTGGGGCTGCAACACTGATATCGGGCCCCGCACCAGTGGCCGCCACTGATGGCCACACGCCCTATGCTCAGGTAATAGCCGAGGACGGCATGATACGACTGCCTGTTTCTACCACTGCGGATGGCAAGGCACGCCACTACACCTACATGAACGGAGATCAGCCTATCGAGTTTTTCGTATTGAGGAGTGCAGATGGGACTATCCGTGCCGCCTTCAACGCCTGTGACGTCTGCTTTCAAGCCAGGCGGGGCTACGTCCAACAAGGGGACCACATGGTCTGCGTGAACTGCGGACGCCGTTTCCCCGCGGATCAGATCAATGTCGTTCGAGGGGGCTGCAACCCAGCCCCACTCAACCGGACGGTCGCGGGAGACATGCTGGTCATCAAGGTGGCCGACATCCTCGAAGGGGCAAGGTTTTTCTAGGAGCGGATACCATGCGGCTGATCGATATTGTCTTGAAAGGACTACGACGGCGGAAGGGGCGCACGCTCCTGCTGATCCTCGGCTTGGCCGTCGGCGTGGCCACAGTCGTGGCACTGATGGCTCTAACCAGAACCATGCGCCAGGCCGTCGCCGGCAGGCTGGACGAGTATGGTGCCAACATCCTCATCGTCCCCAGATCAAGCGATCTGTCGCTGTCCTACGGCGGCATCACTGTGGCGTCGGCATCCTACGATGTTGGGGAAATGACCCTGCATGACTTGAAGAGGATCGGGACGATCAAGAACGCTCGAAACGTCAGCGTCATCGCACCCAAGTTGTTGGGTACAGTAACGCTGGACGGGCGACGGGTACTCATGGCCGGCGTCCTCTTTGATGACGAGATACGGCTCAAACGATGGTGGGAGGTGCGTGGCGAATATCCAGTCACTTCGGACGAGGCACTGGTAGGAGCGCGGCTGGCAGAGGTACTGGCCATCCAGCCGGGCGAGATGCTAGATGTGCAAGGGCAGATCGTTCGTGTGATCGGCGTGTTGGAGGAAAACGGTTCGCAGGACGATGATATCCTGTTCTTGGACCTTTCTCTTGCCCAAAGGCTGATGAGCAAGCCAGGGAGCATCAATCTGGTGGAAGTGGCCGCTCTTTGCACAGAATGTCCCATCGAGGAAATGGTGAAACAGATCAGCGAGGTGTTGCCCCAGGCCCGGGTCACGGCGCTACGCCAGGCTGTCACGCTTCGCATGGAGACCGTAGGTCAGTTGACTCGCTTCGCTTTCGCGGTCTCATTGGTTGTGATCGCAATTGGCGCACTGGTGGTGTTGACGACCATGCTCGGAGCCGTGTCGGAACGGCGGCAGGAGATTGGCTTGTTCCGCGCTCTGGGCTTTCGTCAAGCGCACATCGAACGAGTGATTGTGGGTGAGGCCCTGGTAGTCAGCCTCGTAGGTGGCATCCTGGGATGGGTCATTGGGACGGGCACGGCGATGCTGCTGAGGCCTTCCCTCTCCGACCTGGCAGCGCCAGTGATGCTGGACCCGTGGCTTGCCCTTGGGGCTGTGGGTGGTACGTTGTTGGTCGGATTGGGAGGAAGTCTCTATCCTGCAAGGCGCGCCGCGCGGCTGGACCCGACGACAGCCCTCCGCTCGTTGTGAGGTGGTGACTACACATGATCGAACTCTGCAACGTAACCAAGGTTTATAACGCCAACGGCGTGCCGGTTCATGCCCTCAAGTGCGTCGATTTGCACATCGCAGAGGGGGAGTTCGTGGCGGTCATGGGGCCCTCGGGCTCAGGCAAGAGCACCATGCTATCAGTGATCGGCGGCATGAACCCACCTGACGAAGGCCGGGTGTTGATCGATGACATCGACGTATATGGTCTCAAAGTCGAACAGCAGGCCGACTTTCGCCACGAGTACGTTGGCTTTGTCTTCCAGCGACTACAGCTCCTGCCCTATTTGACAGCCCTGGAGAACGTGCTGCTGGGCCTGGTAATCGCCAAGCAGCGGCGGCTAGACAGGGTCAGGCGTGCCCGGCAGGTCTTGGAGCAAATGGGGCTGGAAGGCAAAGAACACCGTCTGCCCTATCAACTCTCAGGGGGCGAACAAGGGCGGGTCGCCGTGGCCAGGGCAATCGTGAACCAGCCGCCCCTCATCCTGGCAGATGAGCCCACCGGCAACCTCGACCGCGCAACCGGAACGCAGGTCTTGGAGATTCTGGGCGAGCTAAATGCCACGGGCCACACGGTGCTCATAGTGACGCATGACCCTGAGGCCGCGGGGCATGCCAGCCGTGTCGTAAGCATCTTGGACGGGCGGATGGTCGATGGCCAGCCAAGCCGCGACCTGCGGGTGGCTTGGCTGCCTAGGTCATCTCCCGAGCAACAAACGATGGGATGGCAAGAACCCAAAAGAGAAAACAGTGACAGTTGAAGCGGCGAGGAAAGGAAATGCATTCGACGCATAAGGACCACAAGGATGGGGAATGGCCTTCCGTTGTAGGTGAGACCAAGATAGGTCGTCTCAAAGACCTCATTGCCAGACTCGAGAGCGTCGTGGTGGCCTTTTCTGGGGGCGTGGATAGCACGCTGCTTCTCAAGGTGTGTCTCCAGGTCCTGGGGCCAGATCGCGTCCTGGCGGTGACGGCCAATTCGCCGACCCTTCCCCGCAGCGAGCTCGACGAGGCCGCTGCTTTGGCCAGGGAGCTGGGCGCCAGACACGTTATCATCACCACGGTAGAACTGCAAGACGAACGGTTTGCCACCAACCCACCCGACCGTTGCTATTACTGTAAGCAAGAGCTTTTCACACGGCTTAGAACCGTGGCTGATCGAGAAGGGTGCAAACACATCGTCTATGGTGCCACAGCAGCCGACCTGGGAGACCTTCGGCCTGGCATGCGCGCAGCCAGAGAGGCCGGAGCCATAGCGCCTCTGCTCGATGCAGGATTCACCAAAGAGGATGTGCGAAGCCTTTCGCAGCAGCTTGGCTTGCGTACCTGGGACAAGCCAGCGATGGCCTGTCTTTCGTCCCGATTCCCCTATGGCACGCGCATCACCGAGAAGAACTTGCGTCGGGTAGAGAGGGGAGAGGATCTGCTGAGACATCAGTTGGGCTTCAGACAGGTGCGCGTGCGCCAACACGATTCGATAGCTCGCATTGAGATCCACCCTGAAGAGTTCCCCAGACTGCTGGAGGAGTTGACCAGGGGCCATATCATCTCCCAGTTCAAGAAGCTGGGATATGCCTACGTGACCCTTGACCTGGAAGGTTTTCGGAGCGGGAGCATGAACGAGCCGCTTCACGCCTCTTCCGCCCAACTCTCCTGCTATTCGGGCCGATGCCAGACGAGTTCGGTTCCAGGGAGTGAGCGATGAAAAGAGTCTACCTCGACCATGCTGCCACCAGTCCGGTTCGTCGGGAGGTAGTGGAGGCCATGCTTCCCCACTTCTCTGAGACGATGGGGAACGCCTCCAGCTTGCACATGTTTGGACAGCGAGCCAAGAGGGCATTGGAGGAGGCGCGTCAGTGTGTGGCCAGGGCGCTTGGGGCCCACCCCAAGGAGATCTATTTCACCAGTGGCGGCACCGAGAGCAACAACCTAGCCATAAAGGGCGTGGCCCGCGCCAACGGCGATCGCGGCAGACACCTGATCACTTCGGCCATCGAGCACCACGCTGTGCTAAATGCCCTCCATCACCTGGAAACCCAGGGCTACGAGGTCACCTATCTCCTGGTCGATGGCCAGGGGATCGCGGACCTCAACGCTCTGGAGTGCAGCATTCGCGACGATACCATTCTGATCAGCATCATGCTGGCGAACAATGAGGTGGGCACCATTGAGCCTCTGTCCCAGATCGCCGACATCGCCAGGAGGAAGGGAATCCTGCTGCACACCGATGCCGTTCAGGCGGTGGGCAAGGTGCCGGTCGATGTCGATGACCTGGGCGTCGATCTTTTGTCCCTCACAGCGCACAAGTTGTACGGCCCCAAAGGTACGGGTGCTCTGTACGTCCGCCGTGGGACGCGCATCGCGCCTTTGTTGCATGGAGGCCACCAGGAGCGAACCATGCGTCCCGGTACGGAGAACATCCCGGGAATCGTCGGCCTGGCCACTGCGCTAGACCTGGCCTGCCACGGCCTAGACTCGGAATCGGCTCGGCTGGCCGGGTTGCGGAATCGCCTGGAAAACGGCATCCGCGGCCGCATCCAAGACGTACATCTGAATGGCCATCCCGAATCGCGCCTCCCCAACATCCTGAACATGAGTTTCGCCCGCGCCGAAGGCGAATCGCTTCTTCTTGCCCTGGACACGAGAGGAATCGCGGTCTCCACCGGTTCAGCCTGCGCTGCAGGGTCTGCGGAACCGTCTCACGTGCTGCGAGCCATGGGCGTGGAATCTCTTCTGGCCCAGGGGAGCCTTCGCTTCTCCCTGGGCCGCGACAACGATGAACACGACATCGACTATGTCCTCGATGCCTTGGCCGAGATCGTTCATCGCCTGCGTGAACTGTCGCCAGCCTATGATCCGGGGGCGAGGGTTTAGAGGGACTCGCAAGATGGCAGTCAAGCGCGTTGTGGTAGCCATGTCGGGCGGTGTGGACTCTTCAGTCGCCGTAGCTCTGCTCCACGAGCAGGGATGTGAGGTGATTGGCGTGGGGCTCAGGCTGCCCGAGCAGTTGGGGGGCATGAGAGCTGGCGCAGGATGCTGCGGGATGGCGGGCATGGAAGATGCTCGCGCCGTGGCAGCCAGGATTGACATACCTTTCTACGTACTTGACTATCGGGAAGCTTTTGCGCGAGAGGTTATCGCCCCATTCTGTGAGGCCTATCGGAACGGGGAAACCCCGAATCCCTGCGTCCTCTGCAACGTTCGACTCAAGTTCGGGTTGCTGCTGGACACGGCTCTTGGGCTGGGAGCCGACTATGTGGCCACCGGGCACTATGCTCGCCTCGAGAACGAACCTGGAGACGGTCGCCCAACCCTGCGCAAGGGCCTGGACGCTGCTCACGACCAATCATACTTTCTCTACTCGCTGACGCCACTCCAGCTCGCTCACACCCTGTTCCCCTTGGGATCGCTTCACAAGGGCGAGGTGCGCGAGATTGCCCGCCGACTGGGTCTGCCCGTGGCTGAAAAGCCATCCAGCCAGGACATCTGCTTCGTGGGGCCCGGAGGATATCGGGAGCTTCTGGCCAGGCGCTGCCCTGAGGCTCTGCGCCCCGGGCCCATCACCGACTCGACCGGTCGCGTGCTGGGACGCCACCATGGGATTGGGGCTTACACCGTGGGCCAGCGGAGGGGGCTGGGCATCGCAGCGGGCGAGCCACTCTATGTGACCAGACTCGATGCCCCAAGCAACACCATCGTCGTTGGGACCAAGAACGAGACATATGTTCGAACGCTCGTCGTGGGAAGCCTGAACTGGCTGGCCTGTGACCCGCCTACGGCCCCAGTTCAGCTCTCCGTGGCCACCAGGTATCGTGGATCTGAGGCTGCTGCCGATCTAGTTCCCGACAATGGCCGGGTGTCGGTTCGCTTCTCCAGGCCCCATCCCATTGTGGCACCAGGACAGGCGGCCGTGTTCTACTCCGGCGATGTCCTGGTAGGAGGAGGTGTTGTCACAGCCTATACTCAGTGCGAGATGTCTTTGGAAGCACATCGACAAGGAGGACGGAGATCGTGGCAGTAACAGTAGATGCTCGGGGGCTGCCCTGCCCCCAACCGGTCATCCGTACCAGGAACGCCATGCGTGAGACGGACGAGATCGTGACTCTGGTCACGGAAGACAGCCAGGTGGGAAACGTGCGCCGCCTGGCCGAGAAGTCTGGCTGGCGAGTGATGGTCGAAGAGCGCCAGGATGGCTACGCGGTACATATGGTTAAGGGAGAGGCTGCGCCCGAAGCGAGACCGGCGCCCGATGTCATGCCGCAGGCCGGGCCACAACCTACGGTGCTCGTCGTCTCCAGCGACCGAATGGGGCGCGGGGAAGAGGAATTGGGCACGATTCTGATGCGCAGCTTTTTCTACACGTTGACCGAGATCGATCCCTTGCCGAAAACGATCATCTTCTTCAATACCGGTGTCAGGCTCACTGCGGAGGACTCTCCAATCCTGGAAGATCTGAGGGCGGTGGAGGCGAAGGGAGTTGAGCTCCTGGTCTGTGGCACCTGCGTGGAGTACTTTGGTCTGAAGGAGCGCATCGCGGCCGGGGTGATCTCCAATATGTACACCATCGCTGAAACGCTGCTGAGCGCAGGCCATGTGGTGTCGTTGTAGAGCCGGGACGGTCACGCTCAGGCGAGGGGTGGCGACGGGCAGGAGTCCGAATCCTCATCTATCGACTATCCAGCCTCCACGCAAGTTGCGCACGCCACCGGCCGGGAAGCGCCTCGTCGCATAGGCTCTTTGGGGGGGACGTTTCCGTGGGCACTCAGCCATCACCAACCAGACCGACTACTCCCTTCATCTCCCACCTGGCCCAGGGCTACTGGCGCATCTTTGGGCGAAGCTGGCCGACGTGGCTCGGAGGCGTGCTCCTGGGGATGACGAACTTTGCCATGTTCGCCTACGCCACTCCCTGGTTCATCTACGGCGGATTCGGTCTCTCGGGGTCATGGCTCATCAGCCTGGTGGGCATAGATCCCACCGGGAAGCTTGCCGTCCCCTGGCTGGATACGGGTTGGGTTCACGATGTCTCCATCATCATTGGCGCCTTCATATCATGCCTGCTGGCCAGTGACTTCCGGATCCGGATTCCCAGGCGAAAGATACGGCTGGCCGACGGGCTGGTAGGTGGCCTGCTCATGGGCTTTGGAACCATGCTGGCCCCCGGGTGCAACATTGGGGGCTACTTCTCGGCCATTGCCGCCCTCTCCCTGAGCGGATTCGTCATCGGCCTCGGCCTCGCGGGAGGAGCCTACACAGGCGTGCTCCTGGCGCGATGGCGTCTGCGCCGGGAGCTAGCTTCGGGCATGCTGAGGACGGGCGAGCGAGGGCCCGGTCGTTCGGCCTCGCATCCGACGAACCGCTCCAGATGGCGCCAGCCCGCACTCGGACTGCTTGTTGCGCTGGCCACCCTGGGAGTGTTTGAGGTCTTTGTGGCGCGGGGCGAAACGAGACTGGGCATCTTTATGCTGTTCGGCCTGGCCTTCGGCGTCATCCTGCAGCGGGCCGGTTTGTGCTTCACCGCCTCCTTCCGTGATCTCTTCACTTCGGGGGACGGACGCTTGGCCAGAGGGGTGATCATCGCCATGGCTATAGCCATGGCGGGCTTTGCCATCCTTCAGGGCCTAGAGATCCGAAGGCCGTTCGTGCTGGCGGTGGGGTGGCACACCCTGGTGGGTGGGTACTTCTTTGGGCTGGGGATGGTCATCGCCGGCGGGTGCGCGACAGGCACCCTGTTCAGGATCGGTGAGGGCAGCGTGCAGCTCCTGGTCGCTCTCTTGGGCGGGATGCTGGGCGCCGCATTCACTGCCCGGTTTCTCAAGGCCATCGACTTTCAGAGGGGCTCAGGGGTGTGGCTAGTGGATTCCTTGGGGTGGCAGGGCGCTCTCTTCACCGGCCTGGCCTCTTTGGGCGCGTTCCTCTTGATCGTACAGTGGAACGAAATGCGCAGAAAGGTTATCCGATGAGCAAGCGCAGGGTGACGCTGGACGTGAAAGGGGAGGTGTGCCCCTATCCCGCGATGTACGCCCGGGCCGTGCTAGAGGGCTTGGCTCCCGGTCAAGTTCTGGAGATCCTGGTTGATCATCTCTGTGCTGTGGAGGGAGTTCCGGCGGCGGTGGAACAGCTAGGGCATCGAGTTCTGTCCACAGAGTCGGTGGCAAACGGCGTGTACCGTATTGTCGTACAGGTGGGGGGCCGTCCGTCTTAGGAAGCATCGTCGCAAGTTGCCAAGCTGGGCGTTGAGAAGCCATGTACAGCAGAACGGTGCTCGATCACTTTGCCAACCCGCGTAATGTGGGGGTCATTGAGGATGCCGACGGCTATGCCCGGGTTGAGAGCCGAGTGCACAGCGACTTGGTCGATCTCTATATCCAGGTCAAGGAGGGAAGGATCGCCAAGGTCAGGTATCGCGTTCACGGCTGCGTGGCGGCCATCGCCTCCAGCTCGATGACCTCCCAGTTGGCAAGGGGGTTGCCCTTGGATGGAGCCGCCAAGCTCACCGCTGAACAGGTGGTAGCAGCCCTGGGCGGGCTGCCCGAAAGTAAGAGACATTGCTCGGTTCTCGCTCCCAGCGCCTTGCGTCAAGCTGTTGAGGACTATCTTCGGAATCATCCCAAGGTGTCACCCCGCAGCATATCTCGAGTAGGTCCCGCCGTGTCGCAGACGTAGAGAAGGCAAGTGGCCTGGAAGCCGGAGTCACAAGTCGGCGGCCGGCCCGCGGACGGGGTGGGCATTATCTGTGTCAGGCGGAGCGATTTGAAAGGGTAGGTGTGATCTCGTGAGCGTTTCTACTCGACCAGAAGTCGATGGTCGCTATGCCAAACAGATACTCTTCGGGCCCATTGGCGTTGCTGGCCAGGAGAGGTTGCGCAAGAGCTCGGTGGCCGTCATCGGCCTGGGCGCGTTGGGCACGGTTATCGCGGGCAATCTCTGCCGGGCGGGAGTGGGCCATCTGCGGTTGGTGGACCGTGATTTCGTGGAGCTCAGCAATCTGCAACGACAGATCCTCTTCGACGAGGAGGATGCCCGCAGACGCCTGCCCAAGGCGGTCGCGGCGGCTGAGAAGCTGAGGGGGATCAACTCAGAAGTTGACGTCGAGCCACTGATTGCCGACGTGGCCGCAGGGAACGTTGAGCGAATCATCGCGGGTTGCGACCTGGTCCTGGATGGCCTGGACAACATGGAAACGAGGTTTCTGATCAACGACGCCTGCGTCAAGACGGGCACACCCTGGATCTATGGTGGAGCAGTGGCATCCAGTGGAGCCACTATGACTATCGTTCCAGGCAAGACTGCTTGTCTCCGCTGCCTCATGGGTCAAGTGCCGGCTCCTGGCACGATGCCAACCTGCGATACAGTGGGAGTCCTGGCTGCTACCACGGGAGTCCTGGCTTCCATCGAGTGTGCTGAGGCATTGAGGCTGTTGACCGGCCATGAACCTGCAGGGAGCATACTGTGCATCGACATCTGGGACCGGGACTTTCGCGAGCTGACGATCCAGCGGCGACCCGATTGCCCAGCTTGCGGGGCGGGTGAGTACGAGTACCTCACCGGCTCGAGAACATCCTGGACCACCGTTCTTTGCGGACGCGATGCCGTTCAGATCGTCCCTCCCTCCGAGCAGGAGCTCCCCCTCGAGGACCTGGGGCAGCGCTTGGCCCGGATTGGCAAGGTCTTGTACAACGGCTTCTTGTTGAGTTTCGAGATTGGAGATCTCGAGTTGGTCCTGTTTCCCACGGGAAGGGCCATCATCCGCGGGACGACAGACGAAGCCGAGGCACGCACCATATACGCCAGATACGTGGGAACGTAGGCAAGTCCTGGACCACATTCCTGCTCACCAACTGTTTCTCATTCTTGGAGAGGTCACATGTTCATCACGCCAGACAAGCGCACTTTCAAGGCTTTTTGCACCAAAGCGGTGCATGCCGGCGAAGCCAAACGGAAGCCTTTTGGCTCGTTGACCATGCCCATCGTTCAGACATCCACCTATCACTTTGAGAACACAAAGGCCCTGGTGGAGCACATGCGCCGCAAGGAACAGGGACTGGAGCCTCTTAGAGGGGAGTATGGCCGCTACGGGAATCCCACGCAGGAGGTGGTGGAGCACAAGTTGGCTGCCCTCGAGGGTGGCGAGCGGGCCCTGGTGATGGCCAGTGGCATGGCGGCCATCACCTGCATGCTGCTCACTCTTCTCGATTCTGGCGATCATTTCATCCTCACTGAGGATTGCTACCGCAAGACGCGCCAGCTCTCCCTGGATATCATGCAAGGCAAGCTAGGGATAGGCTGCACTCTGGTGCCCCTGGGAGACTATGATGCTCTCGAGGCGGCGATCACACCGCGCACGCGGCTCGTGCTGACTGAGTCTCCTACGAATCCCTACCTGCGCGTTGCCGACCTGCCCCGCCTGTCGGATATTTCCCGCCGAAAACGCATTCTGACCATCGTGGATGCCACCTTTGGCACGCCCTATAACAGCAGGCCCCTCGACTATGGTATGGACATGGTCACTCATAGCGCGACCAAGTATCTCGGTGGGCACAACGACCTGCTGGCTGGAGTCATCGTGGGCAGGGCGGAACACCTCTCGACCCTCCGGGAAGTGCACAACATGCTGGGCGCTGTCAGTGGACCGCAGACGATGTATTTGTTGCTGCGTGGCCTCAAGACCCTGAGCCTGCGGATGAGGCGCCATAACGAGAACGGACAGCGTGTGGCCGAGTTCCTCGAGGGGCATCTGGCCGTGCGGCGAGTCTGGTATCCTGGGCTGCCCTCTCATCCTGACTACGAGGTGGCTCAGCGCATGATGAGTGGCTTCGGCGGCGTGGTCAGCTTCGAGTTGGAGGCCGATCTGGAGGGCACCGGGCGCTTTATCGATGCTCTGCAGATCCCCTACATGGGGCCCAGCCTGGGAGGCGTGGAGAGCATCGTGGAGCAGCCCGCGCTCATGTCACATTTCACTCTGGATGAGGAGGAGCGGGCCGCACTCGGCATCCGCGGTGAACTCGTGCGCTATGCGCTGGGCATCGAGGACCCTGATGACCTGATAGCCGACCTGGATCAGGCGCTGCGACGGGTCTCCGTGGCATAGGGTCGCGCTTTTTCTGCAACGGTCCGCGGTCAACATGATCACGGTGCGCCAACTCCGGGAGATGAAGAGGCGATACCCCAAGGCCAGCGTGGTCTGCTATGTCAACACCACTGCGGCAATCAAGGCCGAGAGTGATATCTGCTGCACGTCGGCGAACGCCGTCAAGGTGGTGAGCTCGATTCCGGAGGATATTCCCATCATCTTTGTGCCAGACAAGAGCTTGGGAGACTATGTCGCCAGGCAATGTGGCCGGAAGATGGTCCTCTGGAATGGGTATTGCCCCACCCATCACCGAATCCTGGCTCAGGATATCATGACCATGAAAAAGAGACTTCCCAAAGCCTAGGTGATGGTGCATCCGGAGTGTACTGCCGATGTTGTCGAACTGGCCGACCACGCGCTGAGCACCGGGGGCATGCGTCGATACGCCAGGGAAACGGATGCCCAGGGGTTGGTCGTCGGGACCGAGATCGGCCTTCTCCACTCCCTGCGCAAGGACAATCCCGAAAAGGCCTTCTATCCTGCTGCTGAGATGGCTGACTGTCCCAACATGAAGTTGAACACCTTGGAGAAGATAGTGTGGGCCCTGGAAGATATAGTGTACCAGGTGCGCGTTCCTGAGGATACTCGGGTCAGTGCGTCCAAGGCCATAGAACGGATGTTGAGCTTGGACTGATGTGAGTCGAAAGGATGATTCCATGTTGGCTAGACTGAGACAGGACCTGCAGACAGTGTTTCAGAAAGATCCGGCGGCCAGGACCTGGTGGGAAGTTCTGACCTGCTATCCCGGACTTCATGCGATCTGGTCGCACCGGATCGCTCATGCCTTATGGCATCGTCGTTTACACTGGCTGGCGCGGTTCATTTCACGCATCAATCGCTGGCTCACCGGGATTGAAATTCATCCAGGGGCGATCATTGGCAGTCGTTTCTTCATTGACCACGGCATGGGCATTGTGATAGGGGAGACGACTGAGATCGGTGACGATGTGCTCATGTACAAGGGGGTCGTGCTGGGGGGCACATCTCTGAGCAAGGGCAAGCGACATCCAACCCTCGGCAATGACGTCATTGTCGGCTCCAATGCCGTGATTCTGGGGGCTATCACCATAGGCGACAACGCCAGGATCGGCTCGGGGGCAGTAGTGATCAAAGCGGTTCCCCCCGACTCGACAGCGTTGGGCGTTCCCGCCAGAGTGGTTAGAGGTCCGGATGTCAAGACAGAGACACCTGTCGATCTTCGACACGATCGGCTGTCGGACCCAATCGCCGAGGCATATCGCGATCTGGATGAGCGCCTCCGCGAGGTGCAGGCTCAGGTGGCATCTCTGAGGGGAACACTGGAGGCAGGCAGACCAGAGCCGGCTCGATCTGAGCCTGTCCTCGGTCAGCAAATGGCTTCCGGGGCTTGAGGGCGAATCCAGTCCCAGGAAGGCGGCTGGCGTCGTCGGTTCCAGTCTTCCATCCTGCGCTGTGAGCAATGATTTGGGCGCACAGCAACCCGCGAGACGTGCCGGTGATGTGTGCCCCGCTGCGCGACAACATCTTTCCTTCGTGATCAACAGCAACTGCTGGCGCGCCGTCAAGGATCTCGACCAGCGTCCACAAGATGGTGACCGGCTCATTCTGGTGTTTGTGGGGGCAGGAGGTTGGGATACATACGCCTGTGCCCGGAGATCTCCTCAAGCCATCCTCACCAGTTGCCCCGAAGAGCTGATTCTCTCAGCTCTCTCCCGGGAGACCGAGCAGACGCGAGACGATCTCGCCCCACCTGCAGTGGTGCGACAGGTGTTCGCCCAGGATGGATGACTGCGGACCTTTGACCCCGAATGGCCAATTGTGCTAGAATGGTCAATAGAGATGGGAAGGTACCGCAGGGATTCTTCCTCTGAGTTCGTTCCCTGTTTTCATCTCTCTCACCATTGGCTCGGTTCCAGTCGTTCCGGTAGTCTAGCCGATGGAAGGAGCAGCGATGGCAGGCATTCCGTAGGAGCCGCCTACGGAGAGAGCTGGCGTTGTGTTTGCCACGGCCGCTATCGCAGGAAGCTACTGACGGCTGGCACGCGGTGTTAGATGTACTTTGGAGGCGACCTTTTGCCGTTCTCGGCATATAGCCAGATCGCCGTATCGCGCCACTTGTGGGCTCTCATGGTCACGACCAATGACGACGAAGAAACGCCATCATAGCTTGCGCTTCAAGATCACAATGGGCGTACTCCTCACGTTGGTAGCAGTTTTGGCGCTTACGTCCTACCTGCGATACCTCAGCTACCGACACCTGTTGGTCGAGACCTTGGAGCTTTCAGCGGCCAATACTGATGCCTCGATCAGCGATTCTCCGATGACCGCCGTTGAGTCGCTTCTGTCCGCCTACGTCCGCAGCAGACTGCTCCTGTCTGTCAGCTCTGCCGTCGCGATCTTGCTCATCGTCAACTTCCTGATGGGACGCCTGGTGGTCGGTAGACTGAAGCAACTGTTGGGAGCGGTCAAACGGGTCAGCCAAGACGACCTCGACGCGAGAGTGACGATCAGAGGCCATGATGAGATCACCGACTTGGAACAAGCTTTCAACCAAATGGCGGATGGTCTAAAGGAGAAGCAGGAGCTGGAACAAAAGGTTAGAGAGCGGACGGAGCAGCTACAGACACAGGCTGAGAGGCTTTCGGCTCTCAATACCCTCGCGGCCACGGTTGGTGAATCCCTTGATCTGGGAGAGGTTCTGCGCAGGGCCCTGGACGAGGTGCTCAGGTTGATGACTCTGAGAGGAGGATGGATCGTCTTGCGCAATGCCCAGGGAGATGCACTTGGCCCCATGACCAGTCGTGGTCTGCCTGAGCAGCTAGCCCTTGCTCAAGTACAATGCGCATGGAGCCGGTCTATCCACTCGGAGGTATTGGAACTGGGACACCCCAAGGTCTTTCCTTATTCAGCGGATCACCTCTGCCCGGCCATTGAGCACTTCCAGCGTGTGGGTCGACCCATGGTCTTCCCCCACTCAGCGGAACACCCCTGCGTGGTCGCCAGGTATTTCCAGAAGGAGGGCCTGGTCTTTCGCGCTTGTGTGCCTTTGAAATCCAAGGACCGTATTCTGGGGGTCATGAGCCTGGTCGGAGATGCTTCCGACAAGGTGCAGGACCTCACTGAGGATGTCTTGGAGATGCTGACGGCTATTGGCCGTCAGATAGGCATCGCTGTCGAGAATGCCAGTCTTTATGAGGAATTGAGTCAGGAGGAAGAGCTGCGGCGACAGCTCCTTGAAAGGCTTATCACCGTTCAGGAAGAGGAGCGCAAACGCATTGCCCGCGAGTTGCATGATCAAACCGGCCAGCCCCTCACCTCCCTCATGATGACGCTGAAGGTGCTTGAAGAGGTCGATTCCCTGACAGAGGTTCGACAGCACATAGGAGATCTGCGGGATACAGTGTCCCAGATTCTCAAGGAGGTGCACGACCTGGCCCTGGAGCTCAGGCCAAGCGTGCTGGATGATCTGGGACTGCTAGCGGCACTCAGACATTGCATCGGCGAGTATGAACACAGGTTTCGTGTGCCTGTAGACCTGCAAGTGCTGGGACTAGAGAATGAGCGATTGTCCCCAAAGACCGAAACGGCCCTCTATCGCATTGTACAGGAGGCGCTCACCAACGTGGCCAGGCACGCACAGGCTGACAGCGTCAGCGTGCTGTTGGAGAATCGGGGGACATCGGTGATGCTTATCGTGGACGATGATGGAACAGGCTTTGATATGACCCGTGTGATGGGTTCAGGCCCACATGAGAGGAATCTAGGGCTCTATGGCATGCGAGAGAGGGCTTCTCTCCTTGGCGGGACTCTGACCCTTGAGTCCACACCGGGGGCAGGCACCGCTGTCTTTGTAGAAATACCCCTGAAACGAGGGGAAGGTAGCCATGAACAAGATCCGTCTGTTGGTCGCTGATGATCACCCAGTAGTGCGAGCGGGGCTTCGCATGCTCTTGGGGACCCAGCCTGACATGGAGGTAGTTGGCGAGGCGGTTGACGGCGCCACCGCTGTGGAGCGGGCGCTGGAGTTGAGGCCAGACGTTGTAGTAATGGACATCACCATGAGAGGTACCAATGGTCTGGCAGCCACCCGCGAGATCGTGAAGCGCATACCCCAGACCAAGGTGCTGGTACTTACGATACACGATAGCGAGGAATATCTC
>SDBU01000290.1_pt1 | contig 72098 bp, 61 predicted proteins | sample 2277071 | NCBI WGS metagenome assembly SDBU01 (sample SAMN10397929, study PRJNA504765) | marine sediment metagenome | isolation source: marine sediment core GS08_GC12, 126 cmbsf | place: Arctic Ocean: Gakkel Ridge, Loki's castle | collected 2008 | reverse complement strand
GAAATCGTAGCCGCGCATTTCAACGGACAGTTATAACAACTTATGAGCCGCGTCCGCGCATTTTCCATAGTCTCCGTCCACTCCTTTTCAACTTCCTCGGTCCAAAAGTCTCTTCTGCGGTGGCGGGAATTACCCCACATGAAACTCTCGGTGTGCCACTTTTCATCATGGATTTTCATCTCTTGCGGTGACCCAAGCCCGGCTAAAATGGGCATTACTCCAGGAATTGGCTTTTCTTCCCGGACTTTTATATATTCCAGCACTTCATTGCAAAGCTCCATGAATTCATCCGGCAGGGCAATATTGACATCCCCTGTTCCTCGAACAGCTATCGCCTTTAATCCTTTGTCTCCCATAACGGCCCCTATTCCGCCTCGGCTGGCACTGGACCTGCCCTGTTCAATAGAAGCAAAATAAACCCTGTTTTCACCGGCCAGGCCGATGGCCGCCACCTGGGCCTTCGGCTCCTTCAACTCCTGCCGAATAAGTTCTTCAGTTTCAATAGCTCCTTTACCCTTCATATGAGAGGCATCACGTATCTCTACTTTGTCATTGCTTATCCACAAATAAACCAACTTGGAGGACTTGCCGCGAAAGATCACTTTATCATAACCGGCATACTTCAATTCCGGTGCCCAAAATCCCCCCATCATTGAAAATGCCATTAACCTGGTCTGAGGAGAAATGGTAGAAACAATGGTACGATTACAACCGGTGGCAGGTGTGCCACATAAAAGACCGGCGGCAAATATGAGTAGATTATCAGGAGAAAAAGGTTCAACTTCAGGGGGAACCCTGTCCCATAATATCTTGGCGTTCGTACCAAGTCCCCCCAGGTAAAGCTCGGTTTCCCTTGGGTCTGTTGCAACCCTCTCAATGCTTCCCCGGGTTAGATCAACTTCTAAATTAAATCCTGTCTCTGCGTACCTCATTTTTTTTCCTTCCCATGAACTTTTCCATTTTCTTCAAGCTCCTTTTCCAATGGAATCATGTTGAGGATATCAAAACCCAGGGATTTGAAATAAGAAATCAATTCGCCATCATACCAGTTGACCAGTGTCCTGACTTTCTTGACTTTAATCCGTTTAAAATGCATGAGAAGGGTTTCTCCCAGTTTCTGTCCAATCCCTCTCCCCTGATAGCCGGGATCGATGCCGAGCACTTTAATCCAGCCCGCTCTTTCTGCAAGACCAAATTCCCACAGCCGGGCTTCGGCGAACACAAAACCAACAAGTACGCCGTCGATCTCGGCGCACAGGTTCAATAGAGGATCTCCCTGCTGGATATGGTAAATGGCCGTCTCTTTGAGATAATCCATCCTTTTCTTGTCTGTCTGGCCGTGTATTTTTTCGATTTTAGCGACGATCCCGAGGATGTTTTCCAGATCATCCATACTCAGTATTCTCGTAGAAACGGAAGTGGACAGTTCTTTCCACAATCGGGAACGTCCGACTTTCTTGAAATGGACCGACCCACCCGCACGCAGGACTTCCAGATACTTGGACACGGTGTGCCGGGTTAAACCCAGTTTATTGGCGATTTCTTCAGTCTGGAGCCCGAGGGGAGCGGATTTCAGGATTTTTAAAATTTGAAAGGGAATTTTCTCTTCCATGTTCATGGTTACCAATATTGGTTACCATAAACATAGTTTTTTTAGATCGTTTTGTCAAGAAAACATTAGTGGGTGATTATATACTCGACAAACCTAAAGCAGATAAATCAATCAAAATTTTTAAGATATTTTTTATGTAACTCAATTAAGGGCTTATAATCTAAATCATCTGCCTTTTGTAGAGCTTTGATATATTCTATTCTAATTGTTGTTGTTAAGGCGAGTTCATCTTCGGGAAAATCGATATAAGCATTTAAGTTATCTCTAAGAAATATATTCACAATAAATCTTGCCCATCTTCCATTCCCATTGTTAAAAGGATGAATATAGACTAGCCGACTGTGAAGCATCCCTGAAATTTCAATTATGTCAAAACTCTGATCACACCAATAATGAAAATCACCAATTAAAATTTTCAGCTGAATTTCAATTTGAATTTGATCAACTCCAATGTTTTTATTTGATTTTCTTTTTTTACCCGCCCAGATCCACACCTTTCCAAACATTTCTTTATGTATTTTATAGAAATTTTCAATACTGAATTTATATTTCCTTTTTGAAAGAAAATATTTTTTTAAAGCTTCAGAAGTATTCTTGAATTCGGCATCATATAATTCTTGTCTCGTGGTTATAAATTTAGGAAGAAGTCCTTCTAATTCTTCTAGAGAAAGAGGTGTTGCCCCAAATGGATTCGCTTTGTTTATTTCTTTTTCTAAATTTGATCCCATAAACTAGATCGCCTTTTTTCCAGAATTTCCCTTTTTAAGCTCTCCACTTGTTCTTTGTTTTCTTCTTCGGATGGTGACTGAATTTCGAGAGTTGAGCTGGTTTTGCTCAATTTTACTAATTCCTTTGCTTTTTTATTCGCTTTTTCATCAAGAAATTCTATTATGTTCTTTCGTGGAATCAAGGTAATTTTTAGTTCAGTATTTAATGCATCGGCAATTTTATACAGCGTAGTGATCTTAGGCATAGCATATCCATTTTCAATATTATGTATTGATCTAATTGTTTTATTGACCTTTTTGGCTAATTGATCTTGTGTCATCCCTAGCGTTTCTCTTAATACTTTAATTTGATCTTTAAAATCTGGGTAATTAGCTAACCAGTCTGGTAATGCCTTGGTGGATTTAAATTTTTTACTAATTTGGTTGGTGAAAAAATATTTTCTCATGTTATTATTATATGAAATATTATTTCATATATCAAGAGAATAGTATGAAATATTATTTCATGTTTATTAATATTTATATGAATTTATATTTCATGGTATCTCTAGGTTGAATGTGTTAAGTGACGGCTTCCCGCTCTACTCGATGGTTGGCCGCTGGGATCTATTTGATCAAATTTTTCTCTGTTCTAAAAAATTTACGAGACCATCGAAAAAATCACGGCCTTCTTCCGATAATTCAATGTTATCAAGATAGGACTGCCCCTCTCTCAATTTTTGATTGCTCTTTTCTTTGACGTAATCCAAAGATCCGGTGGCATGGAGAACATCTATCGCCGCATGAATCGTTTCTTGAGTCGCATTGTCGTTTCCCAGGGCTGAAAGTAGAATATGTTTTTGTTTTGGAGTCGCATTTTCAAAGGCTTTTATCATGAGCAGCGTGTGTTTACCTCTCTTTATATCGGAACCGAGAGCATGTCCTTTCAGTCCCGGGCTGATATCGACGATATCATCCTGCAATTGAAAAGCCAGGCCAACATTGATGGCGAATCTGGAAAGTGCATCCAACTGTTGAGCCGTGGAACGGCCAAATATGGCCCCAACCTGAACAGCGGCCATGAACAGACGAGCCGTCTTTTTTTCAATCACTTCCATGTAGTCATTCTCTGTAAAATCTCTTTTCTTATCTGAAAGGATATCCAGCATCTGGCCCTCATTGATCACTCTGTACGTGTGACTGATGACATCTAAAACCCTTCTGATATCATCCGTTTCAAATGGAGTTTTCGTGAAACAGCTTTCAGTCAAGGCATACAGAATATTGCCCTGCAATATGGCTATGGACACTCCAAATCTCACAGAGCTTTTCCGGAATATTCCACCCTCATATTGTTTTTCCTCATAATCATTCAGAAATTGGTTTTCGAAATTTTTATGCATGCTGAGCATCCCTCTTCTTTCGTCATCCTCATCCATGATGTCATCATGGATCAGAGAAGAGTCGTGGAACAACTCAAGGCCAACAGCAGGCAAATAGATCTTTTCCTCATCTTGATCACACAGCGCTTTAAACGCCATTATTGTCATGACAGGTCTAAGTCTTTTTCCCCCTTTAAGCACAAATTCTCTAAGATCAGAATAGCTGGAACGAATGAAATCTTTGGATTCTTTTATTTTTTCTTCAAAGAGAGTTTCAAGTTCAGAGTCGATGATCTCTTTGTATTTTTGCAGTGTTTCATCAAAATTCATTTTCGATTCTCTCGATGACCTCACGAATTATCCAATCGGGCGTTGACGCTCCTCCGGTTATACCAATGATCTCTTTTTTTTCAAACCATTTTTTTTTGAGTTCATCTGCAACTTCTATATGTTTGGTTTCAACGATTTCCGAACACAATTTCGCCAACCGTCTCGTGTTCCCACTGTTATACCCTCCGACCACAATCATCAAGTTGACTTTTTTTGCGAGTCCTTTCGCTGCGTTTTGATTTTTTTTTGTGGCATTGCATATGGTATTGAAAACCTTTAATTTTTTTGAGTGCTTCTTAAGTGCGTGAATTATTTTTTTATAGTTCTCTTCAGATTGAGTGGTTTGAGCCACAACTCCAATTTTTTCGAACCGACCTATCCCAGAGACTTCGGAAACATCCTCAATTATAATGGGATTTTTCACTCGATCGGCAATCCCTATAATTTCAGGATGATTCGCTTCACCGATAATAACAACCTGATATCCATCTTTACTTAAAGATTCTGCGATTTGCTGCACATTCTGCACAAAAGGGCAGGTGGCATCTATTACCGAAAGATCCTTTTTTTTAGCTCTCGTGATCACTGACCTGGGAATACCGTGCGCCCGGATGATTATTTTTCCCCTCTCGATGTCGTTGATAGAGTCGATCGTCACAATCCCCTCCTGCTCGAGTTGAGCAACGACTTGAGGATTATGAATAAGTGGCCCTAATGTATAGATTTTTTCTTTTGTTTTCAAAGCCAGTTCTATCGCTCTTTTAACGCCAAAACAAAATCCACTGTTCTTTGCCAGTACAACTTTATTGTGAGGTGCCTTGTCCACTGTATTTATTTGAAGGGTGAAGGCTTAAACATAGGATATTTCGATTATAAGAAGATTGATACGGATATGCAATTCTTTCTTCAAAAGGGTGCTTTGGCATTCTGGCCGGCCATGTCCGCTCGTCCTCGAAATCACGGGAATGCTTGACCCTATCACAAAAATCTTGCAAACCCCCGGGAAGACTGCTATTTTTATTTTGTCCGCATGAACACAAAAAATTTAAACACCTGGATCGAAATATCAGAGGACGCCTTCGCTTTTAATATGGATTTTTTTAGAAAGATCATCCCTGAAGAGACAGAACTGGCCGTGGTCGTCAAGGCCAACGCCTACGGGCATGGTCTGAAAGAGATAGCTGAGCTGGCCGAAAAAAATGGAGTCCGATCGTACTGTGTTCACACTCTCGATGAAGCACTGCTTCTCCGCAAATGGGGACAAAACCAAGATGTTCTCATCATGGGCCCTGTTCCTCCGGGACGCCTGGGGGAAGTTATCAAAAATAGTTTCAGACTGGTGATTTACGACCCGGATGTCCTTGATGCCTTAAGCAGGAAAGCCGTGGATCTAGACCAATCCGCACACATTCATCTGAAGCTGGAAACCGGCACATACAGACAGGGAATAAATCCGGAAGATGTGGAATGGCTCCTGGAAAAACTGAAGAGGACTCCGCGGATTATTCCGGAAGGTGTTTATACTCACTTTGCCAATATCGAAGACACTACAGATCACGGCTATGCCCTTTCTCAACTTCAAAGTTTTAAAGACATCACCACACGCATTCAGCAGGACTATCCTGACATCAAAAAACACACGGCCTGTTCGGCAGCGGCTCTCCTTTTCGCTGAAACTCATTTCGATATGGTCAGATTAGGTATCAGCTCATACGGACTGTGGCCGTCACGGGAGACCCTTGTATCCTATAAGATCCACCACTCACAGAACGGCAAAGATGTTCTCCGGCCCATACTCAGTTGGAAGGCCCGGGTAGGACAGGTCAAGAGCGTTCCCGCCAACCAATTCATTGGCTATGGCTGCAGCTATCAGACAACCCGGAAAACACAGCTGGCCGTGCTGCCTATCGGATATGCGGATGGTTACTCCCGCGGTTTGAGCAACCAGGCTTTTGTCCTCCTTCACGGCCGCCGTGCACCGGTCAGGGGCCGAGTCTGCATGAATCTGATCATGGTGGATATCACGGACATACCGGATGTCAGGCCGGGAGATGAAGCGGTCCTGATCGGGAAACAGGGAAAGGAATCTATTTCTGTCGATTTATTGGCCTCCCTTGCCGGAACGATTAATTATGAATTTATCACTCGCCTCAATGGACAGATCCCGCGGATTATCACAAATCAGATTCAATAAACAGATTCTTTTCCATTTTGTGTGTACACACGGAGTGACGCTATTTCCTTATTATAGATGGATTCGGCTTCTAATTCTTTTTTTCTTTGAGGGCTTTGAGGATTTTTTCCGGTGTGATTGGAAGGTCCTTGATCCAGACTCCAGTCGCATTGGCTATGGCGTGAGCCACGCTGGCCAGTATGGGAAGAGTCGCTCCTTCTCCGACCTCTTTGGCTCCGAACGGGCCTTCGGGTTCATAGGACTCGACAATCCCTGAAAATATTTCCGGAGCATCCTTTATGGTCATGAGAAGATAATCGTGCAGGCTGGGATTGACGATCCGGCCTTTATCATCATATGCCACATCCTCCATGAGTGTCTCTCCGGCCCCCATGACAATGGCCCCTTCAACCTGGCCGTGGACGGATAATGGATTGATCGGAGTGCCGCAGTCGTGAAAATCATAGACTTTATCTATCTTGACTTGACCGGTTTCCAGATCCACCCGGCACTCGCAGACCGCACTCGAAAAAGAATATGCCGGGCTGGTCCCCACGGCCGCACCCTTATAATCCCCGCCCAGTCCTTCCGGAGGCTTATACCAGCCGGTTCCCAAAAGCGGACCTTTGTCATTAAAGTACTTTCGGGCGGCCTCGGACCAATCCATGGCTCTTGATGGATTAGCTTTGCAGAAAATACGGCTGTTTTTCGCCTCTAGTTCGTTTTGTCCACATCCCAGTTCAACTGAGGCTATTTCAAAAAGTTTTTTCAGAACATCTTTAGCCGCATGGGCCACGGCATTGCCGCCCATTAGAGTGGTCCGCGAAGAATAGGCCCCTAAGTCTAAGGGGCTTATATCGGTATCCTCGGTTCTAATACGCACTCTGTCGAGAGATATCCCAAGAGTTTCGGCACAAATCTGAGACAGCACAGTTTCGGCTCCCTGCCCTATCTCTGCAGCCAAAATAAAAAGAACGGCCGCCGTCCCATCCTCACTGATTTTGACGATGGCGTTAGAGTGGGGAAAAACCGATTTCTTAACAAAGGGCTCCAGTTTTTTTTCAGAACTCAACTGGACCTGGCCTCTGTATTTGGCATAGCCGGCCCCCGAGACAAAACCACCACAGCCGATTCCTATGCCCTGCCCGGCCGGCAGTTTTTTATATTTGTCATGCCAGGAGGATTCATCACGTACGGCCTCCAGCGTTTTCCCAAATTCACAGCTTCGAATATCCAGGTCATTTACGGTGCGCGAGTTGGAGCCCATGGCATTTTTAAGTCTGATCTCTACAGGATCGAGTCCCAGGTCGTCGGCAATCATGCTCAAAAGGGATTCAAACGCAAAACGAGGCTGCGGCGCACCATGCCCCCGCATAGCCCCACAAGCCGGCTTGTTGGTCATGATCCGGAATCCCCTGTACCTGTAGTTGGGAAGTTTATAGAGCGTCGGGATCATGGCTCCGGCATAGTAGGCCGTGATGACGCCATAAGAGGAGTAGGCTCCTCCATCGAGGTATATTTTGCTGTCCACAGCCGTAATGGTTCCGTCCTTTTTTACACCGATCTTAAACGTCATGTGCTGTTTATGCCGTCCCCGTCCGTGGAGAAACATCTCCTTCCTTGTATACACCATCTTGACCGGCCGGCCGAGTCTTCGGGAAGCCAGAGCGGAGACAAGATCCAAAGAAGTGGCATCGAGTTTTCCGCCAAAACCCCCGCCAACCGGAGGACGGATAATCCGAATTTTTCCCAGGGGCATGTCCAGAACACGAGCCACCATATAGTGGAGGTAGTGGGGCACTTGTGTGGCCGAATAGAGAACAAGGGTGGATCCGTCATCATCCCAGTAGGCAATGGACGCATGGGGCTCAATAGGACTCTGGTAGACATGATTGCCCGTAAATTCCTCCTCCCGGACATAATCAGCCTCGGCAAATCCTTTATCGACATCCCCAAAATGATGGTCCACGCGGGCATTAATATTGTTTTTGTAACGCTCGTGCACCAATGGGGCCCCATCTCTCATGGCCTCTTTCGGATTGAGAACGGAAGGGTATTCTTCGTAATCGACTTTAATCAGATTCAAAGCTTTCTGGGCCGTTTCCTCATCCACCGCAATAACGGCCGCCACTTCATCCCCCACATGGCGCACCTTCTCTTTCGCGAGTGTGTGTTCATCGTAGCGGGGAGGGTTGACACCGTAAGTGATGTCGGGGACATCTTTCCCGGTCAGCACCCATTTGACTCCGGGGAGGGCTTCAGCATCACATGTATCGATGGATTCGATCCTGCCGTGGGCTATGGGAGACGTAAGAATTCTTCCATAGAGCATATTCTCAAAAGAAAAATCAGCAGTATATTTGGCCCTGCCTGAGACTTTATCGGCCGCATCCACCCGGGGAATGCTCCTGCCAACAGTGGCATACTTCTCAAGATCATAAGATTGTACAGGGGGATCTTCTGTCTTTTCGTATATTTTCCAGTTCTTGACAGCCGTAAGAATTTTGACATAACCCGTGCAGCGGCAGAGATTACCCCCTAAGGCATCTTTAATGTCTTCGTCTGAGGGATCCGGATTTTTTTGGATCAGAGCATAGGCGCTGAGGATCATCCCTGGCGAACAGTACCCGCACTGGACGGCCCCATGGTTGATAAAAGCTCGCTGGATGGGATGGAGTTTTCCATTTATGGCGAGGCCTTCAATGGTCGTGATGCTTTGACCCTGGCAGGCGGAGGCCAGTAGAAGGCAGCTGTTTTTCGGCTCTCCATCCAAAAGGATGGTACAGGCCCCGCAGACTCCCATATTGCATCCTTTTTTTGTTCCGGTCAGCCTCAACTTTTCACGGAGAACTTCAAGAAGGGTTTCTCCTCCTTTAACGGCGACATGGTGTTCCTCTCCGTTGACACAGAGAACGATCACATGATGTTGAATGTTATCTTTGTTCATGGCATCTCTGCGTTCCTGTCTTTTCCTCCTTCTTGAGCTCTGGACAGAGCTTCCTTGAGGGCTCTTAGGGTTAAAACCTCTACAATCTGTTTACGGTACCAGATCGATCCTCTGATATCGGTGATAGGAGAGCATTCGTCTTTGGCAGTAAGAGCGGCCTTATGAAAGAGACTGTCAGAGGGGGCCTTTCCCAGGAGACCTTCCGAAGCCTCTAAAGCCAGGAGAGGTGTGGGCGCGACGGCTCCCAGCACAACAGAGGCCTTTTCGATTTTTCCTTTTCCATTGTTCAACGTGATTTTTGCAGCCACCGAAGCCACGGCAAGCGCATTGGCTTTACGCAGCATGACTTTTTGATAAGAAATTCCTGTGTTGCTCTTTGGAATGGGGATCAATATCTCCGTCAGAATCTCTTCCCCCCGGCAAACACTCATTTTTGGCCCTCGAAAAAATTCTATTAGGGCCACTTCTCGAGTGTCCTCCGAACAGATAAGTGAAACAGACGCATCGGCTGCAATCAAACTCGGCGGAAGGTCAGCCGAAGGTACGGCACTGACGATATTCCCTCCTATGGTCGCCATGGACCGGATTTGCAAAGAAGCCATAGATCCGGAGGCTTCGGACAGAGCCGGAAGATAATTTTGAATAAGAGAGCTGCCGGCCAGTTCATTGGGCGTCACCAAGGCTCCAATCCGGATCAGATCGTCTTGTGTTTTTATATTCTTGAGCTCTTCAATCTTTTTAAGAGAAATGAGATGTTTCGCCTCTGCCAACCCCTCTTTTAGATCCACCAAAAGATCCGTTCCTCCTGCTAATATCCGAGTGTCTTCAAGTTCACGCAGCAGCTTCAGCGCATCGGCCAAGGAATGGGGTTCATGGAGTTTGATATTTAAAAGAGACATTTTTATCCTAAGATTTTTTTACGAGATCTAAAATCTCTGTGAGGATGTCCCCGGCCGGTTCTGAGATCACATAGTCGGCAATGTCATCAAGTGGAGTGGGATCGATATTGAGAATGGCCAGCTTGGCTCCGCCCCTTTTGGCTGTTACGGGAATATCTGCTGCAGGCGAGACAACCAGCGAGCTTCCCACCGCAATAAGAAAATCACAGGAACCCGCCTCTCTATAGGCATCATCGAGAACTCGAGGCTTGAGGGTCTCTCCGAAAAAAATCACATCCGGCCTGAGTATCCCCCGGCAATCGGGGCACAGAGGCGGAATCTCTTTTTCTAAAAACGCATACGCCTCATCGATCGAATATTCATGAAAACAGTCTGTGCATACCATGATCCTCGTGTTGCCGTGAAGTTCAATAACACGCGAAGATCCGGCCTCCTGATGGAGCCCATCGATATTCTGAGTGATCACACTCTTGAGTTTACCCATGGATTCAAGTTCGGCTAACGCAAAGTGAGCCCTATTCGGCCTGGCTTTTTTAAGAATGGGGTAGCGAACCTCTTTAAAGAAATTCCAATAATACGAGGGGTCCCGGTTGAAATGATTGATATTGGCATACAGGTTGGGATCGTACTTGGTCCACAGTCCTCCGGCTCCTCTGTAGGTCGGGATTCCACTCTCGGAAGAAATTCCCGCTCCACTGAAAGCCGCTATAGCGTTGGCTTGGACAAGGTCTTGAACCAGAGAATCGAGGGTAACCATTTATTTTTCCCTTTTGATCACCATAGCCATACTGACTCCTCCTCCGCCGCAGATGCCGGCTACACCGAATTCACCGTTGTGAATCCTGAGGACGTGGTATAGAGTCAAGACAATTCGGGCACCGCTGATTCCTGTAGGATGGCCGAGGGCGATGGCGCCGCCATGTACATTCAGTTGGCTTCGATCCCAATCGAGGACTTTTTCATTGGCGATCACCTGGGCCGCAAAGGCCTCATTGACTTCAATGAAGTCCATATCCGTAAGGCTTTTACCGGATTTTTTCAAGGCGGCCGGGATGGATATGCCGGGACCGTCCCCCATGATGGTGGGTTCAACGGCCACTTGAGAATAGGAGATAATAGAAAAGAGAGGATCGACTCCCAGTTCCTCTGCTTTTGCTCGCGTGGTCACAATCATAGCGACCGCTCCATCCGCCATTCCGCAGGCATTTCCGGCTGTAATCTTTCCATCCTTTTTAAAAACGGCAGGAAGCTTCCCGAGTTTTTCCAAGGTGGTCCCTTTCCGGATTGTTTCATCTTTTGAAAAGACAAGGGGGTCGGCCTTTCTCTGCGGGACTTCAATGGAAACGATCTCCTCATCAAACCATCCTTCCTCCTGCGCCTTGGCTGCTTTTTGATGACTGGAATAGGCAAACTCATCCATGTCTTCCCTGCTGAGATTATATTTTTCCACTTGATTTTCCGCTGTCTGTCCCATGCCCATATCATAGATGGGATCGATAGAATCACTCCATCCATCAAGAAGAGTTTTGTTCCCCATCTTGAATCCCTGCCAGCGGGCGTCTTTCAGCAGATAGGGAATCGTGCTCATGCTGTCAAAACCGCCAACCATTACCGTTTCTGCTTCACCCAATCTAATGGACTGGGACGCCATAGCCAGCGCCCGCATCCCGGATGGACAGGCCATATTCAGGGTAATCGTCGGGACTGTGATGGGAATGCCTCCCCGCAGAGCAGCCGACCGGGACGGATTGGGCCCGTTACCGGCCTGACGGCAGCTGCCCAGGATCACATCATCCATGTCTTCCCCTTCAAGATTGGCCCGCTTCAGGGTTTCGGCTACGGCAAATCCTCCCAGATCAAACGAAGGGATATCTTTGAGAGTGCCTCCGAACTTGCCCATAGGCGTCCGGGCACCGCTGATGACAACAACATCATTTGAGTTCATATCTTTCTCCTAAATATACTGTCCACCGTCGACTTTGATGACTTCTCCGGTGATATGTTTGGATTTATCCGAGGCCAAAAACGTGACGAGATCGGCCACATCTCCGGGCTCCCCTAAACGATTGAATACGGTTTCATCCGCGGCTTTCTGTTTGAATTCTTCCGGCAGGTCTTTAAACATATCCGTAAGAATCATTCCCGGAGCTACGGTATTGACATTGACATTGGACCGCCCCAATTCTTTGGCTACTGTCTTTGTCAGGCCTATAGTACCGGCCTTGGCCGCCGAATAGTTTGCCTGTCCGAATTTCCCACGAAGTCCGTTTATGGATGTGATATTGATGATTTTCCCTGATTTCTGTTCACGGAACAAAGGGGAGACGGCACGGATAAAATTAAACGTTCCTTTAAGGTCCACATCGATAACCTTGTCCCACTGCTCTTCGGTCATCTTCCATACGACTCCATCCCAGTTCATTCCGGCATTGTTCACCAGGATATCGACATGGCCGAACTCTTGAACGATCTTTGTGACAAGCTTCTGTGCCTCATCAAAATTTGAGACATCGACCTGGAACGCTTCGGCCTTCCGCCCCATATTTTGAATCTGTGCCACAATCGCTCTGGCTTCATCTCCATGTTTTCTGTAGGTCAAAGCCACATCGGCTCCGTTTTTTGCCAAATCCAGGCATATAGATGTACCAATCCCCATGCTCCCACCTGTTATGAGGGCCACTTTATTTTCTAAATCCATATGAGTCCTCCAATAATTTATTTAAGTTCTTCTCCCGATTAGTTGATGTATTTTTGCAAAGGATTCAAGGGTTCAAGTGCTTCATTAAATGATTTAATAAGTGTTTCAAAAATTCACTTCAAAGAATCCTAATAATCCTCTTTTTTATTATATTCCTATTGAATCCGGAAAGGCCACACAATCCTTTTTTACTCTTTATTCTCCTTGGGTTTAGGAAGAACGGCTTCCATCAAGGACTCATCGAAATTCTTCCCCTGAGCGATCTGCTGCCTGTATTTGACAAAATCGATGACATCTTCTCCGGTTTGACCTTTTGAATTAAAAGCATTAAATCCCAGAAAAGCCTCCGTGGCCATGTTTACAGACAGCCAGTGCCGGTTATAATTTTTGGCCATATCCCAGAAAAATTTCTTTTTGGCTCTTACGCCGTCGAGAGATTTGATCAGGCAGCCCGGAAAAAGATTGGTGAATTTCCAGACAATACTGTTCACCGCTTTATCGAGAAGTTCAAAATCTATGACGGCCTCTTTGAGAAAAGCCCGGGCTTTTTTTCCCTCTTCCCCTTTCACAAACTCTCCATAGACTATGTCGCCATCGGCCACATAGCGATCGATAATCACAGCCGGATTTCGGATAAATTGGCCGTCCTGTTTAATAACAGGGACAACCTTAGTCACCAGGCCCAGACGCTTCATCTTGTATGCACTCCAGAGTTCACAGGACACACAGTTCCAGATGGCATCTTCGATACTCAAGAACCAGGGCAAAAAATCCGTCGATCCTCCGTCGGGAGACGATCCATGCCTTGGGCCGGCCTGTCCAAATATGGCCGTGTCGGCCGTGATTGCGATATCGCAGGCCATGCCGATTTCCTGACCACCGGCCACCCTCATCCCATTTACGCGGCAGAGAGTTGGTTTTTTGCACATCAGGATAGCATCCACCATGCCGTTAAAAAGGTCCATATATTCACCGTACTCGTTGGGTTTCCCTGAATAGTATTCGGCATATTCTTTTGTGTTGCCGCCGGTACAAAAGGCCTTGCTGCCCACTGCCGTAAAGACAACGGTCACGACACTCCTGTCCAAGGAAGCATTCTGGAAGGCCGCAATTACTCCTTTGACCATTTCGGTTGTGTAGGAGTTGTAATGGGCGGGATTATTCAATGTCACCCAAGCTGTAAACAAGCCCTCTATCTCTTGACCTGAAGCATCCAGAATGGGCCTTTTTTCATAGATGATGCACGGAGGTTCTGTCCCCCAATATTTGTCTCCCCACATGGAATGATCCTTTAATTGGTTATCTCTTTTCAACCAGTCTAAACTCATGTGTTTCTCCTTTATTTTTAGTTCTTTTCCCAATTAGTTGATGCATTTTATACAAAGGATTCAAGGGTTCTAGGATTCAAGTGCTTTTTTTAAGATTTAATAAATATTTTAGCAATTCCCTTCCAATTTTTCAATTCTCTATAGTTTTTAAGCAAGTCACTCGAACCCTTGAACCCTTTCTTTATCCTTCTTATTCATCTCACTCGAACCCTTGAACCCTCGAATCCTTGAACCCTTTCTTGTATATTATTTCCAATGATTTTATCTTCCTTTTATCGAAAACTGCAACGAAAAAGAATGTGATCAGGCTGACAATCCAGCAAAAGTATATCGGGTGCACAAGGTCAATGCTTTTGAAAAAGTCAGCCAGCTGCGGAAATAGAAGCCAACAGACTAATGCGGCCATCCCCATAAGCAGTGTCCACGTTGCGTGTGACCGGCGGCAGAGGCTCGGCCAGAAAAGAGTCATCAAGGTCACAAGGGTATACGCCGTTGTCAGTGTAAGGCCGATGAGGAGCGTGTTCAATATCCCTGATACTGAAATGGCCAGGATATATGTGAATACACTCAAGACCAGAACGGCGGCCCGTGAGATAACCTTTTCTTTATTTTCACTTAAATCAGGAACTATAAATCTTTTTATGATGTCGTTGACCACTAGCGTAGCGCTGCCCACAAGAAGAGCGGAAGCCGTAGAGACATCGGCAGCCCAAAGTCCGGCGAGAACGAGGCCGGCAACAATGGGACTCAGACTGAGGACAGTCCTCGGCAGCGCTTCGGTGGGAATTATTCCCGGATGCAGGATCGTGGCCGAAATCCCGATGACAGCACTGATAAACCCCACAGGAAGAATGATTAATCCTGCTAGAATAAATCCTTTCCTTGCGGATGAAGAATCTTTGGCAGCAAAGCTGATCTGAACGATGGATTGAACGGAAAACGTCATGGTGCACATGACAATAAACCATGCAAGAATCATCGGCAAACCTATAGCCCCCAAATCAAAAGCGGATGAATCGCTGGGAAGCTTAATGACCAGCTCCTTAAAACCCCCCACTTTTTTTACGGCCAGAAAAGCAGCAAATAAAACACCGGCATAGATGAGGACAACATTGATGATATTCGTCAACCCGGCCGCCCAGAAGCCTCCGATGAGAGCGATCCCCACAAAGACAACGGCCGTGACAAGCATGCCGGTCTGGAAGGAAAAGACATCCGGAAGCAGTGAGGAGAGGATGGCTCCTCCGGCAATATACTGGAGAGATGTTATGACGATCTGCAGAACAAGTTGGCCGATCACTCCGACAACGCGGCCGGACACATTGTAATGCCGCTCAAAAAACTCGGGGAGAGTCGAAACCTCCATTTTCCGGTAGCGGCGGGCGGCAAACAGACCGACAAAAACGGCCCCGGCAGCCCAAGCGGCATTGTACCAGCCTGCAGATAGGCCGAATTCATAGGCGCTTTCGGCAACTCCAATGGTCGAGGCCCCTCCGATGGCCAATCCTGTAAGAAGCGGCGCCACCACCCAGTAGGGAAGGCTTCGCCCGGCCAGGAGATAGGCAACCATGCCTCCGCGGCTGAGGCGGCGTGTGAACCAGGTGATCAGATAGAGAAGAACAATATAGCTGCAGACAATAGTCAGCGGAATCCAGTTCATCCCTTTATTTTAAGCCGGGCATCGACAACGACGGCTCTATTCTCGAAAGCCATCACTGGATTGAGGTCAAATTCATCTATTTCCGGAAAATCCAGAACAAGTTGAGTGAAGCGAATCAGAATGTCTACCAGAGCCTCAAAATCCACGCCTCTTTCTCCCCGGGTTCCTTCCAATATGGGATATCCTTTGATCGAACGCATCATATCGACGGCTTGATTTTTTGTGAGAGGGGCCAGCCTGAACTGCACATCTTTTAATGTTTCGACAAACACCCCCCCGAGACCGAACATGATCATCGGATCGATTCCTGTTTGCCTTTTCGCTCCAATAATCACTTCTTTCCCGGCTTCCTCGTACTTTTGAAGGATAAAATCCGTTTTGTGGGTCTTAAATTTCTCCGACATTTCTTCAAAAGCGGCCAGGAGGGCCTCGGTGTCTTTTATGTCGAGTTTGACGCCGCCGGCGTCTGTCTTGTGGACGATCTCTTCGGCATCAACCTTAAGCACAACGGGAAATCCGATTTTTTCGGCGGCCGGTTCAAGCTCGGTTTTTTCCTTTATCTTGACCGTCTTCACAGTAGGAATCCCGTAGCTGTCCAGAAGATCAAAGACATCGGCCTGGGGGAGAAACATGTCTTTTCCGCTGAAATTCTCCAGAATGCGGCCCGCTTTGTCCCTGTCACATGTGCATTTTTCATAAACGTATACAGGCGTTTCTTTTTTTAGAAAGGAGCCATATCTAGTCATGGCCGAGAGCGATTTCGCCGCAGACTCGGCAAAATCATAGACAGGAATACCGCTCTCTCTTATGAGCCGGATGACCTCCTGCCATTTCTCGATGGTGATCACCTGACAGACAATCGGTTTGGGGGACGTTTTTCCCAGTTCGCCAATCTTTCGAGCGATCCCTTCACAATCGACAAAGGGGGCCGTGACAAACACAAGCAGAAGGGAATCGATGTTGGGATCAGCAAGCAGCGCCTCCACCGTACCGCCGTACTGCTCGGGACCGGCCGTGGCCACAACATCAACCGGATTGGACACTATGCCCTCCTGGAAAACGATCTGTTTAAGAATGTCTTTCGTCTGCGGGCTTAGTTCGGCCAGCTTCAACCCGGCCGCCATGCATTCATCAACTGCGATGATCGCAGGCCCCCCCGTGTTGGTGACAATACACACACGGTCACCGGGTGGGACAGGCTGGTTGGCAAAGGCCGCGGCCGCCTCGATCATCTCTTCCTGAGTGTGAAAACGGAGAACGCCGGCCTTTTCAAAGATGGCATCGGCCAGAGTATCCTGTTCGATCATCGATCCCGTATGAGAGGCGACGGCTTTTACGCCTTCCGGTGTTTTCCCTGATTTCAGGGCCAGGATAGGTTTCTTTTGTGTAACCCGGGTGGCCACTTCCAGAAATCCGGCCGGATCCTTGAACGTTTCGATATGCACCATGATGGATTTGGTCTCCTCGTCCTGTCCATAATAGTCGATGATTTCATTCATGCTTACGTCGGCTTCATTGCCGAAACTGGAATACATCCGAATGCCCATCCCGATCCGGTAAAGATGAAGCTTGAGTGTTTCCCCCACGCCTCCGCTCTGGGCCACGATAGAAATGTTGCCTTCGGACATAGGGACAAACGTGAAGTTGGCATAGACCGACACCTCAGGATCCGAGTTTTGAATACCCTGAGAGTTAGGCCCGAAGATGCGCATACCATGTTTATGGGCAATTTCTACAATCTGTTTTTCGAGAGCCAGTCCTTCCTCGCCCACTTCCTTGAATCCGGCTGTGTGGACAATGGCGAATTTCACACCCTTTTGGCCGCAATCCTCGAGAACAGCCGGAACGATCGTATTTTTGATCGAGATATTGACAAGGTCAACCTCATCGGGAATAGCAGAGACGGAGGGATAGGCTTTGAAACTTTTAATGTATTTCGATTTTGGATTGACCGGAAAAATGGGTCCCTTGAAATCATGGTCGATAAGATTTTGCATAACGATATGACCGATGCTGAAGGGATTATTAGACGCCCCGACTATGGCCACAGATTTGGGTTTGAATAAGGCATCAAGCATTTATATCACTCCTTTTTTTTCTAAGGCATAGAGGGCGGCTCCGAAAGCACCTGTCAGTTGAGGAAGAGGCGGTACAAAAATCTTTTTTTCGATTCTCTCCTCAAACATTTGAACCAAGAACGGATTGTGAGCCACCACTCCTCCACTCATGACAATATGTCCTTCCAAAATATCCATCTCTTCAGCTCTTTTGATGATAGAGTCAAAAACTCCTTTGACAAGATCCTCAACTTCGACTCCCTCGCGGATTTTAGTCAGGATCTCAGTGGCCGAAAAGACAGTGCAGTAGCTCCCGATTTGGACGTTCTTTTTTGACTTCTCCGCCAGGGAATTGAACCGTTTGATATCGACTTTCAGCCGGTTGGCCATTTCTTCAAGAAAAGCGCCCGTACCGGCCGCACACTTTCGGTTCATTTTAAAGCCCGTCCGCCGGCCTCCGCTGTTCATTTTGATAATCTTGCTGTCCTGTCCTCCTATATCGATCAGGGTATGAGCATGGGGGTAATGGAAAAAACTTCCCCTTCCATGACAGCTGATTTCTGTCTTTGTACCTGCAGAGAATTCGACATTTCTTCTCCCATATCCGGTAGAGACGATAAAACTGTCCGGAATGGAAACCCCACCAGCCAGGATTCGGGCATCGTCAAAGGCCTTTCTAGCGGCTCTCTTAAAATTGGCTCCCGAAAAGGTCACTGAAGAGCCGAGAACCTTACCGTTCGTATCAATGATAACGGCTTTGGTCGTGGACGCTCCGACATCTATTCCTGCATACAATTTGCCGCTTTCCAATATTTCTCTCTCTTTACCTGCTTCGCATCCAAAAGTCATCCCCTCTATCACTATCACTACCGGCGCGGCCGGCCGGGATCGGCCCTATTTTGATTCGAGCTGTTCTATAAAGGCTTCAATGTTAGTTTTGGACTGCTCCTCAGAGTAGCAGCGCAGATCATTGAGGTCTCCATTAATAGTCAAAGTTGGAATTCCAAGTGCCTTTTCCAGCCGCTCAGGCATTCCATACCGGTTGTTTGAATTATTTGGACAAGTTTTGGCATCATGGAAAAGAATGCCATCAATTTTGTAGAGATCGACCATCTCTTTGATGTATTGTTCTTTGTAATTTTCGTCCCGCACGATAAAGATCTGTGTGTACGCCTGGGCCATACTCAAAAATGGATCACGAGAATCAAAATCGTCGAAGATCCAACTGTTACAGTACGTCGACGCAATGACAGCGGCCTTGAGTTCGATAAAGAATTCAGCCATCGATCTTAATTTTCCCCAAATGGGCATTCCTTCCCAATAGAGACGGAATTTCTCTCCTTCAACTGCGCCATCTTTGTTGGCGGCCCTCTCTTCAAGTTCTTTGAGGAGAACATTATAGTACTCGATCGCCTCCGATGAACCACGCAGCACTACGGCAGGCCCCATATGAATCGAGGCATCGAAAAAGCTTAAAGGGGCGGGAACCGCTTCATTGGTTTTTAAAACTTTTTTCCAGAGTGCCGTACACTGTTTGGACAAATCCATGATATGCCGGAACTTATCGATGTCAAATTTTTTGCCGGAGATCTCTTCTAATCGCGGGATCAGATTTTTGATCTGATGGACAATTCCATCCAGATGTTCATTCTTAATTTCACCCAGGTTGCGGTAGGATATGATGCCCATGGTCGGTACATTCAATTCTCTTGAATACCACATAAACCAGTCCTGGACATCACGGCACTGGTTGGTGTTGTAGACAAGAACATCAGGCTTAGGGACGCCCGTGATCCCTTCATAAGCCCGAGTCAAGGGTGTTTCTTTTTTGATGTAGGCCCCGACATCGCTTGTCAGGTAGGAGCAGATATCGGGAGAATAGCCGATGGCATTGGCTACCGGGATATAATCGCCGGCCTTCCGCGTCGAACCGAGCACGGCACCATGATTCTCGGGGTAGTGAACGGCAAAATCAAAACTGAGAAGAAGTTCGGCAGGACCGACACTAGTACACCAAGCGACTTTGGATGACTCATCTTTGGACGCGCTATCCAGGGAATAGAAGTAGTCGGCCATAATCTTTCTCATAAAGCCGGTGGATTGGATTTTTTTTATCAAAGCTGTTTTTCCTTTGAGAAATTATCAAAGTATCAGCATTCCTCCCTAAAAGTCAAGATTTGTGGTTAAGAATGGGGTCAGGCCTGACAAACATGAATAACTTTTCTTAGTATAAAATAAATAACAAGAAAGTTATTCATGTTTGTCAGGCCTGACCCCATGTGATACCATGTGATAATATTAGAAGCTCATTCCGTTTTAAATATTGGAGGAATAATGAGTCAACCTACAATTGTGACCATGCCTGGAGACGGGATCGGAAAAATCGTCCTCCCTGCAGCGCTTAAAGTCCTCGACCGAGTAGGCTTTGAGGCCAACCTTGTCCCCGCCGACATTGGCTGGGAATTCTGGTGCACAGAAGGCAATCCCCTTCCCCAGCGAACGATCGATCTCCTTAAAGAGCACAGCATCGGCCTTTTTGGCGCCATCACCTCCAAACCCAAAGATCAAGCTCTTCAAGAACTAGCTCCTGAGCTTCAAGATAAAGGATTTGTTTACTACAGTCCTATAGTTGGGCTCCGCCAGTATTTTAACCTGGATATATGCATCAGGCCCTGCCGGTCTTTCAAGGGGAATCCGCTTAACTATGTCCGCCGGGCAAACGGCGGTATCCTTGAGCCAAAGATCGATGTCGTTATCTTCCGTCAGAATACCGAAGGCCTTTACAGCGGTGTCGAATGGACGAACCCACCGGATGATGTACGGGCAGCATTCGAGACACACAAAAAAATGGCGTCCTTTTCAGATGTACCCAGCGAAGATCTAGCCATCTCTGCACGGATCTTCAGCCGCAAAGCCTGCCACCGTATCATTCATGAGGCCTTCAAGTACGCTAAGAAATTTGGCTACAAAAGTGTCACAATCTGTGAAAAACCCAATGTGATCCGGGAAACGTCAGGAATGATGAGGGAAGAAGCTCAAAAAATCGCCCCTGATTTCCCCGAAATCCCTCTCTGGGAGACCAATATAGACGCCCAGATGATGTGGTTGAACAAAAATCCTGAGGATTACGGAGTGATCGTTTCAGGAAACATGTTCGGCGATATCGTCAGTGATGCCTTCGCCGGCCTGGTGGGAGGATTGGGTATTGCCAACAGCGCTAATATCGGAGAAACCTGCGCCGTCTTCGAACCCACTCACGGTTCCGCTCCAAAATATGAACATCTCGATCCTTCGATTGTCAATCCCATTGCCATGCTTCTCAGTGCCTGCCTGATGCTGGAACATCTTGATGAAATCGAAAAAGCCAAGAGAATCCGAAACGCCATCGGGGCCGTTATAGCTGAGGGAAAAGTGAAATGTTATGATATGATGAAGCTTGTCGGAGGCCCTGATGTACTCGCGAAAGGAGCCGCCACCACACAGGAAATGACCGACGCCGTCATCGCAAAACTTTGATATCAATTGAGGGGAATAACCATGAGAAAGAAAATATCAGAGCTATTTCAAAAACAGCTTGAACAAATAAAGGACACCTCCCTTCGTGAAAATGTCATCGATATATGGGTGACGGCTGCCGATAAAGGCGGTTGGGCACCTCAGGATTTGGAAGATATTCCCTTCACCCTTCTTACGGAGACTCTCGGCATCAACCTCGTTGAGCACACCATCGCCGTCACAGAGGGCGCCTCAGGGCTGGCTAAGGCTATTTTAGAAACCTATAGCTCCGTGCCCTTTGACATCAATATGGATTGGCTCATCGCCGGAGGACTCCTTCATGACGTCGGGAAGCTTCTGGAAATCTGTATGAATCCTCAGGGCAAATACCAGAAGAGCCATCAAGGACAATGTGCCCGGCACCCTATATCAGGCGCCATCCTGGCTGCGCAGGCCGGCCTGCCGGATGAAATCATCAACATCATAGCCTGTCATGCCAAGGAAGGGGAAGGACGGCCAAAACGCATCGAAACGGTCCTCATCCATCAAGCCGATTTTGCCGTCTTCGATCCAATGGTTATGATTGAGAAGGGGCTTCTCATCACATAAATCAACACTAGTTCAGAAAAATGGGACATACGATAATAGAAAAAATCATTTCCAATCACTCTGGGCAGACTGTAAAACCTGGAGACATAGTGGACATGGCTGTCGACACACGGATCGCCCGTGATTTCGGCGGCGCCAACGTCGTGTTAAACCTCAAAGAATCCGGCCTGGGTATCGAAAACCCGTCAAAAACATTTTTCACATTCGACTGCAATCCAGGTGGATCTTCTCAAAAATATGCAGCCAACCAGCAGACCTGTCGTCTTTTCGCGAGAGAAAACGGCATAAAAGTCTACGATAACAATGCCGGCATAGGCACCCACATCGCCATTGATGAAGGGCTGGTTATTCCAGGAGAAACCCTTATTTCGACCGATTCGCATGCCAACCTTGTGGGCGCCATCGGCGCATTCGGCCAGGGCATGGGGGATATAGACACTGCTTTTGCCTTCGCAAAGGGGAAAATCTGGTTCAAAGTCCCTCCCACGCTAAAGATTATTCTCAAGGGGCAGCCTTTAAAACAAGCCCATCCGAAGGACATCATCCTCTTTCTACTTAAGACTTTAGGACCAAACGGCCTCTTGGGTTACTCCGCAGAACTCTACGGCGACTATGTCGATTCTCTTGGACTTTCCGGCCGGATCACCATCTCCTCGATGACCACGGAAATGGGTGGAATCTGCAGTTTTTTCCCGCCAAATCAAGACGTTATCGACCACTGCTCTCAGGCAAGTCAACGGTCCTCCACCCCGGTCTATGCAGATGAGAAGGCCGATTATGATAAAACGATAGACATTGAAATCGAAGACATCCCTCCTTTCATCTCTCTTCCCAGACATCCCGAAAACGCCGTCCCTCTCCATGACGTCAAAGGACAGAAAATCGACTCTGCGTTTATAGGTAGCTGTACGAATGGACGGCATGAAGACCTCCGCCTTGCCGCTGATATCCTCCGCAATAAAAAAGTGGCTCCGGGTGTTGTATTAAAAATCGTCCCAGCAACCGACCGCATCTGGCGAAGGGCTCTAGACGAAGGCTTGATCTCTGTATTCAAGGATGCCGGTGCACTCGTCGGCAGTGCCGGATGTGCGGGATGTGCAGAAGGACAGATCGGGCAAAACGGCCCTGGAGAAGTCACCATCAGCACCGGGAACCGAAATTTCACGGGAAAGCAAGGTCAAGGAGACGTGTATCTCGCCTCCCCCGCCTCGGTCGCAGCCTCTGCTATTGCCGGTTTTATCACCACTCCTGACGATATTCCCGACAAGCCTACTGTTTTTCAGGTCCGCTCAGCGATCCAAGAAATGAAGCCTGAAAAAAACCATACCTCCTCTGAAAAGCCCACACACATCAGAGGAAGAGTCTGGATTGTCCATCAAGACAATATCGATACGGATATGATCTTCCACAACAGACATTTGACCGTGACCGATATCAAGGTTATGGGACAGTATACATTTGGCAACCTTCAAGGATGGGAAGATTTTCATCAAAAAGTCCAATCCGGAGATATTGTTGTTATTTCAGGAGAAAACTTTGGCTGCGGTTCAAGCCGCCAGCAGGCGGTTGACTGTTTCAAATCCCTGGGAGTCAGCCTTATCATTGCAAAATCCTTTGGTGCGATCTACGAACGAAATGCCATAAATTCCGGATTCCCGATTTTGACTGTTTCGGATATCGACAAACTTGACCTTAAGAATGGGGACGAAATCAACGCGGATCTATCCACGGGCAAAACGATTAACCTCTCAACTCGAGAAAAGATTCTGGGTTCTCCCTTTTCTCAAATCCAGTTAGAAATCTACCGGAGAGAGGGGCTGCTTAAGAAGAGTAAGAAAGGATTAAAGGATTAAGGATTAAAGGATTAAGGATTAAAAAGAGTAAGAAAGGATTAGAGGATTAAGAAGAATAAATATTAAATAATGAGGTAAGTCATGGCAAAAATCACTTCAGCCGGAAAACAAGACACCTCTTCGGACTGCTGGATTCGCTTGGACGTCCGAAAATCCGGAGGCATACATGTCGAGCAGCATAGCAAAGTCCAATCCATGTATGGGCGCTCCATCAGCCGGACCATCAGCAGCATGCTTGAATTTTATGATATTCACAATGCCCATCTGACAATCCAGGATAACGGCGCCCTGCCCTTTGTACTTCGCGCCAGAATCGAAGCGGCCATCAAAGCTTGCTTCCCGGATAAACATGAAGACTATCTTTCCCCCATTCATCCTAATAATTTGTACTCTATTGACAAATCCAGACTCCGGAGAAGCCGGCTCTATGTGCCCGGAGACCAGGCCAAACTCATCATCAATGCCGGACTCTTCAAACCAGACGGCATTATTTTGGATCTCGAAGATTCGGTCGCCCCAAGTGAAAAACAATCTGCACGGTTTCTTGTGCGCAATGCCCTGCGCGAAGTGGATTTTTTAGGAGCAGAGCGGATGGTCCGCATCAATCAGCTCCCAATGGGCCTTGAAGATCTTGACTTTATCATCCCCCATGGTGTGCATGCGATTCTCATCCCCAAATGCGAATATGCCGAAACTGTCCTGGAGGTTGAAGCCAGGATCCAGGAGCTCCGAATAAAGCACAAAACCAAAGCTCCCGTGTTTCTTTTGCCGATCATTGAAAGCGCTCTCGGCATAATCAAGGCCTACAAGATCGCCATGGCCTCTACCAATATCGTGGCTTTGACCATCGGGCTCGAAGATTATACTGCCGACATCGGTGCGGAACGTACGCTGGAAGGCCGGGAAAGCTTTTTTGCCCGCTGCGAGATCGTCACCGCCTCCAGAGCCGCAGACATCCAGCCTATCGACAGCGTGTTCTCCGACTTGGGCGATGAGGACGGTTTAAAGGCCAGCATTGCCGAGGCTAAATCTTTAGGATTTGAGGGAAAAGGATGCATCCATCCCAGCCAGATCCCGATTGTCCATGCAGGATTTGCGCCATCGGAAAAAGAAATCGCCAAAGCCAAAAAAATCAGCCTTGCCATGAAGGGCGCTCTGGAAAAAGGCAATGGAGTCATCTCATTGGGCACAAAAATGATCGACCCTCCTGTGGTCAAACGTGCCGAGAGAGTCTTGAAGCTGGCCATCCGGAACCAGCAGATCCCAGCCAATTGGATCAAGGAGGAGAATTGTGATGAAGGGACAAACTAACGCCGCCGGCCGCTGGATACCGGATACAATTAACGGGAGACCAGTCCTTCCATATAAAGGAGTGGGCAAACACAGTCCAACCGGCACTAAAGCCGCTCCACCTATCGCCACATGCAGCAACTTTCCCAGAGACGGGAACAAGGTCGTCCCCAGCCTGCAGGACGCCCTGAAAAAAGCAGGGCTTCGCAATGGGATGACCATCTCCACCCATCATCATTTCCGCAATGGTGATAAGGTGGCCAACCGTATTTTTGACACTGTCGCCAAGATGGGAATTAAGAACACACGGTGGTTTCCCAGTGCCGCATTCCCCTGCCAGGAGCCCATTATCAAACACCTCGAATCCGGAGTTATCCATCATATTGAGGGCAGCATCAATGGACCCCTCGGGGACTACTGCTCCCAGGGGAAAATGAAAGGCACGGGCGTCCTCCGGTCCCACGGCGGACGGTACAGAAGCATACAGGATGGAGACGTCCACATCGATATTGCTGTCATCGCCGCCCCCACAGCCGATCCCTTTGGAAACGCAAACGGGCTTCATGGACCTTCGGCCTGCGGACTTTTGGGATTTGCCCTGGCTGACTCACAATATGCAGACAAGGTCATTGTCGTAACCGACAACCTCATTCCTTTTCCCTGCATCCCGTGGCAGATTCACGGCAATCTTGTTGACTTTGTGGTCACCATGGACGACATCGGTGATCCTGAAAAGATCATCTCCGGCACCACACGGATCACACAAAGCCCCTCACGGCTCTTGATCGCCGAATACATCGCCCGTTTTGTCAAAGAAGCCGGAATCATGAAGGACGGTTTTTCCTTTCAGGCGGGAGCCGGAGGAACAGCTCTGGCCTTTGTGATGTACTTAAAAGACTTCATGAAAGATGCCGGTGTTAAAGCCCGTTTTGTCCGCGGCGGCAGCACCGAACATCTGGTCGGGCTTCTTGAAGAAGGGCAGACAGATTACATCCTTGACGGACAGACATTTGACTTGGACGGGATAAGTTCCATGAGGGACAATCCGCATCATATCGATACCAGTCCATTCACCAGTTACAATTATCACGGTAAAGGAAATTTCGCCAGCATGCTGGATGCCGTTGTCCTGGGAGCCACGGAGATAGATGTCCATTTTAACGCCAATGTCGTGACACATTCCGATGGCCGGCTCCTGCACGGGATCGGCGGATGGCAGGACTGTCTTTTCTCGAAATGCACCATTCTGGCTGTTCCTTCCTTTAGAGATAGACTCCCCGTCATCCTTGATAGAGTCACGACACTCTGCGGGCCCGGAGAATTGATCGATGTTGTGGTGACGGAACGTGGTATCGCCATCAATCCTTTGAGAAAAGACCTGATTAAAGCCGTCAAAAAATCAGATCTCCCAGTAAGACCGATAGAAGACATTAAGACCGAAGTAGAAAAAATCTGCGGCGGCCCTCCGGATCCTCCAAAGATCGACAAAAGAAAAGCTGTCGCAGCCATCCAGTGGGTGGACGGCACGTTTATCGACATGGTTTACAAGGTGCTTTGATGGCCCAGACGCTCATCGAAAAGATTTTAGCCAAGGCTGCCGGCCGCGATCGAGTCCAAAAAGGAGAGATCGTTTTTGTCTCCCCTCACAGGATTCTTTCTCATGACAACTCCGCCGCCATTTCAAAAATTTTCAAACAAATCGGCGCACCGGCGGTCTGGGATCCGAAGCGAATTATTATCGCCCTGGACCATGCCGTACCCCCTCCCGATGAAAGGAAGGCCCTCAACCATAAGATCATTAGAGAGTTTGTCCAAGAGCACAATATTGAGCATTTTTATGACTGCGGCACTGGAATATGCCATCAAGTCCTCCCGGAAAACGGGCATGTTCTTCCGGGAACGATTATTTTCGGTGCTGATTCACACACGACCACACACGGCGCCTTCGGTGCAGCCGGAATCCCCATCGGACGGACGGAAACCGCCAGTGTCTGGGCTATCGGGAAAACCTGGCTCAAGGTTCCGGAAACCATAAAAATTATCCTTACCGGTCATCTCAAGAAGGGGGTCTATGCCAAAGATGTCATCCTCTTCCTTATCGGACAGATCGGAGCGTCAGGGGCAAACTATAAGTCCGTGGAATTTTCCGGAGATACAGTCAGCCGTATGTCCATCAGTGAACGCATGACGCTGTGCAACTTGTCAGCCGAGATGGGAGCCAAAGCCGGCATGGTGGCTTTTGATGAGACGACACGGGATTGGCTGGACAAACGAGTCCAGGAAGACTATAAGCCTCTCTCCGCAGACGACAATGCGGAGTATAAAAAAACTTTTGAATACAATCTGGAGGAACTCGGCCCTCAGGTGGCCTGCCCGCACGAGGTGGACAATGTTCGCTCTATTAAAGATCTCCCACACACAAACATCGATGTGGCCCTGCTGGGGACCTGCACAAACGGCCGGCTGGATGATCTTAAGATCGCCGCCGAAATCATGGAGGGAAAGAGCGTGGCTCCAAGTGTCAGATTTCTTGTCTATCCCGCCTCAAAAAGTGTTCTACTTGACGCACTCCGCCTGGGATATATAGAAAAACTGGTCACGGCCGGTGCACAGCTGGCTGTCCCATCATGTGGTCCCTGCCTGGGGGCATATGGGGGGATCCTTGCTCCAGAAGAAAACTGCATCAGCACAGCCAACAGGAATTTTAAAGGCCGGATGGGATGCAAACAGGACACTGGGATCTATCTTGCAAGTCCCGCTACAGTTGCGCACTCTGCCCTGGCTGGGCACATCACCGACGGAGCACGGAGATGAATCTCGAAGGCAGAGTTTGGATATTCAAGAACGATGACATCAACACTGATCTGATCTATCCGGGGAAATACACATATGAGCCCCTCTCACCCAAAGAACAGGCCTCGCATGCCATGGAAGATTATGATCCCGGTTTCTCTCAAGAAATCAAAAAACACGATATCATTGTGGCAGGAAATAATTTCGGATGTGGTTCGTCGAGAGAACAGGCCGTCACATGCCTTAAACATGCTGGGATTGAGGCCATCATTGCTTCTTCATTTGCCCGTCTGTTTTACAGGAATGCCATCAACTCTGCCCTTGCCATAGTCGAGTGCCCACGGCTGGTCGAATCTCTCTTTGAAAAAGTCGAAAAAACAGGCAGCACCTGCACAGATTTCCTTATATCCATCGACCTCTCAAAAGGAAGAATTTTTTCAGAATCCAGGGAATTTTCCTTTCCTTCTTGGAATGAACAGGCTATGCAGATATTCAAGTCCGGAGGACTTGTGGAGTTTACCAAGCAGAAACTCAGCGGACGGTAAAGCTGAGAGTCTGAGTGGCAACCTTTTTTGTCAATTCATCGGTCACTCTTACGACCAGGACATAATCGCCAGCCGCAGGAAGTGCGGAAACGGGAATGCGAGTCCCTTCCGAAAGAATCGATCCTGCACCCACTTTTTGCTGCCGGTTTTGAGAATTCAACTGGAATTTTTGTTCTCCATATTGGAGCTCGAACTCTATCGTCAAAGAACACTCTTCTTTTTCGTCTAAGGCCATGTTGTAGATGTAATAGAAAATGTTGAGGAAGTCATCTTTGCCGTACGCTTGTCTGTATTGGGGAATGAGAGAATAGGCTCCGACTGTGAAAAAATCATGTTCTTCGCCTGCCCCACGTTGAACTCTTTCCTGGACCTGAGTGGATGCCAGGATTGAGGACAAAGCAAGAGATTGATCCCAGAAATCGGGGACAATGATTTTTTCGGATTTTATAGAATAGATCTGTTTATCCTGAGTATAGAACCCGGAATAGAGAGTATAGTCTCCTGCCGGGACAGGAAATCCCAAGTGTGAAACAAAAAAATCTTGTTCATGGACAAGAACTTTTTCCTTCCGGAAAGAAAAAGAAAATGTCTCCGATTCAATCTTTCCAAAAAAGATGACGTTTTTATTGATATCCAAATCTTCTGGTGGAGAAATTTTGTACTGAAATGTCAAATAGCTGCTTGAATTTTCGGCTTTAATAAATAGGGCCTTCTTTTCAAAGGGGACAAGAGCCATCTCCAAATCCCCATTTTGAACCTTTCCTATGAGTTCTCCTTCAAATGAGGTGGGATCAAAAGTTGAAATTTCCGTATAATCGGGCAGTTCGTTCAAGTCAGGGAAGAGCAAGACTGTTTTAGAATATTTATAGATCGCCTGTATCACACGGTTGTCCGTCAGTGTATGATTAATGGAATAGCCGACTCCATCATGGGAAAAAACAACACTGTAGGAATCCTTGGGAAGTTTCATCCAGGGATGTGAGGGATAGAACCACACTTCGTCAGACTGGAGGCTTTGAGAGGCCTGGGCGAATGGACTCTGGTGAACAATTTTGGCCTGTCCAAAATAGAGATAAATTTTGCCCTGTTCAGTATTGGTCCCTTTATTATAGCCATAGAGGAATGCCTTCTCCACATGTGCCAATCTCTGATAATACTGTTCCCTGAACTCGTTTTTTTTCGTGTTCGGCGTTGGATCCCTCTTAGCCCAAAAGAGCTCTATATATAATTCCTGATCCTCTATCTTTTTTAATTTTTTATATTCGGCCGCCTCAGCCTTGGTGATGATGTGGTTGACTTCTTCCTTGTGCCAATTTTTTAGTTTTTTCTCATTCTGGCTTAAAGCTATCGACCCGGAGGCAATAAGAAGAGCGATCGCCCAAAAAAATATCCCTTTTTTCATCTGTCGAACTTCCTTATTTTTTAAGATATTCGAGGAGCTGCTTGGCAATTGCAGCATTGGGATGTTCCGGAGCCAACTCCATGAATTTCTCTAGATTTTTTATGGCTTCTGCTGTCTGGCCCTTGTTGATATAAATCGTTCCGATTTGATAGTAGGCCTCAGCATAATTTTCCTGAATCTCGACGGCCTTGAGAAAATATGTAAAGGCCTCTTCCGTATTTCCCAAGTTGGTGAAAATAACACCCATATTGTAAAATGCATCCGGATCGTCAGGACTGAGTTCAGAAGCCTTCAGATAGAACGTTTTCGCTTTTTCAAAATCCTCATTTTTTGCCCATGCTTCACCCAGCTCACTACAGCTGGAATAACTATTTGGATTGAGTTTTAGAGCCTCCTGAAAGGCATCAATAGACGCCTCTCTTTCCTCCATTTTTTTTAGGGCCAAACCAAGGTTGAAATAGTAACCCCACTGGGTTGCATTCAACACGATGGCTTCCTTAAAGGCTGATGCAGCCTCTTTGTACTGCCCTTTTTCAAAGAAGTTAGAGCCTTTGAGGAAAAGTTTATCTGCAGCAGACAAGGACTTTTCCACAGCTTCTTGAACATTTTCCAACTTGATGTCCAATCTTGTTGTCTCAGAAATAGAGACACGAACCTCCCATGATTGAGGAGCAAAGCCTGATTTATTGAAGCTCACTTGATAGTATCCCGGCCAGATTCCGATTTGAATAAATTTCCCGTCTTTGTTAGTCTTGACCTCGAATTTTCGTGATGACATTTTTGACGAAATGATAGTGACCGCAACTTTTTCTATTGGATTTCCCTCGCTGTCCGTGACCACCCCTTCAATTCTTCCCTCAACATAGGGCCAGAGATTTAGAGAAAAAAGGAAGACCAAGCCAATTAAAAGAAAAAGAAAGGGAAAAGGAAAAGGTTTACGTGCCATCATAGACTCCCTTGAAAAGATAGAGCTATTTTTTTTATTCTTTCTTCCAGTTCTTTTATGCTTGGCTGATTGGGTTCTAATTCCAATGATTTCTGAAGCAGAGGAAGGGCCTTCTCGGGTTGATTCAGATTTATATAGCATTCGGCAGCTAAATTCAGGACACTCAATTCCGTGGCCGTTTCCATGAGTTTCTCCAGATAGACCAGGGCCGATGCCCAGTTTTTTAAGCTGGCATAGTTGGCGGCTAAGAGTTTCCCCGTCTCGCTGTCCTGAGTTTTTTGGAATACAGGAAGAATAACAGCAATAGAATCTGCAAATTTTTTACGTGCATAAAGTGTCTGACCGAGAAGAATCCTCGGCCGTGAACTATCTCGAATGTTCAAGGTTTGTTCCAGATAATTTTGGGCGTTTTCATACTCCTGAGACAGATAATATTGGGAGGCCAGCAGGAATAGAAACTCGATATTGGGAGATGCATCATGCAGCTTTGAGTAGACAAGGGGAACAACAGAAACGGACTCTGAGAGAAGGATGACATTTTCCCGCTTGGTGAAAACTTTTTCTTCGTTTTTATCCAGAATTGAGACCTCAATACCATAGTAGCCCGGTTTCAAAGAAGCAAGAGAGAGCGGATAGATATCGATCCCCATCCCGTCAGGAGTTAACACTTCGTCTATTGTTTTTGTCAAATTGTAGGAGACAATCCCCGTATCCACTGAGATAAATTCAACAACGAGGGACATGCCTTTTTTATCGGGAAAATTATACGCTTGAAGGTAGATCCCGCATTCCCTGCTAGGGAGCAGATGGTTTTGGGAATTGATGACGTAATGCAGCCCATTAAAGGTAAAAGCTTTCAGATTATTCTGCTGGGCTTCGGGAAGCCGTTCACGGGCCAGATAGATAAGAAGGCTGCCAAGCTGGGGATCTTTGTTGTCCGCAGGAACGGAAATTTCCGTCTGGAACGATGTGAAGTCTTTGGTGGTTTTATTTTGCATAAAGAAAAAGAGCTTAAAGCGCCCAGGTAAAATTGGAAGGAGATCTTGAATGGCAAAAAGTCTTTTGTCATATTTGAGGTAATTTTCCGGAGTTATGGAAAGAGGAATTTCTTCCTCTTTTTCCAGGATGCGGCGGCCCTCTAAGTCCTCGACCATAATGATAATCCGGAGTGAGGCATAATACTTCCCCTGATCCTGAGCAAAATTCATGACGCTTGGCTCTAACGTCCAGTGCACATAAAACTGATCCCCGTTTTTTAATATTTTTATCTTCGAATGGCTTTCAACGAAGTTGTGAGAATAATCTGTTTCGACATAGTCCTTATAATTCAAAAAATCACGCACATAAGAATCGGATATTTTTTTTTCGGCTGCCAAGTAGATGCTTGAGATCAGGTTCACGGAAGAAAATGAAGAGATCTCTCGATCGACATCACCGGGAATATAAGACAGGGAAGCGCCGGCAAGTTCTCCGGATATTTCTTTCACCATTCTATGGGCAGAATCCCGATTCAGCACTCGCCCCACCATGGAGGGCACAACAAGTTTTTCCGGCCCGTCTTGCCCAGGAGAATACAGGCGGTACCTGCCGATGCCTCTATCCTGATAGAAGATGAGGTAAAAATATGGGGGCAGTCCAAGTTTGGCTTCCCCCTTATAAAACCAGAGCTCGAGAGGCCAAAGTTCCGATTGAGTGGCATAGATATGCCTTTCCAACGGAGGGCCCAGCAGTAGGTAAAAGTAGCCTCTTTCTGACAGGCTCCCCTTTCCAATAGCTGTAAAACCAAAATATCTATCGGCAAAGCGAACCCGCTCCATGTATTCCTCATAAAATTCATTCGCGTCTGTGTCAGGTTTCGTATCACGGCGTTTCCAGAAAGTCCGGATGAATTTATTCCGGTCTGCGTTTGTGCTGAGCTGTTCAAAGACTTCACGTTCGATTTTTGTGATAATGGGTGTCACAAGCTCGAGCCACTCTTCATGCATGGGGGAAAGATTGTCCTGGGCCGGAAGGATCAGTACAAGAGAGAAAATAAAGCCCACAACAAGATTTTGTTTTTTCATAAAATATTCCTGATCACCTCTATTTAAAATAACAAAACCTTCAAAAAGAAGCAATTGAGATCCAAGGACCAGTTCAAGTATCTTTTGATCAGCCCAAAGTATTTTTTTTAAAGAAAACAATCCAAATTAATTTTATTTTCCACTGAAATTAACCTAAACTATAGATATATCACAAATTAAAATATTTTGTTTTCGTAAAAAAAATCTTTACATTTACTTTTCTGTAAGTATACAATGATTGGTGGATAAAAGTGTGAAGATTTTATTCAAAAAAGTCTTCATTTTTGGGGATGGTTTGAAAGGGAAAAGCCTTATGGTTTAGATAAAGCAATATTTGATTCAAGGAGGAAAAATGAAATTAAAAACTGTCCTATTTTCTTTGGTTCTGTGTTTAATTCTCTCTCCTCTGATGATGGCCCAATCGAGAGGTACGGGAGCCATTGTCGGGACTGTCACGGAGGACGAGAAAGTTCCTCTTCCCGGAGTAACGGTCACCCTAACCAGCGATAAGCTGATGGGGAAAAGATCCTTTGTGACTGACACCAATGGGAATTTCCGTTTTCCGGCACTGCCGCCAGGGGCGTACACGCTCACGGCAGAACTTCCTGGATTCAGCAAATATGTCCAGGAAAATATCCGCCTGGAAACAACCATCAGGCTTACCATCGGAGTGAAGCTTCAGATAGCCACAGTCGAAGAACAGGTGACGGTTATCGCACAGACTCCGACTATCGACATCAGATCCTCTGAGACGGCCTCTGTCACACTCAGCGATGAGATCCTGAGAAACATCCCCTACAGCAATTTCGCCATGGATATCGTCAACATGGCTCCTGGAGTTAATAACGATGTCGCTTATGGGGCCTCCGAAAGCACGGGCGTTTCCTATCAGATAGACGGCGTGGATGTGTCTGATCCCGATGCAGGCTCAGCCTGGGTATTCGTGGATCCGGACATCGTTGAAGAGGCGAAGGTTATGGGGATAGCCCTGCCGGCCGAATACGGCAACTTCACGGGAGTTATTTTCAACCTGGTGACAAAGTCAGGTGGGAATGAGTTTTCCGGTCAATTTAGTGCCCAATATCAGGGCAAACAGGAAGCATGGCCAAAGGGACTCTGGCAGGCCGATAACAATGAGGATTATCTCGGAGATTTCCCGGATATGACCTCACCGATGGCCGCGCTGGCAGATTTTGGCGCTCACCTGGGTGGCCCCATTGTCAAAGACAAAGTATGGTTCTTCCTGGGACTTCAGTACTACAGGACCCAAAACTGGACGGCCGGATTTCCAAATCCTCGCGATTACAAACAGCCGAGAAGTTTTCTAAAGATTACGTCGCAGCTCGGCGGGAGCACTAACCTGACAGTTTGGGCCGAAGTGGATGCCTATAACGGCATCAACCGAGGCTATGGTTCCACAGTTTCAGTAGAATCCACTGTCGATCAAAAATCGCCGGAAAAAGTAGGAAGTTTCAGCCTCACACACATTCTCAGTGAGAGAACTTTTTTCGACATCAAAGGCGCTTTTTTTACAGGATATTATTACCTAGATCCCGCGGCCGGTGATGTCAGCGCTCATTTCGATTACAATGATAACATGTTGTATGACAGCGCGGGGTATTACTACTATGCTGACCGGGACCGGTACCAGGCCAACGCGAATATAACTCATTACGCCGAAGATTTTATCGGTGGCGACCACGATTTCAAATTCGGTGTCGAATTTGAGTATGCTAAAACCAGAGACCGCTATGCGTATACGGGGCCGAACAACTTTTGGTACTATGATTATGTGGGCTACGGATACACGGGCAATTACTTAGCTTATCAGTATGAGGGTTATGATAACAACTCGCAGTATACTCGACTTGAAGAATTTGTACAGGATTCCTGGAAAGTTTCCGACAGATTCAACATCAACCTTGGGCTCCGTTTCACGCATGTCTGGGGGATGGTGACAGGCGGTGATAACCCGGTCTATACAAATAATCGGATCGCACCCAGACTCGGATTCACCTACGACATCCTCGGCGACAGAACAACGATCTTTAAGGCTCATTACGGGCAGTTCACCGAAGCCATGCTGGTCAGCTATCATTACTACTTGAATCCTTCATCCAATTGGGGAAAGGAAGCCGGTTATTATTGGGATATAGATAACAATGAGTGGGCAGATTGGTACACCGTCGAGCGTGAAGATCTCTACACGATGGATCCGGATATCAGACATCCCTACATGAACCAGTTTGTAGTCGGGATTGAAAGAAACCTCTCAAAAAACATGTCTCTATCCGCCACATTTATCTACCGGAACTGGCAAAATATTATCGGCACGATCGATACAGCGGCCACGTATTTACCAATCGATATATATGTCCCTGAACTCGATGAGACATTCCAGATCTGGGAACGGACAGATGCCGATGTATACAAATACGTTCTGAAAAATATTCAAAAGGGGGATCCCTATATCGACCAGGACCCGTACCGCAAATACTGGGGAATTGAACTTCTCTTTAACAAGAGATTCTCTAACAACTGGCAGCTTCTGGCCTCTTATGTCTATTCTCAGTCCACAGGAACAATCAACAACGGATTTGGCGATGATGTCGGTTATGGTGGCTCAACAGAAGATCCGAACTACTGGATCAATGTAGACGGCAGCTCCTCCAATGATCCCACGCACATGCTAAAAATCCAGGGAACGGTTGTCCTGCCGTTCGGCATCAACTTCAGTACATATTTCAGAGCCATCACGGGAAACACGTGGACAACCCGCTTCAGGACTAGCCGCCTGGAGCAGGGCCGCGTAACATTTTTAACCGAGAAGCGAGGATCGAATCACTATCCCATGCAGAAAACACTCGATTTGAGGTTGGAAAAGACGTTTACTTTTGCCGAAAAATACCGGATAGGGCTGATGTTCGATGTCTTTAATGTCTTTAATGACAACACCATCCAATCCTGGGGTACCCGTATCGGATATGATTGGTATCTTCAAGGAGATGCGGATTATTGGGCCTCTACGGAAGGACACGAACTCTACGATTTTGCACGACCAAGACGGGCCCGACTAGGTATCCGATTAATTTTCTAGTTTCTGTTAATAGAGACTCAAAAAGAGTGATGCGTTTCGGCGCATCACTCTTTTTTTTTGATTTGACGAATGTTTGTGCTAAAATTTGGAAACACGAAACACCATGAAAAAAAAAAGAGGGATTCTTCTCGGCATACTTTGTTCTTCAATTCTGGTTGTTGCTCTCCTCCTGCTTCTTTTTGTGTTCAAGTCTAATCAAAATGAATTTGCCCGTCTGACCGGAAATAAAGACTTCAACTATATCCTTGTGACTGTAGACACTCTGCGTGTGGATAGAATCGGATGTTACGGATACAAAGATGTGGAAACCCCAACCATGGACCTCTTTGCTAAACGAGGGATCAAATTTGAAAACTGCATTTCAACGACGCCGCTGACACTTCCCTCCCATACCTCTATCATGACAGGAACATTCCCGGCTTTTCACGGCGTTCGAGACAACGGAGGATTCCTTGTCCCTCCTGAACTGAAAACTGTGGCCGAACTGTTCAAGGAAAAAGAATACGACACCGCTGCCTTTGTAGCCTCCTATGTGTTGGACTCCAAATGGGGATTAAACCAAGGATTCGATTTTTACTATGACCGTTTTGATCTGAGCCAATACAAGACCATCTCTCTTGGTAATGTGCAGCGTCGAGGAGATGATGTTATTGACCAAGCCCTCCTTTGGATAGAAGATCACAAAGCCAATCCATTCTTTACCTGGATTCATCTCTACGATCCCCACACTCCTTACGAACCTCCCTCCCCCTACAAGGAGCAGTATCCCAACAGACCCTATGTGGGAGAAATCGCCTATACTGATTCTCAGCTGGCCAGGCTCTGGCAGTATCTGGAAGAGGAAAATCTCATCGAAAACACCATTCTGATTTTTGCATCCGACCATGGAGAAAGCCTCGGAGCCCACAATGAGAATGCCCATGGTTTTTTTATCTACCAGGAATCAGTCCATGTTCCCCTGATTATCGTGACGCCATTTGAAAGCCTCCAAGGATTGAGCCGGACAGGGGTAGTTTCTCTTGTCGATATTATGCCAACAATGCTTGAGATGGCAAACATCCCGGTTCCCTCTCTAGCCCAAGGTAAGAGCCTGCTGCCGCTGTTGTTTAAAGACCAAAAAAATCCGGAGGCCTTCGCCTACACTGAAACCTATTATCCGCGGTTTCACTATGGATGGAGCGAGCTGACGAGTATCCAGAACAGCCGGTACAAACTGATCGTAGCTCCCCGGCTGGAGCTCTATGACCTGGAGATAGATCCTCAAGAAAGTACGAATTTATTGGATGTCGAACCCCGTGAAGCCAGACGGCTCAAAGATCTCATCGATGTCTTTATGGAAGAAACCGAAAAAAATGCCCTTAAGCTCGACTACAGCCAGATGGATGAAGATTCCCGCCAAAAGCTCGCAGCCCTAGGGTATCTCGGAACGATCACAGAGACATCGCTCGAAGGGAAAAAACTTGGAGATCCTAAAGATAAAATCACCATTTTTAACCAGCTCTCTGAAGCCAGAGAGTTGGGGCTGGGAAGAAAATTCGAGGATGCCATTCGAATGATCGAAAGGATTATTTTGGAAGATCCTGAAGTGGTCGATGCCTACTTCACAATGGGAAATCTCTATTTCAAAGAGAATAAATTCGATAAAGCACTCGAGTATTTTTTTCAGGTCCTCAGCCGTCAGCCTAATAATTCATTTGCGGTCAGTAACATCGCCAACTCCTATATCATGATGAAAGAACTGGATGAAGCGGAAAAATTTCTTTTGAGCATTATCGATGCCCTCCCTCCGGATTCGCAGATCAACCTGATCCTGGGGAATATAAACAACGCACAGAGGAAATACGACACGGCTTTAGCCTATTATAAAAAATGTATGGAGCTAAATCCCGCCTCCGCTTCGGCCTATAACGCCATCGGTGGGATCTATGTGGTCCAAAATAATCTGGACAAAGCCGAAGAATTCCTCAGGGAAGCCGAAAAACGTAATTCAAAATTAATGAACCTTCATTACTATCTAGCACAGCTCTTCGAAGAGAGGGAGGATTTCACACAAGCCGAAATTGAATACAAGAAGGAATTGGAAAACATCCCTCATAATTTTAAAGCCTCTTTCAATCTTTCCCGAATCTACAGACTGCGGGGAGATGTGGCCAACGAAGAGACATACCTGGAGAAAACACTCAGCAGCAATTCGAATTTCTCGCTGGGCTATTTTTATCTGGCCAGGATTTATCTCAACCGCAGCGAAAAATATCAGGAAGCCATATCTCTCGTGGAGAAAGGGATCGATAAAAAACCAGAGGACAAAGATCTGATATTAGGCTATTTTCTTTTGGCCGATCTTTTTAACCGCATCGGGAATAATGCAAAATCCCAGGAGTACGCTTTAAAAGGACAAGAACTCGCACAAAAAATATCGAATACTCCTTGATTTGAATACAAATCAAGTGTTATGAAGAGGGTAATATGACTCAACACTCTGACTCGAACATTCTTTTTGAGATCCAGGAAGACAAAGCGTTTCTGACCATCAATCGTCCACCCGTCAATATCCTGGACATGGCCACTATGGAGGACATGAATGACGCCCTTGTCTCCCTTAAAGGCAACACGGATGTGAAAGTGCTCGTGTTGACGTCGATGGGAGACAAAGCTTTCTCAGCCGGTGTGGATGTAGCCGATCATACAGAGGACAAGGTAGAACAAATGCTGGACACGTTCCATGCCATTTTCCGCAATCTCCAAAACATCGATGCCGTCACGGTCGCAGCCTGCAAAGGACTGACGCTGGGTGGAGGCTGTGAAGTGGCCATTTTTTGCGATCTTATTTTTGCGGCCGACAACCTCAAGATTGGGCAGCCGGAAATCAAACTCTCCGTTATCCCGCCTGTCGCTCTGCTCATTCTTCCCCGGCTTATAGGGCTGAAACAAGCAGCAGAACTTCTGCTCACAGGGAAAGTCATCACGGCCGAGAAAGCCGAAAAAATTGGTTTGGTCAACAAGGTTGTTCCTCTCGAGACCTTCGACACAGAGCTCGATCTCTTTATCCAGCCCTTTTCTGAGTTAAGTCTTGTGGGGATCAAATATTCAAAAAGAGGCCTGGCAATTGGGCTCGAGACAAATTTCCTGGAGGGCCTGGAACGGATAGAAAAACTGTATATGGACAGCTTGATGTCCACAGAAGACGCCAATGAGGGCTTAAAGGCTTTTATGGAAAAAAGAGCGCCTATCTGGAAAAACAGATAAGCCAGTAATTCATATAAAAATGTCTATGTTTAAAATAATTTTGAAATTTTCAGATATTTCTTTTGATTTCCTGGAAAACAACTTGAAATGTTTTTTTTCGTTAGATTTTTTATCCATAATCGACATTTTTATACCCCAAGGGGGCGAGTCGATAATACCTCATCTGCTTTGTTGCGACGCATTTGCGGTACAAGAGTACAGCTTCATACGTCGACGCCTCGCATCTGAGGCATTCTAGACTCGTGAATTATTAAGATGAATTATTCAGGATTATATTTTTTGAAGGAGGAATAATAATATGAAAGCAGCAGTATTCCACGGACCCAATCAGCCCCTTAAAATCGAGGAAGTCGAAACACCGAAAATTGAAGCCCATGAAATTCTGGTCAAATTGGCGGCCTGCGGTGTGTGCAACACCGACGCCCATTACATCGATCACGGCGTACCGACTTTCAAGAAACCCCCCATGATTTTGGGTCACGAACCCTCGGGAATCGTAGAGGAGGTTGGAGCGGAAGTGACTAATTTTTCTGCCGGCGACCGGGTGCTTATCCCGCCCGTCTTTTCGTGCGGGCACTGCGATAACTGCCGGCTCGGCCGGGAAAACATCTGCTTCAATATGGTTATGCTGGGTAATCATATCAATGGAGCCTATGCCGAATACACCAAGGTCCCCGCCAAAGACTGCCAGCATTTACCTGAGGAACTTCCCCTCGAAGAATCAAGCATCATCGCCGATGCCATTTCTACTCCATTCCATGCCGTTAAAAACAGAGCACAGGTCAAACCCGGAGACAGTGTGGTGGTCTTTGGCTGTGGTGGGGTTGGGATAAACGTTGTCCAGATCGCAGCAGCCGTAGGGGGATCTGTCATTGCCGTCGACATCAAAGATCATAAACTGGAAATCGCCAAAAAGCTCGGTGCACTCCACACCATCAATGCCAAGGATAAAGAGGATAAGGCGATACTCAAAGAGATAAGAAACTTGACTGGAGGAGGAGCCGACATTTCCATAGAAGCCATCGGTAATCCCAAGACCATTGAATTGGGTCCGGCTGCGGTAAAAGCCGGGGGATGCCACTGCCAGATCGGGTACACACACCACAATGTCTCTCTCAATGCCGGCCGGTTGATGTTTCGAGAAATTGAAATCAAAGGATCCCTGGGCTGCAGGCCCGTGGACTACCCGAAGATCATCGAAATGGTCCGGACTGGCAAGATCCAGCTCGAACCTGTTGTCACACACAGATTTAAGCTTACTGAGATCAATGACGCGTTCGATCTGCTGAGAAAGGGAGAATCCTTAAGATCTATTATCGTTTTCTGACCTGAATTATTTAGGCTAAGTCTTTATTTTCCCTTAAACTGCCCCTTTCGTTTCTCCAGAAATGCCGAGACACCTTCCTTTTTATCTTCGGTCGTACAGGATAGGGCATGGAGGTAGGATTCAAGGGCATATCCGGAATCCGACCCACTCCCAACACTGCGGTTAACGGCCTCTTTGGCAAACCGGACAGCCAGCGGCGGCCGGGAGGCAATTTTATCGGCCAGCTCCAGAGTTTTTTCCATCAGCTCTTCATGAGGGACGACCTTGTTGGCAAGCCCGATCCGATAGGCTTCTTGGGCGTCGATAAAGTCTCCGGAAAGGATCATTTCCATGGCCCTTCCCAACCCGACAAGTCTGGGGAGACGCTGTGTCCCCCCGTCTCCCGGAATGATGCCCAGTTTGACCTCAGGAGCCCCAAACTTGGCTCGATCTGAACAAATCCGGATGGAACAGGCTAAGGCCAGCTCCAATCCCCCACCCAATGCATATCCGTTGACGGCGGCAATGACCGGAACAGCTAAATTTTCGATTCGGGAAAACAGATCCTGCCTTTCTTTCGAAACCTTCCGCCCAATTTGGGCATCACGAACAAGGAGCTCATGGATATCGGCCCCGGCCACGAACGCCTTGTCTCCGGCCCCGGTAAAAATGAGGACTCTCAATTTATCATCCTGCTCGACCGTGTCCAGGACTGTTTTCAACTCTGATATTAGCTGATTGGACAGGGCATTCATTTTCTCAGGGCGGTTTATCGTCAAAATCCCGATTGTTTCTTTTTTTTCATAGAGAAGGGTCGAGTACATAATCCATTTCCTCCTTTTCAGACAAAGGCTTTTATACCGAGTTCATAGGCCCCGATGATGAGCTGTTGAATCTGTGACGTCCCTTCATAGAGCGTGTTGATCCGGGCATCACGGTAGAAGCGTTCGACATCGTATTCACCGGAAAATCCATATCCTCCGTGAAGCTGTACGGCCTTGTAGGCCACTCGGTTGACCATTTCACTGCAGTAATATTTTGCAATGGAGGTCTCGCGCGTATTGGGAAGTCCCTTATTTTTCAGATGTCCCGCCCGGTAAACCAGCAGCCGTCCGGCCTCACATTCGACAACCATATCGGCAATCATCTGCTGGACGAGTTGAAATCCACCTATAGGTTTTCCAAACTGGATTCTTTCCTTGACGTATTTTTTACAGATGTTGATACACCCCTGTGCAGAACCGACACAACCTGCCGAAACAGTGTAGCGTCCATAATCCAGAGTTCCCATGGCCACTTTAAATCCCCTATTCAGCTCTCCGATGATGTTTTCTTTAGGAACGCGGCAGTTTTCCAAAAAAATCTCTGCTGTATTCGATGCCCGAAGCCCCAGTTTGTCGTGGAGATCCCGGGTGGAAAAACCCTCCATTTCCCGCTCCACAAAAAAAGCCGTGATGCCTTTTGGCCCGGCCTCTTTATCTGTTTTTGCATAAATAATGGCCAGGTCCGCAATTCCGGCATTTGTGATCCAGGTCTTCTGCCCGTTGAGGACATAGAAATCTCCGTCTTCAACGGCGGATGTAACCATCGAAGCGGGATCACTTCCCGCATTGGGTTCCGTAAGTCCGAAACATCCAATCCATTCTCCACTCGTAAGTTTTGGTAAATATTTTTTCTTCTGCTCCTCATTGGCAAACTTCAAGATAGGAAGCTCTACAAGTGAAACCTGAACGGAATAGGTCCCCCTTAGAGAAGAGTCCACCCGGCCTATTTCTTCGGCCACGATCGCATGGCTGATAAAATCAAATCCGGCTCCTCCGTATTCCTCAGGAATTGGAGTGCCCATAAAGCCCAATGCGGCTAATTTTTCAAAGAGATCCCGTGGGAAATGGGCTTTTTTGTCATTTTCGCTCGCCACAGGTGCTATCTCCTCGTCGGCAAATTTACGGATCGTCTCCTGAATCATTCTTTGTTCTTCGGTTAAATCAAAATCCATAATAATCTCCTTATCCGCCTCCGGTGTGCATTAATATTTGTAGAAACCCTCGCCTGTTTTCTTTCCGAGTTTTCCCTGGGCCACCATATCCTTGATAATCTCTGGCGGTCTGTAACGTTCATCCCTGAGCTTCGCGTAAAGAGTCTCCATTTTGGCCAGATGAATATCCAAACCGATCATATCTATTAACGCCAAAGGCCCCATGGGTAAACCGGCACCCAATTTCATGGCATCATCGATGTTTTGCGGAGAGGCTATTCCGTCCGCATAGACCACAGCCGCTTCATTGAGGAGGCCTGCCAATACTCGGCTGACAATTCCAGCAGGAGCCTCCTTAAAAGTCGCAATGGGAACTTTTCCCAGCTTTTCCGCAAAGGCCTTTGCCTTTTCGACTGTCGCATCGGATGTTTCGTCCCCGCGGATGATTTCTACCAGTTTCATGATCACAGCCGGATTAAAGAAATGCATACCGATGACGCGTTCAGGATGTGTAGCGGCCGAAGCGATTTGACTTATCGAAAGTGCTGTGGTGTTCGTTGCAAGAATTGTCTCAGGTGAACAGATGGATGCAAATTTTCCGAATATTTCTTTTTTCAGGTCCATATTTTCAAGGACAGCTTCGAAAACAAAATCACTGTTCGCAGCCTTTTCAATATCAATGGACCAGTGCATACGGGAGAGCACGGAATCCATGTCCTCCTGTGTAATTTTACCCTTTTCGATCCGCCGTTCCATGCCTTTTTGGACCTTGGCTCTCGCTTTATCTAAAATTTCATTCGAAATATCGACAATGTCGACATCATAGCCTTTCTGAGCACAGAGCTGTCCGATCCCGGCACCCATGATTCCCGTTCCAAGTACAAATGGTCTTTTTATATCCATTGAGTTCTCCCTTTTTAATTCATTCTCTCAAGCACAATGGCCACACCTTGACCGCCGCCGATACACAGGCTGACCAATCCCAGATTTTTATCCGTGTCCCTTAATGCGTACAGCAGAGTTGTCAGGATTTTCGCGCCGGTCGCCCCGACCGGATGGCCGAGTGCAATCGCCCCGCCGTGAACATTCACTTTTTCACGATCCCATTTCAATTCCCTTTCAACGGCCAGAATCTGTGCGGCGAAAGCTTCGTTAAGTTCAATAATATCAATGTCTGAGAGCTTCATTCCCGCTTTGTCCAAGGCTTTATGTACAGCAGGAACCGGACCGATGCCCATAAGCTTGGGATCCACGCCGACGTGTGCGTAGGAAACAATACGCGCCAAAGGTTTTACACCTAGTTCGTCCGCTCTCTCTTTTGTCATGACCACAAGAGCCGCAGCCGCGTCACAGAGAGCGCAGCTGTTTCCCGCTGTAACCGTTCCGTCCTTTTTAAATACCGGCTTCAGTTTGGACAGTTTCTCGGCTGTCGCACCTTCTCTGGGAATTTCCTCTGAATCAAACACGATGGGATCTCCCTTCCTCACTGGAATCTCAACGGCAAGGGTCTCTTCTTTAAACTTACCTTCCCTGGTGGCTTGGACAGCTTTGGACTGACTTCCCGCCGCCCACTCATCCTGTTCCTCTCGGCTGATATTGTACTTTTCGACAAGAGCCTCCGCCGTGTTTCCCATGAGATGCCCGGCTAGAGGACACATAAATCCATCCTTGTGAAGAATGTCTACGAGTTTCCCGTCTCCCATCCGGTTTCCCCATCTGGCTCCTTGAGCGATGTACGGCACCTGAGAAGAATTTTCCGATCCGCCGACAAGAACAGTCTGTGCGTCTCCCGCCTTAATCATCTGCACGCCCAGCGTTGTGGCGCGAAGAGAGGATCCACACCGCTGGTTAACTGTAAATGCCGGCACTTCGACAGGCAGTCCTCCTTTGATTGTAGCCAGCCGGCCAATATTCGGCCCTAAACCCGCCTGCCAACCGGTTCCATAAACAACTTCATCAACCTCACCGAATTCTATTCCTGCTCTCCGGACGGCCTCAGGCAGGATCAAGGCCCCTAATTCCACGGCAGAAATCTTTTTAAAAGATCCCCCAAAACTGCCTCCTGCAGTCCTGACAGCGCTAGCTATTACAATATCACCCATAAAAACCTCCTTTTATGATAATTATAAATAGGGAAAAAATGATAAAAGAGAAAAAAAAAGATAGAGAGATCCCCAGTGTTCTCTCTGTAAGATAACCCTCACGACTGATGTAGTTTATCACGAGTTTTTAGAAAAGAAAATATTTTTTTAATCTAAAATTGACGAAATCATTATTTTAAAGTATTAAAATAGGTATGCTGAAAAAAGTCATCGATTTTCACATCCACATCGGATTAAAAGAACACTGGCACCCATGGGTCCATGAATACCAGAAGACTAGCGGATCTGATCTCTATGAGCGATATGATGAGCTGACCGATCCGCGGCATTTCGCAGACTATCTTCTTAGTTTTGGCATTGAAAAGGCCGTTATCCTCCCCGAAATCAGCCCTATTACCACAGGGATTGTTTCCAATGAGTATGTGCTGGAATTCTGTCAGGGCATCGACATTTATCTCCCTTTCTGCACAGTCAATCCCTCTATGGAAAACGACCTGATCCGTAAGGTCAAAGACTCTATTAAAAAAGGAGCCAAAGGAATCAAACTCTACCCCTCGTACAACCATTTCTATCCCAATGCCAAAAACCTCTACCCTATCTATGAGCTGGCCCAGCAGCACCGTCTTCCCGTCCTCGTGCATACGGGCTCTTCTATTTTCAAGGGATCAAAACTCAAGTACGCCAATCCCATCCATCTGGATGATGTGGCTGCAGATTTTCCCGACTGCAAAATTCTTATGGCCCACGGAGGTCGTGGATTCTGGTACGAGAGCGCATTTTTCCTTTCCCGTCTTCACCCCAACCTCTATCTTGAAATTTCCGGCCTGCCTCCAAAAAACCTTCTGAAATATTTCCCGGATCTGGAAAAAAACATCGACAAGATCATCTACGGCTCTGACTGGCCCGGTGTTAAATCGGTTGGAGTAAACATAGACGCCATTAAAAATTTACCATTGGCCGAAACGTCCATCCAAAAAATCCTCTATGAGAATGCGGCAAGGATTCTTGGGACCGAGGCTCTCCTCGATTAATAAACCGGAAGACAACCCACCGGATTTGATGTCTCAGCCGACCTTTTTCTCTTTTTTCTTCTTCAGCCAGAAGTAAGACAGGGGAATTCCCGTGGCTATAAACGCGAGATCGGTGAGAGATTTCTGCCATTCAAAAATCGCCCGGAAGACAACCAGAAAAATAACACCCGCTAAAAACAGGACCGGAAGCCAGGGATAAAACGGCATTTTAAATACAGAGGAACCGCCGACATTTTCTCTCCTGAGCTTAAACAGCGCAAGAATGTTAAAAATCAAAAATATCAAAATGGCAAACACCATTCCGGCAACAATCGTCTCGAATGTTTTTCGCACCAGCAGAATCACTGCCGCCCAAAAACAGTGAGCCATAATCGCATGGGAAGGAGTGCGGTATTTGGGGTGAACGAAATTAAGCCACTTAAAAAACAAGCCGTCTTTGGCCATAGCATAATAAGCTCTGGGAGCAGACATCATTGTGCCATTGATGCTGCCTGTTGTGGATATCATGACGAGGATGGCTATAAAAGCGGCTCCGACAGGCCCCATCAGCCGAATGGCCACATCCGATGCAACTATCGTGCTCTGACGCATGGCTTCCATCCCAAGTGTCTGATGGTAAACCCAATTGGTCAAAACATAGACGATAACGATGGTACCCAAACCAATAATAAGACTCAGAGGAACAGTACGCCTGGGATTTTTCATCTCTCCGGCCACATACCCGACGCGATCCCAACCTATGTACGAAAATGTGATAAGCATAAGCGCCGCGATCGCATTCCCGAATGGACCAAGATTGCCTGTGGGTACCGCCTCAGTATTCAACATGTTCTCATGGCCCTGGACAAGGATGAGGCCGAGTATCACAATGGCAAAGATTCCTCCTATCTTGATTACGGTTGATACTTTCTGATACACGGAAGCCCTCTGGATTCCGATATAGTTGAGCACCCCAAAAAAAGCGATCACCGACAAAGCGACAGCCGTTTGGGTCCACTGTTTTAACTCCACAAAATAGCCGAGATAATTCACCGTGATAATGGCCAGGCCTGCAGCCGGGCTTGTGCGTATGATAAAAAGCTGGGACCATCCAAACATGAATCCGGCAAATGGACCAAAGCAGCGGCTGATATATACATATTCTCCACCCGTATTGGGCAGCCTTGTTCCCAGTTCCGAATAGATCAAACCTCCAACAAAAACAAATATCCCAACAACAACCCATAAAAAAATGATGATGGGGAAGGATCTCAGATAACCGGCAATGATCTGAGGTGTAGAAAATATACCTGCACCGATTGTGATGCCGACAAGGATCGCTATGCCGTCAAAAATCCCCAATGTTTTGCGGAGGGAGGTCTGTTTTTTTTCATTGACAGGAGGTCTTCCCATTTCGATTTTATTTTTTGTATCTGTCATTTTCTTGACCCTTAAAATTCCATCAAACCGAGTTCCCGAAGCGCCAGGTAGGCGGCACCAAAAACGCCGGCGGAATCCCCAAGCTTTGCCTTCAAGATAGGGATACTGTCCCTCGGCACACCAAACAATAGGTTGTCCAAATAATGAGGTACTTCCGTGTACCATATGGGAAGATTGGACACACCTCCGCCAAGGATAATCGCTTCAATATCGAGGATATTGACAGCATTGGCAAAAGTTTCTGCCATGATTTTTGCGCTCTCTTCGAACAATTCAATGGCATGGGGATTTTGCTCCTGGTAGAGTTTGTAAATCTCCTGAACTTGGAGTTTTTGACTGCAGAGATCAAAAAATCTTCGGCTGTGACTCGGCCCGGAAAGATAAGCCTCCACACATCCATGCCGCCCACACTCACATATCCGGCCATGCATGTCAATCGTCATGTGTCCGATCTCACCTCCTCCGCCCAGGGAACCCCGGTAAAGTCTATCTTTTAAAACCAAACCGGACCCCACACCGGTGCCCAATATGACCGCCATGACAGAGTGATATTTCCCTTTGCAGCCGGCAAAAAATTCGGCCACAGCGAGGCAGTTGGCATCATTGTCCACAATAATAGGACACGGAGCCAGCCTCTTTTTCAAGGTGGGGATAAAACCGGTCGTATGATACAAAGGAGTATGAGGGGAACCATAAATGCGGTCTTCGGCTTCGATAAAGGTCCCGGGAGTTCCTATCCCTACCGCAGAAATAGTTTTTTTCCAAGAAACTGTATGGACAAGGTGGACAATTTTATCGATCACATGTTCCATACTTTTAGAGGCCTCTGAAAACACCCTTCGTCTGGTCAGACATTTTCGTTGACTGTCGAGTAGACAAGCCTCGATTTTCGTCCCGCCGAGGTCAACTCCCACCACATATTCTTTCATCTTCCACAACACTTCTTGTACTTCAGGCCGCTCCCGCAGGAACAGGGATCATTTCGTCCTATCTTTCGCTGTCTTTTGGCTCTCTCCTTGAGATCCTCCTGCTGCCGGTCCTGGAATTCCCGGGCCTGTTCATTCTTCCATGCCGAGGCCATTTTCTGCAAACGGGAATTTGCGTGCTGAAAAAACATCTTGTAAGCTGAGCAAAAATGACTGAGTTTCCGGTCCTGCGGATCTCGGATGCGGTCTTTTATACATCCTCCGCGGCAGTGATGGAGCCACCGGCAGTCCAAGCAGTCTTTCGGCAGGGCCTTTTTTTTCTCACCAAAGACGTTCTGCTGCTTGGAATTCAACATATCGATCAAATTACTGCTTAACACACTTCCCAACCTCCATGACTCTTCGACAAAAAAATCACAGGAAAAGACATCTCCATTGTGTTCGACGACGACGTAATTTCCGCATTTTTCTAAAAGCGTGCATTCAGGAGGTGGCATTCCGACATATCCATAAAAGACAGAGTCGAAGAATCGGATCGATGTCGTTGGTTTTCCGTCCTTAAAATCAGCAAGCCAGAGATCGAAGAGCTGGCACAAAAAAGTACCATAGGCCCGGGCTGAAACAGAAAATGAAGCCAACCGGGAAGAGTTTTTCGGATCAGTCTCCACACAGGGAATAAACTGCATATACTCCAGGCCTAAATCCTTAAAATAATTATAGATTTCTTCGGGAAAACGGACGGAATAATCATTGACCACAGAGAGGACATTGACCGCCACTCCCGCATCGAGTAAAAGCTTGGCGCTGTTGACTACACGCGACCAGGATCCTTTCCCATTCCCAAAAAACCGGTATTTGTCATGGACATGTCGAGGCCCGTCCAGTGATAACCCGATCAAGAATTTGTACGTGTTGAGAAATTCGGCCCATTTTTGATTGATGAGGTACCCGTTCGTCTGCAGGCCGTTCCCTACAACCTGACCGTGTCCATATTTCTCCTGAAGCTTTACGGCCTTCCGAAAAAAAGGAAGCCCCATCAAGGTCGGCTCTCCACCCTGCCAGCTGAAAGACAGCTCTTGCAGAGGTTGGGCTAAAAACTGCCTGGTCACCTCCTCCAGTATTTCTTCCGTCATTCGATGCACTTTTGTTTCCGGAAAAAGTTCTGACTTCTTCAGGTAAAAACAGTACGTACAGTTCATATTGCAGTCCGGACCGGCCGGTTTGATTAAAATTGAATCTAAATGCTTAAACATCTCAATTTATATTTAATCTTTCATTTTATCTAAACTTTTGGGTTATAGTTTGGATTGGGTTTGGGCATTCTGGGGGCAGAGCAGCTTCGAGTTCTTAAGGCCCTCATAACCATCAGGGTTTTTTCCATCCAGTGGTACCGTCCATCCCATATCATCAACAAGGATAAGAATGATGTTTGGCTTCTTTGAGCTCGCGCCCTGCCGACCCCCGGACGACAAGGCGGCAATACCCGGAATAGACAAAGTGACAGCCGTAGTCCCTAAAGCTTTTAAAAACTCCCGACGTTTAATTTCCGTCATCAAAGACCTCACGATTCAAAAAACTCACAGAGAAATCATATAATTTCATATAACATTTGACAAATCTCTTGAAGAATTATAGATTTTTTTCCTACAACAACTAAAATGTACATAGAAGTTTTTGGCGAATCGAATATCGGAAAGAAAAGGTCTAAAAATGAAGACAGCTACGTGTGCTATTCCTTCAACAACACTCAAAGGCCACGCTTTCTCATTGCCGTAGCCGATGGTATGGGCGGGCATACCGGAGGCGAAATCGCCAGCGCCCTCGCGATCGAGGGCATAAAAGATTATTTTCATTCTCAATTCGAAAATCTGACTTCCCCTGATCGTGACCTTTCAATGGCCCTTGAAGATTCAGTACAGCAGGCCAATCTCAAGATATTTCGCACCGCGTCTGCGGAGACAAAGCTGACAGGGATGGGCTCGACACTGGTCGCCGCCCTTCTTACTGACACACACACATATATTTCCAATGTTGGAGACAGCCGGGCTTATTTGATCAGAGAGAAACACATCCAACAGATTACAATCGACCACAACTGGAAAAATGAGCAGCTGCAGAAAGGACAGCTCAAAGAAGAAGATATCCAAAATTCTCCATATAAAAACCTGATAACCCGATCAATGGGTCTCAAAGATAAAATAAAAATAGATTCATTCGAAATCTTAATTCAATCCAAAGACTATATCTTATTAAGCAGCGACGGCCTGCATTCTCTCCTTTCTCAAAAAGAGATTCTTAAAGCGTTCAAAAAAAACAAGATACCGGAAAAGATCTGCCAAAAACTCATAGATATGTCGAATAAAAAGGGAGGCCGAGACAATATTACCGTTATTGTGGCCTATTTTTTATGAATTATCCAGGTTCTTAGATAAAGTCGTTAATTCCGATTAATCCCTCTTTCTTAAGACTTTTATCGAGGGAAACAGCAAATAGCCATTGGCCAGCATTCGTGCAATGGCCATAGATACGGCCGCTCCAATCGCACCGATCATCCCAAATACCTGCGTTGTCACGACAAGGAGGACGATGACCGTCATCAGCTCGATGGTCGTTGCGAGAGTGATCTGTTTGGTTTTTCGGCTGTTGACCATGAGAGATCTGAGAAAAGTGAGCAGGACCATCAGGGCCGGTGTTAAGGCTAATATTTTAGTGGGAAGCAGGGCAAATTGTGCAAGTTCCAATGACAGTCCGGAGACATTATAAAACCAGAAAAAGGCCAGAGGCGTAAAACTCACGATGGAGAATAATATCAGCACGGCCGATCCAAGCAGAATGGCAACATTTCTAAGCGGCTTATAATTTTTTTGTTTTTCCCCCAGGAGAGCAATCCCTACTTCTTGAAATGAAAGGCCGATACTCCTAAAAATAAAAACCAGCGAGTGAATCACAGGAAGGACAGCGAGAGATTCCAGGGCCATCCGGCTGTGCCCCATAAAAAATGTCACCATAGGAAACACTCCTAGGTTCAGTATGGATGTCAGAGCGAGAGGATAATAAAAAGAAATAATGCTTTTGTAGCTCAACCGCTCCAATCCCTGCGGATTTGGCTCCTGTGCGCGCAGCATTCTGATCGAGGAGTGGACCATGATGCGGCTTGCCAGGGCCTCAACTGTCACCCCCACAGAGAGAGCCAAGGCCCCGATCATGGCCCCATGCAGCTGAAAATAAAAGTAACAAATTAAACCTGTTGCTGACATGGCTGCAAGTCGGAGAATGGTCCCGTAGGCCACTCTGCGTGTGAGGTGGCTTCGGATAAGAATCCCCTGATAAAAACGGCGAAATCCTATGGCGGCCGGCCATGGAAGCATGATGGCTGTAGCCAGATGTGTGAGTCGGGCTACATCTTCAGGCAAACCCATAAGATTCCTTGTGATCGATCTAAATACAGGAGGGATAATGACGATCAGCATGAGCATTGTGATAATGCCGTTAAGAGAATAAGAAAAATTTCTCAACTTCAAATAAGAATCCCTGTCTTTGACGAGGGCCGTCGCGGCGCTCATGAGCATGATGATCGGCGCTTCTATCAGTAGGGCGATGGAAAAGGCCACGCCGTAAGCAGCCAGGTTGATTTTAGGGGCGCTCAGGCGGGCAATGATGGCAGCCAGAAAGGGCCCTTCTGAAGCCATCATGAGCCAGGTCGCGGCCAGGGGCATCCAAAAGATAATGATCTTTTTTGTCGTCAGTGGTTGGTTCTCGGTTTTGTTCATAGTTGATCTAAAAGGTCCTCCAGTTCCAGTTTGAAGGATTCCCAGTTTTTATATGATTTTTCCAGCTCTTTCTTAACCGACACATAGCCCTTTTGAAGCGCGACAGAAAAAGAGCTGTCCTTATAGGTTTCAGGCTTGGCCAGGCTTTTCTCCATTTCATTCTTTTTCGCTTCCAATGTATTAATTTTTCGTTCGAGAGAATCGACTTCTCTCTGAAGCCGGTTGCGTTTTTTGCTCACGGCCTGCCTGGATTCTGCCTCAGCCCTCTTCTGGTCTTTGGTTTTACGTCCGGATATCTTTTGAGGTAGAGTTTCTTTGGCTTGAGTCCGGTTTTCCGACTCAATATTTCTCTTTTCAAGGTAGTAGGAATAGTTTCCAGTATATTCTTCGAGATGTCTGTCTTTGACCTCGGCCACACGATGGACAAGTTTATCCAGAAAATACCGGTCATGGGAAATCATCAAGAGTGTCCCTTTGTATTTATCTAAAGCCGATTCCAGGGCTTCGACGGACGGCATGTCAAGATGGTTGGTGGGCTCATCCATGATGAGAAAATTGACAGGAGAAAGAAGGATTTTAGCCAGCGATACTCTCGCTTTTTCTCCTCCGGACAAGACTTTTATTTTCTTAGTCACGTCATCTCCACTCATTAAAAACACACCCAGCACTTCTCTTATCCGGGGAATATGCTTATCGGCAGCTGTTTTGAGCACCTCATCATAGACTGTCGATTCCAAATCCAGATCAGAGATACGGTGCTGGGCATAATACCCGATCTGTGTTCTCTTCCCAAGATCGACACAGCCTTTTTGAGGGAAGATCTGTCCTGTAATCAGTTTTGTCAGCGTTGTCTTTCCTGCCCCATTGACTCCAACCAGAGCCACTTTTTCTCCGCGGCTCACATGAAAGTTCAGCCCTTCCAGCACCCATTCCTCCTTGTACCGGAAAAACATATCCTCGATCTTTAATACATCATTATAGCTGTGAATCTCGACAGCTATGTTAAAATCCATTTGACGCGGCGGGGGTTGGATTTCGATACTCTCCATTTTTTCCAGATGCTTAATACGGCTCTGGACTTGAGAGGCTTTTGTGTTTTTATACCGAAAACGCTCGATAAACCGTTCCTGCCTCTTCTTTTCCTCTCTTAATTCCTCCCATTTCTTCCGGAGGAGCTCCTCTCTTTGTCTTTTTTGTTTTTCATAGTCATGATAGTTTCCGGAATAATACACCAGCTGACCGCGGTTCAATTCGTAAATTCCACGAACCAAGCGGTCAATAAAAAAACGGTCATGGGAAACAACGACCACACCCCCTGAAAACTGGAGGAGAAACTGCTCCAGCCATTCCAATGCCGGCAGATCGAGATGGTTGGTAGGCTCGTCAAGCAGAAGCATATCCGGTTTTTGGATGAGAAGCCGGGCCAGGTAAGCACGCATTTTCCATCCCCCGCTGAAGTTGGATAAAGGACTGGAAAAATCTTTCTCAGAAAAGCCAAGGCCTGAAAGCACAGTTTTGGCCTCGGTTTCCACGCGGTAACCTCCCAGGGCCTCAAAGCGGTGTTCTGCGGTTCCCAGTTGATCCAATAATTTATCATTCTCTTTTGCAGAATTACCCAGTGCCGAGTGAAGCTCTTCAATTTTTTTCTCAAGGCTTGAGATTTCCTTCTGTCCGTCCAAGACGGTTTGGAGCATAGTCTCTCCCTGCACAACAATTTCTTCTTGAGGAAGATAGCCGATACGGAATCCTTTGGGCTTTAATGTCGTTCCTGAATGCGCTTCAATTTCACCCGTGACAATCCGGAACAACGTTGTCTTACCGGCTCCGTTTGGCCCAATCAAAGCCACTCGCTGACCGGGCTGAACGGCCCAGCTGACTCTATCCAAGAGCTTCCGCTCTCCAATGGAATAGCTCAGGTCTTTGATTTGATGCATGGCAGTGTATTTTAGCAAGACTGACTTAAAATGTCTTTAGCTTGCATTATGAGATATTTATTAATTAGAATCTAGAATCTAGAAGACAAGAAAACTAGAAACTAGAAACTAGAAACTAGGAAGGAGTAACTAATCATGAGTGAAAACTACACAAACATTGAGACCAAACTTATCCATGCCGGAGAACCTGAGCCGCGCATTGAGGGGGCTGTCAGCATCCCGATTTTTCAGACTGCAATGTACGAAACAGAAGGAGGCGCCAACTATCATGACATTAAATACATCCGCCTGAACAACACACCCAATCATAAAGCACTGCATACAAAACTTGCTGCTCTTGAAAATGCGGAAGCCGCGCTGGTGACGGCCAGCGGCATGGCCGCCATCACAACCAGTCTTCTCACTCTTCTGTCTGCAGGCGATCATCTTCTCATTCAGGAGTGCCTCTACGGAGGAACTCACGATTTTGTAACTTCTCATTTCAGTGCCTTTGGGCTCTCTTTCGATTTCATCGACGGACAAAATCCAAAGTCATGGAAAGACAAGATCAAACCAACCACAAAAGCCATCTATGTCGAAACTTTATCCAATCCACTCCTGCAGATGGCCGACCTTAAGGCCGTCACCGTGTTTGCCAAAGAACACGGACTGGTCTCTCTTATCGATAACACTTTTGCCAGTCCAATCAATTTCCGGCCGTCTGAAATGGGTTTTGATCTCTCACTCCACAGCTGTACCAAATACCTCAACGGGCACTCCGATATTGTGGGCGGAGCCGTTATCGGAGGTACCAGTTTGATTGAAAAGATCACACACAAACTGAATCACCTCGGAGGAACGATGGATCCCCATGTGTGTTTTCTGCTCCACCGTGGTATTAAAACCCTGGCTTTGCGGGTGAGACACCAGAATAAGAGTGCCCTAAAAATTGCCGAATTTCTCGAAGATCACCCCGCTGTAAATCAAGTCAATTACCCAGGACTCCAAAGTTATCCGCGTCACAGTTGGGCCAAGGAATGGCTCGACGGATTCAGTGGAATGCTGTGTTTTGAGATTAAAGGCGGAACAGATCGAGCTAAACATTTCATGGACAACACTCATATCCCTCTGATTGCGCCGAGTCTGGGAGGGGTTGAAACTCTTCTAACACGGCCTGCCGCCACGTCTCATTCGGGAATGTCAGCGGAAGACCGTGCCGGCATTGGCATCTCGGACAGTTTGATTCGTGTGTCGGTAGGGATTGAGTCCACAGAAGACATTATCGCCGACTTCAAGCAGGCTTTGGAAGTCTTAGGGCAGTAAAAAGCATCTCCATTTCCGTGATTTAGATAGACATCACTGCCCCTGCTTTCCCGTTATCTCTTCGATGTCAAGACGGAGGATGTTGATTTTGAAGTAATCCCCTTCGGTTTTAAAATTTCTCTCCCTGATGGGATCGGGATTTGCCTCAAGGTGGTGGAAGAGGACTTCCATCCCGTATTTTTTCTCTTCAAGCTCTCGAACAACACACAGAGTTCCCCGGAAGACAATCGTTCTGTAGGCATGGCTGCACTCATCCGCTTTATAGCCCAAGTCTTCCAAAACAGTGGCACAGACGTTGGGATTCTGCGACAAAATATTTAGTTTAAGTCCTTTGAGAGCACAGTGGAAATAGAGCGCATTTTTGCCTTCATCATAGCCATAGTTCATCGTAACAATATAGGGCCTATCATTCTCAGATAACGCAATTGTAGCGAACGTCCCTTTTTTGAGCACATCATAGAAGACATCAACATCTGTGATTTCCTTTTCTTTCTTAAACATGTGGTACTTAGTCATCTTCTTAATTCGGGGTCAGGCCTGCAAAACATGAATAACTTTCTCTATTTATTCTAATCTGAAGAAAGTTATTCATGTTTTGCAGGCCTGACCCCATTTATTTTATTCGAGTTTTTTGATTATATGCCAGCCGTACTTGCTTGTTTCTGCATCGTACTCGGTCATGCCGATCTCACCGACACGCAGACTGAAACTGACATCGCCAAACGCCGTGACCATTCCGGCCCGGGAATACTCTCCGCCGTCCTTGTCAGGAGTTACGTCTATGTTCGACATTTTATAGATTCCGGGATGCTGATCATCAGTGTACTCTTTGACTAGGGCATCAAAGTCTTCTCCATCCTGAGCACGTTTTAATATTTCCTTGGCCAATTCTTGTGCTTCCTCCAGTGTCCGGGTGACTCCAGACATACTGGGTGCTCCCTGAAAGGAAATGAGAATATGTTGGACCGTCAGGTGTTCAGCCTCCTTAAACTCTCCAGGCGCCTGAGCAACAGGTTCCTGTAATGCAGATTCTTCTTCTTCTTCTTCTTCTTCTTCTTCTTCTTCTTCTTCTTCTTTCTTTCCACAGGAGATAAAAACTAAAATCCCCACCATAACCAAAATCAAACTTAATTTCTTCATCTTCACCTCTCTCTTTAGTCTTTAGGGGTTGCGTCTCGACATTCGACATTTCGTTCTGAAATGTCGAATGTCGAGACGCAACCCCTTTTAAATTAAAAGGGAGCGGATAGGATTTCCGCACCACTCCAAATATTTCTCGAAATCTCTAAATGTGATTGTGACTGTTGCCGTGTTGACATTCGGATGGAAGCTCACCCATTCGGCCTCCTTTAAGTCCTTATCCAACACAACCCGAACCGCCTTATCCCTATCATTTATCAGACCAAAAGGAGATACCGCCCCGGGCTCCAAGCCAAGATAACGGTTCAGCCTTTCCGGAGAGGCAAAACTAAGCCGGTCCTCTCCCAACTGGCTGTTCAGATCTCTCAAATCCGCCCTTTTCCGGCTGTCTAATATCACAAGATAATGACGTTTCCCCTTCTTATTCCGGACAAAGAGGTTTTTGCAGTGAGTCCCTTTGATGGATTTCCAGTGCTCCTCCGCCTGTTCGACCGTATACACAGGTGGATGGTGGTGAATCTCGTATGGTATCTGCAGGTTGTCCAAAACTTCAAGGACGGTTTTTTCTATTTCTTGAGGCGTTCTATCTGTCATTCGAAATTGAATATCACATAAGAATTAAATTGTCAAAATCCAGGCCAAGCAATAAATTAAGGATCATCTCCAAAAGAGTTGGCAGGATCATAAGGATTCGAAGGTTCAAGGATTCGAGTAAGCAGCAGTCTCAGTTCCAAGTAACATAGCAGAAGGATATGGACGAAAAACAACTCGACCCCTTGAATCCTTGAATCCTCGAATCCTTTGCAAAAATACATCAACTAATCGGGAGAAGAACTTAAAATGATTATCTGCGCCATGAGTACTGAATCTTAATAAAGAACTGGTTCAGCACAGGGGAGAAACGGTTGTCTATTTCCAGCCAGTTCCGGTTGTAAACAAGAAAAACATCCAGAAGGCTTCGGTACGTCCAGCGAATCCGTGTGTTCAATCCCAGCGAATGGCTCTGGTTGTCATACTGCAGGTAGCTGATGATCTGAAAATCGGGATTGATAAAGATGTTGAGCTTTCCTGTCACAAGCAGAATATCGGTCAATCCCGAGGGTAGGCTTACTTTATATTTCTCCCCTTCCAGGGCAATATTTAACCTGTGGGACAGCCGCCATGTGACATTGGCCTTGTATTGGTTCATATTTCCGTCATAGAAACTCCCAAACCACCAACTAAGTCTACCTGTGAGGCTCCGCTTGGAAGCCGATGCAAGCTCAAACCTGTATCGCATCCAATGATAGGTCCCCTTGTCCACATAGACTTCTTCCGTCAAATCAAACGGCTCAGGCACACGTTCCATGTAGGGAACGATATTGAACTCGATTCTGTCGCCACTTTCCAGACTCCAGCTGATGGGGGACAAAAATATCCGCCACTGGTACACTTTTCCATCCAAATCTGTCACGATCTGGCTGTACAGTCCATTTCTCATCTGGCGCAGCCAGGGCCAATCGGGGCGCGGCTTGTACATAAAATTCAAATTGGCCTTGTAAATACCTGCCCAGGGGACAAATCCAAGAGACGGATCAAAATCGGCTCCAATTCTCTTGGCATTAAAAGAAATGTCCCAAAGGTCGTTCGGAAAATCTAAAGCCACCCCAAATGATGTCCGATCAGGACCCACTCCCTCTCTATTGGTGACAAGCCCCCAGACCCCAATTATCAAGTTCTTATCTCCCTGGAGTTGGGATGTTTTGTAGACAAAATCACCGCCAATCAACCACGAATTTCCCCGGCCAAGGGGATCCCCGGCCGTAACCAGAAATCCTATTCTGGATTCGGCCCACAGGTTCTGATTGGCCCGTGCCGCAAAGAGATTATTCCTCGGTGTTAATCCATCTACACGGTGGGTGAGAGAATCCAGAATCCCGAAATTCAATCCACCCAGAGTTCCGGTCGCTTTGATGGAAAGATCAAGAGGAACCGCCTCTCCCTCCAACAGTCCGATGCGCCGGCTGAAAAAGGGAACAATATCACGACCCTGGTAAAATCCCATTCCCAGGCCGAAGTTGAAAATATCCGATCCTTCCAGAAAAAATGTCCTTTTCTCCGGGAAAAACAGGGGGAACCGTGTCAGATTCACCCGGCGCGTATCGACTTCGGTCTCTGCAAAATCGGTGTTAACACTCATCAGGCCGGTCACGTTCCCGCCAAAATTTTTTAACACATCCAAACCCGGCTGGAAATTATAGCTGCTGGAAACGGAAGGATTTTCCCCTGTAAGGCTGCCCATTATATAGGGACGTACGGTCAAGCCTAATCCCTGCTGGAATTCAGGGATTGATGTCAAAAGTCCTCCCTGGCTGATGTGGGTCACCTTAAAATTGAGAATCGGCGAGGCCCAACGGTCGGTCTCCAGGTGTCTCTCTATCCTACGTTCCACGTTGAATCCCCACCGGTCTAATCCTGTCTGAAAACGGAGAGTTTTGACAGGAATATAAATCTCAGCACTCCACCCGTCACTTATCCGCTGAACGGCCGCCTCCCAGATACCATCCCAATCTCGATCCTCTCCCTCCCCTTCCCGAGCGATCAAGCCGTCTACCCTGGCACCATTCGGATTGACTGCGAATACATATCCTGTCCGGCCGTTCAAGAAAGTATCGAGGACAATTTTGACATGGTCTTCCCCCCGAAGCTCCGCATCTCTCTGCATGGTGAAACTGATGATCTTCTCAGGAGCACTGTCATAGCAGACAATGCCGAAGTATAGAGCATCCGCTGTGGCCGCTACCCGGACTTCAGTCTTTTCACTCGGCTCTGCGCCTTCATCCGGCTCCACCATACGGAACGGCCCAATGGGCACAGCCCTCCTCCAGAAAGATTCATCCAGAAGACCGTCCAATCGAATCGATTCACTTGAAGATAACCTGAGGACCTCGGCTTCCGGAACATCGGTTCTCTCGACTGAATAAACCTGTGTTCTAAAACCGATCCATAGAAAAATCCCCAGAAAAAAGACACACAAGAACCTCTTTTGGAAAAAAATCATTTTTATCTTATCGTTCAAAATGAAACTTGGATTTTTTCACAGAGACAGTGCTAAGTCAATGCGAAAAAATATTTGACTTTTAAATACCAGCTATGTAAAAAACACTTGTGATATAATAATTTTAGGAGGACTTCTCGAATGAAAGAAGACATTGCATACAGAATCAAAGATGCAGCCGCAGAAATTGACGGCCAGGGAAAGCTGACCTGCAAGAAAGCCTTTCAACTGGCAGAGGAACTCAACATCTCACTCAAAGACATCGGTGATATCTGTAATGCCGAAGGCATAAAAATTATTCACTGTCAGCTGGGATGTTTCCCCTAGTCCCCAAACCTGGATAAATCGAACCGCAGATCCATGAAAAAACAACTTATTTCTTATCCCCACATGCTGCTTATCGGATCTTCAGGAAGAAATATCGGTAAAACACACCTGGCCACTTCTATTATAAGAAGGAACCGCTCTAATACGGACATCATCGGCCTAAAAATCACCACCATAGAAGAAAAAGCCAAAACCTGCCCTCACGGCAACGAAGACTGCACTGTATGTTCAGAGATCGAAGGCAACTATCTTATCCGGGAAGAAAAAGACGGGAGTCTTGAAAAAGACACCTCTCTGCTTCTCAAGGCCGGAGCCAAAAAGGTGTACTGGCTCATCGTGCTGGAAGATTGTCTCGATGAAGGAGCTCGAGCACTCTTAGATGTTATTCCTGCGGAATCCGTCATCGTTGCCGAATCCAACCGCTTCCGGCTGGCCGTTCAACCTGGAGTTTTCTTGATGTTGATCAATCCCAAGAAAAAAATTAAAGAATCCGCCAATCGCGTCCGAAAATTCGCAGACTTGATCATAGAGGCGGATGGAAAAAAATTTGACTACGATATAGATAATATCGAATATTCTCAAGGCAAGTGGAAACTGAATTCCCTAAGACTAGAACTAGAAACAGATAAAATTCAATGAATTTTAAGTTGCATATTTCCATCTATTTTTTTATAATTTCTTCATATTTAAAATGTTACACATTTTTTACATCTCCCCACACCCAATTTTTCAGGGAATCCTATAAAGGAGGAGCTTATGCAAAAACTCAAAAAACCCATCTTTCTCTGGGTTGTAGTCTTTGTGCTAGTGGCCAGTGTCCTGTGTACCGCTACTCAGCGCAGGCAGCGACCCTCCTGGGAAGACAGGTCTCCTAAAGTGAAAGAAACAGTCCCTGACCTCAAGATCTATGACGAGAGACTCAACCACATTCCATTTTCCAATCTCTACAAGGACACTCTGCTGATCGTCCAGTGGGGAGGCTGTACGTGACCGCCCTGGCGCAGTAAGATCTCCCGTGTGGAGGCTCTAAATAAAGCATATAAAGCCAAAGGCGTGTCCTTCTACTATGTCTTAAGCCGTGAACCCCATCCTGGTTTCTATGGCTTTGTCCAACCGGACAGTCTTGAAATGCGTCAGGAGTACACCGGTTTTGCCCGCGCAGAGCTGCAGTCTGAGATTCCATGGATCATCGACAACATGGACAATTCTTTACAAGATACCTATGGAGGAATGCCGAATGCCGACTTCGTTATCGATTCCGAGGGGACTCTTCTCATGTCCAATGAATGGGCAGACCCCAACAAAGTGAAGGCATTTCTCGAAGAGCGTTTCGGACCATCCGACATTTCCGACGAAGAGTGGGCAAAACTCGGTCAGAGAGGAAGGGCGATGACGGGGAACAACGATGAAGTCCCCCAGATGGAAGTCCCCCGTTTGTCTCTTATACCTCTCGAGGTCAAAAATCTCAATGGAAACGACTCACTTCCCTTCAGTGTCGAAGCAGGAACGCTTCCTACCGGAGTGACTAAAGAGGGAAAAAGCCGGCTCTATCTCACTATCCGCCCTGACAAAGACAAAAACATCATCTTCGACAACGATAAAGCGCCCATCAACATCCAACTCTCCGATCCAAAGGGTATTTCCTTTGGTAAGGACCAACTCATCTCAGGAAGAGCCCGGAGAGGCTCGGATACCTTCCCGCATTCCCTGGGAGTGATTTGGACGGCCGATGAAGGGGCCAAAGATATGGAATTTACGATCTCAGTCAAGGCGAAGGTGGGAACTGAAGGACAGGAATTTACCGAAAAAACAGCCAAATTCCTCATCACAGGGCCCATTCTAAAAGGCGTAGCCGAAGCCGATGAAGTTCCAGCCGTCCAGTTTCAAGTCATCTCTCAGCTCGAAAAGCTCAAAATAATAAATACTACCGAAGAAAAAGTCCCCATGAGCATGGAAACCCGGGTTGAACGAGATCCGAACGATCCCCAAAAAGGGAAGCTCTATTTTATTCTGAAAGTGAACAACGAAACCGGGCACAAATGGAATAACCTTGCGTCTGCCCCTGAAATTGTCCTAAATGCCGTATCGGGCATCAAGCTTGATAAAGAACTGATTAGAGCCGGTGACCGGGAAGGCGCCGAAGATGCAGACAACCGTGTCCTGGTTGTGGGTTTTACACTCGAATCCGGATCGGATGGAGTCATAATCGAAGCCACTCCTCAAGCCTGGATCTGCAACAACGATAAAGGTTGGTGCCGGTATTTTGACACGACATATAAGGTAACAGGTAAATTCTAAGAATTTAATTCCATCCAGATTTCTACGGGTCAGTCCTTTTCAGGGGGGCTGACCCTTTTTTTTCTATTCTCTCAAAAAACAAGAATTGATTTCGAGAAAAGTATTGTACTATGATATCTCTCATGTTGAAAATTGTATTTATTTTCAATTTAAGAGGATAAAATCATGACCAATAAACTCCTCCGCCAGCTTCCTTCCATTGACAGATTGGTTCTGTCCGAAGAGGCCAAAGCTCTCATCGAAAAGTACAACCGCAAACAGGTCGTCAATGCGGCACGAATCGTTTTAAAGGATCTCCGTTCCGAAATCCTCAACAGACAGGAAGAACCATTCATGGATATCGATATCTCTCAAGAACTTGTTTTCGAAAGAATGAAGAATTTATTAGAGAATAAATTTTCTCTATCGCTCAAAGAAGCCGTAAATGCAGCAGGGGTACTCCTCCACACCGGTCTTGGAAGGGCCGTTTTACCCGATGTCGCATTAAAAAACATCCAGGAGGTTTCCAAGGGATACAGCACTCTTGCTATAGACCTGGAGACAGGACGAAGGGGTCACCGCGATACCCATCTCAACGGCCTCCTTTGTGAACTGACCGGTGCACAATCCTCCGTGGTTGTCAACAACAATGCCGCCGCTACGGTGCTTATCCTTAACTCTCTGGCGAAGGGAAAAGAGGTCATCCTCTCAAGAGGCCAGCTCGTTGAAATCGGAGGTTCGTTCCGGATGCCGGATATCATGGCCGCCAGCGGGGCTGTATTGAGAGAGGTCGGAACAACCAATAAAACCCATCTCAGTGATTACAAAGACGCTATCGGAGAAAACACCGGGGCCATCATGCGTGTTCACCACAGCAATTACAGAATCATGGGATTTGCGGAAGAGCCTTCCATCGAGGAATTAGCAGAACTGGCCAATGCCAAAAACTTGATCATCATCGACGACATCGGCAGCGGAGCCCTGGTCAACTTGAAGGAATTCGGTCTCACGGACGAACCTCTTATCAGGACCAGCATCAAAGCCGGTGCAGATGTGGTCTGTTTTTCAGGCGACAAGCTCATAGGCGGCCCGCAGTCCGGAATTATCGTCGGAAAAACAGCCATCATTAAAAAAATAAAGAAAAATCCATTAACGCGTGCATTGAGAGTGGGGAAAATGACAATAGCAGGACTAGAAGCCACTCTCAAACTCTTTCTCACTCCGGAAAAACTCACACAAACTCACCCGTTCTACAAGATGCTGTCGATGAGCTTGGACGATCTCAATAAAAGAGCCCTGAGAATGCAGCGGAAACTCAACACAGAGCTTAAGACCGAAGCCAAGATATCGGTTGGAGATGGAGATTCTCAGGTGGGGAGCGGTTCAGTTCCCACTGAACTGATACCGACCAGGCTGCTGAAAATCCGGCCTATCGTGGAGACGGTTGACAGTCTTGCGAAAAAACTCCGTTTACACTCCCCCTCCATCTGCGTCCGTGTCCATAAGGATTTTGTCCTCCTGGATTTACGCACCATACAAAAACATCAGGATAAAGTAGTCGTCAATGCCTTTTTGGCCGTATTGAAAAGCTAAGAGAGACATCTATGACCGATATCGAAAAACGAAAACGTATTATGCAGCGCTCCATCAAATTGGGGCACTGCATCTGTAATCCCAAAGAACCCTGTCCCTGTGATCTGTTTAAAGACAAAAACGTATGCCTCTGTGCCGGAGAACGGCTGGAAGACACAGGCGAAAAGATCGAACTTACAAAATTTGTCGAAAATGCCGGTTGTGCATCCAAAATCAACCAAAATGATCTTAAGATCGTCCTGGCCGGACTGCCGAAAACAAAGGATCCAAGAGTTCTTGTCAGTGCCGACACATGCGACGATGCGGGAGTGTTCAAGGTCAGCGACGACCTGGCTCTGGTCCAGTCCGTAGATATCTTCACTCCCAGTGTGGATGATCCCTACACTTTCGGTCAAATCGCAGCCGCCAACTCTGTTTCAGACATCTATGCCATGGGTGGGCTGCCACTGACGGCTCTCTCCATCATTGGATTTCCGATAGAGACTATGAGCCACCGCATCATGAATCAGATTCTCAGAGGGGGCGTCGACAAGATGGAAGAAGCCGGAGTCTCTATCGTCGGCGGACACAGTATTAAGGACAATGAAATCAAATTCGGATTTGCCGTAACCGGAACAATCCATCCTGGGAAAATCATCACAAACGCTAAGGCTAAACCGGATGATATTCTGGTTTTGACTAAACCCCTCGGCACCGGAGTCATAGGTTTTGCCAGTCAAATCAGGAAAGCCTCAGCCAAATCAATCTGCGTGATCGGCCAGTCCATGGCCGAACTCAACAAGGTCCCGGCAGAAGTCATGGTGGACATGGAAGTCAAAACCGCCACCGATGTGACAGGATTTGGCCTCCTGGGCCATCTCAGCGAAATGGCCGCACAGAGTAAAGTGACCATCGAAATTTATGCAGATCAAGTCCCTGTTTTCGAAGGAGTATTCGACTATATTCGGCAGGGGATAATCTCTGGAGCCATAGAAAGAAACAAGGAGTTCGCCTCACAGTATGTGACCACCTCTCCAGGAGTAAAAGAGGAGAGAGAAACCGTTCTCTACGACCCTCAAACATCAGGAGGACTTTTGATCGCAATAAATCCTAATGATGCCGAGGAGTTAGTCTCGAGGTTAAAGAAAAAAGGAATCAATCACACATCAATCATCGGCAAAGTGGTTTCAAAATCTGACGGGCACATCATTCTCAAAAATAAATGAACGACATTATTCTCGAAAAAGATCATGTGATCATCGGTACGGCAGGCCATATCGACCACGGCAAAACAGCCTTGGTCAAGGCCCTGACAGGAAAAGATGCCGATACACTGGCTGAAGAAAAAAGACGCGGAATCACTATCGAACTCGGATTTGTGTTTATGGACACACCTTCGCCTGACAAACAGATAGTATTCATCGATGTCCCGGGTCACGAAAAACTGGTTAAGACCATGGTTGCAGGGGCCAGCAACATCGATGCAGCCGTTCTCGTTATCGCTGCCGATGAGGGCATCAATGTTCAAACCCGGGAACACTTTGAGATCCTTAAACTGTTAGATATTCCAAAAGGCATCATAGCCCTCACAAAAACCGATCTGGTGGATGAGCCGCGCATCCAGGCTCTCACTACAGATGTGAAGAACTACGTGCGGGAAACATTTTTAGAGGAGGCACCGATTATTCCAGTCTCATCTGTTTCAGGATCAGGGATAGACAACCTTAAGGCATCGCTTTATAGGATTGCTGAAAAGGTCACTCCCCGTGAGGACAGAGGCACATTCCGTATGCCTATCGACAGAGTGTTCACCATGCGAGGTTTTGGAACGGTCACCGCCGGAACGGTGCTTTCCGGAACGGTCAAAGAAGGAGACAAAGTCGAAATTTTTCCCGAAGGACTCATCTCCCGTGTCCGGGGAGTGCAGGTACATCATTCCAAAACAAACAAGTCGCATATCGGAAAACGGACGGCCATCAACCTGCCCGACATCGACAAGGAAAGTCTGAGACGCGGGCAAACCGCTGCGGCACCGGGAAGCCTTGTTCCTACGAACCGATTGGACGGAAAACTCCATCTGCTTAAGAGTTACCGAAAATATTTGAAAAACAGAGAACGGCTGAGACTCCATACGGGAACTTCAGAGATCATCTGCCGCCTGGTGCTGCTTGAACGTGATAAACTCTCACCAGGTGAAACAGCTTTTGTTCAATTCGTTCTCGAAGCACCCAATGTGGCCCTGCCTCAAGACCGTTTTGTAATCCGGACCTTCTCCCCACTTATGACCATCGGTGGAGGGATTATTCTGGATGCAACCCCGCATAAGCACAAACGCTTCTCTGCTCAAACTACAAAAGAACTGAGAATGCTGGATGGAAATCTCGATGACACCGTCGAACAGGTGTTTTTAAAGGGAGCTTTTTCTCCTCAGAGTGCCGCAGAAGTGGCAAAAAAAATAGGAAAAGAAGAGGAGGATATTGCAGAGTCTGTTACAATCAAACTTTCAGCCGGAAAAATTATTTGTATAAAATCTTCTAAAGCATCAGGCAAAGACATGAGATATCTTCATGAGACAGCCTTCGCCAATCTAAAGAACAAACTCCAGGGGATCTTGCAGCATTATTTTGAAAAAAAACCTTATGAATCATTAGCTCCAAGCAGTGTTCTGCGGTCGGAATTTTTAAAACTGAGCGATGACCATGTTTTTAGGTTGGCTCTATCAGATTTGAAGGCTGACAAAACCATTTACGAAAAGGACGGAAAGATCGGCTTATCTGGTCATGAGGTCCAAATGACTTCCCGCGAAAAGACGACTGCCGATAAAATTGAGGAGATCTATAAATCGGCAAAATTTAAAACCCCAATTGAGGAAGATGTCCGAACACAAATTGGCCTCGAGCCTCCGGAATTTAAAAATATTCTCAGTGGATTGCTAAATCAAGACAGATTGGTTAGACTCTCCAAGAATGTGATTTATCATAAAAATACGGTAACTGAAGTGAAGGAATTGATCATCGATTCTATCAAAAAGAACCAGTCTATAACGATTGCAGAGCTGCGAGACCGGCTCCAGTTTTCACGCAAATATGCCCAGGCCATCCTGGAATATTTTGATACTTCCGGATTGACAAAAAGACAGGACGACAAGCATATCTTAGCCTAAAATGAGGGAGGGTATAGGTCCCGGTGGGTCTTCTGGTCTTCAAAACCAGTATGGGGCCGTAAGAAGCCCCGGGTGGGTTCAACTCCCACACCTTCCCGCCAGACTGTTTTCCCCTGGTGGTTTTTTAGATATGCTGATTAATTAGTTTCAGTCCCAATACTGTATTTTCAGCGTTAATCAACAATTTTTGTTACTTATCTGTGACTTGAGGGGAAGTCTGCCTATTTATTTGACCGATACTATTTCATATGATATTAAAGTTCTAGATGGGGATTTCATAAAATGGATTTGGGACTAGTTGCTTTAATAGTAGGAATTTTTGCCTTGTTAGCAGGAGCTGTAATTGCTGTAATCTTTTTTGTAATACCCATAAAATCAAGTAGTAGATTTGAGAAAAAACTCCTCAAAAAAGTTGAAAATTTGGAAAAAGGACAAGAAAAAATTCAACTCTACTTGGATGGCCTACCACAAACTAAAGATAAAAATAAACAGAAAATGCTTAACGCAGCTTTGTCTGAGATGAATGATTACAAATATAAAACAGCCATAAGAATTTTCTATGACTATTTGGACAAATTTCCAATTAATGACAGCGAACGGTGTGCAATATTAAATTTTATTGGAATATCACAACATGCAATTGGAGAGAATGAACAAGCATTAAAAACCTTTAATGAAATGTTATTGATTGCTCAAAGAATTAACGATAATGATGCATTAGCCAATGCAGACGGCAATCTCGGGAATGCTTATCTAGACCTAGATGATTATAAGAAGGCATTAGATTATTATCAACGAGCACTAGAGATTCACAAAAAGATTAATAATCCAATAGGTGAGGCGAATGATTTATGCAACATCGGAATTGTGTATGACAACCTAGGCGATTTTAAGAAGGCATTAGAATATTATCAACAAGCTCTAGAGATTGAAATAAGCAATAATAATCCTCTTGGTGAAGCAAATGCTCTATGCAACATCGGGATGGTGTATAAAGACCTTGGCGATTTTGAGAAGGCATTAGATTGTTGTCAACAAGCTCTAGAGATTCACAGAAGGATTAAAAATCCCCTAGGTGAGGCGGGCGATTTAGGCAATATCGGGATTGTCTATCACTTCCTAGGCGATAATGAAAAGGCATTAGATTATCATCAACTAGCCCTAGAGATTCACAGAAAGATTAATAATCCAATAAATGAGGCGAATGATTTATGCAACATCGGAAGTGAGTATGTCAACCGTGGCGATTTTGAAAAGGCATTAGATTATTATCAACTAGCTCTAGAGATTCACAGAAGGATTAAAAATCCTCTTGGTGAGGCGAGCGATTTAGGCAATATCGGGAATGTGTTTTACAATAAAGGCAATTATGAGAAGGCATTAGAATATCAACAACTAGCTTTAGAGATTCACAGAAGGATTAACAATCCTCTTGGTGAAGCACACGTTCTATGCAACATCGGGGTAGGGTATAAAAACCTAGATGATTATAAGAAGGCATTAGATTATTATCAACGAGCACTAGAGATTGAACGACGCATTAACAATCCTCATGGTGAGGCAAGCAATTTAGGCAACATGGGGATTGTGTATGTCAACCTTGGTGATTTTGAAAAGGCATTAGATTATTATCAACAAGCTCTAGAGATTCACAGAAGGATTAACAATCCTCTTGGTGAGGGTAAAGATTTATGCAATATCGGGATTGTGTATGTCAACCTTGGCGATTTTGAAAAGGCATTAGAATATTTTAGAAAAGCAAAAGAGATATTTTTCAATTTAAGATTAGAACACATGGTAAAAAAAATTGATGAATATATTGAAGATGTCAAAAATCATTTGAAATAAATATTAATAAACAGTTTTTACTACTCTTTTATTCTTTCAGTCCCAATGCCGTAATGTCAGCAATTTTCAACAATTTGTGTGACTTATCTGTGACTTGGGGGGGAGCCTAGTTTTATTGACTCATTATTTTCATTCGTGATAATAATAAATCTAAACTTTCCATTTTTTTTAAAGGATTCTTTGGCTTTGGTATGGGTAATACTAGATCATTAGATGGGATTAAGATATTTTCAGCTTCGAATTCAATCTTTGATAAAAAAAAGGAATTATTTAACGAAAAAGTTGTTAGAAAGATATTAAGTTCTGAAATTTGGGAAGCAGACCTGTTCAGACATAAAATCTGTATTTTATTCGGAACTATTGATTCTAGGTTATTAAAGAATTCACTTGGAAGGACATTTAAAATTGGAACTGATGAATGTAATGAATTTATCAAACGTTTCAGCTTTGAATTTAATAGAATAGTATCATTATCATCGTATGATTTCTTAGTTTATTTTGCTGTAGATATTAGTAAATCAGAAAACGAAATAGACAAGACATTTACTATTGCTCATGAGTTACAGCATGTAATCCAGTTTATTTATTTGCCAGAATACTTATTAGAAAAACATACTTCACTTTGGGATTGCTTCAAAGAAAGTGGTTTCAATACTAATGAATTGCCTAAAGAAAAGGATGCTATAAGGAGGGCAAAGATTATTAATTATGATATTAATAAGGACAAAAAAATAGTTGATGATTTCATTTTTAAGAAAATATCTGAATCCTGTGGCATAGAGGACAAATCATATTGGGAAATTGTTAGGGATATTGATAAGACCGACTATGATCTGAGAAACGAGATAAATATAGATTGTATAAAATATAATATTTGCTAACATCTCAACAATTTATGTGACAGGGGAATGTGTCTGTTTTGAGTATTCATGTATCAATTTCAATTTGACAAAAGCTTTCAGATTGAAGATCACAACCTCAAAAAAGTGGCATGCAAATTATAAGAATAACAATATAATCAAACTCCAATTTTCAGGGGATTTTTGATAGAATAATATTATATTCAACGCCAATAAAGGAAGATTTGCGTGGAACGTTATCTATATCGTGGTGTAAACGCCAAAATGCATAAGGAAACAGGCGGAAAACTTGAACCGAAGGCCATTGGTAAACCGTTCAAACGTTTCGTCAAGTATGGCCAATTCAAATATGGACAGGTTACTTACGGCAAATCCGTAAAGAATGCAGTTGTAAGTCAACAGGAAAATAGCAATAAATACCCAACATCTGGAGTTTCAACAACACCAAATTTAGAAAATGCTAAAGCATACGCAACTCATCTTGGAAAATATCCATCAGGTGTTGTTTATAAAATTGATTCAAAGCTTCTTATGAAAGCCCAAGTTACTGCTTATAAAGTCATAGATTTTATTACCAGACCAGCTATCCCTGATGATAAGGAAGTCATTTTGGTTGCAAATGAATATGGTGTACTTCCTGATGAAATAATTGTAGACATCATTAAAGTATAATCGCTCAACTCCAATAACGTAATTTCAACGTTATTCAACCGAATTTGGCACATATTTGGAACACGGATGGATGAGTCTATCCTTCCTATTTTTCCATTTGACACCCATCCTGTAAATAATTATCCTATTGTCATTTAGCAGAAAGGGAACGCATAGACATTTAAGGACATGACTGACAAAAAACTGGGATACTTTAATTCTAGAAGAAGCTTTATCAAAAACTCCATAAAGTATTGCCTGCCTTCTGCTGTAGCCCTTAGTTCATTTCTAACCCAAGCCAAGTGCAAGAAAACACCAACTGTGCCTGAAATACCTATAACTGTAAGCGGGAATATCATCTACTTCAACCACACACAAGGGGAAATAACCAGAATCCCATATAGCGGATTAAGTGGAGAAAATAAATCAGTAAGCGTATCGGATATTAACAATTTTCCTAGAACCTCAAGAAATTTAAACCAAAACGTTGGAGATGTTGATTCTTCAAGGATTGCAGTTAGATACGCAGATAATGGACAAAATATGGGGACTTTAGCTTCATTCTCAACAACAGGAGGCACTAGGATTGCACTTCCAAGTCAAAGTATGGATATGCATGTTTTTTTAATGAATGAAAACCAACATTATGGGAAGATTGATGATGAGGTTGCTCAAGGTGGAGGACACTTAAGATATCCAGCAAACGTAACGTGGCATAGAGAAGATATTGATGGTGTAACAGGACCTGAACAACCAATTACTGATGCTATGACTGATTTAAATAATGCTCTAAATCCTTTTGGAATAAAGTATGGAAATTTTACTAAAGTTAATAGTTATGGTGACCTTGCGGTTGGTTATCATAATCAAAAAAGTCCAGGATTTCGCAGTTTGGATTGGGTTGGAGCTAAACATAATCTCAAGCCTATAGGGATGCTTATGATGTTCATAACTGAGATATTTGAAAATGTTACAATGACTGCTAATATTGCTGGTACTAACACACATGATATAATTAATGACTTTACTACAGGCCATCTTAATAATGATGGCAGAGATTTACTTGCTTATGTTTATGCAAAAGATACAAAAACACCAAGCTAGAATCACAGGTAATTATATTCAAGCCTTCAATCCCAATACTGTATTTTCAGCGTAATTCAGTCAAATCTGTTTGGAATTCCCCCGATAAAATGGACATCCTAAAAAGCTTGAGTTGCATCTTGATAATACTCCAAAGGACTTTTTTGATTCAAGGCGGAATGTCTTCTCTGTCGATTGTAAAAGATTTCAATATACTCAAAGATGGCCCGACGGGCTTGATCTTTGCTGTGAAAAGTCATTAGGTGAACGAGTTCTTTCTTAAGCGAGCTGAAGAAAGACTCCATCATGGCATTATCAAAACAGTTCCCTTTATGACTCATGCTCTGATGAATATGCCACGCTTCTAATATCTTACTGACTTTGTTACTGGCATACTGACTCCCGCGATCAGAGTGGAAAATGAGTCCTGGCTCAGGAGAGCGCTCCTGTAGGGCTTTCGTCAGTGCATTGACCACAAGGGCTTTGTTAAGACGATCATGGAGCGCCCATCCGACGATCTGGCGGTTATAGACATCCATAACTGCAGCCAGATACAACCAGCCTTCCCAGGTCCAGATGTAGGTTATATCCGATAGCCAAATTTCATTAATTTGAGAGGCAGAAAAATCTCTTCTCACAAGGTCATCTGCAATCGGCAGGTTGTGATCCGATTTGGTTGTGATCTTGAACCTTTTTTTGGTACGGGCTTTTATCCCGTTTTCTCTCATAAGTCGGGCTATACGGTTCTCCCCACAACCGAAGTTCTGGGCATTGAGTTCGGCTGTGATACGGGGAGAGCCGTAAGTCCCACGACTCCATTTCCAGATTTCTTTAATCTTTGTCACAAAACGTTTGTTCTCTTGGTTTCTCTGACTTAAACCGCGTCTGAGATACCAATAATATCCGCTCCGGCTGACTCCCAAAACCCGGCACATCCTCCTCACCTCAAACCCAGAGCCGTACTGATCCATAAAACAGTATTTCATTTGGGGCGTTTCGAGAAGATGGCCAACGCTTTTTTTAAGATCGCACGATCCTCTTCCAGATCCGCAATCCTACGCTTCAACTTAAATAGCTCTTCTTCATGCGGTTTCATATGACCTTTGCCCGGAAAGGAATGTTCCTTATCTTGCAGATACTCCTGTTTCCATCTGTGCAGCATATTCTCATGGATCCCTAAATCCCCGGCAACTTTCCTTACTGTTCGGCCGCCATCGACAATGAGCCTGATAGCGTCTTCCTT
>SDBU01000289.1_pt1 | contig 72108 bp, 93 predicted proteins | sample 2277071 | NCBI WGS metagenome assembly SDBU01 (sample SAMN10397929, study PRJNA504765) | marine sediment metagenome | isolation source: marine sediment core GS08_GC12, 126 cmbsf | place: Arctic Ocean: Gakkel Ridge, Loki's castle | collected 2008 | reverse complement strand
AGTTTCAAAATAATCCAAACTAAAAGAATCCATCCAAGGTTGGGTAAGATTGCCATATATTCTAACACTGAATATTTTATCAGGTAATGGCGGCGGTGGTGTAGGTGGTGGCGTTACAACAGGCGGTGGTACTGGCGCTACTTCTGGTTCTTCTTTTTTACAAGCAATAAAGAAGATTAACAGGGCTAATAGTATGGTTTTCATATTTGAGTTTTTATTAATTAATTAAGTATTTTAGGCATTGAATAAAAAAGCCCCTACATTACTGCTACCGCATGCAAGAGCTTTAATTCGAGGAGGCTTGCGCCAACCCCTCATAAAAATCGTATATCTTACGCGATAGCTGATAAGATTGTATTCAAAGAACGCCTTGATGCGGAAACAGGACTCGAACCTGCGACCTTTGGGTTATGAGCCCAACGAGCTGCCGCTGCTCCATTCCGCATTATTGACTGCAAATATCTGTTAAAGATTTTGTTATTCCAAGAAAAAAGTGAAAAAAGATTTTTTAGATGTTACCCAGGACTTCATGATCAACCTGTGTCCGGGTGAATTTAAGCATGATCCCGTACCAGTCAACCACGGTGGTAGCACCTGCATTAAACGTCACCTCAACAACATACTTGCTGTCATCAGTAACGTCATAAAGAGGAACGTCAACAGCAACATTTACCACATAAGGGGTGGCGCGTGCGGTTACCACAAAAGTTTCAGATGTAATAGCAATTGAATTGACTGATACTGCTGTATTATCTACATACTCAATCCTATCTAAAGTTACTGTTGGAGCAGTATCTAAAGCAAGTGAAGTGGCTCCATAGATGATATCCATGCTAACAAACTTAAACCCTTTGCTAGCGGCTGTACGTAAAGCAGGTGTGATATTTGTTCCAACAATAGATGTTTCATCCGTAACAGTCTTCCTGTAAGCATAATTACCACGGGCTACCCTGGTCTCCGTCCATGTTCCTGTTGGTGTTGCAAGCCTATGGTTGTAGCCAACAAATTTAACCATAGTGTCCGTTATCGTACCCTTTAATTTTTCTGTAATAATAGTAACGAAGTCAGCATAATTAGAAGTTGCAGTATACCCGGTTCCGGAAGTACTGTGCGCTGAAATATAAAGGCGAGATTGATATTCGTTTATATCCCTTTTTGCTTTCATCAGATCCTTGACCTCAACTGCATAATCAATAGTAAGTGTGCCATAAGCAGTATTATCCGAAATATCGTTTGAGGCAACCCCATCAGCGATAAGATCTCCTTTATAACCCCTGGACTCTTGTGCTACCTGTACTGCCGTTGCTGCACCTACGCCAGCTGCTCCTGTACCTTCTACGGAGCCGTCCAGTGAATAGTTATCCGCACCAACTACAGTAACCCTCCATGTAGCGTTAAGTGTCGTAGCGGTTGTTATGCCAGCTAATGTAACTGTATTGCCGGTTGTCTGACCATGCGCTACAGCCGTAACAACACAAGGAGTGGCATCAGTGATACTACCCGCTTGTAACGCAGTTGTATGGGCGGTCTGTGCATCTGCAATAGAATTAATATTTTCTATAATAGTAATTTTAAATAATGGTTCACCAACAATATCGTAATCACTGTTGTACTTGGCATCTGCCGTGAATGTGATCGGCGTAACGGTCCCTGAAGCAACTGCTTTAATACCATTTTTGGCAGCGTTAAATGAACCAACAAGACCTGCTGCTATCTCAGCATCGGCTCCTGAAGCATCAGATTCATATTCAACAATTTTCCTGACGTTCTCTCCATCAACAAACTGCTCGATCATAAACTTATACGTTGTATTATTGGCAGGTGTATAAGCAATCTCCTGGATCTGCCTTGTTTCAACAAGTGGTTGAAGAAGACCTGTTGTTGATTTGATAAGATCAAATTCAATAGGAAGCAATGTAGCTATCGTAAGTATCTTTTTCGAAAGCGTTATATCGCCACCCGTTGAAGCAACTGTGTTGAGAACTTTTTTGATCATTGTAGTTAAAGTATTAAAGATTTCCAACAACCTCGGAATCAACCTCTGTGGAGGTAAATTTCAGCATTACACCGTAGAAGTCATATACTTCTGCTCCACCCGATGTGTTAACTCTAAATTCAATAACGTACTTACTGTCGTCAGTAACATTATAGATAGGAGAGTCAATCGCTACATTCGTTACTGCAGGCTGTCCGCCAACCGCAACTTCTAATGTACCGGTAATGGCAATTGAATTGACTGATACCGCCGTGGCGTCAGCATATTCAATCCTGTCTAACGTAGGAACGTGGTTCTCAAGGTCAGTATCAGTGATTTCATATATTGCATCAAAGCTATTAAGCTTATATCCTTTGCCTGCTACAGTTCTTAAGGCGGGGGTAATGTCAATTCCAAAATAGTCATCAGAAGAAGCGGCAGTCCTTCTCAGGTAATAATCTCCTTGAGCTCCCCTGGTCTGCGTCCATGTTCCGCCCGATGCACCAATAAAGTTATCAAAACCAACAAACAAAACAATGTTTTTTGCCAATACACCTTTCAATCTCTCTGCGATACGTGTTGCAAAATCAGCATAATTAGTTGTAACAGTATATGGTGATGTAGTTAGATGAGCGCTTACATATAAACGTGATTTCAAAGTTCCAACATCTCTTTTGGCTTTCATCAGTGCAACCGCGCTATCTGCGTATTCAAAGCTAATCATAGAATACGCGGTATTGGCAGTTATGTCACCGCTGTCCATTCCATCAGCGATAAGGTCTCCAATATAACCCCTTGATGCTTGTGCTACCTCAATTGCCGTTGCCGAAGTAACGGTTGCAGCACTACCGGCTACTGATCCATCCAATGAATAAGTAGTAGCGCCAAGATAGGTAACCCTCCATGTAGCGTTAAGGTCTGTCGCACCCGTTATAGCTGCTAACGTAACTCTATTGCCGGTAACTACTCCATGAGCAGCAGCAGTAACTACCCTGGGTGTTGTATTTGAAATACTTCCACCCTGCAATGCAGCGGTATGGTTAGTTTGAGCGGCAGCGATAGTCATATTACTTACATTGGTAATGGAAATCATTGGCTCACCAACAATTTCATTATCAGTATTGTATTTGGCATCTGCCGTAAAAGTAATAGGTGTAGCGGCTCCTGAAGCAACGGCTTTAACACCGTTCTTGGCCCCGTTAAATGAAGCAACAAGAGCTGCTGCAATATCAGCATCAGCGCCAGTAGCATCAGATTCATATTCAACTGTTTTTGATACCTGATTCTCGTCAATGATCTGGCTAACTACGAATTTGTAATTTGTGTTAGCAGCGGCGGTATAAGAAACGTTATAAACCTGCCTTGTCTCAAGAAGAGAAGGCAGAAGTTCCGTAGAAGACCGGATAAGGTCAAACTTCATTGCCGGTACCGTGGCAATTACAAGTTCTTTTTTTGATAACGTCATGTCGCCACCGTCTGCGACAATAGTATTAAGAATTTTCTTAATCATAGCGAGTAAGTATCGTGAGAATTAAAATTATCGTTTATTCAGTTCTTAACTTAAAAGCTCCCAGAACAACATTCCTCGTGCGTTAGGAACGTCAATTCCACCATCTCTCTGTACGTGGCATGAAACACCATCAATATCACTTACCTGTAGGTATCTTCCTCCGTTGAAGTAATTTGAAGGATTTCCACCATCAGGGCCAATCATTCCGGGTATGTATCCGTATCTCATTCCCTCAATATCAAAATGGAATCTCTGGATTGCAGGGATCATCTTCGATCCTTCATATCCAATAGTAGGAGAAAGATCGAGCAAGAAGAACGATGAAGACATTTTGTGTTTGCCGGTGATATCTGAAATTTCAGGGAACATTTTTTCATCATCCAATATTGGAAGGTAGATAAAGTCAATATCTACACCAAGATAAGAATAAGTTTGAACATTAATTCCGGATACTGCTGATCCGCCAAAGGTATTATTAGAACCGGCTTGTTTGATAAAATCAGTGGTAATACTCTGTAATGTAGCCAACGCTGCCGTTCCGTAGAACAATGTAAGTTTCTGGTTTGCTACAGCTCTTTTCGTTTTAACCTGCTCTATTGTTGCCTGCCAGGTTGTTTCTGTCAGATCATTTGGAGAGACCGTATGTGTTCCGCCCCTGTTCTGTATACCCCAAAGAAGGCCACCGTTTTGGTTTGTTTCCTTACCGTTAACGACTTTTTTTCCTTTTTCTTCAAATAAAGTGCTCCACTCTAATCCCTGAGCAACCCTATCAGTCATAATCGGCTTCTCCTGCATCATAGCCCAATTTTTTTGCGTGATAGCATTATCCATATAGGTTCCATAAAAATCCCTGCGAGCAAGATATACGCTATCTCTTTTGATTGAACCATAGTTCGATATGACATCAGGAGTTGCAAACAGGGACTCTTTACCAACGCTATCCCTGTTACTTGAAACATCCCACGTTCTTTTAGTATAGGTATCTACGGGGAAGTCTGTTCCAGCAAAAGTGGTCATATTAAGAGGCTCGATAGTAATTTGTCCTGCTGAATGTGCATTAACATAACCCTGGCGTCTTGCACTATCAAAAACGGCATCACCAATACGGAAATTATTGTAAGTGGTATCATAAAACTCCAGGATAAGATTCGTCCCGGATGCAGTTCTTGTTTTTACTTTCGATATAACGCCCTGATGATCAATTGTAAAATTCTCGATCAAGCAGTCTGCTGTATTGATTTGGCGTGAAGCAAATTTATTCAGCAAAGTAACTACTTGCGTCATTTTTCCAAAGCCACCGGAGATGTTGTAAATATTGTTAAATGCGTTTCTGGAATTTAAAAGCTTACCTAATAAACTTTCGTTCAAGTCTAATGTTAATGTTGCCATCGGTTAAAAGTATTAATTATGCATTATTTAATTGAAATGTCGGATTATGTAACTTTGCAATATCTTCTGCTTCTTTTAGTCCTTTGTCTTCTGTGCCTGTATCCTGCGTTCTCTGAATACCTTTGTCTTCTGGGTTAACTCTTGAATTTTCATCAAGCATTTCTTTTTTTACTGCGGTAACTGCCGCCTCAACGTTGTCTTCCATCAACTTCTGCCTGAACTTGGTGAAAAATACGAGTTCAGCCATGTAAGGTATATTGTAGGTGCCATCTGCATTATAGATAGTAAAGTCATCAACAAGTCCTTTTCTTACGTCTTCAGCCATTTCAGCAGTTACCTCAACTCCCATATACGTCTTACCGGTAATATCCGTAATAAGACTGTCAATATCTGTTTTTGCCTTATCAATTATTTGCTGATCCCGTTCAGATACTTTACCTGCCTCAGCAGTGCTTTCGGTAGCGAACTTGCTCAATCTGTCATTTTGCTCTTTTAGCAATTTTTCTTTTACAGCATTAGTGGCGTTTGCTTGCTCAACAGGACCCATCTCTTTGAATTTATCCATGTACTCTTCTGCTTTTTCATCAGAAAGCTTATATGCTTCAAGGCTGATTTTATAAAGATTTTCTGTGGATAATGATTCGGGGTCAACGCCTTTCAGTTCTTTTAGAAATGAACGCAGGTTCTTACCGGCTTTTTTTGCTTCAAGGAATGACACTATCTCCGGATCTTTCATTAACTGGTCATAAGCAACAACTTTTTCTTGAATATCTTTAGCGGGCTCCTGGGTTGCAGTCTCCTCTTTTTTAACAGTTGTGGTGGGTTCTTCTTTTTTATACCAAGGCGTTTCCTTCTTTACTTCCTCATTTTTTTTGGTAATTTCTTCTCCTTCTTTCTTCCCCTCCTTTGTTGCTTCCGCCAGATCTTCTTCCGTTTTTTTCTTAAGTTCTAATTCCTCTTTTGCTTTTTTGTCTAAAGCAATTTGTTCAGGAGTTTTGATTTTATCGGAAGACGAAGTGGTAGTATCTACTTTTTTGGTATTTTCCGCGCCGGTAGGTTCTTCTTCTTTTTTATCAACAGACGTAGAGGCTTCCTTTTCCTTGTCTATTTTGTCTATCTCGGTAGTTATATTCTGTTCGTGATCCACTGTGCCTGTTTGTGGTATTGAAGTACCTTCCATGAGTAAAGAGTTTTTGGTTTAGAAAAGAATGACACAAAAAAATAAAATTGTATTTATGAAACATATTTTTTTAAAAATCTTTTTAAAAACAAAAAATTTTATATATTTGCAGCCGACAACAAACGCTTACAAATAATAATTATGGAATTAATAAAATGGAATGAAATACAGGCAGCAATTAATAAGGCTGAAAATTGGGATGAAATCAAAGAGACGGAAACGAAATTAAAAGCAATACAGTTAATTGTATCGCAGGAAAGAATGGCCATCCCCGTAAAAAACAAGGTAACAAGATATTTAATAGATATTGAGGCAAAGAAGGGCGAGTGGTTAAGTAGTAATGTAAAAAGAGGGCGGACGGAAAAAGAAGTGATCCCGATAAGATTGGCGGACTTAAATATCTCAAAAGATGAATCTTCCCAGGCTCAGAGATTATCTAAAATACCAAAGATAAAGCGAGATGAAATTTTAGATAAGATAGAAGATGATGGTAAGGAAATAACAAAAACAGAGCTTACCAGGAGGATAAATACCTCAGAAGATAGGTTTCAATACAGGTCCCAGAGTTCCGAAGACATATATAACGTAATACAAAGCCGGGTAATTACACAATTAAGGGAAAATTTAAACATCAAAAGGGAACAAGTGGCAGCGGATTTGAATGCTTCAACAAGTGCTATCTGGAACGTAGAGAATGTACCGTTTCACAATCCCAATATAAAGCTTATAATGAAATTGGCGAGATACTTTGATGTTGATATAAGGGATTTAATTGATATGGGCAATATAAAGGTAGAGCCATCTCCTATTGCGTAGTGGGTTGCCTTGCGGCTTCTTTTTTGGCATCAGCATCAACCAATGCTTTAAACGTCCTTCCAGCCACTTCTTTATCTACCCTGTCGCTTCCAGCTATTTCCTTTGTCGCTACTTGTTCGCTTTTGGAACTTAATTCCCGTCCTTTCGCTTCTTCCTCACGTTTACTCATTGCCGCCTGAATCGCCATTTGTTCCTTTTTTCTTTTCTTGGCGCTGTACTCGAGGTCATTATATAACCTTGTTAAATTCTCAGACATTTCTATTCTCAGGTAGTCAAGTATGTCTATCTCCTGGTTTTGGGCCATTGCCTGGGCTATTCCAAGTAGCCGCTGTTTACCTTCTTCGTTAATGATATCCTTAGTCTTGATAAACAATAATATATCCTCATACCGGTATTCTTTGAGCCATTTAAGGAATCTTACTCCCCGGTCACCAATAACCATAGGTGCCTCTGTATTGGGTTCTGTATAAATAAGTTTACCAAGGTTAACGGCATACTGAAGGTTGAGTTCGTTGAATTTAACGAAGTTACGGTAAATATTGGCTAGTCCTAATGTAGACCGGGCAATAGTACCCCGCTGTACTCCAAGTCCAATATTCGTTTGTTGCTGTCCAAGGCTGATCTTAGGAATATTCATTACCTCCTCCATGATCCTTTCTTCTTCATGGAATAGATCAACATACTTCATGATATTTAGGTCCAATGTCATATCAACTGTTTCTACTATTCGCTGGCTATCTGTTGAATCCGACTCCTCTCCCGATACGTTTGCGACATGAAGCCCCATTGATTTGAAATCAGTTACAAGTTCTTTGGATGTTATCCCGGTACCCAGCTTGTCTCCATGAATAATATAATTTTTGCCGGTATCCCGCCCTATTATCTCAACAATTTTATACCTGAGCATATCCATCCTGTCCTGGTTATCTGCTATAGTGCCAATAACGGAAAGACTGTCTCCAAGTATTGAATTACCTTTCATTACCTTAATTGGTGAATCCGGAACGTTTTTATATTTACTTCTCACGATATTATTAGCATAGCCCCAATCTACGGGAAACTCATTACCAATCAAAGTACATTTTTGCCAATCCTCTATATTATATTCACCCTTTTCGTCATCGTCCTTGATCTTCTCATATTTTACCTTACCATTTACAATAGTTAATTTATACCTGGTGTCTCTTGGGTTTAACCAGAACATAGTAACTGCGGTTACGTAAAGGTCGTCCTTATCAAGTGACCACCATTTGATATTGCCGGTATTGTAATGGTTAAAGAAAGCGTAGGCGTTATCGCTTTTACCCTTGGCAATTAACTTTATTTGTTCCTTAGCGTCTCCGTAGATACTCGTATTATTAAGTTCCGGCCATTTTGCGAATATTTCTTGCGGGGTCAATCTTTCTAAAAACCCAACGTACTTCATGTTCTTATTCAGAGGATCATCATTAATGCTATCCCATATAAGATTATAGAAAGGAATTCTCTTTTGTTTGACCTGCCCGTTCTCAACATAATTATAAACTGCGCAGTAATCGGCAGCAGCATAATCAATAAAATTCTGGATATACATATTATCAGAATCATTCTTTTCCTCAATATAATTACCGGTATCAGTTGAAATAAGCTCCAGGTTATCTTTCCACCCAAGATTGATGAAGCGTTCAATATCCTCCCTTGACTCGAACTTACGATCTCCTGCAGGGTTAAAGCGAATTCCCATTTCTTCCATTTCTTCAAATATCCGCATTGACTGAACATCGTGCTTGAGGAACAAATCCTCTAACATTCGTGATTTCTGGTTAGATACTTCTTTGGAAAGGTTGTTGGTGGTAATTTCTTTATTCTCAAGTTGGCTGATCAGGTTACCGATAAGGTGATTAATGAGTTGACGCACTTTCTTCCCTTTGACCCAAACACTTTGAAGGGTATTATTGGAGAGGTCCGTTGTAATGTAGTTATAATCAATATTTTGCTGTTTGCCAAAAAAATACAACAATAGCCTAAATCCTTTCTCTATCGGGGTAAGGTAACTATCGGTTGCGTCATCTGCTATGTCATTAGTGTTATAATGAGTATGGTGTTGATTGTAGAGGGTGGAAAAATAACGAACATACTGAGTATACCACTTCCTGTCTTTTTCCTTTTCCGGAACATCAAACTCCGGCTGTTCGTAAGTAATTGGTTCTCGCTGAATTGCGTTGGAAAGATCTGTGTCGCTTTTTTTGAATGCCATTGAAAAAAGTTTGAAACGGCAATAAAGAAAAAAGAAAGGTTAATGACAATTTTTAAAAAAAACTTAGATTTTTAGTCTCTTTATTATGTAATGAACAATAATACTGATAAGGCTTGCACAAAAAGGATAACACAGGTAATGCAGATTGTGTATTATTGCGAAGTAAACGAGGATACTGGCCCAGAAACCGCTGCATCGGGGACAGTCAAAATATGCGTTCAGGAGCCAGTACTTCCTACTGGTGACCCCGTTGGTGTTTAATACTTCATGTCTTTCAACTATCGTATCGCGGATCTCTTTAAACAGGTCTGATTGAACTATGCCACAGGAGATACCGGTGGTGGTGAAGATTAGGAGGAAGAGGTCGTAGAGACTAAGCATTTTGTTTTAAGTATTGATGTAACACTCCCGCCATTCTTTCAACTAAAGGATCATTATTGTATAAATCGCCATGTGCAATTTTGTTAAAAAAGAAATGTATTAGTTCGTGACAAAAATTCCTTTCAATTTTTTCTGGAGCTATTTTAACTATTTCATGATCAGCATCTTTTGCCGTCCTGCTTAAATAAATTTTGTTTTTCATTGGAACGGCTTCAGCCATAACATCTAGCCTTAAACAATATTCATCATCATAGATTACTTTTATTGTTTCTCCAAATAGTTGAAATTCTTTAGGTATTTTCATATTAAAGTCATTTTACAGGTTTGAAATCTTTTCTCAATTGATTTATATTTACTTCAAAGTAATCCGCTATCTTGCAAACAAGGTGAAATTTAGGGTTGTCATTCTTCCCGCTTTCTATCCAGTTAACGGTAGAATTCTGCACACCAAGCCTCTTGGCAAGTTCCAATTGGGTTAGCCCCTGTTCTTTTCGTAACCGTATTATTAATTCTTTATTAAACATATATTTTTTTCATTACATATTTAGTTTTACCGGTAGCGGGATCCCTAATCATCTGGGGCACTTCTTTCACTCTCCTTATTTTTGTTTTGACTTTATCTATTCTGCTCATATTGGTATCAAGTATTTCACAGCATATAACGGCATCAAGGAGGTCGGTGTTTACCGTTGTTAAATAATGTTCGGTTTCGTTTATAAATCTTTTAAACCAAATATTATTTGTATGATGTAAAAGATATTTAATGAAATATTCATTTCCCCTGGCGCCTGTTTTGTCATTTTTATACCAGCCCTTTTTCATATTTTTATCAACAAATTTTATTCCCAATGACGTTGGCTTATCCGCAAGTAAATCCATCTTTCCGTATTCTTTATACTTTTCTTTTATGGTGCCACCCTGGTTTCTTTCTAGCATGGCCAGTGCATCAAAATAATATTCCTGAAGCAGTATGGAATTTGTTACTATAGAATCGGCATTAAGACTTCTTTCCGCGTAATATGCCACATAAGTATCGTGATCATAATCTTTTATTACTATACAATAATCTGAACCACTGGCTAGTTCGGCATCATTAAAGGGTATGGGGTCAATACCTGCAATGTATTTTATTCCTTTTTCCGGATGTGATAAAATAGTAAATTTACCGTCAATATGCGGTTTTGCTACAATCTTCTCATCTGGGTGACGGATAAGCTTATGCGTCATTACCGGTGGCGGGGTTTGAATAATGATCCTGTTCTGTTGATTAAGCATATCGGTTATCTCCGCGGGAAGAGTTCCTGTAGCTGTTGACTCAAGGGCCTCGTCTAAAGACAGGGGAAAATTTTTTACATAAGCATAATATTCTGTCTTGTCCGCCATCTTAAGCAGTCTCTCTCTTTTTTTCTCAATATGCTCTAATCCGGCTTTTTTGTCAGAATACCCCCCTTTCATAATCAATCCCATCCATGGCTCCACAAAGAATATTAATGTTTCACTTAATTTGGCATCAGCCACTATTTCCCTTAATGCTTGCAGTGTTTCTATTGATATACCCTTTTCAACAGTTCCACCCCAAAGTAGCAGTCCCTCCTTTTTAGCACCCATCATATAACAAGGCCCCGAGGAGGCTAATAACTTTTTCCTATTTTTATGTAAAGGAAACTCATCATAAAACCCAAACTTACACCTGGTTGTGGAGAAGGCCGTAGGTGTCTTTACTGTTTCTGAACAGAATATATGGGAATCTTTTGTTTTTATCTCACCATCATCATCTGTATATTCTACACTGGCGATTAAATCAACGCTTTCTTTACGCTCGCTCCTCTTTTGCTGCTCAGGCCTTATGTCTGTATGCATCCTGTCATAAAAAACAGCGGTCTTATCAAAGAACATCTTGAATATGCGGGTTTTATCACAACTGGTCATGATCGTAGTAGTACCCGGGTAAACACGCATGGTATAAATTGGTAGGCAACCAGCACCTATACTTGTTAATCCCACTTCCCTGCGTTTGATAATACCGGCATCATATCCCATTGTTTCCGCTTTATCAATGGTTTCAAACATCCACTGATCAACATCCCGGTACCATGGAGGAAAGATATTGCCGTTTATATCCTTTATGTGACCCTGGGACATATAAAAATAATGACGACCTGTTATTCCCGGGATTCCCTCGATCCATTTCTTCAATTCCAGGTCCCAATATTTCTTTCTTTCGTATTCATTCTTAAAGGAGGGAGTAGGAATAAAGGTGTAGGGTATGGCGGGGAGCTTTGTTTTATCTATGACAGTTATGCTCATATATAATCAGTTATTATAACCTTTTCCTTGCCTGCGAGCTTTAGTTTGCCGTTACAGACTATTTTGGCGGACTTGTTACCGTTAGCGTCAATATCCCTTGTTATTTTTCCATGATGGGTTTCAACATCCGGAGTCCAAAATTTCCGCTTACAGTCGGTACACTCCACGTATTTAAGGTATTTTGTTTCTTTTGTTATTTTATTCCCCATAATTTATATAACTTAGGCGGTATTGGTACTGCAAGTGACTTGTTTGATAACGCTGCTTTTCTACGAGCTGTCGAAGCGGGGAATATTTGAACGTTTCCCTTTCTATCTGTTATCGCGTCAACCCCAATACAATCAACAACCTTGTTCTTCACTTTTTTTGAACCCGGAACAATTTTAACTACAATAGAAAGGCCGCCAATATCTTCGTCCAGCATTCTTTGGTATCTAACTAAAATTAACCCATCCTTGATAATGTTCTTAATTGGAGATGTAAGGGTCCCGGGGATGATGTCAAGCAATTCCTTTGGAAAGGTTTCGTAAGAATTACAATCTAACCTTATGCCATGTCGAAAAGGTAGTGCCTCACAACAAGGTATTTCTTTGTGGTATTCGCTTATTAACCTTACCGCTTCCGGCATGTCTACATTTTTGAAATAATACTGCCATGCTAATCCGCAGGCAGAAACCATTTCGTTTGCAGGACCTATAAAAACAAAATCTACACACTTAGCCGCCAATCTATTCATGTCTTTTTTTTGTAACTGTATACCAACCGTAGTAACGGTATCCGCCCCTATCTTATCAAAAGGAAAAGGTTCGCCTTCGGCATGTCCAATCATTATGGCTGCTGGGAATTTCTTTTTAACAATAGCTGCCGCACACCAGCTATCAAAGTGTTCTATCTTGGCCAGCGGTTCAGAATTGTATATACAAATTGTTCTTCCGGGGTTAGATTCGTCTTTCATTAGATTAAGGTTGTAGTTAAAAATTCCGTTGTTATTGTGGGTTTTGGTACTGGATTAACTTCTGCTATTTCATGGCTTCCGCATTTAGGGCAACCTATTGATACTTTATAATAATGCTGGCATTCTGAAACGATTTTTACTGTATGGCTAATTTTTAACTGGTCATCGGTACCGAGCCATTGACAGCCACCGCATTTAACTTCTGTTGCTATGTATACAAAATTTATGATAATACCACCGCTTTCTTTTTACCTTCCTGTATTTTCTTCGCATTAGGGTCTATGTCGTATCTACCTTTTTTAAGACCGACAAAGATTTTTTCTGAATTAGTGAGCATGTCTTTAATCATTCCGAAAATCTTGGGGTTAGTCATTATCTCTACATTAGTTAGCCCGCCATCTCCATCATCTTGTACCTTTCCTTCTCTTATTGCCCTCATTTCTCCTGATAGGGCCTTTATTATTTCGGTCATCTCCAGGTAAAAGACTTTGGCGGGATCCTCTTCGTAGCTCTGTAGCTCATCCAGCATTATTTTAACTACCGGGTGCTTTTTGGCAAGCTCTTCTGCTTCTGTTTTTTCTTTATGATTAAGAACCATAATGCAAAGAAATGTAAAATATTTTGGATAAAAATATTTTTTTAAAAAATAATGTTATCTTTGCCGCTGAATGACAATTGAAGGACATATAGAAATAAAGCCCATGTCTGTTAATAAGGCATGGAAAGGCAGGAGATACAAAACCGATGCGTACAAGCAGTACGAGAAGGATGTTTCGCTTCAATTGAAAGCTGCTGACCCCCCTCCCCCTCCATATAGAATTGATATAGAATTCGGCTTTACCAGCGCTGCATCTGATATTGATAACCCGGTTAAATGTTTTGTGGATATCCTGCAGAAGAAGTATGGTATAAATGATAAGGATATTTATAAGATGAACCTGGATAAGGTTGTTGTTAAGGAGGGTGGGTATGTTAAGTTTAGTATTAGGCAACTGGCGCCACCTGTATCTAATCCCGACACTCCGCTATTTTGTAAGGACTGCGTAAGAAATATTAAAAATTTAAAAATGAATGATGGTTGTATTCATAGGGTGCAAGCATCACCGTATGAATTGAAAGTGTTTGCAGCCAAATGTCCAGAAGGAAAGTGTAGACATGATGAAAAATCAATGACTAAAGAAGAATTTCGACTAACAGAACCAACGAGATGGTGTGATTTAACGCTAAAGGAGCAACAAACTATCTGGAAGCATAATGAAAAACTAACGAAGATCCCTCCTTGTTATAATTTTTATCCAGAAGGAGCGTTTGTTAAATGCAAAAGAAATGGTTTGATAAGATATGTAACCAGCAACGGGAAGTGTGATACAAATTATTTTGAAGATGATGGCAAGGTAAGTGGGTGCGGAGCTTCTTATTATTGTCTTTACTTAAGTTACGAAATGATTTAATTATGAACTGGAAAGAGATAAAAAAGAAATACCCGAAGGCGTATGCTAAATTTATAGAATGGGTAGATGCTGAAACACTCGATATATTGAAATTTGAATTAATGATGATTCTTAAAAATGAGCGAGACTTGTTTGATTTCTTTGACGAACAGAAAATCTATGTAATGATTTTACGAGATCATCTTTTTGTAGATAGTTGGTTCGGCGGTATAGAAAAGGGAGAAAGCGAAGGTGGTTTCAAGAAAATTAAACACTGTAAAAATCGCTCAGAAACCGAAACGGCAGCATTTGAATATGCGTTCAAAATGTTAGAAAACAAGTTATAAATTCTCAAGAAACGTTGATTTCAATAACCCCGATTCCCATAAAAAAATGAAAGAAGAAAAACAACCCAAGCCCCTTACCTTGAAAGAGCAGGTAGCAAACGCACAGATCATCGCCCAACAGGTTGAAAACATAAGAAAGGTCGCTGCTTCACAAATACCAAAGAAGGACCTGGAGTGGTTCGCTATTAACGACATAGTCAAACATTCAAAGATGGGGCATGAACAGGTCAAGGAATGGCTATTTACTATCGGGATGTACGGACTCCTTAAAGAAGGGGCCCGGGATAACAAACGAAAGTTCAAGATAGTATTCGATCAGAAAGAAAGGGAGGGGATCATACAAACAACGATTGATTCAACCAAGGAGGAGTTAAGGGTTGTTAAGTCAAACCTGCAATTTCTGAAGGAGTTGAAGAAAACTAAAATTTCACCTATTTAGCCCCAAACGTACTAAGCTGAAAGGCTGGGAAAAAGAATACAGTAGGTCTAATTATAATAAGAGGAGGAAGAAGTGAAGAATAAATATTATTCACCAGGCATTTCAGAGTTTCATGTGGGCTTTGAGTTTCAAAAGATGGACATAGATACTGCTCAGTGGTATAATGAGGTTTTAAAATCTTTAGATCAAAAGTTTGATGATATGTCACTGGTAGATAACATTGACAATGAGGTGATTAGGGTTAAATGCCTTGATAGAAAAGATATTGAAGACTTTGATTACAAGATTGAAAATATTGGACATTGGATTATTGAGGCAACAAAAAAGGGCATGCCTTTCCATAAGGTTAAGGCATGGTTCCATCTAAATTGTCCTCCAGTCATTGAGGTATACAACGACATAGGTAATCTCGTATATGGAGGTATCTGTAAAAATAAATCACAATTTAAACAAATATTGGAATGGACAGGGGTAATAAAGAAATAAAAGTGATTGATTGCAGCCTTAGTAAAGACATGGTGGATCATATAGAAGCCGTACGAAGAGCTATGTTGAGAATAGATGGGATATCAGGAATACCGAAAGAATATTTTGGAAAACATAATGAGCCGAAGCTTCCTCAGAAACGCTGCTTTCGCTGTGAACAGTGGGGATAAAAAACAACTCAATGACCATAGAATCTTTTGAAACCAAATTCACAGAACTAAAGAAAGAGTTTAATAGGTTAACAACCAGGCCTTCTATGATAGAAAAGGCAATAGAGACCCTGGGTAAAGAAATTCAGTACTACAAGGAAAGCAAGAAGGTACTTAACAAAAGAAGTGATGATTGGGATATACACCAAGGGCAGGAGAAACATTATTAGTTATGGAAGACTATGTGAAAATTATTCTATTTCTGTCTGCAGCAGTATTTATTCTGTCCGGATGCTTGTACCTTACACATAAAGACATGAGGGACCTAAAGAAGATCAATAAGATGCAGGCAGATATGTTAAAGAAATATTGGGATAAATTATTATGAAAGAAGAAAACGTTTTTAAGCGTATATACGAGCTTAAGATGAGAATAATGAAGAAACATACCATTGCGGAGGAGTTAGACGATGACGGTACGCTCAGGATAACCCTGGGGGATGGTGGTATGTATACGTTACCCCTTCCTCTGAAGATAGAGCCTGGGGCAAAATTAATAGAGAATCTTTTTACTATGATAGCAACGCGTTTAAAAGTATAACCATGAATAAAGAAAAATTAATTGAAAAGATCCTTGAGAAAGTCAAGGTTCAACTGGAACGGAACATACTGGAGCAGTTTGAAAAGTTCAAAATTGTCGGGGAAGTACCCGGTAATATAGACGTTGAGAGCTTTGACACGATGAGTAACTGTAAGAATAATTCAACGTTTGAGTTTAACTGGTATAATTAATCCTTGAAAAAGGGGTTGTTTTTACTGCTTTTTAGGGGAAATTGGCAATTTTTAGAATCCTTTACTGGTGCGGGTTTCGTCTCAAGGCGTCACCATACGGAGACAAGTTTTTTAATGTAATATTTAATCTAAATAAAATTATGAAATTAATAGTAGGTAAAGATGGTGTAATTCAGTTGGAAGAAGTTTTTTGTGGTGTCCTCCTTAAAACCCGTGATGGTGAAGTAATGAGTATCTGTATGCGTGATACAGGCTTTGAGTTTAGCTATCAAGGCAAACAGTACTTTGCGAAAGAAGGATATTTGGAGAAATTTAAAACGTCTGTTCGTGGCAACCCTTTAGTTGATCAGAGACATTCAGAAGAGGGTATTTGCGTAACTACGGATCCAGACGGATGAACAGAAGGGTAGGGGTTACATGCGTTCACGTAAGTGGTCTATACTAACATCTGAGCGATCCGCCCCGCCCAAAAACACCCCCCGCCCCCTCCGTGAAAAAAAGTTCAAAAACTTTCCGGGAACCGGTTTCAGGGCGTGAAAGCATAAAATGATAGATTTTACTTGTGTAGGTCATTTTTGGAGATTACTTTTGTGGGGACCAGTGTAAAGGGTTCAAAAGGGGGTGGAGTAGGGGAGGGGATCAAAAGGGTGTTCTGGGTTCTATTTTACATAATGATGCTTATATGAATTTTTGTCTAACTAATTTTATAACCTTTATTATAAGACATTCGTATAAGGGGGCATGAAACTACAAAACCAATTTATTGTACTCGGACTTATAAAGTCAGGGCGATATAGCGCGGACGCTGCAAATGGCGAGATATTCTCCAATATTGGCAGAGAACGCCGCAAATTGAGCCAAAATATACTCCCTAATGGTTATCATCAAGTGGGGCTTGATCTTGGCTACGGCGTGCAAATACAGGTGTATGTCCATCATTTTATATATCTCCACGTTTACGGTGCTTTCAATCCAAAATATGTAATAGATCACAAGAATGACGACACACATAAGAACCAGGTTAACAGCCTTCAATGTATTACCCCTAAAAATAATCTTGATAAAGGGTCAGTTGAACACAGAAAAGCCAATAAACATAAGCGACCCAGATTACCAGAGGATGCGAAGCAAACCATGGTTTTAATGTTTAAAAATGGGGATTCATTCGCCAAAATAGGGGATAAATACGGCTGTACGCGGTATAATGCCTCTGTAATCATTCGTAACCGGTTAGGTAAGGTGTCAGCTTACGAATATAGAGATTGGAGGAAGGCGCCATTTACCCAGAAATCTGAATAATAATATAAATCATGACAATTACGTCAAAACGCGCGTAAGTGCGTAATAATCAACGCTACTATGTAAAACATAGTACTATTTTGGGTGTACGTAAGAAAAAACAAGCAGTTTTCTATGATTTTGAGGCACCTTTATATGTAGCCGCATTGATTGACAATTCCAAGCAAACCCGTCAAGTACTGCGCAATAACAGCTATTTATTAAGGAAAAAGGGCATTAAAGTAAAAGATCAATTTAAGTACTTCAAATCTCAAGGAATTAAATTAACATACGATTATTATAAATCCCTGATGTCTGGAAGGCGCAAAACACCAGCTTTAACGGTTTTAAACTTCTTTTCTAACTATTGGGACCTCCCACTTTATAAAATGATATCTGAAAACTTTGAGATTCAAGATAAATTAAACGATATTTAATTGGTGTTTCACCGGTGGAGCATGTAGACTAACCTACTGATTACCAACTACTTGAAAAATACAAAATAATGTTAGTTCTTAGTATAATAATCATTGCAATGATATGGTTTATTATCTTCTCTCCAGACGAGGACGACAATAAACGAAGTTAAACGTTTACAAACGGATAGCGGTAATACTTTATTTATAGGGTAATAGCCGACAACAATCGGATAAACTAAAAATAAATACGATTTTCCTTACTTCGTTGTTGCAATAGTTGTAACCTTGCACCGTCTTTTTGCGTTAAAAGGCACAAAAACCAACAATTATGGGCAATCCAGTCAGCACGGACCAAGCACTTAAGACGCTATTTAATAATAAAGAGCTACAGGAGGGCAAGGACGCGTCTATCTTCAAAGTTTGGAAGTGTCGGTTTAATAACCCTGTAAAGTACGGAGCATTAGCGCAGGAAAAGAAACACGAAATACTAAAAATGTTTGGATTTAAAATAAAGAAAGAAGCCACGCAAGCCCTATGGATAAACTAAAAACATATATTTTTTCATTAGATGGTTGCAATATTTGTAACCTTTTGACAACGAGACACGTTAAAAGGGACAGAAACCAGAACCAGAACTACAACACCATGATATACTCTGTAGAATCCGCAATAACCAATGCAAAAAAGATTTTTGGCATCTTGTCAAAAGAATATAATATTAACATTCCGCTTGTCTTTAAAAAATTAAACGGAAGGGGATCGGGATACATCGAAACAACCCACAGAAAAGGTTATCCAAAACAGAAAATAATACATCGTATCGTTATTGACTCTTCCGACATGGGTTGCTTTGACCCTGACTACATTATTTGTCATGAGTTTGCTCATGCTGTACTGATTCAGAAAAAAGGATCAACGCATCATTCTAAAGAACACAATAATTTAACTTATAAATTCGCAAAAAGATTTAATTTAACATGACAAGATACGAAAAAATATTATGCTTCACGCACGTATTAATATTTATATATTGTTTTATTAATATTATGTTATTCCTATTTAGCAGTGAAGCCTCGCAAGGGGTGAATCAGACTGGTCAAATAATAAACCAAGTGGGTACAAGTCCCATCACTGCTGCTAATCAACTGAATTATTAACCATTTAACAAGTCCCGCAAGGGCAAACACCATGAAAACTTACAAAATACCCGTTAAATATGTATTTAGCGGAACTTTTGAAATTAAAGCAGAATCAGCACCGCAAGCAAAGGAATACGCAGAAAATCATTGTGGTCTTGTAATAGGTGGCGATATTCATAGTTCATTGCCCGATGATATAGTAGATTGGGATTTTTCCGCCCATCCAGATAAAAAAATTGGAAAGGTAAGAATAAAATAAACACAATCCGCCTGAACAGCATTACCGGACTTTGCACACCGGCAGGCGCAAATAATTAAATTACTAACAGGGATAAAATTCACGAAAAACAACCAACACTATGAAAAAAAGAAACAAAAACATTGATGATAATAAATTAATGTCTATGGGATTTAAAGCCTTACAGAAATTCATTAAAATTCATTATAAAGGAGAAATTGATTTAAAAATAATTGAAGGTAACAAACACGCCTTTAATGTATTTTCAAAATTAACAACATTAATTTTAGCTCCACCGTTTCAATTAAAGGGAGAGAAGGAAAAAAAATATATAAAAAGTGAATGTATTTTTAGCCATCAATTTATGCCAATTGGTGAGAGTCAGGAATATTATGAAATCTGTGCTTTTCAATTGCTTATGATCTGGTTATTAAAATCAAAAATCAAATTTAATTACTAACAGGGCGCAAGCCCTAAATAAATTAATTTAAAACTAAAATCATTAACTAATACCAAACACAAAGCACCATGAAAAAATCAACTACAATCGAAAGGGCTGGCAAAACATACATTGTTTCCCGTCCTGGTTACTATTTTGATGAATGCGGTCAAATTAGAAGTTTAAAAAAAGGTCTTGAATTATTTGGTTGCCCACAATGCGGTAGCTCTTTTGTTGAAACCTGCTTCTGTGGTTTTATCAAAGCTGTTGAGCCAGATGATGACGCTGATTACATGTTCCAATCTGCTTATGATTACAATGCAAAACATAATCCATCAGCTAACTATTAAATAATTCACAACCGGCTGGATAGTTTCGCCACTTCCCCAGCCACGAAATATTGAAATTAACAACAATGTTCAATTATAACAAATACGATAAAATTATTATCAGCTTTTCTGGGGGTAAGGATTCAACTGCCTGCCTTTTACACCTTTTAGATATTGGTATCAATAAGAATAAAATTGAACTTTGGCACAATGAGGTGGATGGAAGGGAGGGCAGCTCTTTAATGGATTGGCCATGTACCCCGGATTATTGCAGATCATTCGCCAAAACTTTTGATATACCTATTTATTTCTCTCTGAATGGATCAACCCTAAAACATATATATTAAAATATCACAAAAAAGCAACTGAATAATTAACCAGGACGCCACAAAGCGCCCACAAATCCCAACACCATGAAAAAGCACAAAAAGCAAAAGCAGGCAAAACTCCAATTCATAGCGACTATCCTCTTTACTGTTGGTATGATCGTATGGGTTGTTGTTAATGCTGTGGCGCAGTAATAGCTTTATTTTATGCGAATTAGTAACGTTGAAAGCAACGTTTCTGAAGAATCGTTAATCGAATTATTAATCTAAAAATCAATCAAATGAAAAAAATAATCGAAAACGCTTTACCTAATTGTCTAATAAAAGAGGTTAAAAACTTTGATGATTTTCATACCGGATATGAAGTAGCCCCAGTACCGGGAGTAATGCTACAGATAAAACAAATGACAAACGATAAACTAAGTCTTATCATTGAGTATTATGAGTTCAGGACATATCTACCAGATACGGGGGTGGGGTTTAGAAAAAGAATATTCATCGGAGAAATTCCCGCTAATAAAAACGATACGCCAGACTTTGATTTTATTGAAAAGATTATAGCAAATTATCATTTATTCAGATAATTTAACGTATTAATCACCGGCTGGTGTAGGCTCATCCCTTATCCAGCCCCAATAATTAACTGAATCATTAACTAACAACTTAATCAAATGGACTTTAAAAAATTAGGATCACAAATGGCAAACAACGAGCTAACCGAAGAACAGTTACACCATAAAAGGTTAGAGCTTCAGAAGTTTGCAGAAGAACAAAAAGAGGTTAAAATTACTGAACCCGGTTAATAGATAAAAGGTTATAAAATACTGGCTGGTGTAAGTTCGTCCCTTATCCAGCCTCAATAATTAACCTCAAACATTATCAAAATGAAAGATATAGGAATCAAATTAGAAATACCATCAGACGCTTTGATGAAAAAAGTAGCCAAAGAAAAACAATTTGAATATAAGGGAAAGATATTTAAAGAGGGAAGTATAATAACGTTGAGACTATTTAATAAAAAATTTAATGTAAAATTGTTTTTTGATGAAAACAAGAAAATGTTAATGTATAAAGACCCCATTAATAATGCCTCGTTTAACATTTTAGGGTATATGTCAAATGCACAGATATAAATATTTGTACTAACATTTAACCAAACTCAAACCCATGAAAAACCTAAAAAACAAAGTACAGTTAATCGGAAATTTATTCGAGGATCCGATAGCAACAAAAGTAAACGGCAAAAAATGCGTAAAGGCTTGCCTTTTAACAACAGACAGGCATACAGACGCCAACGGTAACAAAGCAGAACGAACCAATTACCATAAACTCGTTGCCTAGGGAAAATCAGCTAACATAATGGAAATCTATCTCAAAAAAGGAAAGCGCATTGCTATTTCCGGCATACTGATTACCCAGGTAAATAAATTAGGGGCCCTCACTGCCGAAATTGAAGTAAAGGAACTTTTAATGTTATCACCTAAATGATACACCGATGAAGGCAGAAGCCAGAAACCCGCTGTATTGGCGGGTCTGTATCTAAATAATTAATCCATGCAAACCCTATTAGGCGAAAAAACATATTTTTCAACAGAACTGACCAAGTTGATAGAAAAAAGCAACAACCGGCTTAGAAAGGCATTCAATATCCGCAGGGACTTATTAAATATTAAACATAGCATTGGTGGTGTTTTAACAATATGGGAGGAGGATACATTAATACGAACGAAGGAATTTATCAGATCAGAGCTAAAGCTGCTTAAATCGCTTAAAAATAAGTCAAATAATAATAACTTTATAAATAACTAAAGCCTATGAATTGGAAAGAAGCAATCAAACAAAGCCCGCTGGGATCAGCGACAATCAAAACAGATAAATTCTTTCTCATAAGATATGCAGATGGTAGCGCTATCTATATGGAAATAAAAAAAGGCAAAGTTGGGAAAGCGAGAGAAGCTAGCGAGGAAGAGAAGGGCAGTAACGACTGGAAACCTTCAAAAACAATTTTATTCAAATAACCATACACCATGCTAACCTCATCTCCGGATCTCTTTGACGAAAATGCAGACCTTATTTTTTTCCATGAAGAAAAAATAGGTTCTATAACTAATAACGGTTCTGACCATACAGCTAAAAGTGTTCGCGGACAAAGTGCAACATTTGGATCCTACAATATGGCTTGTGGTTTTTTAGAGAGGTGTTATGGTGTGGTAGTAAAGAAAAGAGTTGAGAAAATTGTTTTTAATCAATGTCAACTAATTTTTCAGTAATTTTATGCGAACTATGGTCGCTGTAATTAACGATTCTTAAGCAAGCTCACTTTGAGGGTGACAACAACGATAAGAGCTTAAATTTTATTGATGTAATGTTTAATCATTTTAGATGGCAATTAGGAGAATAAAATTATGGACAACACAGCACATAGACTTCCACCTTTCGGCATCCAGGTAATTGTAAATGATCTGGTTTGTGTTTATGACAAATGGAAGCAGTACCGCTTCCCGAAAAGCAGGAAAAAGCGCATTAGGAAGAAATGGGCTAAAAGGAACGAAAACTTTAAATTCGTAAAAGCCGAAAGAGCATTTAATATGTATGGCAAATTAATCGTTTCATCTGCTATGTATGAGAAGATGAAAAAACTTCCAAAATAATTATGACAAAACAAAATTTAACATTAGGAGAATTTTACGAAAAGCATTGCGTCATTATGATAAATGGCAAAGAAACAAAGCCAACACTGCGGGATGTAGACGTAACTTTTTTTGACATGGTTGATAAAGGCAAAAAGATAGGTTTTATCAAGAGAAGATCCAGGGATGAGGCTGGTTACATGTACGGATTAGCGAGAACAGCCAGGGAACTAACAAAAGGTAATAAAATCTGTTTATTTTCTTTAAAGCCGGACCCATATATAGCTGACCTGAAAAAGTTTTTCAATATAGATGTAACCGCTAGCCCCGTCAAAAGAATGGGGAAGATTAATAAAAATGCTTATCATATAACTTTGAAAAATTGTTAATGTTGATCTTTGATAAAAAATTTAGAAAGAAATATGCTCCCCATGGATTACTTGTACTTATGTCGGATACTGGCTGGGAGCTAAGTCAGGTTGTTATGACCGCCTTTTTAGAAAAGGGTCACGATGCCTGGTCATGTGATACCGAACCATGCGAAGGTGATTACCCTGAGCGACACTATCAAGAGGACATTTTGCAACTGCTAAAGAGGGAAAAGTTTGATTTGGGGATATTTCACCCGCCATGCACATACTTGTCAAGAGCTGCGGGAAGGTGGCTTTATAATCCTGATCGGCTGATTGAAACACAAAAAGCTTTTGATTTTATATTAAAAATATGGAACTCAGAAATACAAAAAATTGCGATTGAAAATCCGCCCGGATGGTTATGTACTAATTGGAAGAGACCGGAGCAAAAGATACATCCGTATTATTTTGGAAAAAAGGAAATGAAGGAAACGTGTTTATGGTTGAAGAATTTACCGCCATTGCAATACTCATTTATTGATAACTTATTTGAAAGCAAAACGGCTACCGAACATCCGAAACCATTAAGTTCACGAATGGGGAGCGATGGTAAGATTAAAAACAAATACTTTACAACACGAATGACAAATGCAAAAGACAGATCTAAAAGTTTCAAAGCAATCGCCCAAGCAATGGCAAATCAATGGGGATAAAAAACAAGCAAGAACTATATAATGCAGTAATGAGTATTAATCAATGAAAACACCAATAGAAATAAATCTAACTCATTTGGGAAACGCAATTAAAGTATTAAAAAGCTTCCCGGATGAATCCGTTGATTGTTGCGTTACCTCTCCTCCCTATTGGGGTCTCCGGGATTATGGATTAGAGCCTCAAATATGGGATGATGATCAGGAATGTAACCATATTTGGGGTAATAGTATTCGCGCAACAAATTCAGGAGGAGGATGGCGAGATCCGGAAGACGAGGCAAAACGCAAAAGTTATGGAATGAGAACGGTAGATACTGCTAAACTAATTAAAAAAGATGTTTCACAAGGACAATTCTGTTCTAAATGCAACGTCTGGAAAGGCAGCTTCGGCTTAGAGCCCACCCCGGAACTCTATATACAACATTTGATACAGATATTCAGAGAAGTAAAACGGGTATTGAAAAAGACCGGTACTCTTTGGTTGAATCTTGGTGATAGTTATGCCGGTGGTGGCAGGGCAGGAAATAATCCTGAACATTTTGGTAAGCATAAAATGTTTGGAAAAGATGGCTGGGATCCCGGCATCTTTGGTAAACCACAAAAAATTCCTTATGGCTTAAAAGCAAAAGACTTGGTAGGCATTCCCTGGATGGCTGCTTTCGCATTACGGGCTGATGGATGGTATTTAAGAAGTGATATAATCTGGCATAAACCAAACCCTATGCCTGAAAGCGTTACGGACAGACCAACCAAATCACATGAGTATATTTTTTTATTAACTAAAAACCAGAAATATTATTATGATGCTGTGGCAATAAAAGTTCCTTCTGTAAATCCAAAGGACGACAGGGGTAGCCGGCAGAACAGAAAACGATTTCCTACTGAAAAAATTAATGGTATTCGCAATAGTGGTATATACCCAACGACCAACAAGCGCTCAGTATGGACCATAAACACAAAACCCTGTCTAGAGGCCCATTTTGCTGTGTATCCAGAAGAATTAATTAGAGACTGCATAAAAGCTGGTTGCCCTAAATATACATGCCCTGAATGCGACAAGCCGAGAATTCCTATTTATAAAACAGTTCAGGAAATTAATAAATGGGATAATGATTATTGGTGGAATTTTTTATTAGGAACAAGTCATAGCAACCGTTATTATAAAGAAGTATTTGAAATAATGAAAGACTGGATGATTAGAAATAAATGTTATGACTATCAAAAATTTTATGATTGGTGGTTACTGAAAATGCAAGGTAACTGGAAAAGTGACAATTTAACAGAAGGTCAATCAAATAAACTCAAAGAACTACTTCCCTTTCCAGCTCCTGAAAGTAGATTGAAATTAAAAATTGATGATTATACAGATTGCGGTTGTGGGGCAGAGTTTGTTCCAGGTATAGTTCTGGATCCCTTCCATGGTTCCGGAACCACCGGCATAGTAGCGCGTAAATTAAATTGTAGCTTCATAGGAATAGAGCTCAACAAAGAATATATCGAAATTGAGAACAAGCGATCATATAAAGAACTTGGAATATTTAAATAGAAACAATGATCAGAGTATTCCCACGTAAGACAAAATGGACACCAACAGATGAATTCCTTTTTTAATAACTAAAATGGCAGATCATCCGTTTTATCAATATTGCCTGCTTCTTCTCTTTCCTCCTCAGTCATTCCTTCTATTTTGCCATGGTGCTTTAATTGATGAGCATCTGACCCGGGTTCTGGTTCTTCTTCAGTCTTTTCTGGATTTAACTGATCCCCCCAATTCTCCTCTTTCGCGTCTACACGTTTTTCCAGAGCTGATTGTGGCTTCTCTATCGTGCCTACCAGTACCTCTTCTTCAGTTGGTTCTGGCTCTATAGCCAAAGCATCAGAATAAGGCTTTAACGCCGGTACCACAACATTAAAGAGGTTATCCTTAAACCATTCATTCAGCTCGTCATACACTTTTATCTTCTTACCTTCTTTAGTTGGGTGGTCAACCTCTCGTATTATATCTCTAAAATCTTCGTACTTATACGCCCACTTAAGGTTTTTTTCATTATTTTTCATAAACAATGACGGAAAATCATCTTTCCCGGGAGCCAGTGTCAATGATACTATTCCGATATTCCCCTCTGCTGCAGCGACCAGGTAATTTATTATACTCCTGCTTAAAGAGGTATATGAACAAGTCAATACGCCCAGCCCATTTTTACTCTGGAAGGTGTATTTTACTGTTTCAATAGTATCACCCTCCCAGATATAAGAACCTTGCTCAATTCCTATTAACCATCCCTTTATGTAGTGGCAGGTATCGGTTACATATTCGTTTCCCTTTTTTTCCTTTACTAAGAAATAAGGATCGTTTCGGTTTTCTTTACCGGCTACTATTTTAAAGTAGACTACTTTTTTTCGTTCTTCTTCTCCGTATTCCATGATTGATGAGTTTTAAATTGTTGGTTAATAATTAGTTTTATTATATGCGAACTATAAACGCTGAAATCAAGATTTCTTAGCCACGGCTTCTTCCTCCGGCAATACCAGGGAAGAGAAATTCAATTGTACCGGTGTATATTCCATTTTCTCCTCTACTTTCTTGCCTTCCCAGACATAGAAGTATACCCTGGTCTCGCCTTTACTTTTGGCTTCATCAACAACCTTCAGCATTGCCTGAAAGTCCTTGTTCTTAATTTGTTTCTTGTACTTAAACAGATCTTCTATTTTTTTGCCGTCAAGTTTACCTCCACGCTTGGTAAAAGCGTTTATAAACACCTCTTTCAATACCTTTACATCCCCTATCTCTCCCGATAAGCTATCCACGAAGGAAAGGAAATTCTCTTTACATTTAGCAATAAGCTCTTCATTGAAGATCCAGGGAATTTGTACCTTGGTCTCAATTTTAATACTTTTGTCGAAGCTGTAGAAGATATGGGAACCCTGCAGCTCGGTAGTATCTTTTTGAGTTTCCTCGTATTTTCTGCATACCTGTTCAGTTGCCTCGACCATAAAAGCTTTGAACTTCGATAATCGCGCCTCCAGGTCTGTAGCTTGTTTAAATATCCTCTGAGCTATTTGCTCATACAATTTCTCTAATGGACTTACACGGCTGATTTTTACCTCTGTGCCGTCTTCTTCGATCCAGATTTTGCCTTTTTGTTTGATCATGTTTTTTTTTATTTTTTAAGTTAAATTGAATTTGATTATTAATTACAAAATTATCTACAAGTCATATAACAACAAAAACCAAATAACCAAAATGGTGAAGTGTTTATAACTACAATTCCAATTATGTATATTGAAGCTATTAGAAATGCTATAATTGTTTCAAAAATACTTTTTATTAAATAAAATAATTTCATATTATTTGGCTTATCTGTTCAGTGAAGGCAGAGCACCGAATAACATTAATCTAAAAGACAAACTCGGTTTCTTTGTGCTTTTCCTGCTGATTCAGAGAATAATTTGGTTATTGAAAAAACATATACTTCTGAGGTTTAAATGCGTCAATTTTTTCAATCTCTTCGATTTCTAAAAGTTCACCATCGCTAAAATTTCCAGTACCTTCGTATTCGTTTCCAAAAAAATCAGAACCCTTCATTATTGCCGAATAATCATGTATATCAACTCGTTCAAGTTTTTCTTTTTCATCCCAATCAATTTTGATTGCTGTGGCGCTTAAATAATCCTTCATAAATTCACGGTTTCCTTCATCGTAAGTTTCTCCGTGCTTGTTAATTGCATCTTCGCAATCACGGGCATAATATATACCAACGCAGATATTAAATTCTTTGAAGTCTAATCCTACTCCAAATCTAAATACTTTGTATGTTTTCATAATTTCCTTTTTTATTTGATTATTTTACTGTAATAATTCTCTGTGATTGCTATATCAGGAAAACAGGTAATTAAATCTTCAATATTTTTATAATGATTCAATTGAATTGTATAATCTTTGTGTTTAAGTTTGAGGGATGCCTCTTTTTTCTTCCAAATCCACCCCGCAAATATAACGCTTCTCTCTGCCTGTTGGCAGGCTTTGCATTCAAGCTGATATACCATTTCAGTATAACACGTTTCTCTATGTCTGTCTATTGGCTTCTCCAGTGGCTTTCCATTTTTATCGCACGGTACAAACATATTTAAAGTGAGGGTTTGTTGTAGAAATTTAGCATAATTAATTACATAAACTACAAACTTACTATCCCATTCTTTAGGGGTTGGTAGTTTAGAGAAATCAATTCCATATTTATTTAACCACAATACAAACTCAATCATTTTTAACGCTCTATCTGGATGTTTCATGTTATTTATTTTTGGTAAAAATGCAGTAGAATAAAATACCTCTGCCGTGAAATGTAAAGTTTGTATTCAGAACTTTTATCCATACTGCATTGTTATTTATAGTGATTTGATTTTTTATTATTAGCTGTTTTTTCTAAAGGTTGAAGATTCCTTAATGCCCAACATTTCTTAAAACCTTCTTCTTCCGCTGTTTTATATTTGAATAATGTTCTCGGCTTAATATGGTCAACAGTCCAATATGTATCATAATTTTCCCAATTCATTTTTTTATCAAACTGTTTTTCTAAATGATTCATTAATTCAGCAGCCGTATATCCAGTTAATTTTTCCCAACTTCGTCCAGCTTTTTTGTTTTTTAATGCCATCCAAGTTAGGGTTGCCATAGAATTATTAATACGGAATTGAGGGTTGTTTTTATAATACGTCCTTCTCCATTGATTATAATATTGTTTCCATATTTTTTTCTTTCGATATTCTTTTAAATACTTTTTTTGCGTTTCCTTATAAAGTTGGTTACAACACATTTTACAAACCGTTAAATTCACTGGCATTAGAAAATTTAGTGCTGAATACGAAATGAATTGTCAACACTGCAAAGATATAAATAAATATCATATAATCAAACTTTTTGTTATTTGTTTAAAGTGTTTATATCAATAAAAGTAAATGTTTTCGATTCTCCAATCTTCATTTGTGATAACTTGTTGCCCGTTGCTCTTTCAAAAAACAACTTACACATTCCGCGAAGCATTGGTTTTGTGCTACCATTAATGTAAACGCTCAGTATTTCTTCACCATTAGAAGAATTTTTATTATACCATTTTTTACCATTTCTTTTTAATTTTATTTTTATCATAATTCTCTTTTTGAGTTAATTATTCGTTTTTAATATTTTCCTGCACACAACATATTTTTTATCTCTATTTACATCGTAGCAATATGAGCAAGCCATACATTCATACGTTCCAACCAATACATCCGTCCTCTTTAATTGGATGCATGGTGTAATTGATTCCGTGTCTCCTGGATCAAGATAAGATTGCTTTGTTTTATATCTTACTTTTTCCATAATTACTTATTTAAAGTTTCATAAATTATATCATTCACCCCGTACTTTTTGCAATAAGTAATACTCACAAAGTGAAATTCTTTTTTATCGTCATCAATTACTTTCATTACAGGGTATTTCCAATTAGTTGTGTCCTCAAATATTACCATGCAAGGCATTTTAGCTTTTTCCAATGGTTTGTATTCGCTTTGGCAAGATACATAATTAATCACTATTACCAAAGCAATTAAGAATAATTCAAGAGTTTGGTTTTTCATTTTTGACTAATATTGAAAAATTACTTGAACGGTATTTGTTATAATATTTAATACTATTGATTGCTCTGAAACTGAATTAACCAATTTAACAACCCAATCCCATCTTACGCCACGCTGTTCTACTTTTGGTTCAAATTCAAATATTTCACACCATAAACTGATATTTTTATTTTTCGTTACAAATACAATTTCGTCACTATTGACAAATATTCTTTCTATTGGATGTTTGCTTAAATCTATCTCATTCAATTTCTCCGCAAGACGCTTTGATGATACAAGTATTTTCATATCGCTAAGATTGAGGTGCTGTGTTTGGAATGGGTCATAATTATTATCTTAATGTAAAATTTCGCCATTTTCTCATACTGTTTGCCATTGAGTTGTGGCTTGAATAATGATTTGTGACATTGTTGTATATTTCTTTCCACGTTGCTTTGGAGTGCAGTTTTAAATATTTTTGTATTTCTTCCAAAATTGCGTATGTTATTCCTTCTCCTTTTAAGCATGGATTTCCTGATTCTGTCCCTTCGCTCCACCCGGTAAAATCAAACCTAAAATCTTCAGGAAACGGTTTCTCTTTTTTGGGTTCTAATAATATAAAACATTTATTGTCCAAAATTTGAAGGATTCCAATTCCCCTATCTCGGCAATAATGAATATTTTTAGTTCTTGGAATTGTCGGAATAACTACATAAGCTATGCCGGTTCTTATTTTTCCGTAATTTGCTTGGTTTACAACTTTTTTCGTTAATGCTGTTTTCATTTCGCAAGCTATTTGCGCATGTCCATTATCAGCAACTACATCAATGCTATTGCCCATATTTGGCACTTCTGAATAAACCTTATATCCTCTTGAATTAAACCATTTTTTTAATGGCGGGAATAAATCTTTTTCTTTCATCCTTCAATCCTTATTTTCCACCTCTTTGCAGGGTTTCCGGTTATTTCCTTAGTATCGTGATCTATTTTTTTCTGTAATACTTTTGTTAATTGCTCGCTTGTCGCTCCGGCTGGTCTGTGGATTATTATAATTGAGCCGTTATGCTTCGCTGTAGCAAAGTTTGTTTTGGTGTGGTCGGTTTTGGTCATTATTTTATTATTGTTAATATAGCATCTGGTTCTATTTCTGGTAAAAGTGCCTCAAATAATTTCCATTTTAACCGCCAAACCTCTGTTTCAAATCCCTTTACTTCAATAAACTCAATGCTTTTATCATGATGATATACTTTAAAATCAATAAAATAATTACAAATATGCTTACCATTTACATCTATTGAAATTTTTACTTGCCTTTCCCAGCTTTTTATTTCACCCGCTTTTATCCGCCAGTCCAAATCTTCTGCCACCCTTGCCTCAAATTTGCTATGATAAGATACCCCTCCATAGTTCATTTTTTGAGCGTTGTATTTATTCTTTTTTTTATAGTGTCTCCAATAATTTACTGTATATGTCATTTCACAAAGTTAATCTGTTTTCCTTATTTCTGAACCCTCCCGCAAATATTACAAACCCATTCTTCCATTGCTCCGGTGGTTTCGTCTTCCCTGCAAATACAATCTTCTTTAGCAAATTGTTCGGCAAATTCAGCAAGCCAAATTACTATGTTGGAATCACTTGCATCTTTCCATCCTATCTTTTTAAGATATTCTTTAGCTCTTTTTATTGTTTTGGGATGTGGCATCATAAGTATTTCTGAATGTTAGGTTTATACCAAATATTTTCGCTTTTTATGGAATCAATCCAGCTTTTTTCTGGTGGCATTGCTCCAGGGGACGAATCTTTCCCGACAATAACCAAATCTATTTCTGATAAATCCACGTTCTCAAAACTTCCCAATAATGGCTCTATTGATATAAATGTTTTATTATTTTTTTTATTTTTTAATAAAGAATCGACTCTGTGACTGTTTCCCCGCTTTTCAACGGTAGTTCCAAGCCAACAATTTGAGGGAAAATGTAAAAAATTATACCGCATAGGATTTTTGGTAAGGAACATAAATCTATGTTGTTCGTTATCTCTGGCAACTTTTATTACTTGCAAAATTCGATTATATGCTACCCATTCGCCAAATAAATCACCCATACTCACTACAAAAATAGTAGACGGTTTCTTTTGTTCGTATGGCTCGATCAACCTATTCTCAAAAAATTGCGGCTCGGTAAATGGTTTTTTGTATTGTGGGAAGAATTGTAATTTACCTTTTTGGTAGGCAATATGCCTTTTTGTATGTAATTTGTTGGCATAACAATATTTTTTACCGTTTATATCCTTACAGGAATGTTTACAGCCGACAGTTGGATTCCACGTAAAATCCAGTTTCCAGCCCTCTTTGGGATTTTGCCAATCTATAGTTGTTCGATTCATAACCATTTACTTTGGGATTCTATTAATTTATTCATTTTATAAAGTTTATTCTCTTTTGTTAATATGCTTATGGTGAACCCTGAGTTAAAGGCAATAAAATAAACGTAATTGTGATTCATTAATAATTGGCTTGCCTCTTTTTCTATAAATCTTTACAAAATCTTCAAATGTATGAGTCATAAAAAATTGCCTCTGATTAACCCATGAAGATAATACTATATATTTCTTATTTCCGTTTAAGTTTGCATGCCTCATTAAATAAGAACGGCAATTTTTACTTTTTAGGAATAATAATCTTTTCATATCATCATCCCATTCCGTATCAAATCCCACTAATACATAAACAATAACTTTTTTTAATGAAATATATTTATTTAGAATTTCTAATTTTTTCCTGAAGACGTTAATTAATGCTGGCTGATCCAAAGCAAATCTATAATATTTCATTTTTAACTTACTCAATAGTTTAGCAATTTCATCAGTTACCAATCGTATATCTAAACCCTGATTAAAGTCTAATTTAATATTTTCTTTTATTGCCTGCTTGCAAATCAATTTAAAATGTTCCGGTTCGGCTAAAATATTATTATCTAATAAAATAACCTCTTTGCTTTTGCCGTCCCAAATATCATATAAATCTCTATCAACTTTCATTTTACCCTCTTTTTTCGATACAAAACAAAACTTGCATTTTCTTATACAACCCCGTGTCGCAAAATCTAAATTAATTCGTGGTTTAATTTTTTCAATTTCAATAGGTAGCTTCTTTTTAATATCATAACCAGTACCCCCTATTTCTGCTCCCCATGCTTCATATTCTTTGCATTTATGCCTATTCTTTGTGAATATACATGAAACATAGATTTTATCAGCAACCGGCAACCAAACATCGCTATTCCAAATAATTTCAGCACCCTTTTGTTGGTAGTAATATTCAATTTTTACAAGTGCTATATTTGGAATTACGCTATCTATGTTTATTAATAAAATTTTCACTTATACATTACTGTAATGATTGCTGTATATTATCAAAATTAGTTTTATAATTACTCCAAATCGCTTCCGTTGTTTTGTGAACGCTTCCTTTTTGCTGAATCATTGGCTTGAATAGCAACCAATCCGCTTTTGTGTTTTCGCATACTATTATTTGTCCGGCCCGGGACCGACACCATTCAGCCAATTCAAAATAATCAAAATTTTTATTACTTTCATTATAGACATCACCTCCAAATTGATAAGGCGGATCTATAAACCAAGTTGCTTTTTCATTTTTTTGGCCCGAAAACTTACCCATTCTAATCTGCCAATGTTTTATTTTATGAAGATTATTCGCTATTTTGTTTAAATGAAAATTAATTGTGTTCGGGCGGTCTGTCGTTGCCCTTTTTGATGCTTTGTTTCGTGGTGATTGTCCTCCTTTTGCTATAATAAATCCCATCAATAACCTTTCCTCCTGGCAATCAAAATTATAATCCGTTAGCAGCTCCCCCTCTTTCAGTATCGGTAATTTTAATATATCTTGCTTGCTACACATTTGCAACCATTTCCATATTTTTATTATAACTTCATATTTATCAATTAATACAATTTCCCGGTCCCAATACTTCAAACTATATCTTGCAGTCCCCGCAAATGGCTCAATTATTTTATTGAATCTTGGTGGTGGATAGTGGTCCACAATGTTTCCCTTGGCTCCGTAATAACTCCACATGATTATCTCACAATTTTAAAGGTTAAAGATAACTATTTTTTATCATTAAATACAACTCGTTAAGGGCTTTAATTGAGCTATTTTTGTAAATGTTTATGAATCTTTGAAAATTATTGAGATTAAGTACATATTTTAACCTTCTTTCTGCTGCTATTTCCTTGCATCTTGTTTTGCAATATCTGTGAATACAATTAACTGATTCAAAAGAAGCCCCGCATACCGGGCAAATTTTAGTCATTATTTTAAAAGTTCAAGTTCTTTTTTTACGGATTGCCAGTATTCAATTGTGGAATCTTCGCCAAAATCTTTTTCAGCAGGGCTTCCTTTACCCGCCCACTTTCTACAATCCATTCCTTTTTAGCGTTTTGCAAAATACTATGTTTTAGTGTTTTCTTAAAATCTGCTTTAAAATCAGACCGGCTTATTTTTAATTCAATTTCGTAAATATATCCGCTTTTAGATATTCCAAAATAATCCGATTCCCAGCCAAATATATATGAATTTAATAACTGATATTTATTGTCAAAAATATGTTTAAGTTCCTGTAAATAATTAGTCATTGTTTTCTAATTGCTTAATCTCAAATTATCAGGACATTTAAGTTTAAAACTACCTGACAAATAACAAGCATCGTTTAAATATGAATAGCCCCCATGTTTGCCAGCTAACAGCCATTTACATTTCTTTTATTTATTCTCAATAGGTATTTCCAATTAGTTGTGTCCTCAAATATTACCATGCAGGGAAATTTAGCTTTTTCTAATGGTTTATATTTACTTTGACAAGATAACAAAATTACGCTTATTATCAAAGCAATTAAGAATAATTCAAGGGTTTGGTTTTTCATTTTTCCCCTTTCCTTTTCCGGTTTTTGGGTCAATTTCGTCATAATGAGCATAAGTTCGCCTGAAGGTTAATTCAACAACCCCAGCCATTGCCATAATTCGATTGAATATATTAACTGCTTCACTTTTAAATTCAGGTTTTATAAAATCAGGAAAATCGGGGTGTTCGTCTATATATTCAAGCATCAAACGTCTTGACTGAATTATTTTAGATGCTCCTTTTTTTTCTTTATTTTTCATATCGCTAAGATTGAGGTGTGTTTGGAGTGGGTCATTTTGAATATTGTTCTTTAAATAATTTGTATATTTCTTCCATCCTTTTTGTATCATCTTTAGCGTAGGTCATCCATTCGCCTCCATATTTAATGAATCCTATCCAATGCTTTATACATCCATAAGTATATGATACCACAAGTATTCCCAAAACAAATGGACTTACAAGCAACCTTGGTATTAATTTTTTATCTTTCATCTTCATTTTTTTCTGGTTTATCAATTCTCCCGGTATCATTACATTTTTCACAGGGTTTTTTGGTAAAAAGCAAACCTCCCCAACACCCGGGACAATCTATTTTATTTGGATCATATTCGGATTCCCTAATTAACTTACCTCCTGCTTTTTCAATTGCTTCTAAAACCCTTTCCTTGTTTTCCTTTTTTATGACTATATCTTTATAGCCACTATTAGACGGTGTTCCTGAATCAGCATAGGATTTTCCGGAAAAAGTATCCTGCCGCATACAGGGTTCTTCATATATTTTATATTCCAACCTGATATATTCCGTTTTAAGCGTCTCTACGGCTTTATTTAGCCTTATGGTATTATCCCCTGTTTTGGTCATTGATCGTTTAATTTAATATAGCATGCGCTGTTCCACAAAAACTTTTATCATATATCTCATCCTCCAGTATTTTGTAAGCCCGGTACTTCTCCGGATCATGTATTTTGAGATACTCCATTTTTCTTTTGTAATTATGCATCTTCATTCTTTCTTTGCGGGGACCCTTCTCCCATTTTTCATGGCAACCTGGTTGAATATTATAGGATTCGTCGGACCATTCTTTGGTGCCGGTACCGGATCGGGATTTGTTGAAATTGTTATTCATTGATTTTTAATTAATTCATATAATTCAATTAAAACATTTTCGGAGCTATTTTTATAAATGTCTATGAATCTTTCAATGTTGTTTAATCCTAGTGCTTTTACCCTACTCCATCTTGCGCGCCTTGCCCTGTAACCACATCTAGTATTGCAATATATTTGTTGATTATTTTTCGGATTAAACTCTATGTTACATTCAGGACAAATTTTAGTCATTATTTTGTTTAATCACTTATCGATATTGGCATTATCAAGACTTTGTCATTAATTACAATTGCCCTGTTTTCCTCACTAAGCTTAATTTTAAGCGTATCATCCTTAATCATAGACAACGCTCTTTTCATGCGATTGAAATTAAATCCTATTTTGAAACGTCCGCTTTTTACCTCATACCGGGCTGGTATTTCTACTGACATCTCATTTTCAAAATCCAAATCTTTTGAGTTTATTAACATCGTCTCTCCATCCTCCTCTAAAGTAATTACCCCTTGCCTGGTAGTAGAACTACAACAAGTTAATACTGCTGCCGTTGCTTGCGAGAACTCTTTTTTGTCACAGGTTAATAAAATATTATGCTCCTTGGGAATGATTGCCCTGTAGTTAGGAAATTTCAATTCTTCATCTCTAAACATTAGTGTATAGCCCTTTGACCGCAACCCAACCCATGCAGCATCATTATAAACAAGGTATTCCCCTTTAAGTAATTTGGCTATTTTCTTTGTTACCAATATTGGCTTCTTAATTTTTCCTTCAATTTTTCCCCAAACCATCACGTGTGCATCGGTAGCACAATATTCTTTGCTTACAAAAACTTTTGCCAATCCTGGTCTTCGCAGATCATCTGAAAGTGCTGGAATGGCATTAGAGATGTTGAAAGCGTCTTTTTGCGTCAACTTACCAACAGGTGTTTCGCATTCCGGAATTTTAGGGAAGTCGTCCAGGTTATTAGTTTTTAACTTAAAGACTTGACTTACGCCTATTGGCTTTATTAAAACGTGTCTCTCGTCTTCTGATAGTTCAATACTCAATTCTTTTGTTTTGATTGTTTTTACAACATTCAGGAATATTTTGGCATCAACCAGGAAATCTTTTTTTATTTCGGTCTCGACGATTGCCCAATGCTCTATATCTGTTCCAATGACGTTTCCATCTATAAAGCAGAAGCTGTCCAAAATAGGTAATACACTGTTACTCGGAATAACTGCCTTTGCAATTTTCAGCTGTGATAAAAATTCTTTAGTTTTCATTTTGATTTTACAAATTTTCTATTTTTAAGCTCATAATAAACATCTGCTTTTAATTTTTTGCCATCAATTTGGGCGGTTTTCATACTTTTAATAAATTTACGTTCTTTATCCCATTCCGCAAGTACAATCCATGAATTTAATGATGCTTTGGTTTTATTTTTTACCCCAAACCCACAAGCAACTGCATTCTCGCTTTTATATTTATCATTTTGTAATATTTCAGCTTTTGAATAATTACCATTAACGACAGCCATTGAGCGATCTCCTGTGGCCTGGCTTCCACTTTGGTCTCCTGTGGCCTGGCTTCCACTTTGGTCTCCTGTGGCCTGGCTTCCACTTTGGTCTCCTGTGGCCTGGCTTCCACTTCGGTCTCCTGTGGCCTGGCTTCCACTTTGGTCTCCTGTGGCCTGGCTTCCACTTTGGTATCCTGTGGCCTGGCTTCCACTTTGGTATCCTGTGGCCTGGCTTCCACTTCGGTATCCTGTGGCCTGGCTTCCACTTTGGTATCCTGTGGCCTGGCTTCCACTTTGCTCTCCTGTGGCCTGGCTTCCACTTCGGTGTCCTGTGGCCTGGCTTCCACTTCGGTCTCCTGTGGCCTGGCTTCCACTTCGGTGTCCTGTGGCCTGGCTTCCACTTTGGTATCCTGTGGCCTGGCTTCCACTTTGGTATCCTGTGGCCTGGCTTCCACTTTGGTATCCTGTGGCCTGGCTTCCACTTTGCTCTCCTGTGGCCTGGCTTCCACTTCGGTATCCTGTGGCCTGGCTTCCACTTTGGTATCCTGTGGCCTGGCTTCCACTTCGGTCTCCTGTGGCCTGGCTTCCACTTTGGTATCCTGTGGTAGAATTTTCTTTTTTAAATTTGACTTTTGAGAATATGAATTTTATCCCCGCCTCAACTAATGATTTCAAATTAACTTCTGCTTTAATTGACAATTCAGAACAAGCGATTTTAGTGTCGTCCGCATCCTTATCAATTATTCCGCCTGCTTCGCTTTTTGCGTAGCGGCTTATTCCTGGAGGATAAAAAGAAAATATATCTAAAGGATTCTCGCAAGAATGAAAGCCGAAATTACATTTTTTTACTTCACCCTCATGTTTATAAGATTTGCCAACTTCAAATTGAAAATTTCTACATTTTAAATCTTTATCAAATCCTTTATAGGTCTTGGTAGTTTTTTCTTTTTTCATGATAAATAATTTTTTAAATTTATTATATTAATTCAAATTTTTTAATCGCCGAATAATCATCCAAAAACACTGTTTCCGGATCCTTAATAAGTTCAATAACAAATCCTTTCTCTATCCAATTGCCGTTATCTATAAATTCCTTAACCGCCCTTATAAGCCATTCTTTGTTTTTAAAGATACGCATCCATTTATTGATCACATAAGTACCTACATCTGCTTTGTTCAGCCAATTGAACACATTATTTTTATATTGATCATCCATAACTAAAAGGGTTCTTCTTCATCACTTGGTTCTTTTCCATGGAATGATATTGTCACCTGATCAGTAGGTTCTTCCCAATCAGTAAATTTGGTGAGGTGGCTGATAAATTTAACAGGAATCGCCCCCGTGGCACCATGACGATATTTAGAGATTATAAATTCAGCATACTGCTTACTTGATTGATCCACACCATCTATTTCAACGGTAGCAAAATCCTTTCTACCTTGTAGGACATAATAATCAGGACGGTATATAAAAATCACCATATCGGCTTCCTGCTCAATGCTTCCGGATTCTCTTAAGTCAGATAACTTTGGTCTCATATCCCCTCCTCTCCTTTCTACCTCCCTACTCAATTGCGCCAAAGCTATAACCGGTAGATTTGTTTCCTTTGCCAGCGCTTTTAATCCCTGGGTAATTTCAGACACATCCTGTTCTCTATTATTGCGCTTATCAGTAGAAGAGGCGGTAGCTAATTGTAAATAATCTATAATGATTAAACAAATATCGTTGTCAGCGATAATTCTTTTTGCCCGGGCCTTTAGCTCGAGGATTTTAAGTGCCGGGGTATCATCTAATAACAATAAACTTCTTCCTTTGTCGTCCTGATACTGCTTCTCTATCTCTGTTATCCTATCAATCGTTTGTTGTACGTCACCCAAGTCGGCACTAAGGATTTGCTGGGAGGGTATGTTTACTTCATCCGTTACCAGTCTGGCTACTATTTGCAAGCTTGCCATCTCGAGGCTAAACATAAGCACCGGTCTTTTTAGCTTCTCAATAGCTCCTTTAATGCAATTTTTCGTTAGCGCAGTATTGTGTGTAACCGTCATGTCTTCAAGGAGGAAAAGTTTATTGCCATCAATTTCGAATCCATAATAATCATCTATTTTATCGTATTCAATTTTTATTCCGGTACGTTGATAATTATTTCTAAGCTTTGATTTTCTTGCTTGTTTTCGCTTAATTTTTGTGGGTATTATTTCTATATTACCAGATATTCTAACCCGGTACACCTCGCATTCAAAATTACGGCTTTTTATGGTTGCCTTCTTGCTTCTAAAAGATGTTCTAAATCCTAATGTATCAGCAAGAAACTTGATTTGCTCTGTTAGCCCTCTTTTTTTCTGAACAATTTTAAACACATTATACTCGTTTGCATAATAACCATCAGTGTCTAAAAAACCGGCTAGCAGCTTTAATCTATTTTCCTTGCTATTTATTAAATACGCCTCCGGAATATGTTTATTGTTAAGTAAGCCCAATTCTCTCAACGCCATGTTTAGCGTAAAAATCCTTCGATTTTTATCATTCCAACCTTTTTCGTTTCCCCGAAAACCCCTAGTGATGGAATAATTAGCACATCCTTTTTTTGGAAAATATACCGTTAATTTTAATTTAAGCTCCTCGGCATACTGCTTTAAATAATTTATAATCTCTTTATCTGGATTGGTTATTCTTGGACCAGAACTATTTCCGTCTCCAAGCCAAAGTCCCAAAAAATAAGGATCAATAAGTAATTTTTTGGGTTGAAATTTCACCCCTACCTTATATCCTTTATAGTTAGACTTGAATTTAACTGTTTTTTCTATATAATCCTTTATTCCAATATTTAATATATCACCATTTTGATGAGGCCCTTCATTTCTGCTTCTCTTCAATGAAAGAATATGACTTTCATTCACCCTATAATCCATTCCTTTATTTTGTCTAACCCAATACATCCTTTCTCTTCCATGATTAATAGACAAAACCTTCCTCGGGCAAGAGTCGTCTCCCATTAAATTGTCACCCTTTTTTATGTCTTCAACTTTTTTCAATGCTCCATCAAACATTAAAAGCTTGGTTCCTCGCCCTAAACATTTTCCCATGCCGGGCCTGGAGGCAATTATAATAAGATCTGATGGTTGCCAGCCATTTGTTATTTCATCTAATTTTTTTAATGTAGTAGGTACTCCGGAAATAATTCCAAGCTTTTTCTTTTCATCAACCATTAAAATGTGCTCTTTCAGCTTTTTAAATAATTGATCACTGGTTTGTTCCCGGGAAGTGGAGGCATTCTTTACTATATTATTAATGTTTGTTTGTGCCCGGTTAAGTAATTCAAATATATCAGCAGAATCTTCATGAGCATCATTTAGCGACTCCGATGATGTCCTGATCAATTCACGGTGCATATACTTCTGTTGTATAATACGTGCATGGTATTCGATATTGACAGAAGAGCTAACTTTACCAGCCAATTGTACAAGATAATATTGGCCACCTACCAGGTCTAATTCTTCTGTCTTTTTAAGGCGTTCTGCTACAATTATAGTATCTATAGGTTGTGATTCCTGGAATAGTTTTTGTATGGACGCATAGATCTTCTGGTGAGCTTCTTTATAAAAGCATTCGGGCTGCAGGAAATCAGAAACAGGTATCATGGCGCCTTTCTCAATCAACAAGGCGCTTAATACCATTTCTTCAAAATCTATCGCTTGAGGTGGGAGTTTACCCATTTCGGCAATAGTTGTTATTCGTTTTAATTTCTCCGGCATGAGACTAATTTAGTTTCCTTTACAAATTTTTTATCGTATTTATCAATGTTGTTTCTCCACGTTCTTAATCGCCTCTCGACATCGAATACCGATTCTTTCTCAAATCGCATCTTGCGGCCCTTAAAACTGATCTCTATCCAGTATTCAGTGAAGCTGTTTCCATTTGTGTTTATTAAATCTTTCTCCTCTAATATTTCAAATTCTTTGTTGATTTCAGCGCACCGGTTAATAAAAACTTCTTCTTTGGTGTTGGAGGATAATTTCGTTTCAATAAAATCTATGATATCTAAAAGACATGACTTGTTAAATATTACACCTTGTTGGGATTGGGTAAATACATATTGTTTCCATGGTTTATGATAGAAGAGTATTCCTAATTCGCCCTCACTCTTGGTGTTTATGATTTTATACTTGGGCTTGCCAGCGAATTCGCCATCGGGTGTAATTGATATAAATTTGTATTTCTTCATATTACCAGTCTGTCTTACAGAGATGTCGATAAAGCTTTTCGGTTATCTCATAACTTTCTTTGTCTTCAAAAAGCGGAAATGCTTTTAATTTAGAATCACCCTTAAATTTTACAGGTGTGATAAAATATCTTTCCTTATAAACACCCACGGCATAATTAATAATTCCCAATTTTTCAAAATCATCAATTGTCATTAGTTGCCGAGTCTTCTTGTTAGCCATTTTACAAATGTATAAATTTATTTCAAAAAAATATCAATCTAAAATACGCTCTGATTTTGTTATATCAACAAATGTTTTATTTGCTATCTTAACAATCTTGATGCGTTCATCTTCATCGTCAATCAACTGATATATACGCCCCCTCGTTTTGCCTACCAATCGAGCATACTGTATAACTGATATGAGATTTTTAGGATCTATTTTTAAGGAAGCCGAATCATTCATGCCGCAAAACTATACATTTGTTTAATGCAAACAAAAAAAATCTTTTAAAGTTATTAACCAAAGTATTGTTCATAACCCAAAAACCCCACCAGCAGGAAGGGTTTAAGAAAAACAAAGGAAGCAGGAATTATTTTTTTCTTTTAAACTTTATAGCGAACATCCTCACCTTGAAACCCACAGTAATTGCCTGATCAGGAATATTGAAACCAGCTGAGTATATCATTCTGCCAGCAAGTACAGAAACCTCCGGTTTGAGATGACCAAATGATGTCATGCTACCACCGGCATCAAGACCTCCATAGAAGCTCACAGAAGGACGATCATCTGTTTCGGGGATTCCTACCTTGGTAACAGTAATGTTATTCACCGTGAATGGCTTAAGTATCCTGTAACCCAATTTGATACCATCCATATATCCCCGTATCTGTGCCCTGTAATATACCTCTGCAATGCTATCTATCTTTACAGTGTCTTCAAAGTAACTGGCATATTTAAGTACTTCATCAAAGTCAGGATCAACGTACATGTAGATGATGCTATCACCATTACCCCAAAGCGTATCAAAGTCTGGGCCCGGTGTTCCGAAATCCTGTATATCCGAAGGTCGGGGCGCTGAGGGTTTGGGTGTAACGAGTATAGTCACAAAGTTAGTATCAGGAGGAGTAATCGTAGTTGTGGTATCTACGCTTATTGTGTCACCGGTCTCTACTGGCTGTTCAAGACACGGTACTTTCTCCTTGCAGTATCGTAATGAAAGTATCCAGCCAGCAACTGAAAGTATTAATAAGGCGGTTAGAATCCAGTTAGATTTTGTCATTTCTTCTTACTCTCTCTTTGTCTTTAATTATTTTATCAGGTCGGTTTTTTAAATCTACTCCGCCTATTTTTGTGGCTTTTGTACCACCTCGCTTTTCAACTTCCTCAATTAGTTCCCTGCTGACTGCGAATGTGCCGTCTTTCAAGCTACCTGCCTTTGTGTCAATAGTCCATCCACCATGTTTAAACTTATCTAAAACTCCACCATTGTGCCTACTAATGTCATCTTGTATGGCGTCTGCTTCCTGTTTTGTCAGTATTACATGTTTCATACTTGTCTTCCTCCTGATACGCAATTAGTATTAAGTAACTGCCGAGCATTGTATTGCGCTAATACCTTTGCTGGTGTTAATCCATCAAAAATACCTGCTCCTGCATTTTCTTTCGATGAAAAATCACCTGCTGTTCCTGCATTATTTCTGCATCCAAGATATATTTCTATATTAGGACGAGTTTGTGTAAGTGTAAGTGTATTTATATTTTGTTGTATACCATTTCTATAAATTCTGGCATCATTATTTGCTATTCTGGAACCCGTAAACCCTCCTTGTGCATTACCAATAATGACTGCAACCCTATCAGAACTACCCCACGCATCAAAAAATGTCCCTACTGCTACACTATATTCCATACCTAAATCAAATGCACTTGTTGCATTAACAAAAGCAGAAAATTCAAAAGTCGCCTCATTCAGAGTATTGTCACGTGAATAATATTCTAATGTTGCGCTATTAACACCCAAAACAACAGAGGGTATTAATCCTGTTCTAAAATAACTATCAGAACCATTTGGTGTAAATCCATTTGCAGTGAAGTCGCCCGCAACAGTATTAACTGCAGTAGCATCAAAAGTTCCGGGGTTATGGGCGTTAATTACACAACTTTCAACGGTGCTTCCAAGCATAGGGTAGTCAACATGAGCATCTCCGTTCCATGCACCAATAGCATTGTTTTTAGCGTCTATGCGATAAACGTTATAAGCTCCTTTTTCTAATGTTAGTAATGCGCCACTATTAGCTATAACAGCATCGTAATATACCTGCGCGTCAACATCATAAGTAATGCCACTCGCCCCAAGTATCAGATTCCTACGTCTACGTATTGGATGCATAACTTAGTTTTGGTCAAGAATTATGGTAATATCAAAGAGTTGTCCAGATGCAGCAACAAAGCCATCTACAGTCTTTAACTGCCCCTTAAGACTTGTGCTGCCATTAGCACACTTGTAAGGTATCTTAAGATCACTTACGTCACTTATGGCAGAAGTTCCACTTGCACCTACCTTTGCAGCAGCAGGTATCTCAATAGGAATGATGCGTATTGCTTTATCTCCAGTTAAGGAATTCCATACAGCTTCATCAGCAATAATAGCAGCAGGGTCTTCCTGGAACAGATAAAGCACATAAGCAGAAGTATTGGCAGCTTGATTTGTCTCAAACTGTAATCCGGTTATATACCCGGTTCCTCCTTCTATACGACCCGCTCCCGCAAAATCAATAGTTTCACCACTGACATCAGTAATGGTTTCTAAAACAGCATATGTATTGGTATTAGCAGGACGGGTAAGTGTTACCTGTATGGGTACAGTATAACCACCAACTGTTCCTATGTTGTTCTCGCCAGCTTGAAGAAGTGCTTTTATGCTGTCGCCAAATAGAGTGTTCTCAAATTTTTTGGCTGCTAGTGCTATTATTTCCTGTAAACTCATAATGATTTTATATTAATGAATACTTTTTATGCTATTTTTCTTAATTTGATTTCTTATAGAATTGCAAAGCAGGAAAGTATTGTTTACAATCTTTGCAGTATAATTTTTTCATATTACAAAGATATAGACTTTATGTTGATAAACACTTTTCTATTGGATAATAATTCATCTCTAATTATTGGATAAACCATTTTATAAGCATCTGTACTATTTCCAAGCCACCCTTTTTTGCCTTTTACTTTATTGCTATTAACAGTAAAACCCAAAAGCAAACAACCCGCAGTATCATCTTCATCATTGCCAATATGTATAAGAACATAAGTAAATTTAGGCACATTACATATTTCGATCATGCCATGGTGGAAGTCATCTCCAAACTTCTTCAGATACCTCTGATGAAAACCACCCTCAGTTCTCAGTTTTATTTCATACCTGCCTTCAGGGATTCTTGTTTCCCCATACTCTTTTACAGTACGGTACTCATCCTCTAAGGTATATGCTTGGAACTTTTTATCAATAAGAAAGAGACCTAACGTATCTCTCTTACCTCCTGAATATCGTAGCACATCTACTTCCATAGGTTCTATTATTTTTTTAAACCAAAGTTTTTTCCAACGAAACCAACGCATTAAATTTCAGTTTTCTTTTTCTGTTTCTGTTTCCACCTTCTCACCTCAGTTATAATCCGAACTACATTTAACCCAGCAATACTTAGTCCAACAATAATTCCTATCATAATTGGAAGATAGTCCATTAGAGATGCTGCTATCCATCCAAATGAAGCTAAGTTCAGCGTTATTAATTCTATTTGCTTGAACATTACTTTTTAGCTGTTTGCGCAGTACCTAATACCGCTGTACCCACTATCACAATATACCAGCAAACTTTGCTTACAACTGCTGGCAATTCTAACTGTTCAGCACCGGCAATTAATGCACCGGCAACTACAATTAATATTCCCGCTACCCACATTATTTTCTTAAAGAAATCGGGTGTTGGAGCTTTTATCCTCTTAACTATTTCCATGATATTTGAGTTTATTATTGATGATCACCAATACCATTACTGGTATAACGAAGTTCAAACAAAGTAATTCGCGGTTCACCGGTATAGGTATCGTTAGTTACGTCTCTATTTAATATAATTCCAATCATCTGTCCTGCTACTATTGGATTATCTCCATCATCATCAGCTAATGTGATGCTGCTGATATGTGTATCCTTATCTGTTCCAGGCGTACCTGCTTCAGTATAAACAACTTGCATTGCAGTTGCATTGCTTCCATCATAAATTTCGTTATCCCAATCTCTTATTCTATATGTTCCCTCCCATTCTACTGTCTCTCCATTTTGTATAGCATCACCCGCCTGATTAGTCCAGTAAATACGTAGAAACATATCAATTCCAGATACATAATCAGATGGTACTTCGTAAGTAAGCCCGATTGTTTCTGCATCTGCGTCAAAGCCGAGGCAAGCATAAGTTCCACATAATTCGTTATCTGGGGCAGTAGGACCTAAAGCTGCATGACCCACAGGAATAGAGATGTCTTTTGTGTAATTTGCAAGAACTAAACTCGTTGCTTCAATAGCCCCGGTTATTTCTAAAGTATCAGCAAGAGTATTATTTGTGCCACTAATAGCTCCATTACCATCAAGCAAGCCTGTCAGATTTACCTCTTCAGTTGTTACATCAATAGTGATTGCGATGGCATCTGCATTATCATCTATACCGGGTGAAGTAAATGCTCCGGCAGCATCTAATGTAGAGAATGTACCTGCTTGTCCTGTTGCTCCTATCGTACCATCACTTAAATCCATAATAGCATATCCAGCAGCATCATCATCAGCAGGTGCTGTATTATGCCCTCTAAGCACATCAGCAGTATTAACCCACAAGTAATGACCCGTACCCCCATCATCATATAAAACTAGCTCTCCTGCTCCATTATCAGCACCACCATCTACAATGCTTAGCCGAGAACCCACACCAGTTGCGTTTGTAGTTCTTCCAAGTGCAAGAAATCCAGCTAGACTATCATCAATTATTTCAGCATACGCAGTTCCGGTACCACCCGTAATATCAATAGTAAACGTTACACCCCCAACATCCATTGTGGTAATTCCGTCAAACCCTACTGAGGTTACAGCGCCCATATCCCAGGTTGTAAATCCCGATAACGTCATAGTGTTAGCTGAATGAGTCATATAGTCAGCAGAGTTCCAGCCCAATACTCCACCAGTTGCCATTGCTAAAGCTTGACCAGCAACAGGGGCGGTACCCGATCCTAAAATATTTGATTGGAGTCCTGCTGTAGATGTAAATAAAAATAACCCATTAGCAGCGGTAAATGTTGGTGCGGAATTAAAATCTATCGTAACCGCTGCTCCGAAATCCCAAGTAGTATAACCAGATAGAGTCATCGTATTCGCTGAATGAGTAAATATATCAGTGGAATTCCAGTTAATAGTACTTCCAGTGACCATTAATAAATTAGTAGATAGTGAAAGCTCACCAGTAATTGCAGTAGCGCCATCTATATAGGCGTCAGTAGAATTGAGATACAGACCGTACTCAGTACCCGAAGTAACCGTTCCGCCATCAATATATACTCCATAAGTGTTAACAGTACTGCCAGCTCCTTGTGTAATATCGGGCAACGATACATTTAACCCTTTCCATAGAGCTGTTCCAGCAGTAGCGTCATGAGTAAATGCTCCACCAGATACAGTAAATCCATTTGTAACAAGAGGATCAGTACCCGTATTAGCTTGAGCAGGAATTTTAAATGTAAATCCATCTATACCTCTATTGACACTTGTAACATTACTCTCAAAATCAAAATATATTCCTGCAACATCACCACTTAATGTAGTATTTGATCCATAATTCCCAATCATTATAACTCCTGTTGTCCATTCGGTCTCCAATTGTAAATCATATAAATTACCAGTAATGGTAGGTGCATGGGTAATCCCTTGCGTTATTCCTAACGTGGTAAAATTACCTGCTGCTGCTGAATTAGCCCCTATAACTGTTCCATCTATTTCTCCGCTTGCAACATCTATCCATCCAACAACAAGGCTATCAACATTCAAGCTATCTGCAATCAGGTTGTCAAAAGTCCATTCACCAGTAATGCTTTCAGTAGCAGTTTTATCAAGTAAGTTGGCTTCTGTAATGCCACCTATTGTTGTTCCACTGACATCTCCCGTTACTTCTAATGAATCAGCCATAGTATTATTAACTGTTCCGCTTGTGCCATTTTGATCCAAATGTCCATTGGCAGTATAAAATCCAGTCGTAGCTGATACGCGTCCAGTAACCTCCAAACTATCAGCCATTGTATTATCAGATGCTCCTGTGCCACCTTGTACTAACCATCCTGCCGAAGTAGCAAGACCTGTTGTGGCTGAGACTTGTCCGGTTACGGTCACGGTATCTGCAAAAGTGTTATCAGAAGCACCAGTACCCCCCTGAACAACCCACCCAGAAGGTGTCGCTAATCCGGTGGTTGCTGAAACCTGACCTGTTACTGTCACCGTATCGGCGAAAGTATTATCAGCGTTTCCCGTTCCGCTTCCCGTAACAAGACCATCAATGAGAACATCATTATCAAAATTATATGTAGTTGCATTATCGAACTGAGCTCCGTCCGAAGCATCAATAGTTATCTCCCAGGCATCTCCGTCACCACCAACTATTCCTATTGAAGGAGTAATATCATCACATTTAATATATATTGAATTTGTATCTGTTGCTTCTACTGCACTGCTCAGGTTATTATTTACGTCATCATCAGTTAACACTAAAACTGGAAGACCTGTATACATACCAAGTCTATGAAATGGAGCACTTGTACCAATACCAAGATTTCCCGTTGAGCCTTCTATGAAGAATGAGTTTACACCGCCCATTGCTCCAGATTCTATGCGAAAATCAAAATTCTGAGCATCATCATTAACAACAATTGCTGAGTCAGCATCAAAAAACAATACGTTTCTCATTGTTCCTGCCCGTTGTAAACTTATAGTAACATCAGCATCTTCTGATCCATCACCTACATCAGTCAGGCCTACCTGAATAGAAGCGTTTATATCGCTTACAGCACCATCACTATCTTTATAGTTTAAAACAGGCGTGGCATCCTCTATTGTTATATCACCACTTAATATTGCACCGCCAATGAATAAATCATCTGTTATTTCAAACCTGTCATTCCCATCATCCCATTTGATGCTTTCAACAGTTATGCTGTTATCATCAGCAAAATAGATGATAGCATCATGATCACCGGTTGTCGAATCACCAACAGACACGGTTGTTAGATAAGCAGTGTTCCAACGTACATTACCTTCACCCAATGTATCAACGTTATCAGATCCGGGATTGACAGTATTTGTTCCCGGGTTTAAGATGATGTCTGATGCAGGAGCAATCTGAAGGAAACCAGTACAGGTAAACTGAGTACTGTCTACATCTACCAAGATTAATACGCTATCTGCGTTCTTAATAGCAATAAATCCAGATTGAGAAGTAGCGCTAACATCAAGATTATGCATCCAATATGCGATTACACCATCATAAGTTTTTACTTTATACCAACCAGATTGTGCATACATTGTTACAGTGAATAACACTGCAAATAAAAAAAATAGTAATTTTTTCATGATTTTAAAATTAACGATTAAATTCTTATAAAGTGATTTGCCAACTTGTCCCTGTAGAAATTAATGGATATATAACATTAATGTCTATATCAGCGGCAGCCAATTCAACGCTCCCCTGTTTATAAATTGGGTACGCTCCTAACCCATCGGGATTAAGTGTTGCCGGACCCGTATTAGTAGAAGCAAAATCCACATAAATATAATCATACTTCACAAGACTTGTAATAGGGGGATTGAATGTAACCACATAAGTATTTGCTACCGCTGCGGATGCCATGCCTTTTGCATCGGCAGGATTGATACTGTTCCCCCTAATCCTGTTAATAAGCTCAAAAGCAAGCGGATTGCCTATTATTTGAAGCAATTTTACTGTTAATGCCTGTGTAAATTTCATTTGTATTTAGTTTTTAAGTAAAGAATGCCTGGTATCTTAGTTTTAGAGATATTGTTCTTGCTCCATTAACATAAGAGGCATTGGTTAAAACAACGGTGTCGTTCACCAATTCACATGATGTTGAATTTGCAATTGCCTGCGCAACAACATTTACAGTTACGGGTGTTGCGTCAATTGAAAAACCACAACCGATGATGCCGTTAAAAATTGTGTTCTGGTATAAATAAGGTAATGCTATTTGGGCGGTTACTGCTCCTGCGCCATCTGTTCCGACATCAGCATCTAAATATATTTCAGCATCTACATATCCATCACGTCCTAATTTATAACGATAATAATTATTTGTGAACATAGGAGCTGTACCAGCATGGTCTTTCATGTATTTTGTGGCTGTTGCACCCATTTGTGACACAGGCATTGTATACCAGTAACCAAAGAAAGGATTAGGGTTAATGCCTGTCTCAAATCCCTGGGCATCAGTTACCACCGTCCAGTCATCGGCTGCACTCATTGTCATTCTTAAACATCCAATCAAAGCACAAGGATGAGCGGCATAAGCAGCACAAGTAGTTTCAGATAAAAAAAAGAAATTATTATCAGATGGTGTGGCAGCTGGATTGCCATGGTAACCACAATTAGCAGCGGCTGGAACAGCTATCGCACATGGATTAGGACTTATGGCAAACTTTACACTGGCAGAAGTATCATTCAAATTACAAGCATATAAATAAAAAGGCCTTTCTTCACCCCAGACAACACCGGCAGTAACCCCGAATTCTTCACCAATGATATCGGAAGTGCCAACATCATCAATAAAGTAATGAGTATTAGTTGTTACGTCCAGTACGATTAATGTTCTTGCGCCTGCCGTTGAGGGTATAAGTACTTTGCCTACATTTGATGCGCTGAATATGCTTCCATTTGCACCCGTTAATCGCATATCATTAGCAGCGCCATAAACTAAGGCAATATTTTCTACGAACGGGCCTGTGGCGGAAGCAGAACTTCCGCTTGCAGCAGCAGTTATTACACCCTGTGCGTCTATGGTGGCGTTTAGGTTTGTATATGAACCAGCAGCAGCCCCGGATAGTGCTAATTTAGTTGAGGAAATTTCATTAACGGGTATCATGGCATCCTCGATACTTCCTGCGGTGCCCAAATCAACCAATACCCTTGTTCTGTATACACCACCAGTAGAATCCCAAGTTGCCATTACGAGAAGAGCCCCATTAAGCATTTGTGTATCAGTGAGAGAATAACCAAATATTGTAAAATTATTACCACCGGCTGTAAAGGTAGCCCTGTAATCAACTATCCATGTCTCGCCATCAAGAGGAGATCCGTCACCATTTATAGTATGGCTGCTTGTTAGTAAGCCAGTGCCAAGGCATATCAAACAACCTTTATCGGTTCCCGGGGTTCTGCTTTCGGTTCCGCCTCCTAGCCCAAAAGTTATTGTTTCGGTTCCGGAAACGGGTTGAGGAATAAGCGCTGCTCTCATTGCTGCTACCGTAACGCTAAAGGCAGAAGATCTTAACTTCTCATTAAAAGAATTGGTTGCAGAATTATATGCTAAAACGATGGTTTTATTAACGCTGTCAATATCAAAGTCAATAGATTGGTCAATAGAGATATTACCTGTATCGGTAACGGTTATAGTATTACCTGCGCTACCCCGTATAAGAAACAGAAGGTCTCCGCTTGCCCTGCCGTTTGTGTTTATGTCCGTTAAAGTGTCATCAAGACCGCCCTCGCCATTCAGCGCTACAATTGTAATATTAGCTTTTCTTTCAAAATCAATCACTCCCGTATCTATTGTTTGTACCGTTATTACGGGAGCTGAATTTTGTGACTTAGGAACAATGACCGATGTAACCTCTACTGCGTTACCAAGAACGGTTGGCGAAGCAGTAGCCCCACCAGCACAACTATCTGTGTCATAATCAGCATTTAACCAAAAATGCCTGCATGAAGTATCTTCTGTATTGGAAAATCCACCAGAAAAATTAGTAATGTCTGTATCTAGCGTACCGGCGCCTGTAGGAAGGGCTATTGTCCATACATTAGCTGCACTCCCTATGCTTACAGGGGCATATAAAGTAATTTCGTCATCAAAATAAGTAGCCGTGATATCAACAGCGGTCCCGGGGTCAAAATCATTTAATCCGGTTGTAATAGCTGCTGCTATCTGTGTAGCCGATAATCCTGTCAATGTAATGGGATTGGCCGCGCCTAATTGATTTACTGCCGCTATCGTAACTCCTGTAAGATCACCGGTGCCGGTATATGAATTAATCTTAATCTTTGCCCATGCCCTCATGTTATTAGCGTGAGGAGCGTTGATTACTGCATTTGATCTGAATATTTTTACACCATCAGCATTATTCACTATTGACTCAAGGATAGTGGTATTATCACTATCAACAATATATAAATATCCCAAGTCTATTCCAAGATCATCGGATATCACTTGTATTGCAGATTTAGACATTATTTAAAATTTTAGCTTGCTTCGCCAAATATTGTTAATGTAAATTGAAACTTACCCCCCGGGTAAAGTTGTCCAAGTGTAGACCAAGCAGGAGGAGGGCTAGCCTGTGAATTCTTTGATACTATCCTTAACTCAATAGTTCCATTACCGGCAGAACTAAGATTAGCAACTGCGACATCAAATACAATTCCCTGGACTGTTGTTGGCAACGTGTCGTTTGCATAAGAGCTTTTTGTTACCTGAATAAGTGCGCCAAATTTTTTTGTATCGTCCTGCAGAATGTTTGTTAATGTTATTATGGCTTTAGTTCCGTCAGGTGTCCATACTTGACTAGCATTTGCCACCCAAAAATCTGTTTCACCGGCTTTAATAAAATAATTCTTAGCGAAGGTATAATATGGCGTTCCCGCCTGGAAAGTAAAAATACCCTCAATAGACAAAATGTTATGAGGCTGACCAGCAGCACCAGTTTCTCCCGTCAGTCCGATCTCGCCCTTCTCGCCCTGTGTGCCTACTATGTCGCCTTGCTGTAAAACTGTTCTTCCTGGCATTAGTTTAGGATTTTATATTTAAAATCAAGTAATTTTTCGTAAAGCGCATTTATTTGATTTAACGTTAATGATAAATCCGGATGAACTATTGTGTCATGTACGCTTATTGCATTCCAAGCATTTGTCCAATATGCCATGCTGTCCTTCCCCTTGTTCTCCGCCCCAATAGCTGCATTGACGTTATTAACGATTGCAAGCTTCCCGGAAGCAAGGATGTTGATTTTTTCCTCAGCACTTAGCATGTGTTAAATAAATTATTAGCACCAATTAAAATTGTTTGTACTTTGTTCCACTCCCCAAGCTCTATACCTATCTCCGTACCCCTTAATGCCATCCATGACTTGAACATCTTTATAGATCCCGGGTTTTTACAAAATGTTTCAGAACATTCACTTGCAAGAGTGCAATGGAATTCATGTACGTATTCATCGTTTGCTTTTAACAAAAGATATTCTATGGCTATTGTGCTTGTTTCGTAATAAGCAGTTGATAAATAGGTTGATACCTCGCCTGTTATTAAATTAAACGGAGTAGAAATGGCAGCCCATTCAACGCCTGCCGGTGGAGCAATCCCTGGCGTTGTAGTGATATTAGCTTTATATATATATCCTTGATAATATACACACATATCTGTGATATAGGTTATAGCATTATTCCATGCAGGGACTGTTATAAGTGTAAGCTCGTATACATCATCGCTACCAATAGACGAATAAGTGATAACATCTGAATTGGCGGCAGGTGCGGTATAATGAGGTAATATAGCTGATATTTCGTTTAAGTCAATTGGTGTTCCATTAAGAGGTGTTAAATATAACCTTCTGTAACCCGAAAAGTCGGTTTCGGCATGACCTACATCTGTATTGGTAAGGTAATTTGAATGATCACGCATTGAAAGGATCGTTCCGGTAGCATCCAATTTGGCATCAATCTGTGGAGCAACGGCTTCTATTTCCCATTTTTCATTACTTGTGTGTCCATTTATAGCCCCAAAGGTTATTTGAACACCATCGGATAAGGTAATAGCGGTAATGGCACAGTTAACCCCTGTTGTGAAAGCTCCATCATCTTTTTGCCATTTAAAAGTATCGGGAGTAGGTGGTACGCCTGTAATACCAATAATAACGGTATAGGTGGCTCCTGTCGTACCAGTGTAAGTCCCGCTCGAAGTTAAGTCATCCAGCCCTACACCGAAAAATTCGGGTATGCGGATGTATACTTTTTTTAGCGTTGCCTGAAATGCTGCCATTTAGTACTTCTTTTTTGTTCCTTTATATGACCCACCCTTAACGGCCCCAAACATGCCTTTCTGCTTCTTGGTTATCTTCTTCCCTCGTATCGTCCCGTGTTTAAGTATTTTACCAGCTTTCTTTTTTGATACAGGTGGACGTGGCATCTAAATAAGTTTAATTAATAAAGTTGCAATAAAGAAAAAAGGGAGGCTGAAATCAATTTTTAAAAAAAAGAACAGAATCTGTAATAAATTATTTTTGTATTTTCAACTTCCTAAACTCCTTATTAAATCTGGAATCCAAATCATCTGTAATTATTCCCGCCCGCCTAGCATCTCTTTTTAGGTCCTTCCTTTTCTCGTCACTCGACTCTTTCCAGACTTCAAAAAATGCTCGGGCCCTCACCTCTGGTATTTGAACATATAGCAGGTTTATAATGAAGCGACTTTCTATTGTGGTTGTCTTTTTGCTTTTATTAAACGTGGTTAATATCCGGCTTCTCGCGCCTGTGCTTTTTTTCTCCATATCATTAGCAAACCTTCTTACATCTTTTTCTATTTCCTTTCTTTCTGTATCACTTGCCTTTCTATAATTTAAAATATATTCATAAATTTTATCTTTTTCTTCCAACTTCCTTTTTGTATTTTCTGCGATTTCTGCTTCTTCAATAATATCTTTCTCTTTTTGCTTTTTGTTCGGATATCTGTAAAACCTCTTTTGTAATGGCGTCAACATATCTTCTACTGATTTTACTGCAAGATCATTGTATTCTTTCTTTTCCTTGTCTGTCTCAAGTAAGTTCTTTACACCTTCATATCCTGCTGCAAGAGCTATTGAATAAATATTGCCTTCATGGGAAGTAAACATTTTTCCTGCGGCCATCTTCATTCGGTCCGGTGACATCCCTGTTGCTTTTCCTATGTCTTTATATATCTCAGGTGTATACGCCGTAAATTCTGCCTCAGCCTTCATCTTTGCATCTTTCCAGATCTGCTTATCCCTGAATCTGTCATAACCCAATTCATAAGCAATTATCGCATCAACTATCGGGACATCTACGGGAGAACGAAGCGGGATTGCTATATTTAATGATTTGGTTATTGGCTTACCTTTGAATTCACCTGTTGCAGCCCATTCCGTTATGCTTTCTGTAGTTGTTTTAAATATTGAAAACTCATGCGGTATCGGTATTATAACGTATGGTCTTACTTTATTCCCCTCTCTATCTGTTGTTGTAAATGGCAGCATTAATGGCTGTCCAACACTTTTAATATAGTCTGGCACATGCTCGTATCCCATGACACCCTTTTTTTCATCTTCATCGTTCCATTGCATATTATATAGTGTTGCGCCTACCACCAAGCCTATTCCCTGTGCTACACGGGCAGACGTTCCAAGAGGTCTCTGCCTGAATGCTCTTGCGGCTACATTTAATCCCTGAAAGCTTGCGGCTAAATAAGGAAAAAAATTATCTGCCGCTCTTACCCACTCACCTTTTTGAGAAAAATCCATTGTTGCCCTGCCTTTTCCCGTGGATTCTTCTTGTATTTTTTTTATTTCTTCCGCAATTGGATTGCGTCCATTTTTCTTTATAAAGGCATCCGTCAAGTCTTTTATCGCCCTCTCTCTTACTGCTAGCCTTACTATTGTTTCGCTTGTATGATTTAATTTAGATGCTATGTCTACCGCTACATTTGTTGCTTCACCTATATTGGTTTGTGGTAATGGCACTTTTGATACCCCTTGGGTTGTTAAAAAGTCCATCATTCCACCTTCTCTGGCATAATCTCTATATCGCCCTTTTGTTGTCCATGAATCTTTTGCCACCGTAAACAGGTCTTTACCCATTTGCATCATGGCCTTGGGAAGAAATGGCGAGTAAGTATCGGTAAAAAAATATACATGCCCGGGATCTCTAATAAAATTATAGAGGGCGAAGAAAGGATTAACACCTGTTGCAAAGAATTTTATCGGCTTAACTGCCGTTGCCCACTGCAAAGCCCTAGCGGCTGATTGTTTAATTATCGGGTCCTTGGCTGTCCATGAATTAAAAAAATCTGCCGTTACAACAATCCTCTTTTCTTTTCCCTTGTCCTTATATGTAATTTCTTTCCACCCTGTCGGAACTTTTGGATATTTGGGTTCTCCGGTTGTCTTATTGATACCTATCGGATCCTGTTGTTTCCCAAAATCAGTTTCATTTTTATTGAAAAACTCCCCCAATGCTTTATTAGCCCTGTTCTCAAATACCAACCTTGTGGTTGATGCAACATTTTGTTGTAATAAAAACTCTGCATTATCATATAATAAATCCGTACTTCCTTCTTTTAATGCTTTAATTTCAGCATCGGTATAAAACCCGCCCCCCTTCATTAATTCGGCGTCCAGCATCCTTTCTACAAACATTCTTTTTGAATAATCAAATACCTCAAGTCGTTCATATGTATCCTGATCAATCAATCCTTCATCCAGACGGTCCTTTAAAAGCTCTTTGTTGCTTTTAAAATATTTATCTGCCCTTTCGTCTAGTTTCTTATACTGTTCAGGGCTTTCTTCTTTTAATGAATTTAACCAGGTCTCCGCAAGTTCTTTTGTTAATGCCACATCCTTTCCATTTATTTTTAATACGGTATGTCTCAGGCGCTCAGTTCCCCGTTCCTTTATTTGATCTATCCGATCCGTTATTTCCTTTTTCTTATCTTTCGACATCTTTAATCCCTTTTCCCTTAATTCCGCATGCAATGATTCCAGTTCTTTCTTCAATCCATCTTTATAATTATCTAGCGTTACCGTTCTTCTGAAAAGGATTATTTTATCGAGATTATTTCTTTCTTCTGTGGTTAATTTATTTTTGAATGGAGATCCAAATACCTCTTCCTGCATTTCCTTCATCCTAATTTTTGATTCTCCACTGGACCCAAGGGTGATATTCTTTTTCCATATAGCCTCTTTTGCCCCTGCTATTTCAAGTTGTCGTTTGGCATAAGCTTTGTCATCAAAGAACTTTTCAGTAAGATATTGCTTTTTAAATATTTTTGAAACAAGCTTTTTTATCGGGCTTTGTATTTTTTCTTTCGTTTGTTTATCGAATTCCTTAACAAACTTCTTAGCCGTCTCTACTTCCAATTTTTTACGCTCACCCATTATCTCTGCCCTGTTCTCGTCAAAGAAATCAACATAAAACTTTTCTTTAAATACCTCTTCAATCTTTGCCTTTACTCGTTTATATAATTCCTCACCTTTGAGTTCGTATTTAATGGCAATGTTTTTCACCAAGTTTTTAAGGGCTTTAATGACATCAGGACGCTTTTCTGCCATTATAGATGCCTTGCCTCCAATAGCCGTTGTAATGTCATCCAGTGCTTCTGATATGCCTGCCTCTGCCTTTTTAATAGCTTCTCCTCTTTCTGCTTTTTCAAGTTCAACTTGCTTTGCTTTATACTCTTCAATAACTGGTTTGTATTCTTCCTGAAGTTCGGTGAAGGTTTCCGGTTCTGTTTTCTGAAGCTCTTTGAACATTTCCACTATCCCGCTTTCCTTTGGAGTTGTTTTGCCTTCTTTAATGTCCGAAATAGCTGTACGGATTTTTGTTGGTAGGCTTGGCTTTACTTCTTCCGGAGGTAGTTCTTTCTTGACTTCTACCGCTGGCCTTTCCGGCTTTTTCTCAACCTTTTCTCTTTTCGCCTCTTCAATAAGCTCTAATTGTTCTTTTAATGGAATACCGCGCTCCCTTATAGCTTTCCCTCCAGTACCCTCGATTATGGGTAGTCCTCCCTGTTCGTAAAATTCTTCAAGTTTTTCTATTAATTTTTTAGCAGGTGCAGTTTCAAGGTTGCCCTTCTTTATGTCATTTACCGCTTTATATTTTTCAGCACCAGACATTTCATAATCCACGCGAGGTTGCGTTTCGGCTGTTCTTCCGTCACCCTCCATTGGTTCCTTTACAGGAATTTGTCCCGTTTCTACCATGTCAATAGCAAACTGTCGTTTCTTCTCAGCTTCTTCTTTTGGGGGTATGGGTTTTTCTTCCGGTAGGACCTCTTTGTATTCTTCGCCAATAACCTTGTTGATATCGGCATCAACTTCTTCTCTCAACCTTATTTGTTCTGCGAGTTTTATGTCCGGGATTTCTGGATCTCTTTTAATGTCTTCAATTCCTCGCTGTTCTGTTCTCTTGTCTCTAATAGCTCCGACAGATTCTTCAAGTTTTGTTCCCTCTGTTGCATCTCGGCTTTCGATTTCAGTAATTGTGGTTTCATCTATTTGATTTTTTAATTTATTATACCTCTCTTGTTGTCTAACGTAAAAATCTTCAATTTGTTTCGTTGTCATCTCTCCCTCCCTGCCTTCTTTCTTTAAAAATTCCTCTGTTTCCTTTACTACCCTATCAATTTCAACCTTTTCTTCTACTCGTCTTTTTTCTTCCTCAACAACTTCAGGAACCTCCTTAACTTCCTTTTTTTCTACCTCAACTTTTAACACATCATCAACAACTTCTATATATTTCTTTATAAGCTGTTTATCTTTCGGGGTTCGTACTGATTTCGCTAATGCCTCTTTTAAGGCGCCTACATCTTCCAATTGTTCCTGTATTTCATATTTCTGATCAACGTCCAGGGCTTCAACTTTATCAAGCAATTCATTCTCTTTTGCTATTTCTATTAACTTTAATGCTTCTGTTTCTGCCTGTACTTTGTTATTATATTCCTTTGTATCTAATAATAATCCATCCTTATTAGTTACATTCACTACAGACTTACCCTCTTCTGTTGTTACTGATACACCACGTATTTCCTGTATAGCTTCCGGATAAATGCCCCTTGTCGCGTAAAGTACTTTGTCTTTCGTTGTTAGAGGAATGTCAGGATCTTTTAAAAAGTCCACAAGTTCAAGGTCGGTCATGTCTTTAGTCTTATCAATAACATCATTTTCCGCTTTACTGTTCAGCCTTCTCAGTTCAGCGTCCGATAATTCAAGTTCTCCCTTTTTCCCTTTCAAATACTTCTTTACCATTGCCGGAACATGCGCTATTTTTGCACCCAAAACCATTTTGACACTATTAGCCCAATCCTCACTTGTTATTGATCCCAAATCATGTCCTCTTAACGCCTTATCTCCTAATGTAAAAATTCCTACTTCTGCACCAAATCCCGCAGTCCTTAATCCTACGATTGATGCTGTTTTTTCAATAGCGCCCAATCCTGCTTCTTTTATTGCTACTTCCCCAAGACCAATACCCGCCCCAGTCACACCAAGACCAACTCCAAGGGTAAAATTTATAAGGCCTTCTTTTAATATTTCTCCGGCTTCTAATTCATGAAGAGATCTATCTTCCTCTGACATCTGCCTCAAGGTTTCATGCGCTGCGCCATAACTACCCAATGCTGTACCCGATGTACCCGATGCTTCTGCCATTCCTGCAAATTTCGATATTTTTGTAGCGTTTCTCTTCATTCCAAGCTTTACAATCCTTTCAGCTATTTCCCCGGGCACCCCCCCCCTTACTAATTGTTTTGTGGCTTGTTTACCAGCTACTTTAATTCCCTGCTGTATTCCCGCCTTCACTGCAGCACCTCCTACGCCACCCGTGACCATAAGAAATGGAGAATCCATAAAGAAGCCAACTGCTATTGCGCCAATTTCCTCTAATGTACTAGGATCATAATCCTCTACATTGAATGGCTTGTCTCCTGACAATATTTCCTGAACGGTCCCTACCAATGATTGATTATAGCCTGCTTTTAAAACATACGGCAGGTCCTCAATCTTCTCTTTCCTTAATTGCCATTCTTCTTTGGCTTCGCGTAGTTCTGCTGTTATTGGTTCTCCGGTTGGGCGTAACTCTGGTGTTGGCGGAGGTGTTGGCGGGTCTTCTGGCAGTATTTGTTGTGGTAATGGCGGAAGCGCTACCCCGGTTGTGGCTGCTTCTGCAGTCATTATTTCATATCCTTCCATGTATGCATCTTCGTCTATTTCGGGAATTATATGTTTTGCTTCTGCAGGCTTTTCTTTCGGGATAATTGTTTGAGAAAAATAATCCCAACGGGGAGTTGGTTGAACTGGTTTAATTCCTAACTCTTCTGATATAGATAGGCCACCTAAAACTGATTCTTCGACACCAGGCAATGGCTCTTCGATAGGTGCTTTTTTTTTTAATGGTACTGTCTCATCAAAAGTAGGCACTACTTCTTGTGTTTCCTCAAATTTCGGTATTTGGTCTTTCTCGCCTGGCATTATTTCCAACGTATAAATTTTTTCGTTTTTGCATCAAAAATAACTATCTTGTTTGTTTTTGGATCAAGCATCTCTATTTCTTCTACTGGCCCTTCTGTTTTTAACTCTTCCATATATTTATATAAATCAATCCCTCCCGACCATGTTTCAAAGTCCTTCTCATATTTTTTATACTCAATTAAATAATCTTTTGTCTTTTCAATTAATTGACCAACTTCATATCCTTCTTCTTTAGCTAAACTCTTGCTCGCCCTGAATTTCTCGGTTCTTACTAATATATGCCACTTTCCACCTATTCCCACTATATATTGCGGTGTCGCTTCAATCACATAGGGTATAGGGGAATCCTGCTGCTCTATCTTCATTGTTCTCTTTCCCCTCCATCCTTTAGCCTGCTGTATCCTATAAGTTTTGGTTGGTTTTATTTTTTGATCCAAAAAAGTTTCCGTTACAATGGGTGATTCTGACTCAATAAGTTTATACATGTCTGATTCACCAAATCCAAAAGTCTTTTTTTCTGCTGCCGGCTTTGTGCGCCTTTCCCAAACTTCCTTATCTAAAAACGGGGCAAAAGTTTTTATATACCAATCTCTTGAAGTTTTATATTTCTTTTGATCATCAGGAGAGAGTCGCCCAAATGTTCTTTCTACTTGTCCTGCAATGTCAAGATTTAATAAATTTTTATCTAGAATTGATTCCAAATCTTTAGGTGTTAGCTCTTCTGTCTTTTTCGTTACTACCGTTCCGTCTGGTTCTGTATAAGCTATTTGCCCCCTTTCTTTTGCCTCTCTAAATAAAGATAACATTTTTCTAGCATCATCTGTTAAATTGATTTCCTTGGGTTTTGCTGCATAGAACATATCCCTATTAACGGCAGACCCCCTAATTCCTCCAATCCCCTCAACGGCATCCCAAAACGGATCAGCATTACCTGTTTTTTGTGCTTCCAGATAAGCTTCATGTAACTCTGGTTTAATATCAAAAAGTTGTTGATTTTTAGGATTACTCACAAAGTCTTTCATCTTTGTAATCTCTTTCGATCCCAATTCTGCCGTTCCCATTACTTCTGACCATTTCTGTTTAGCGCTGAGAACAGAAGGATCATTTATAAAATTACCGTAAGGATTTTTATTCTTAGCCTTTTGTAAAGCATCATGTACTTCTGCCGATGCCATCTTTATATCATCATGGTAAACGGTATCATATTTTGAAAAATCAACTTCAATATTTTTTATATAACCCTCCAGCTCTCCGCGCTTTTTCTCCCTTTCCCTTCTTTCGGCAGCTCTTTGTTCTGCTTTCCTTTCCTGTGCCCTCTGGACAAACCTAGCGCCAAGACTAACGTCAGGTTTGCCCGTTAAGGCAATACCCCTTCCATAAGAATAAGGTGTTTTTGTTCCTGGCATATTAATAATATTGCTGAGTCGTAGGATTGTAATATTGTACCTGCCCGGTTGCCGGATTAAGTTTCTTCATTAATGTTTCTCCGCCAATACCGCTTTCATAACCCAGGGATGCTTGTGAAAAAGCTCCGGATGCTATTCCACCAGGCGCAGATTCTGTTACGGGCTGTGTTGTATCTTCACCAATTGCCCCGGCTGCCAATCCAACCCCCGTTGATATTCCACCTATAATGTTCTCTGCACCAGCTTTTCCAGCAGCCCCGTAAGCCTCTTCCGTTCTCGTCCTTCTTGCTATGTCTTCGCGGGTTTGGAGATTTTGTATTGATTGCATTCGTGCCGCAATAGCGTCAGCATAACGAATATTCTGTTGTCTTCGCGCTGCCCCGCCTGCTGCAAATTGACTAATCGCACCTATGTTCTGTGCCTGGATACCCGCTCTCATTGTCTGTGCCATTCCGCCACCTCCAATATCCACGCTTCTCTGGTAAGCAGTTGCGCCACTTGTAGCTAATTGCTGCCTGAAAGCCGCTGTTTCTTCGGGTGTGTATCCTGTCTTGGCTGTTTCTTCCGCTCTTTGATAAGCGCGTTGCATTTCAGGAGAAACCTTATACTCAGCCCTTTCTTCTTTTTCCATCTCCTCTAATGCTTGTTGGCTCTTATATGACTGATACAACCCGTAAGCTGTCGTTATTCCTCCTATGATTAAACCGGCTACTATTGACATGGTATAAAAAATTAATTAGTGCTGCAATTACAAAAAAGAATAATGCTTTGACAAATTTTATAAAAAAATTAAAACCAACTGCCTGGTGTGTCCATAATAAATTTATTTAGTAGAGACCCTTGCCGAGATCCTAAATTTAACAATGAGATTAACCAACTTCTGATAAACTTTTTTCTTAAACGTCATTTTAACCCTCAGATAATTTCCCCAAAGTTGACTTGTGTCCTGATCATTTAACCCGGAAGAGGTGCTGTCATTCTTAATGGCGCTATCGTGCTTATCTTCCGTTGTTTCAAAATCAGATCCAGCAAGATATGATACGTGGTTCTTTGTTATAAAATTCATTATAGAGGGCACTATTTCACTTATCGCTCTCAATGCTATATAATACTTGATTTCTTTATAGTGTTTATTAACAACCGCCTCTACGTATCCATCCTCTTCCAGTGTTCCGCCATACCAGGAACAGTAATCCCCCTTATTGTGTCTATAAACACGTCCTGTGTCATTTTTAGGACTCAGGAAGGTATCAGCCCATTTAATGTAGATTTTCGGTATAAATGAAAAAAAAGTAGTAAACTTATTCTTTGTTTCATTGAACGCAAGAGTATATTCATTATAATACTTCATGTTGTCATGGGTGATTAATGTCCAATAACTTAATAAAGGGAAATTCAAATTTGTTGCACCTGCTGATGCTTCATAAATTTCACCAGTCTGACTATTTATAACTGCCTGCCCAGCCGAATATAATACTTTTCTCTGTGTCGTTGTCGCTCCTAATAGGATAGGTCCTATTGACGCTAAGTAACCCGTAATCCTTTTTCTCCCCCTTACGGTCCAGATAACATCACTAAACCTATCGTCCCATACTCCATGGATCCCTTCATCATCAGCAGGAGTATCTTTGCCTTTTACCCAATCCAGGCTATTGGCAAAGAAACTTCTCATGCCCCTTATGTCCGCCAAGCTAATCGTGCCATCATAACCGAAACGTATAGCTTTTTTTAATTCTACATTAATCCAGTAAAACACATCATTCCCCTGGGCGCTTTTACCTTTAATTATGCTCCATTTATTCTGACAACCATAAGCGGTTAATGTCTGACCATCCCTGTCCATTACCGCGCCACTACCTATTACTATTTCGCTGGCATCACTGGTCGTTAAAACACCTCTTGTGTTGAAATATTGTCGCATAAATTTACGTAGCTGCCATGTGATAAGTTCACCATTTCCATTTGCCATGTGGATTATTTCACCAAAGGATAAATCATCATCATGGAAATCCAAATCATTAAAAATTCTATAAAAATCAACCAAACTTCCTTGCGGTTTGATATTAGACCAAATTTTACGCACAGGCATATTGGTTTGTTGTATTGCATTGGGGTCAAATGCTGCGTTTGCCTCTATGTTATTTTGTGGATTATAACCGAAATTATAGGGATACAAGGTTTCCGTTAACTCTTCCAACCAATCCTGCATGCCAACATTAGGAAAATTAAAATTAGCTGTACTCTCCGATATTCTCATTTGGGTATTTATTCTGTTTTGAGACCAGAAAGCAACCCCCCCTCCCTTTCGCCCATCCATAGGGGTATGACTTTGCGAATGAATATACCTATGTTTCAGATAAGTTTTCTGATTAAATACATCGCCACCAAAAACTTTTATTATTCCGTCACCTATTATTACAGGACTTAAGTTTGTTATTTTATAAGATGTTCCCGTTGGTATGTATACAGATGTTCTTTTAGCCCCAAACTTTTCCCCCTTACCCTTATCTCTATAATATTGACAGTGATAAAATCCCCTATCTATTGTATTGGCGTTGTTTTGTATTGGCGTTGTTGTTTTTATAACTAACGCTGTTATGGTATGTGTTATAAGTTCCACATTACCTGCTGCATAATACTTTAAAATCGTTGAGTACGTTTCACCTCCAACAACGACAGTGTTGCCTTTCGTAATTTTTTTTACATCTTCAATTAAATAAGTCCTGTGGCTCGATTGTTGGTGCATACCGTGATATTCGCCATACACAGAGTGGTACCCTTCTCTTCTAAAATTCGCACCAGAACAGCCATAAGTATATAATTTATCACCACTATTGTAACTGATGGATTGAAACCCCCAAATTAAATCAGGAGAATAAAATGTTCCATAATTTCTTTTTTCTTCAGGATATGTATGAGGATATGTAAAATCCCAGGGGAGAAATCCAAAAGCACCTGATATTGCTGGAAATTCCCCTATCGCATTATCAATATATTCAGTCTTACCGAGCATCTCAGACGTACCTGATACTCCTAACGCTATCATTCCGGAAGCTAATACCTCTTTTGTTTGCTCCGTCATCTCAACACGAGTAAATACTATATCTTCTACCAAATCCCTCACCCTCACCCCATCAATTAAATAGTCGAGATCTATATTGCTGAATTCTATATACGGAACATATATGTTGTCTGGATAGTTTGAAGACGTGACTTCTGTGAAATTATAATCAGTAAAAAGCTCTCCACTAATTATTGTTCCCATCTGCCAATTCGATGTTATAGTATTGCCAGAGCCATAATAAGGACGAACAAAAACAAATTTAGTAATACTTATTACGCTAGTTACAACATAATTACCATTCAAAAAGATAAATATTAACTGGTTTGCTATGGTGAAAGAGTCTCCAACTTGTAAACCATGAGGAACGCTAGTAGTTACCGTCCAAGCTGTATCGCCATTTCCTGCAGGAACAACGAATGATAAAATCGGTATATCGCCAGCCTGTACCCTTCTATTGTCATTCGGATTTGCCGCATTCGTTGTTTGATTAACATCAATTATAATGTCATCAATCCAAAAATCCAAACTTTCTCCACCTGTTTTAAATTTAACTTTATTTCCCATACGGTAAGTTTCATTAGGCATATACCCTGTATACTTATGCACATTATCCGGATCCTGATATTCACCAAATCGTAGATTGTTTTGAATAACACTTCTGACTGCTGTTAACTTTTTTCTTTTTATCGTATGCTTAAAAGTCTTAGCCCAATCACTGAAATCTTTTTGTTGAGTAGTAGTAAGGTTTGAGAAACATAATCTTTTATCAATAGCGGTAATATTCTTTGCTGTTAGATAATTTGGGGTTACTTTCAGTAGTTCCTCTTTGGAAAACTCTCTTAATGTTTCTGCACCGGTATGAAACAGGGTCATGGTTTCACCAGATATTAATTCTCGTCTTATTATGACAAGATAAAAAGCGTTATTTACATAATGAACCCCTATTAGCTCTATATATTTGAATAATCCAAGTTTTAGTCCGGTTACAGTAAATTTATGTTGTTTAGAAGTTAGTGTATTTCCAACGTTTCCAAATATTGTTTTGGAATCATCGCCAGTACCAGCGGTATAAACATTAATAGGATTACTTAAATCCGTTAAATCCGTTGGGGTTAAACTTTCACTTAATAACCTAGCCGCATACCTCCAGTTCCCGCCCCATACGTAGCCACCCCCACCTGATTGTAATTGTTGAACATAAGTTAAATTAATACCTGTGCTTGAAAGCACCAATCTTGTTTCATCTGATACTGTCGCATAATCATATTGACCATTAGAATTAAATTCCTGTATTGCCCCGTCTATTACAAAATCACCAGAGTAATACATTACCCTGTTCAGGTTATAATCATCACACCAATAGAGTGAATAGTATACGTTATTTACTTCTACGTGGCAATCTATTTGTTTTTTAGTCCTAAAATTCCAATCCCTGCATCTTAAAAGCCTGGTATATGTCCATATATCAGTATTTATATCATGTACGGCAACACCAACTTCGCCTATTGATACATTATTTATGCTTATATTGGAATTTTCATTATGTTGAAACCCGGGAGTAAAAAACTCTCCTGTCGTATTAGGTATTATAAAAGTCGTGGATGAAGGAACAGAGCTTATAATAGAACTACCGTTCGCCCCGGTAAAACTTGTAAGCGTTGAGTTAGATATAATTATTTTCTGCCCTACTGATAACCCATGGGTACTATCAGTAGTGATCGTCAAAAACTGATCATTTCCTGCTATACCAATAATGCTAACACTCAGGTTAGATGGTAATTCTGTTTGTGGGGTACTCCAAGTGAATACATCACCCATCAGATCATAACTTACAATAGTTATCATTTCTCCTGCCAATGATTGAGGTATGGCCTCTTGAATGAGTATAGTTTCAACGGTGGAAGAATCTGTAGACAATGTATAATCAAATCCAGTTACTCCCTGAATCTCAAGCTCAACATCAACATAATCATCTCCTGTCGTTATTGTAAATGAAGTAATATCTATTATTAAATTAAATAAAGAGTATAATAAAGTTTTAAAACCTGCCGGAGTTGAAGTTGCATAGCTTAGGTATTCATATAATAAGGTTGAACCGTTTGGTCTTTTTATGATAAGGTGATACTGCACTAAGGTTCCGGTAAAATTTCTAAACCGGTATTTCTTATTCTGTGCAGTTAATGGAGGAATAGTATAAGCATGGGAATTACCTTTTACGGGTTCAACGGCATGAGTAGTTCCGCCTTCATCTGTGAGGTGCCGGATATTGAGGGCTTTTAATGTAGATCCGGGCTTTAGATGTAGAAGTTCTGTGTCCAGGTCCATCCCGTCTATCGGGATTATATCTTGTAGATCTATTGGCATGATTCATTTTAGAGATTAACGAAATCGCTCACAAGGAGACCATTAAAAATTTTGCCTATTTCATACTTATTTTGCCGAAAGTCTTCTTGTACGTCTTCCCCCTTAAGGAAGGCTTTCTGCGCCTTCCACGTTCGTCCATATCTTTCAGTTGTAGCTTCCTTAAAATCTTCCGGGTAAGCTTGTGTAAACATCCAACACAAATAGGCCCTGATTGCTCTTTCATAATCTTCATAAACGATCAAGCGACCATATTCGTCTAAATTCAAGCCCATAAAGGCTAATGTCGCTTCTGTTGCTCCTATATCACTATTATAATAAATATAGCCATGTTGCATTTGAAAAGAATCTACATAATTAGCAAGGTTGAATGCGCTGGTATCACACCCACAACTATTTAAAAACTTTCTGTCAATATAAACAAGATTGTAACAATTCTCATTCCCGCTAACATTGGTACTTGAAAATCTTAATCCCAATATTCTCTGGAATCCTTTTGGAAGTTTTGATTTTAGATCAACAATATCCATAGTACATTGGCGCTTTTTAAATAAAGACAAGCAGTTGAGATGGCGAAGGGCCTCGTTGGCCATAAGCTCAAAATAATCATCACTAGTGGTTGTGTCAGTAATCCTCAACTGCATCTTAGTAGAAGCAATAATCTCATCAATCGTTATAGTATCAAATTTGGCCATTATTTTTTCACTTTATCAGAACTATCACTAATCGTATCTAGTGGAGTTGCTGCCATTACGCCCATTTCTTCCCTTATCATTCTTTTCATTACAACCAATGTATTGTCATCAACAGGGTAATCATCAAACTCCGGATTAAATGTCGGCACATCTGTTGGCTTGGAAAATATCCCGTCAACCCTCAAGTCTTTAATAAGGGGAGCACCATAGATCTCCCAATAACCATCGGACCATAACGCCTTTATTACCCGGTTATTAAGTTTTGTGATCCTGTGATTGTTGGCGTTAGAAAGGGTGGCTCTTGATTCTACCTTCCTGTAAGCTTCAATGCCATCAATGCTTCCTACGAAAAAGAAGCCGTCTCTTTTCTTGTCAATACTTATTGTTGGAGGACAGGCAAACCGTACAAAATTCTCATTATCCTGCAGGTCGGCACTATATTCGGCAAAGAACTGTTGGGTCCATATAGAGTTGATCCTTTTATCTACCCGCCATATTTCTTTAATAACCAAAGCCCTATACTGATCAGCAATGCCATCAATATAATCGGCTTCGTACCTGTTCTCGTCTGTCTCTAGGGCAGCGGCAACGGCACGGGTGATATTTTCTCGTACCTCAGCTTGGAGCATTGTTTACTTTTTTTTGGACTTGCTTTTAATGGGAATCTTTTTGTTTGCTACCTTTACCGCGGTGGTAACATTTGCTGCAATTATCTTATTGAGAAGTTTCGCGGCGCCCATGTTATGACAATTCTTTACCTTAAGAATCCTTCCCTCTTCCCGCAACAGATCGAGGGTGGTATCCTCTTCGGGAACGGGGACCTTAACAAAGGAATAATCTTTATCAAACTCACCCTTTGATATCCTGCACACATTATTCTCAGATACAATATCAAGAAGGTAATCACCCGCAACACCACTTTGAATGCCATTCCTTGTACCTACTTCAAACGGTTCGTTAATCTGACAAGCACCCTTGGCTTCAGATTTTTTCACTACCGGAGCAAAGGTTACGCCGCTAATTTTGTCTACATGAAATCTTTTCATAATTTTTAAGGATTAATTTGCGTTTCTAATGTTGATGTCTGCAGCGCTTCCGTGTCCCTAAACCTTTCGGCATAAAGCCTGGTCGCTACATTTAATATATGATAAAGGAATTTAATAGGATATGTGCCTTCCAAATTTACTGTATCATTAACAGGATTCACAAACACAGCCGCTGTTGTTATATAATCAATAGTTATTTCTTGTACCGTCTCATCATCGGGATAGAACTTAAGTTTTGAATCAGCTACCTCAAACTTGGGGTGTTGTAATGATGGCTTTCCGTATACGGCAATTTTCCTGTCTGAATAATAGGGCTTACACCAGTTATAATAAATTCTCGACATAGAACCCCCGCTTACATATTGCGCACTACTTGGCCTTCCGGCTGTTAATTCTTTATCCGTGTATAACGCAATTCTCTTGTTGCTTATTTTCTTAACATAATAGGTGCCGTTAGCATTAATGTTTCCCAGAACATCGACTATTGTCAGCCGCTCTCCCGTTCTCAAGTTATTCCTTTCGCTTACGGTAAGTACTATTGGAGTTGTCCTGGACACATCCGTTACCGTTAATAATGTAGAAACAGTATATTTGCTTTTAACAGCCAGCAGATGCTTATAGTCGCGTATAATAGGAGTGGTTGAACCTTTAATATTTATTTGATTGGAAGAGGGGGTAAAGGTCGCAGCGGTCTTTATAATAGCTGCCAATTCATCATATTCCTTTTGGGTTTCCAGCGTCTTATACTTTTCCTCAATAGCAAGTATAAGCGCTTCCTTAAATAATCGCGTCAGCTTAATATTGTCGAGAAACCCGGAATAAGGATGGCCAGCTTTGTTATCGAATATTTTTTTAAACTCCGTGCCGAACATGGCACAAAAAAGAAAATAATTTTATTAATGACAATTTTTTGAAAAAATAATAAAAAAATGGGCGATTATATACAACTTTACACAAAGTAATCAAAAAAACTTGAAATAGTGTAACTTTCTACTTGCTTTTGTCGTATAAAGGAGTAAAAACTAATACTTCTAAATATGATAAATCAAGATTTCAACTCCATCTTAGAACTTCTTAAGGCTTTCCCGGACGAACAAACCTGTATTAACCATTTAGAACAATTACGCTGGAATGGCAATGTAGTTTCTCCTTTTGACATTCATTCAAAAGTATATGCCTGTAAAGATAATAAATACAGATGCAAAAATACGGGTAAATATTTTAATGTAAAGACGGGTACTCTTTTTGATAATACTAAAGTTCCCCTTCAAAAGTGGTTCCTTGCCATTTGGTTAATTACTTCTCACAAAAAAGGTATTAGCTCCTTACAACTCGGCAGGGATATAGATGTAACGCAAAAAACGGGCTGGTTTATGCTTCAAAGGATCAGAAATTGTTTTTTTGATACTGCCTTTGGGGATCCGATGGATACTGTAGTAGAAGTTGATGAAACTTATGTAGGTGGCAAAGAAAGCAATAAGCATGGTAAAACAAAGAATTATAAAGGACACAACAGTAAAACTACTGTTGTCGGGCTGATTGAAAGAGGAGAAACAGTAAGAGCAAAAGTTGTTGAAAGCCCCAGGGCAAAACATATAATCCCGTTTTTATTGAAAAATGTTCCCCCTGAAACGATTGTTATTACAGATCAGTATTCTGTTTATACGCGCCTGGGAACGTATTACAGACATTATGTATTAAATCATGCCAGGGGTGAATACGCTAACAAGCTTGGAGCGCATACAAACACTATTGAGGGGTTCTGGAGCTTACTTAAGCGATCAATCATTGGAATATATCACCATACTTCACCAAGGCACCTACAGAAATATGTAGACGAAATGGCTTTTAGATATAATACAAGAGATAATTCCGAATCCGGTAGATTTAATTTACTTTTGACAAATACTGAACATCGCTTAACTTATAAAAAATTGATAAAATGACAAACATTAAAAAACAAGAACATAGTAAAATTGTAATATTTGAAGGAGACGAAATAAGAAGAATTTTAATTGACGGAGAGTGGCATTTTTCTGTAATTGATATTATTGGAGTATTAAGCGAAAGTACAGAGCCTAAAAGATATTGGAGTGATTTAAAAACACAATTAAAGGATAGCGGATTTGAACCGTACGAAAATATCGTACAGTTAAAATTAATTGCAAAAGACGGCAAAAAAAGACTAACCGATGTTGCTGATACAGAAACGATGCTCCGCATAATACAATCCATCCCTTCAAAAAATGCAGAACCTTTTAAAAGGTGGCTCGCAAGAATTGGCAAGGAAAGACTTGATGAAATAGAACAGCCAGCTAAAGCCATTGAAAGAGCAAAAGGATACTACACAGCAAAAGGATATTCTAAAGAATGGATTACAACCAGAACATCGTCGGTAGATACAAGGCATACATTTACAGACAAATTAAAAGATAGCGGAATAAAAGAGGGATACGAATACGCTATTTTAACAGACGAGTTATATAAATCATCTTTTGGTCTTGCTACCTATGAGTATAAACAATACAAACATTTAGATAAAACCGATAGTCTTCGAGATAATATGACCCCCTTAGAACTTGCTGCAACCATATTTAGTGAAGCTACTTCCACGGAAATAATCACAAAAACAGGTGTACGGGGATTTGTAGAAACAAAAAATGCCATTCATGTTGCGAGTTCAATAACTAAAGAGGCGATAAAAAAGATTGAGAAGGAAACAGGAAAAAAGGTTGTTACACACAAGAACGCTAAAGCGTTAGATTCACCCAGAATAAGGAAAGAGTTAGTTCAACAATCTTTACCTAAAAAATTAGGGGAAGCTCTCTCCGGCTTTAATAAAAACCTCAAAAAAGCAATAGATTACAACCCAAAAGACAAGATATAAAGAGAAATAAAATCTGCTTGTAAGAAATCTGTATAGATAGGTTTGTTTTTTCTATAAATTATATTCTCTTTTGCGTAAATATATTTCGTTCTTTCAAATAATCTTACATAAGTAAGAAAAAGCGTTACTGATTCCTGTACAAAAATCGTCAAATTACTATAATAGCCCAGGATCAACAAGAGCAGGCGTGGACTGTTCCTGTCGGGCTATGGTGTTTGGCGATACCTTGTACGGATAGGTTACAGCTCCACGCTTTTTTGTTTATAACGTACTAAGGGAGCTTTTAGTATATAAATCAAAACCCATGAAAACTTTACTATTAGTGTTGCTTATTTTAACTTCCAGTTGTAAAAAGGAAGAAACTGTTGAGCCAACAGAAATTGTCACACCACCCCCCGTTGTAATACCTCCACCGCCGCCATTACCTGATAAAATATTCAGTGTTAGAATATATGGCAATCTTACCCAACCTTGGATGGATTCTTTTAGTTTGGATTATTTTGAAACT